>Ga0065721_10006239_pt1 | contig 10008 bp, 7 predicted proteins | sample Mesricmetagenome_FD_59108 | JGI IMG/M metagenome (GOLD analysis project Ga0065721, IMG submission 59108) | Mesophilic microbial community from rice straw/compost enrichment Sample: eDNA_1 v2 (version 2) | ecosystem: Engineered > Solid waste > Grass > Composting > Bioreactor | place: USA: Davis... | reverse complement strand
CACTGGTCCGCGACGCACAATGGCGGATTCTCCGCTCTGTGGTGCGACGGCCATGTGAAGTGGATGACGTTCTCCATGCTGCGCCGCCACATGTTCACGATTCAGGAGGAGTAAGCGGGGCGGCGGGCGAACCCCCACTGCGTATGGAAGCCCTGGTGATCGAGACGCACGGCCTGCGGAAGGTCTATGCCCGCGCCCGGGCGGCGGCGGTGGACTCGCTCGACCTGTCGGTACCGCGTGGCCAAATCTTTGGCTTCCTCGGCCCCAACGGCGCCGGCAAGACCACGACCATCGGCATGCTGCTCGGGAACGTCCGCCCCTCCGGCGGCACAGGCACCCTGCTCGGTCGGCCGCTCGGCGACCGGGAAGCGCGGCGCCGGGTCGGCTACCTGCCCGAGAAGTTCCAGTTCCACGAGTTCCTGACCGCCGCCGAGTTCCTCGACATCCACGGCAGGCTGTACGGCATGACCGCCGCAGCCCGCCGCCGCCGCATCCCCGAAGTGCTGGAGTTGGCGGGGATCGCCCACCGCGCCAACGACCGCCTTCGCGACTTCTCCAAGGGGATGCAGCAACGCGCCGGCCTGGCCCAGGCCATCCTGCACGAGCCGGATCTGGTCATTCTGGACGAGCCCACGTCCGCGCTGGACCCGCTCGGGCGGCGCGCTGTGCGCGATCTCATTCTGTATGTCCGCGGGCGCGGCGCCACCGTACTGCTGAACTCGCACCTGCTCTCGGAGGTAGAGCGCACCTGCGAGCGGGTAGCCATCATCCGGCAGGGGCGCGTGGTCCGACAGGGCACCGTCGAAGAGATCACTACCCCCTTCTCGCAGGTGGTCGTCGAGTTGGAAAGCAACCGCTCTCCCGGCCCCGAGGCGCTGGCGGCCGCCGCCGCGCCGCTCGGTGCGGTGGTGGAGCCGTTTACCGGCGAGTCCGCGAACGGCGGCGCGACCGTACGGCTCCGGGTGACACTCCCGGGGGGCGACGCTGACATTCCTGACCTCGTTCACGCGGTGGTCGGCGCCGGCGGGCGCATCCGCTCGGTCGTCCCTCTGCGGGAGTCCCTGGAGGACGCCTTCGTGCGCCTGATGGAGGAGAACGCGCCAGGGCCACCGGAAGCCGCGCCATAATGGGCGCTGCCACCGTGGCAACCGTCTGTCACGCTCTCGCCACCGTCGCGACGTTCTTCCTCCTGCGGTCCCTGGTCCGGCACGATGTCGGCGCGGCGCTCGGCGCCCTGTTCTGGCTCGTCGCCGCCGTGCGCTCCGCGGACGGCCGCAGCGCGGCCAGCGGGTGCCTGGGAATTGCTGCGCTGTGCCTGTATCTGCTGCACCTGAACCGGGTGTCTCGCTCCCACAAAGGGGGGTACGCCGCGGCAGCAACGGCGTCTTACGGCGCCGCGGTCCTGTGCGATGCGGCCACCACGCTATCCCTGCCCCTGATGGCGGCCACGCTCGGGGCGCTCTGGCCGCAACGCAGGCCGAGGCCACGCCAAACCGTCGCCGCGGCGTGGCTTGCCGCCGGGATGCTTTACCTGCTAATCGCCCCGTCTCCCGCTCCCCCAGCCGCGGCGGGCCGGGGGAACCCGGCCGTCGCGGCCATGATCCTCCTGGCGGCGACAGCCGTCACGTCCTACGCAGGACGGCTGTGGAGGGCGGGTGTACGCTGGCCCGGCGTGTGTGTCGTCCTGTTCGCGGTGGCCGCCGTTCCGCCCGCTGCGACGGGGCGCGGGACGTGGTCCGGTCTGTACCTCGCCCTGCTTGGCCCCGCACTTGCGACGGCCGTCGTCACCTCGTGGCCGATGCCGCCGAACGTCCGCCGGGCGGTGCGGGGCGCGGCGCTCGCCGTGATTGCGGCCCTCGCGGCGGCGCGCTGGGCGCTGGCGCCGCGATGACCCCGCCCCGCTCTTTCCCCAACCGTTAGTCGACCGACGCGGCGGGCGGCGTGTTCGTCGGCTGCCCCTCCACCGTGATGATTACCGTGCGCTTGGCGTCGTTCCAGTCCACAACCGCGCCCAACGCCTCGGAAACAAACCGCAGCGGGACGTAGGTGGTGCCGCCGTAAACGCGCGGGTAGGCGTCGAGTTCCATCTTCTGGCCGTTGAGGAGCGCCTCGTCGGTGCCGATACGCAGACGGAACTGGTTGCTGGTGGCGGCGTGCGCGCCGGTGATCACCTTGGACTTGGCATCGTACTGGATGACACCGCCCAGTCGCTCTGTGACCACGCGCAGCGGCACCATCACGCGCCCGCCGACCACGCGCGGCCCGGCGTTGTCGGTGAACCCGACGACTTCGTTGTTGACGCTGACCGTGATCGGCACATCCGACTTGATGACAGTGGTCGTGGTCTGGGCATTGGCCACGCCCGCGGCGGTGCAGCAGGCGACGAGGGCGAACGCCCCGGTCGCGGCGATGTGATTTCGGAGAGCGGTTATCTTCATGGTAGTTTCCTGGCCTTTTCCAGTCTCCGCCAGGCAGGCGGGGTTTGCTGCCCGGTAGGTACCCAGGTGCAGAGATAGGGCTAAACCTGACACGGCGACGGGACCGGTTCCGGCATACCGTCCCATGGCGCGGGCCGCGGCAGGCAGGCTAAAATAGAGCATGCGCCCCCGCCCCCTGCTCGCCGTTCTGGCGGCGCTCCTCGCCCTATTCGTCCACCTGACCCTGCCCCCCGTCCACACCGCGGCGGGTGCGGCGCCTCCCCCCGGCGCAAAGGCGGCGCGAATCCTGTGGTACGGCGTCTACCTCGGCGAAAAGCGCGCCGGATACCTGGTGCGGGAGCGGGCAGGCGGACTGCGGCGCGACGGAGTGGAGAACGTCCAGTGGAGCCGGATGCACCTGCGCCTGGATCTGCGAGCGCAGGGAACGGCGGTGGTGACGGACCGGGAGCGCGAAGTTTGGACGACTCCTGGCGGCGCCCCCCTGGAGGAGTACGAGGTTACACGGACCGCGGAGCGGACTCGCCGCGTCCGCGCACTCTACCGCGGGAGAACGCTCACCTATACCGTCGATCCCGGCGACGGCAAAATCCAACGGGGACGCCTGGACATCGGCCCGGAGGAGCGCTTCTACGCCGCGGACCCGTTCCTGGGACGTCCCGACACGCCCCGGGCGGAGGGTCAGGCCCCGACGGAGCGCCAGGTGCGCTACCGCGACTTCAACCCGGACACGCTCCAGTTGGAGGACGCCTCCCTAACGCTCGCGCCGCGCTCGGCCGCACGCGGGCAGGCCGACGTCGAAGCGCTGGCGGAGGTGGTCGAGGTCGGCGGTGAGGCGGTGCGCGCCTTCCGGCAGCCGTTCAAGATGGGGGGCACGGCGGGCGTCAGCTACGAAGACGCGGCGGGCGAGATGCTGCGTGTGGACATCGGCCCGATCCGCATCGTGCGCCTCCCGGAGGAGCGCGCGATGGCTCCGCTGGAGGAGGCGGTCGAGGTGACGGAAATCTCCTCCTGCGCGCCGGATCGCCCCATCGAAGCCCCGCGCCGGCTCCGGGGCGCCACCTACCGGATCGAGAACCTGACCGCGCCGCTGGCCACCGGGGATGACGATGTGCAGACGGCGGCCGTGCGGCAAGCCGGGTCCGGGCGGTACGAGGCGGTCGTCACGGTTCGCACGGGGCCGCCGCCCGCGCCGGAGGCCGGCGGCGTCCTCCGCACCGCCATCCCGCGCGCCTCGTTCGCGGACCTTCTCCGCCCCAGCCAGTACGTCCCGAGCGACCGCCCCGAGGTCGTGGCTCTGGCCCGCGAGATCGTCGGCAGCGAGGAGGACGCGGGAAAGGCAGCGCGGAAACTTTCTGACTATGTTCATAGCGTAATGACCTATGACCCCGGCGTTTCCTACGGCGTCCTCCGCGATGGCGCGCAGATCCTGAAATCCCGGCGCGGGCTGTGCCAGGACTATGCCACGCTGCTGGTGACCCTGTGCCGCGCGGCGAGCATTCCTGCCAAGCACTGCGGCGGCCTGGCCTACGTGGACGGTCGGTTCTACCCACACGCGTGGGCGGAGGTGTGGACGGGGCGGTGGGTCGCCCTGGAGCCGACCTGGGGGACGCCGTTCGCGGACGCCACCCACATCAAACTGAGCGAGGGCGAGCCGACCGACGACCGCCCCACAGCGTCCCGCCTGGACGCCTTCCGGATCACCGTGCTAAGTACCGTACCCGGTGCCGATTCCCCCGAGGAGAGTGAACGCGATTGATGATAACTGAGAGTGACCGCCCGCGCAGCCGGACGTCCCGCCGCGCCAGGGCGCTCGCGCCCGCTCTGCTGCTCGTCCTGGCTCTGGCAGCCACGGTAGTCCCCCTGCGCCCCGTATCGGCCGCTCCGCAGCAGGCGTCGCAGGCGAAGGCCGCCGGTGCAACGCCGGCCCGAGCCGTCGAGAAGTCCGATTACTTCGGCATCTACCTGGCGACCGCCAACGACGCCAAGATCGGCTCGATGACGATCACGCGCACCGATGGCGTAACGACTCCGGACGGAAAGACCCCGGCCATCCGGACCGAATCCATCATGAAGCTCGACTTGAACGTCCTCGGGGCCGACTCCACCACCACGACCACCTCGCGCACCTGGAGCGACCCGAAGTCGGGGCGCCCCCTGCGCATGGAGAGCCGCACCGAAGCCGGCGGCCGCATCAACACGGTGACCGCGACCTACACCGACCGCTCGGTCACTTACTCCGCTTCGGTCCAGGGAACCCCGCAGAAGGGAACCCTGACCCTCAAGGAGGGGGAGCGCTTCCTGTTCGAGCCGACCACTGGCGGCGCGGAGTTTACGCCGAAGGTGGGCGCGAAGCTCACCGGCAAGATCTTCGTGTCGGAGTTGTTCCGCCTGATCGACAGCCGCATCGAAGTGGTAGCGGAGGAGACGGTGGTCATCGGCGGCCAGAGCGTGAAAGCGTTCAAGGTCAACGACATCAACGAGATCGGCAACTCGACGCTCTACATGACGGCGTCCGGCGACCTCCTGCGCCTAGACGGCCCCATTGGGATGCAGATGCGCAAGGAGCCGAAAGAGATTGCCCTCGCTGCGCCCGACCCGAACGCCCCCCGCCCCGACCTCGCCCTGAGCGTTGGCATTACCGCGACCGGCGAAAAGCCCGCCGCGCCGCGGGAGGCCCGCACCGCGCGTTACGAAATCAGCGGCGTTACCCGCGATTTGCCGCCGTCTGACACCGTACAGGCCGTGGAGTACCAGGCGGCGGCCGGCTCCGCCGAACCAGGCCGCGAGAAGCAGCGCACCGCGATCGTCACCGTGACCACGCGTCCGCTGCCCGAGTCCTCCCCTGCCCGCCGCTTCGCCAAGCCGGAGGCCGCCCCCGCCGCGCTCCAGCCGTACCTGAAGGCGACGACGTACGTCCCGTCCGATGCCGCCGAGTTCCGGGCGCTGGCAACGAAGGTAGTCGGAGAGACCACCGACACCGCCGTTGCCGCGGAGAAGATCGCCGACTACGTCCACACCACGGTCAAGCCGGACCCAAGCATCCCCGCGCTCCGCACCGCGCGCGACATTCACGCCGACCCGCGTGGCGTCTGCCGGGACTACACGACCTACTTCGCCGCGATTGCGCGTGCCGCGGGCATCCCGACCCGGCAGTGCACGGGGGTTGCGTACGTGAACGGCAAGTTCCTGTACCACGCGTGGCCCGAGGTCTGGGTCGGCGGGGACGACTGGATCGCCCTAGAGCCGACGTGGGGCGCCCCCTTCGCCGACGCCACGCACATTAAGATGGCGCAGGGCGAGGTCACTGACGTCGTGAACTTCGCGGCGGACATGGGCAAGTACCAGATCAAGGTGCTGGAGGTCAAGTAATGGGCATTGCTTGTGGGTCCTGCTCCCCCCCCCCTGCCCCCTCCCTCCGAAGCGAAGGAGGGGGAGTCACCTCTCCCCCTCTCCCCCTCTCCGCTTCGGAGAGGGGGAGAAAGGGGCCAGGGGCGGCTACCGCTCCACGGTACCTGTCTACATTTACCGGAGCCCGCGGAGGCGGGCTTCTCAACGGTAGCCGGGACTTCAGTCCACGGCGGCCAGGGGGGCGGGAGCCTGTACCGTACGGAGGGCGCCGATGACGTCCATCCGTGGCACCACCCGCATTGCTGGCGTCTTCGGCTACCCCGTGCGCCACTCTGCCAGTCCGCCGATGCACAATGCCGCCTTCGCCGCGCTGGGCATCGACGCAGCCTATGTCCCGTTCGAAGTCGCCCCCGAACGCCTGGGCGAGGCGCTCGCCGGGGTCCGCGCCCTCGGTCTGCTCGGCGTCAACGTCACCGTGCCGCTGAAGGAGTTGGTCGCACCGCACCTGGACGCCGTTTCCGAACGGGCAAAGGCGATTGGAGCGGTCAACACCGTGGTCAACCGGGACGGAACGCTCTTCGGCGACTCTACGGATGGCCCCGGCTTCCTTCGCGCGCTGGCGACCGAAGGCGTGACGGTCGAGCCGGGAAGCCGCGTGGTGGTCCTCGGCGCAGGCGGGTCCGCCCGCGCCGTGGTCTACGCCCTGGCCGATGCGGGAGCGGACGTCACCGTGGCGAACCGGAGCCGCGGGCGTGCCGAGGCGCTGGCCGCAGAGTTCGGGCACCTGCCCGGCCGGATCTACGTCACCGACCTGACCGAGGCGGGCATCGGTGAGGCCCTCACGGACGGCGCTCGGGTGCTGGTCAATACCACCAGCGTCGGCATGCACCCGAACGAGGCGGAGATGCCCCCGGTCCCGGCGGACGCCCTTACGCCCGCCCTGCTCGTCTCCGACCTCATCTACAACCCGTCTGAGACCCGCCTGCTTGCCCTCGCCCGCTCTCGTGGCTGCCGGGTCCAGAACGGCGTCGAGATGCTCGTGCACCAGGGCGCCCTCGCCTTCTCTCTCTGGACAGGCGTGGAAGAGCCGCCCGTGGACGTCATGCGCGAAGCAGTTCGTGAAGCGCTCGCCGCGCGGGGGTGAGGGCTCTGGACGGGCTCCCAATCGGGTATATCCTCCGAAGAGGAGTAACCCATCCATGTCCGCCGACGCAACATCCCCCGCCGCCCCTTCCAACGCTACACGCCACCGACACACGAACCGGCTTGCCCGGGAGAAGTCGCCTTACCTGCTACAGCACGCGCACAACCCGGTGGACTGGTATCCCTGGGGCGCGGAGGCGATGGAGCGCGCCAAGGCAGAGGACAAGCCGATCTTTCTTTCGGTTGGCTACTCCGCCTGCCACTGGTGCCACGTTATGGAGCGCGAGTCGTTCGAGAACGAAGCGATCGCCGCGCTGCTGAATGAGCACTTTGTTTCGGTCAAGGTGGACCGGGAGGAGCGCCCGGATGTGGACGAGGTCTATATGACCGCCGTCCAGATGATGACCGGACACGGGGGCTGGCCGATGAGCGTCTTCCTGACGCCCGATGGCAAGCCGTTTTACGGCGGCACGTACTTCCCCCCGGAGAACCGGCACGGGCGCATCGGGTTTCCGTCGCTGGTGACGCAGCTCGCGGACGCCTACCGCAACCGGCGCGAGGAGATCGAGCAGGTCGCGGACAGCATGGCGGAGGAGCTGCAGAAGGCGACCCGGCAACGCCCCGTGGCCGCGCCGGAGGGGCCGCTGGACGCGGACGCGCTGGTGCGCGCCGCGGTGGCCGATCTAGCGAAGCGCTTCGATGAGGACAACGGCGGGTTCGGCGGCGCGCCCAAGTTCCCCCCTCACCACGCCCTGAGGCTGCTGCTGCTGGCGGCCGCGGAGCGGCAGGAGGGAGCGGGAGAGCCGTTGCCCCTGCTGGTGACGACGCTGGAGAAGATGGCGCTCGGCGGCATTTACGACCACGTCGGGGGCGGGTTCCACCGCTACGCCACGGACGCTGTGTGGCTGCTGCCACACTTCGAGAAGATGCTCTACGACAACGCCCTGCTGGCGGGCGTCTACGCGGACGCCTTCGCGTTGACCGGCCGGGACGCCTATGCCCGCGTGGCGCGCGAAACGTGCGACTGGGTGCTGCGCGACATGACGGATGAGGCGGGCGGCTTCCACGCCGCGCTGGACGCCGACTCCGAGGGCGAGGAGGGCAAGTACTACGTCTGGACCGAGGCCGAGGTGAACGCGGCGCTGGGCGGGGCCGATGCCGCCGCGCCGTTCCGGCAGACGTATCACATCCTGCCCGGCGGCAACTACCGCGAAGAGGCGACGGGCCACCGCACCGGCGCGAACATTCCCTACCTTGCTGTGGGCATCAGCGAGACCCTTCTGCCGGACTCGCTGGAGCCCGGGATCGCCGCGGCACGGGAGACGCTGCTCGCGGAGCGGTACCGCCGGGTTCCCCCGGGGAAGGATGACAAGGTCATCACGGCCTGGAACGGGCTGATGATCGGCGGGCTCGCCCGCGCCGGTAGCGCCCTGGGCGAACCGCGCTACCTGGAGGCCGCCCGCCTCGCCGCCCGCTTCTGCCTGACGACACTACGGCCCGAGGGGACCCTGCTGCGCCGCTATGCGCGCGGCGAGGCGGCGCTGCCTGCCTATCTGGATGACCACGCCTTCCTGGCGGACGGCCTGCTCGATCTGCACGCGGCGACTGGCGAGGCGGAGTGGGCGGACGCCGCGCGCTCCCTGGCGGACACGCTCCTGTCGGAGTTCTGGGACCCGGAGGATGGCGGATTCTTCTTTGTCGGCTCGGGGCAGGAGGCGCTGATTGCGCGCTCCAAAGACCTGTACGACAATGCCCTGCCCTCCGCGAACGGCGTCGCGGCGCGCGTTCTGGCGCGCCTCGGGAACCTGCCCGGCCCGGAGGCCGACCGCTACGCGCAGAAGGCCCGTGCGCTGCTGCACGCGTACCACGGGGTGATCCACCGGGTCCCGCAGGGCACCTCCACGCTGGTGCTGGCGGCGCGGGAGGCGTTCGCGGGCGTGGAGCGGCCCACCGAGATCGTGACGCTGGCGGCCGGGAGCGGGGCGCTCACGCTCGCGCCGGGGCAGTCCGGGGAGGCGGTCTTTACGCTGACGGTGGCGCCGGGGTGGCACGTGAACGCCCGCCAGCCGGGCGAGGAGTTCCTCATCCCGACCGTTGCCACGGTCACCTCGGACGCGCCGGCCGCGGTCGGCCCCGTGCGCTACCCGGCTCCGGTGGACTGGCAGTCGGAGAGCGGGGCGACGTTGCCGACCTATCAGGGCGAGGCAACGTTCGCGGTGCCGGTGGCAGCGCCGGCCGACGCGGCGCCGGGCGTGTATGGGCTGACCCTCAGCGTGCGCTGCCAGCCCTGCGGCGAGACCGAGTGCCTGGCGCTGGTGGAGCGCGCGGCGACCATGCGGGTGGAGATTACCGGTTAGCTGGCTATCTCCACCCGGCTGCCGTCCGAAAGCAGGGCGGCCTCGTAGACCTGCATCAGGTGGCGGGCGAACTCCAGTGAGCCGCGACCAGTCACGGTATTGACCGCCGGGGTGTCGCCAAGCGCGGTGTCGCAGAAGGCGCGCAGCTCCGCGTACATGCCCTGGGTGAATAGCGCCTGGTTCTCCAGGGTTGCCAGCATGTTCTGCGGCTCCCAGACCACGGCGCCGGAGTCCGTGCCTGGCGGCGCGTAGTTGACCGTCCGCCCGTAGTCGAAGGGGATGCCGCGTTGCAGGGTCACACGGGAGCTGTTCTCCACGGTCAGGTGCGCCTTGTGGCCGAAGACCTGGTACATCTCGATCGGCTGGGACCCGATACCGCCCTCCGCCAGGTGCAGATTGCTCACCGCGCCGCTCGCGTGCTCCAGGACGCACGCGCCGCCGCCGCGCGCCCCGCGGTGGACCGTGACCGCGGCGACCGGCCCGGCGACGGTAAGCAGAAACGCCAGGGGATGGCAGCCGTTGGCGAGCCAGTTGGTGAACTCCCCCTTCTCCAGCACTTCGGCGCCGTTCGCGGGGATGCTCATGGGGTAGACCCCCAGCAGGCTCCGCACGGGGGCGTACGGGCCGCCCTCCCCGAACAGTTCGACCGCCTTATCGGTGGCGGGCAGGAACGCCTTCTTGAAGCCGACCATGCCGACCCGGTCTTTGCGGCGGCGGATCAT
>Ga0065721_10000116_pt1 | contig 10008 bp, 7 predicted proteins | sample Mesricmetagenome_FD_59108 | JGI IMG/M metagenome (GOLD analysis project Ga0065721, IMG submission 59108) | Mesophilic microbial community from rice straw/compost enrichment Sample: eDNA_1 v2 (version 2) | ecosystem: Engineered > Solid waste > Grass > Composting > Bioreactor | place: USA: Davis... | reverse complement strand
CCTTTAAAGCATTGTCTTTTGCTTACAGGTTTTAATGCACACCAACCTATTACTTCACTGTTCCCGTTTTCCAAAACCCACCTGCATTCGTGGAAGAACTCCATATCCCAGGCTTCACTATTGGGTACTTCTGTCTCGAATGTGGCAATTCCACCGTCTATTCCCTGCTGAAATATTTCCAGTACTTTAGGGATATCGCCCGCAAGCATTTCTCTTAATTCATAGTTCATTGTATGTAATGATATTTCTTTGTTTAATTATAATGAAATCTGCTTATTTATTCCTCTCAAAAAACAAAAGCGATCACCCAAAAGGCAATCACAGGAATAAACAGCATAAAATTCATTCAGTTTATCGATCTCAAATGTATAAATTTTTATAATTGAATGTTGAAACAACAAAAATAAAAAAAGCCGCTTTATGAAGCGACTTTAGTTTTTAAGGACATTGGGAAATCGGAATCTCGCTGCAAACTACAGCATTCATCCACTCACAGTATACGCAATACTTTTTCGGTGCGCCTCCGTTTACCTTTTTCAGATCTTCTTTGGTCAGTTTCTTTAAATTTTTCATATTGTTTAATTTTAATGATTGTGTATCAAAATTAAAACGAAAAAAATAAATTTATATTATAATCTGATCTTTAAAACTTTCAGGATTTACAGATTTTGTATTATAATTCCCTCTTCAGGAACTTCCCTGTCAAACTTTTTTTAGATTTCACGATTTCTTCCGGAGTCCCTTGTGCAACGATCTGTCCACCGTGTTTCCCTCCTTCCGGTCCTACATCAATGATATGGTCTGCTAGTTTGATGACATCCATATTATGCTCAATGATGATGAATGAGTTTCCTAATTCCACCAATTGATTAATAGCATCCATTAAAATCTTCACATCCTCGAAATGAAGTCCTGTTGTAGGTTCATCAAGGATATATAGGGTGTTCCCGGTCTGTCTTTTTGATAATTCCGTAGCCAGCTTGATACGTTGTGCTTCACCTCCCGAAAGTGTAGTGGATTGCTGTCCTAAAGTAATGTATCCTAATCCTACATCATGAAGGGTTTTCACTTTAGCATAAATTTTAGGGATCGGCTGGAAAAATTCNACNGCTTCATCAATCGTCATATCCAATACATCGGAAATAGACTTTCCTTTGTAACGAACNTCCAGAGTTTCNCTGTTNAAACGNTTTCCGTTGCAGGTTTCACAATGAACGTACACATCCGGTAAAAAGTTCATTTCAATCACTTTCAGNCCACCTCCCTGACAGGTTTCACATCTACCTCCTTTTACATTGAAAGAAAATCTTCCCGGTTTGTATCCACGGATCTTACTTTCCGGCAATTCAGCAAAAAGGTTTCTGATATCGGTGAACATTCCGGTGTAGGTTGCAGGATTGGAACGTGGTGTCCTACCGATCGGAGTCTGGTCTACGTCCACGATTTTATCGATATTCTCAAGACCTTCTATTTTTTTGTAAGGTAAAGGTTCCTGAACTGCTCTGTAAAAATGTTTATTAAGAATTGGGTATAAAGTACCGTTGATCAGGGAAGATTTTCCACTTCCTGAAATTCCGGTTACGACGACCAGTTTTCCCAATGGAATATCAAGGGTTACATTTTTCAGATTGTTTCCTGTAGCTCCTTTTAAAACTATATTCTTTCCGTTTCCGGCTCTTCTTTCCGCAGGAATTTCTATTTTCCTTTTCCCGTTGATATACTGCGCCGTGATGGTATCTGCTTTTAATAATTCTTCAGGTTTTCCCTGCCAAAGAATTTCCCCTCCGAATTTTCCGGCTCTCGGACCAATATCGAGTACCTCATCGGCTTCAAGGATCATATCTTTATCATGTTCCACCACCAAAACAGAGTTTCCTATATCTCTCAGATTCTTCAATGAATTGATCAGTCTTTCGTTATCTCTCTGATGAAGACCAATACTTGGTTCATCAAGGATATACAATACATTTACAAGTTGAGATCCGATCTGTGTTGCCAGACGAATCCTTTGAGATTCTCCTCCTGAAAGCGTTTTGGAACTCCTGCTTAAGCTTAAATAATCCAGACCCACATCTAGTAAGAATTGAAGTCGCGTTTCGATCTCCTTTAAGATCTCATGAGCGATGATCTTATTTTTCTCGGAAAATTTATCTTTTACATCTCCTAACCAATCTTTAAGATCAGCCAAACTCAGCGCATTGACTTCCGCTATATTTTTACCATCAATTTTAAAACTTAAGCTTGAAGGCTGTAAACGGGTACCCTTACATTCCGGACACGTTTCTTCTGTTGTGAAAGTGTCTTTCCAGCAAAACCGCTTCATACGATTCCTTTTCCTCAATGATCTCTTCCATGAAAGGAATCAATCCATCAAAACTGATCTTTATTTTCTTGGTAATTCCGGCATATTTAAGATCTTTATTGAACTCTTTATGGCATCCATTGTAGATATAATCCAATGCTTCTTCCGGAATATCTTTCATTGGTGTTGTGAATCCTAATCCGAAAATTTCAAGGATATTTTTGATCTGAGATAAGATCCATTTGTTCGATTTAATATCTTCCAAAGGCAACAAACCTCCCTGATTGATGGATAATTTCGGGTTATCTATAAAGTAATCGGTATTGATCTTTTTGATGGTNCCCAATCCTTTACAGTTCGGGCAACTTCCTTTAGGAGAGTTGAANGAAAATGTATTCGGTTCGGGCAATGCTAATGAATGTCCTGTTTCTGCATCCATTAAATTCTTCGAAAAATATTCAATATCCGTACTTCCCAGTTTTTGGATTCCGATAATGCCCTCTCCCATTTCCATTGCTGTTCTCAGGGATTTTTCCATCCTGTTTTCAGAAGCACTTTCACCTATGATCCAACGGTCGATCACAATATCAATATCGTGGGTTTTATAACGGTCAAGCTTCAGATCATATTCAATATCCTGTAATTCACCATCTATTCTTGCCTGTCCGTATCCTTTTTTAGCCATCTGAACAAAAAGTTCATGATAATGTCCTTTTCGGGAACGTACNACAGGNGCNAAAAGCATTATTTTTTCACCTTTGTAATTTGTTTTGATGGTTTCCAGAATCTGTTCTTCCGTATAGCTTACAAGTTTTTTTCCGGTAGATAATGAATAAGCATCGGAAACTCTTGCGTATAAAAGACGAAGAAAATCATATAATTCTGTAACGGTTCCTACGGTTGAACGCGGGTTTTTATTGGTTGTTTTCTGCTCAATNGCAATTACGGGAGAAAGNCCTTCGATNTTATCTACATCGGGACGCTCCAGTCCACCTAAGAACTGACGTGCATATGCCGAAAAAGTTTCGATATAACGGCGNTGTCCNTCTGCAAAAATAGTATCAAACGCCAANGANGATTTCCCGCTTCCNGAAAGNCCNGTAATCACCACCAGTTCATTGCGTGGAATTTTGACATTGATGTTTTTAAGATTATGTTCACGTGCTCCGTAAACTTCTATATATTCTGTTGATTTGCTCATAATTTGGAGTGATCCTGCCTGAAAATCACGATGTGCAAAATTACGGAATTTTATGGAATTTTATTCACCACAAAACGCATAAAAGTTTTTGTTTTCCAGAACAGAAACGATTACTTTTTATAAAATACTTTAGAGCCCCATTTTTATTATTGAAGTTAGGAATTATTTAATTGAATATAAAAAAAGCCGGGACTTTCAAACAAGTTTGAAAGCCCGGTTCTAAACTGATAGAGATCACTATTCTTTAATCTCTTCATTTTTATTGATAAAATAGTAAACAGGAAGTCCCAGCAAAACCATAAGGAAACCTGGCCATGTATACTGTTGTTTATAGATCAGAAGTAAAACACAGAAACCTGTTCCTATTAACAAATAAATGATCGGAGTAACCGGATACAACCATGTTTTGTAGGGTCTTTCCAAGCCGGGTTGTTTGATTCTTAAGTAAATCACTCCAAAAACCGTGATCATATAGAACAGAACAATCACAAAAGAGATCATATCCAAAAGGTTTCCATACTGACCGCTTAAACAAAGAATCGAAGCCCAAATCCCCTGCATCCATAAAGCATTTCCGGGAACTTCATTTTTATTGTTCTCAATGGCGGATTTAAAGAACATTCCGTCTTTTGCCATNGTNTGGAAAACCCTTGCTCCGGCCAAGATCAGNCCGTTATTACATCCAAAAGTAGATACCATCACCAATAAAGCGATGATAATAGTTCCTGCGCTTCCGAAAATATTTTGTGACGCTGCAACTGCTACTCTGTCATTGGCAGCAAATGCAATGGAATCTCTGTCCAAAGCATTTAGGTAAACGTAATTCACTGCAATATACAGGATCATAACAGCTGTGGTTCCATANATCATNGATTTNACCACNTTTTTCTTTGGATTATCTATTTCTCCGGAAACAAAAGTCACACTTTCCCAAGCTACAGAACTGAAAACCGAACCTACCATAGCTGCAGCAATTCCTCCTAATAGAGTCATTCCCCCAATAGATTGCCATCCTTCCTTCAGATAATTACCTGAAAGATCTTTTTTAANATTGTTGAACGCTTCATATCCAAAGCTAAAGTTTTCAGACAGGTGAGAAACATCTACAAGAATAAAGCCTAAAGCAATCAGACCTATTAATGCTGCGATTTTAGAGCCTGTAAAGATGTTCTGTAGTAGTTTACCGCTTTCTACTCCTCTTGTATTGATATAAGTAAGCAATAAAATAATCGCGATAGCTAATATTTGGATCCAGGTGATCTTAAATTCTCCACTTTGGAATAGCGGAGCAGCGTCATTCAACGCAGGAACCAAATACGCCGTAAATTTCCCAAACGCCATCGCAACAGCTGCAATTGTCCCCGTCTGAATGACCGTAAAGAGCCCCCATCCGTACAGAAACCCCATTTTTCTTCCAAAGATTTCTTTAAGATAAGTATACTGCCCTCCTGCTTTTGGAAACAATGCGGAAAGTTCTCCATAGCTGATCGCCGCGGCTACTGTCATGATTCCGGTAATGACCCATACAACAATAAGCCAGAATCCGGATCCTAAGTTCCGCATCATATCGGCACTTACAATAAAGATCCCGCTACCGATCATAGATCCCATTACAAGCATAATGGCATCCCATAGTTTTAGTTTTTTTTGCATAGTGATATATATGTTCAAATATAAACAAATATGTTTTTCGTTGAAGACAATGCGAATATTTTAGAAATAAATATGTTTTTTATCAACCTTAAACCGATTTTGAATTCAATTTTTATTAGTATTTTTGGAAAAAATATTAAAAATGAAATTGAAAGCTATATTATTTGCAGCTGCAGTAAGCGTTTCTACTATTGGATTCGCACAGGAAACAACAGAGAAAAAGTTTTCTCCACCGGCAGGAAATGCTCTTGTTGGGGATACTTATGGAGCTGGTGTTACTTCTACTGCAGAATCTAAAGCAATTACAGTAAGTAAACTTGCCAAAAAATTAAAGAAAGACAACAAAAAAGTAGAGAATGTTGCCATCAAAGGGAAAGTAACAGATGTTTGCGATAAAAAAGGATGTTGGTTAACGATCGAAACTGAAGATAATTCTCAGTTCTTTGTAAAAATGAAAGATTATGCATTCTTCGTTCCTACAGCTTTAAAAGGTAAAGAAGTGATCTTAGAAGGAAATGCTGAGAAAAAAGTGATTTCTGTAGACGAGCAAAAACACTATGCTGAAGATGCTAAGAAGTCTCAATCTGAAATTGATGCTATTACAACACCGAAAGAAGAGATCAGATTTTTAGCAAGCGGAATCAAAGTGGTAAAATAAATTCTATTATTATAGGATCATTATAAAATTAAAAGCGGAACACAATGTTCCGCTTTTTTAGTCTTCTATGGTAAAATCTACTATGGAATCCAGTTTAGGATATTTTGTTGCCGATACAAATCTTTTTCCCGTGCAGTCTATTTCCAGCCAGCCCTTTCGGTTTTTCACATCTCCCACCTCCACTACAAACGGAATGAAAGAAATCTCCTCTTTACCCGCCTCCATCATTTCCCTGTACTGAACTGCAATATCCAGAATGCATTCATGATCTGTATTGAGTTTGACATTTCTGTAAATTACATCGTAATGAGTTTCCTGGTTTTCCGGGATATCCAAATAAGTTTCCCAACCCGTAATATCGGAATTCAATTCCCCAATCGCTTTTAAAGCATAATAAAGCGCAATAGTATAATATCGTCTCGTTTCTTTTCTTGGATAATCGTCTACAGAATGTCCTCCTTCAAATAAAATCGTCGGCATTCCGCTTTTGATGAAATTATCGCCTGTAGAAGTAGGATAGAACTCATCGGAATATCTTCCGATCTGATTCGGGATCATTTTTTCCAGGTGTTTATAAACATTGGCAATGACAGCCATACATTTCTTCCTGTTTTCCGTAATGGCGCGGTCTACGTTTTCAGAGGGCGCCAGAAAGGAGAGTGTAGCCGGATGAATCCCATCTGTTGTGAAGATCGTTCTTTGCTCATGTAAATTCAGGGCATAATCATACTTCTTGGAAGTAGCCATTATTTTAAGAAATTTGATCTCCGTACTGGCTTCATTGTGAAAATCCCTGTTCAGATCTATATCTGCAGCATTCAGCCTNGTCCATCTTTCCGAACCGTCCGGATTTAACATAAAAATAAAATCCAGAGTTATTTTACTGAAAATCTCTTCCTTCATTTCAGGAGCCTTATCCAATGTCATCAACAGATCCAACATGGCATGAGTAGCGTTGGATTCGTTTCCGTGCATTTGCGACCATGCTAATACATTGATCTTCCCTCTTCCTATAGTCAGTTTATAAATCGGTTTATTCAAATATGACTTCCCTATCTCTTCAATAAACTCACTGAGATTCGTCTGTAGGTAAAAAAATAATTTCTCAGGGGATATATAGCGATTTGGAAAATTAGGATTTGAGATATAGATCTGTTCAAAATTCATTGAGAAATAGTTTACATGAGTCAAATTTAGCCATTTTCAGGCATAAAATAAAATTAACATTTGTAATATTACTAAACAAAGTAAATTGCCAGAATGTCTGTTGATAAAATTGTGGATTAACAATAATTTAATGAATTATATTTAAAATATTAAAATTCAGTATTTTATAGAATTTATATAAACTTATTTTTTAATTTTACTTTAAGTGTATAAACATCGACTTTTTCCCATTTGAGCGTAATTTCGTTAAACAAGTTAAATGTGGAAAAAGCTATGAATTTTCAATATTATACAAATGTAAATTGACTGATTTTTTTTATTTACTGCTGTTTTTTAAGGGTAAATTTAAGTTGAGGTAAAGCAGCTAACTTAAACAGGAATTGTATCGGCATCAATTGGCTCTATAAAGCTGAAATTCTCCTTGTCTAGGACATTTAGTAAAAATAAATAGCACCCCTCTTCTTAGAATAAGCACTTATTAAGTTATACAATCAGGCATTTAACCTGTCTCCTACTCTATATGATAAATTACGACAGGAAACTATCTGAATAGGTCTTAATAAAGGATTTAACGGGATTTTATGTCTCAAAAATCTACTNTTAATTTATTTACTTCACCCTTTACTTTAAGGAAAATAATCTGGCCCAGAACTTAAGAGTATAATTGTTGTTTAATCAGTATTTTAGCAATGTAATGATNATAAACNATTGATATATNANTAATTANAACTATTTACTTTTGTATATTATNCATATTTACATTTGTTTACTTTTGTATTTTGCATTTGTAAACTTTATTTTTACATTTGTAATATAATATAAAACTCCTTTTTATGAGTTTAAATGAGAGAATTTCCAAAGTTATAGAGTATTCTAATCTTACTCCCTCTGAATTTGCAGACGAAATAGATGTACAACGTTCCTCTATTTCTCACATCACATCAGGAAGGAATAAGCCATCCTTAGAATTCATTATTAAAATAAAATCACGTTTTCCGGAGATCCTTTGGGACTGGTTGGTGAATGGTGAAGGCGAAATGTTGAAATCTGACGATCCAGAACCCATTGAAGAAGAAGCTTCCGAAGAAAAAATAAAACCTACACCACTTCCCGATTTGTTTACCTTAATTGATGATGACAATTTTGGAGTGACTGAAAGTGAAGATCGGGTGCTGAAACAAAGCCCGCGAGAATACGATATACCGCAACAGACTGCAGCAAGCGAAAAAATAACCGATTCTCAGCGATTAGAAAATAATAACGATCAAATCATCAATCAAATTATTGATAATCAGAATCATAAAATAAAAAGAATCGTTATATTCTTTGAAAATGGAAAATTTGAAAGTTATGAACCTTAAATTATATGGTCATCAATTATATTAAAAGCTTCACATCATGTGAAGCTTTTAATATAATTGGAAGTAGACTAACCTCTTTTTCTTCTTTCCAGTTCTTTTTTGATAAGACTCAATTCTCTTCCGGTTTGTCCGGCTACAGAAGTGTTTTCCTGAGCTCTTCTCGTTAAATATGGGACAACATCTTTCACGGGTCCATACGGAAGATATTTAGCTACATTATAGCCTTTTTGAGACAGATAGAAGGTGATATTATCACTCATTCCGTAAAGTTGCCCAAAATAGATGTGCGGATTATTGTTTTCAAGACCTTTCGATTTCATTTTATCCATAACCAATTCCGAAGAGATCTCATTATGAGTTCCGAAGAAAGCGGAAACCTTATCCAGATTATTCATTACAAAATCAATTCCGGCATTATAATTTTTATCTGATGCTTCTTTGGTTGGCTGAATAGGATCCGGATAGCCTTTTTCTGCGGCCCTTTCTCTTTCTTTTTCCATATATGCGCCACGAACGATCTTATATCCGATAAAATAATTCTTTTCTCGGGCTCTCTGAAGATGCTGCTCCATATATTCCAGTCTGCCGGTTCTGTACATCTGGATCGTATTCCAGACAATCGCCTTTTCCTGGTTATATTTCTCCATCATTTCCTCACAAAGTTGATCTGCTGCACCTTGCATCCATGTTTCTTCTGCATCTATCATCACCTGCTTGTCATTTTCATGGCAAAGCTTACATACTTCATCAAATCTTTTCACGACTCTTTCCCATTCTTCTTTCTGGCTTGAAGTCAGCTCTGCATTATTTCCAACGGCTTCATACAGATCTATTCTACCGAAAGCTGTAGGCTTGAAAACGATAAAGGGAATAGCCGGATTTCCAACCGAAAATCTGATGATATCTTTAATTTCTTTACAAACCGCATCGAAAGTTTCTTCATCTTCTTTTCCTTCAATGGAATAATCGAAAATACTTCCCACTCCTCTTTTGAAGAGCTGCTTTACCACTTTCATGCTTTCTTCACGGGTTTCTCCCCCGCAAAACTGCTCAAATAAAGTATTTTTTACAATTCCCGTGACGAAAGGAAAGTTATTATGAACCGTAAAATTAAGGATTGAAGTTCCAAAACTGGTAAGAGCAGGCTGTTCGATCATTTTGAACATCCAGTACGCTTTCTTTAGCTGTGCATCGGATTTGTCTGCAAATGCAACTTTAGTATCGTTAAAAATGGGCATTGCTTTTTATTAAGTTTAGTTTCACAAAGGTAATAATAAACCTCAGTGTTTGGAAAAGATATTTATCATAATTTACTTTCAATTCCATTCAGAAGCATGGCAATAATTCCGACAAAAACCCACAACCTGAGAATATTCAGGGTTATGAATTTGCTTCTTCGGGTATAGTTCAGCAAAAAGTAGATACAAAAAATAAACACAAATAATCCTGCTGCAAAATAATAACTCATAAATCCGGAAAGTCCGGTTCCCGCAATAATCTGCATGGAAACAGCCATGGTAAACATCAGCAATGAAATGATGATCAGCTTTGTGATATGGCTTTTAAAATAATTGGGAATAGTGGTATATCCGAATGCTTTATCTACACTTTTTGTAAGGGTATCTTTAGCAATATCAATACATAAAAGGATCAGAAACAGGAATAT
>Ga0065721_10053396_pt1 | contig 10009 bp, 8 predicted proteins | sample Mesricmetagenome_FD_59108 | JGI IMG/M metagenome (GOLD analysis project Ga0065721, IMG submission 59108) | Mesophilic microbial community from rice straw/compost enrichment Sample: eDNA_1 v2 (version 2) | ecosystem: Engineered > Solid waste > Grass > Composting > Bioreactor | place: USA: Davis... | reverse complement strand
GGCGTCGGCGTCGCGTGCGCGCAGGCCGTCGGCGACCGCGAGCAGGGGGTTCACGTGCCCGGCGGTGCCGCCGCCGGCGAGGAGGTAAGTCGTCACCGTACGACCCTAGCCAGGTCGCGGGGCGCGATCAGCCCCGTCGCCCCGACCGCGGCGACGCGGAGCGCCGCGGCGGCCGCTGCGCGGTGGCCTCGCGCTGGTCGGGCAGCGTGCGCGCGCACGAGAGCAGCACCCCGCACGCGATGAGCACCGACAGCAGCGAGGTACCGCCCTGCGACATGAACGGCAGGGGGACGCCGAGCACGGGGAAGATGCGCAGCACGACGCCGATGTTCACCAGCGCCTGTCCGACGATCCAGAGGGTGATGGCGCCGGCGACGATGCGCACGAAGCTGTCGTCGGTGCGGCGGATGATGCGGAAGGCGCCGACCGCGAAGACGGCGAAGAGCACGAGCACGACGATGCACCCGATGAGCCCGAGCTCCTCGCCGATGATGGCGAAGATGTAGTCGTTGGCCGCCGCGGGCAGCCAGTCGTACTTCTCTTTCGAGTTGCCCAGTCCCAGCCCCAGCAGACCCCCGCTCGCGAGGCCCCAGATGCCGTGCATCGACTGGTAGCACGTCGTGTAGTAGCACGAGGCGTCGTCGGGCTGGAACAGGCTCATGATGCGGGCCATGCGGTTCTCGCTGCCCACCGCCGACAGCAGCACGACCACGAGCGCGAGCACCGCGGGAACGATGAACATGCGCAGCTTGATCCCGGCGAAGAACAGCGCACCCAGCACGACGAGCACGAGGATCATCACGGTGCCGAGGTCCTTCCCGCCGAGCACGGTGCCGATGACCAGCACCGAGACGGGCACGACGGGGATGAAGACGTGCTTCCACGAGCTCAGCAGTCGGCGCTTGCGGTACAGCACCGCGCCCATCCACAGGGCGAGGGTGAGCTTGAGGAACTCGGCGGGCTGGAACTGGAACCCGGCGATCTGCACCCAGTTGCGGTTGCCGTACGAGGCGATGCCGAGGCCCGGCACGTAGACGAGCATCTGGAACATCGTCGCCAGGATGAGAGCCGGCCACGCGATCTTCTTCCAGAAGCTCATGCGCGCGCGACTCAGTACGAACATCAGGGGGATGCCGACGACCGCGAAGATGCCCTGCTTGATCACGTGATCGAAGGGGCTCTGCCCCCCGTCGAGGGCGGAGGTGGCCGAGAGCACCATCACGAGCCCGAAGCCGGTGAGCAGCAGGGCCGCGGAGGCGACGAGGAGGAACTCGCTCGCGACCGGCCGGAAGGCGCGTCCGAGCGAGACCCGGGCGATGAGGCCGCCGCGCTCGGGCTGCTCGTCGGGCGTCTGCCGCGGAGGGGGTGCCGTCGTGGTCACGCGTGATCCCCTCAGTCGGTCGGTCGAGATGCTCCGTCGCCCTGGCCCTCGATCCACGCCCGCACCGCGTCGGCGAAGCGGTCACCGCGGTCGGAGTAGGACGCGAACTGATCGAAGGATGCCGCTGCGGGAGCCAGGAGAACCGTGTCCCCGTCCTGAGCCGCATCCGCCGCCAGTTCGACGACCCGTGCCATGACGTCTTCAGTCTCGGCGTGGTCGACCTCGAACAGCGGAACCGCGGGGGCGTGTCGCGCGAACGCCGCGACGATGTCGGCGCGCTCCGTGCCGATCACGATGGCGGCGCGGACGCCCGCGCCGCGCGCGCGCACGAGGTCGGAGAGGTCGACGCCCTTGAGCAGACCCCCGACCACCCACACCGCGCCGGGGTAGGCCGCGAGAGACGACGAGGCCGCGTGCGGGTTGGTCGCCTTCGAGTCGTCCACCCATGTCACGCCCGCGTGCGCGGCGACCACCTGGATGCGGTGCGGGTCGAGGCGGAACCGCTCGAGCGTGTCGAAGATGTGCGCGGGCGTCGCCCCCAGCGAGCGGGCGAGGGCGGAGGCCGCGAGGATGTTGGCGACCATGTGGGGCGCGGCGAGCCCGCGGGCCGCGAGGTCGGCGACGGTGGTCAGCTCCAGGGCCGAGGTCGCGCGCTCCTCGAGGAAGGCCCGGTCGACGAGGATGCCGTCGACGACGCCGAGGTCGCTGGGCCCCGGTACGCCGAGGTCGAAGCCGATCGCGCGGGCGCCCTCGATCACCTCGGCGTCTTCGACCATCTCGCGCGTCGCCGCGTCGGCCTTGTTGTACACGCACGCGACGCGGGTGCGCGCGTAGACGCCCGCCTTCGCATCGCGGTAGGCGTCGGCGCCGCCGTGCCACTCGAGGTGGTCGTCCGCGAGGTTGAGGCACACCGCCGCGTGCGGCGACAGGGCCTCGGGGCCGCTCTGCAGGTTGAGGTACCAGAGCTGGTGGCTGGACAGCTCGACGACGAGGGCGTCGAAGCCGCCGGGGTCGCGCACCGCGTCGAGCACGGGGGTGCCGATGTTGCCGACCGGCGCGGCCCGCAGGCCCGCGGTCACGAGCATCTCCGCGGTGAGGCGCGTGGTGGTGGTCTTGCCGTTCGTGCCGGTGATGAGCACCCAGTCGGCCGGTCGCCCGTCCGCCCGCACGACCTTGTCGCGCACGCGCCACGCCAGCTCGACGTCGCCCCAGAGGGCGATCCGCTGCTCCTGCGTCCAACGGATGAGGGGGTGGTGCGGAGGGAAGCCCGGGGAGGCGATGACGACCTCGGGGGCGAACGCGGAGAGCTCCGCCGGTACCGCGTCGAGCGGTCCCTCGTGCAGGCGCACGCCCAGCACCGGCAGGAGGCGACCGTACTCGGCATCCGCCCGCTCGGTGACCACGAGCACCTCTGCGCCGAGCTCCGAGAGCGTGTCGGCGACCGAGAAGCCCGTCACCGACAGGCCCAGCACGGCGACGCGCAGGCCCTTCCAGTCGGCGTGCCAGCTGGTGAGGGTGGAGAGGTCGGTCATACGCGTGAGAGCCATTCGACGTAGAAGAATCCGATGCCCGAGACGGCGAGCAGTCCGGCGATGATCCACATGCGCACGACGATGGTGACCTCGGGCCACCCCCGCATCTCGAGGTGGTGGTGAAGGGGGCTCATGAGGAAGAGCCTCTTGCCCTTGGTGATCTTGAAGTACGCCCGCTGCAGGATCACCGAGCCCGACGCGATCACGTAGACGCCGGCGATGAGCACGAGCAGCAGCTCGGTGCGGGTGAAGATGGCCAGCGCCGCGATGACGCCGCCGATGGCCATCGAACCGCAGTCGCCCATGAAGACCTTCGCCTTCGGCGCGTTCCACCACAGGAAGCCGACGAGGGCTCCCACGAACGAGGCCGAGACGATCGCGAGATCGAACGGGTCGCGCACCGCGTAGCACCCCGCCTGCACGGTGGGGTCGAGCACGTCGGCGCACATCTGCTTGTTCTGCCAGAAGGCCATGAGGCTGTACGCCCCCACGACGAAGATGCCCGAACCGGCGGCGAGACCGTCGAGACCGTCGGCGACGTTGACGGAGTTGGATGCCGCGGTGCCGATGAGCGAGATCCACGCGAGGTACAGCAGCCAGCCGAGGACCGGCCCGAGGGCGAAGAGCGAGAGCACCTGGATGTCGCGGAAGACGGAGATGTACTCCGAGGCGGCGGTCTGCCCGAAGGCGTTGGGGAAGTTCAGCGCCACGACCGCGAAGGGCACGACGACGAGGACCTGGCCGAGGATCTTGCGCCACCCCGACAGGCCGAGGCTGTTCTGGTGACGCACCTTCATGTAGTCGTCGATGAAGCCGACCACGCCGAAGCCGAGCATGAGCCACAGTACGAGCAGTCCCGACACGGTCGGGGGGTTGTTGCCGGCGTAGGAGCCGATGAAGTACCCGACGATCGTGCCCGCGATGAAGATCGTGCCGCCCATGGTGGGCGTTCCGCGCTTGGCGCCGTGCGAGGGGTTGTGCACGTTCTCGGGCGTGCGGATGACCTGACCCCAGCCCCACTTGCGGAACCACCGCAGGAAGACCGGCGTGAGGAAGAGCGTGAAGGCGAGCGAGATCGCCGCCGACGTCAGAAGAGATCTCACGCGAACAGCTCCCCGAGTCGATCGCCGAGGTGACGCAGCCCCGCCGAGTTGGACGACTTCACCAGCACGCGATCGCCGTCGCGCAGTTCGGTCGAGAGGTAGTCGTAGGCGGCGTCGGCGTCGGCGAAGAACACCGCCTCGCCGTCCCACGAGCCCTGGGCGATCGCCTCGAGGTACATGCGGCGCGCCTCCGGGCCGATCACGACGATGCGCTGGATGCGCAGCCGCACGGCCAGCAGGCCCACGCGGTCGTGCTCCTCATCGGCGTACTCCCCCAGCTCGCTCATCGCGCCGAGCACGGCGACGGTGCGCTCCTCGGGCCCGGTGATCTGCGCGAGGGTGCGCAGCGCGGCGGCCATCGAGTCGGGGCTGGCGTTGTAGGCGTCGTTGATGATGCGCACCCGCTCGGAGCCCATCGGCTGCATCCGCCACCGCTCGGCGATCTCGAGCGTCTCGACGCGCGCGATCGCGTCGGCGGCGGACACGCCCAGAGCGGTCGCCGCGGCGATCGCCGCGAGGGCGTTCATGATGTGGTGCTCGCCCAGCACGCGCAGGGTCAGGGTGTGCGCCTCGCCGTCGACGAGCAGGTCGGCGCGGGTGCCGGATGCCGAGACCTCGACGTCGACGGCCCGCACCTCCGCCCGTTCGCCGCGGCCGAACCAGCGCACGTCCTGTCCGCGCTCGCGCGCGATCGGTTCCATCGCGGCGACCCGCGGGTCGTCGGCGTTGAGCACGGCGAGGCCGCCCTCGCGGGTGGCCTTCACCAGCTCGCTCTTCGCGTGGAAGGTGGACTCGATGCCGCCGAACCCGCCCGCGTGGGCCATGCCCACCATCAGCACGACCCCGACGTCGGGGGTCACGAGGCCCGCGAGGCGCGCGATCGCACCCGGGGCGCTCGCACCGAACTCGCTCACGAGGAACCGCGTGTCGTCGGCGACGCGCAGCATCGTCAGCGGGGCGCCGACCTCGTTGTTGAACGAGGCGCGCGGCGCGACCGTGGGTCCCTCGCCCTCGAGGATGCGCGCCAGCATGTTCTTCGTCGTCGTCTTGCCGTTCGAGCCGGTGATGCCGACGACCTTCAGCGCGCCCGCCGCCCGGACGCGGGCGACGTTGTCGCGGGCGAGGGCTGCGAGGGCCTCGATCACGTCGGGGACGACGATCTGGCTCACCTCGTCGTCGAGCTCGCGCTCCACGATCGCCAGCGCCGCTCCGCGCTCGACGGCGGTGCCGACGAACAGGTGGCCGTCGGTGGTCTCGCCGGGCTTGGCGACGAAGACGCCGCCGGGCTCGATGAGGCGCGAGTCGGTGTCGACCAGACCCTCGATAGTGGTGTCGGGGGTGTCGTCGCGACGGACGACGAGGCGCCCGCCGAGCACGTCGGCGATGTGGGAGAGGCTGGTGGAGATCATTGCTGTGCGGACGCCCTTTCCGTGTCGCATTCGTTACCGAGACGAGACCGGCGTCGGCGGTGTCTCAGCCGAACTTGGGCAGTTCGGGGGTCGTGGTCCCGGACGGGATGACGCGGTAGGTCTTGAGAACCTGCGTCATCGCCTTCTGGAACGCGGGGGCGGTGGCCGCGGACGATTTTACCGTCCGCGGTTCGTCCAGGTTGACCGCGACGACGTACTGCGGGTCGTCGGCGGGGGCGAAACCGATCATCGTGGTGAAGTAGGCGTCGGGCTTGTAGGCGCCGGTGTTCTCGTCGACCTTCTCACCGGTACCGGTCTTGATCGCGAGGCGGTATCCGGGGATGGCGATCTTGTCGGCGAGCTCGCCCTGCGTGGCGACGTTCTCGAGCATCAGGCCGACCTCGTGGGCGGTGTCGGGCGAGATGACCTGGGTCCCCTCGGTCGACGGGGTGTCGGTGACCGTGCCGTCGGCCGCGGTGCAGCCCTCGACGAGCGAGAGCGGGATCTTCAGTCCGCCGTTCGCGATGGTCTGGTAGGCCCCGACGAGCTGGGGAACGGTGACCGACAGGCCCTGACCGAAGGCCGTGTTGTAGAAGGTCTGGGTGTCCCAGTCGCCGACGGGATGCAGGATGCCGACGGACTCCCCGGGGAAGTCGATCGCGCTGAGCGAGCCCATGCCGAATTTCTGCAGGTAGTCGTAGCGGGTCTGCTTCGGGATCATCTCGGCGAACTTCGAGATGCCGACGTTCGAAGAGTCGATGAGCACGCCGGTGGGCGTGTAGGTGTTGGGGCCGTGCGAGAAGGCGTCGGACACGCGCGCGTCTCCGCCCAGCACCTCGCGAGATGACGCGGTGACGGTGGTCTCGGGGGTGTACGAACCGCTGTCGAGACCGATCGCCGTGGTCAGCGCCTTGAAGGTCGATCCCGGTTCGAAGGGGCTCGAGAACGCGCGACTGCCCCGATCGTCGGCGGGCGTCGCGGTGGGGTCGTTGGGGTCGACCGAGGGGTACTCGGCCAGGGCCCGGATCTTGCCCGTCTTGGCTTCGACCACGGTGATCGTTCCGCGCAGCGATCCGGTGTTCTGCACCTGTTCGGCGATCAGTTGGCCGAGGTACCACTGCAGGTCGCGGTCGATCGTGAGCTTCAGCGTGCCGCCGTCGACGGCGGGCTGGGTGACGACCTCGGTTCCGGGCAGCACGACGCCGTCGCGGCTCTGCTGGAAGACGACCTTGCCGTTGGTGGAGGCGAGGCAGGCGTTGTCGGCGTTCTCGAGACCCGCGAGCGGCTGCCCATCGCTGCCGACGAAGCCGAGGAGGTTTCCCCCCACGGCGCCGTCCGGGTACACGCGGCCGGACTGCGGCGGGAAGCTCAGGAACGGCAGCTTCAGGTCGGCGAGGGCCCGGTACTGCTCGGTCGAGACGTTCTTGGCGATCATCGCGTAGCGCGAGTCGGGATTCTCGGCGACCGCGTCGGTGACGGTCTTCTGCACCTCGGCGGCATCCTGACCGGTGATCGCCGCGATCTGCGCCGCGAGTTCGGGCCAGCCGGTCGTGGTACCCGAATCGTCGTCGTCGCCGGAGTCGACGGTGGTGATGCCCTTCGCCGCGAGCATCGGGTCGACCTGCACGTCGTAGCGGTTGACGGCGGAGGCGAGGACGACGCCGTTCTCGTCGACGATCGATCCGCGCGAGGCGTACTCGACGCGCGAGTTCTCCAGGCCCATCGCGAGGGAGTCGTCCACGTGGGTCCGCGCGTTGACGACCTGGATGTCGACGAGGCGGACGACGAACGCGATGAGCACGATCAGCACGATCGACAGTGCGACGACGGTGCGACGCCGCGGGGACCGGGAGGAGGTGGTCGTCGTCATGGCTCTCATCGTGTCGCGGGAGTCGGCAGACCGTCGCTGATCGACGGGGGTGTCGTCGATTCGGCGGTTCCGGTCGCCGCGTCCGGCGCGGGAGCCGCGGGCGCGGACGTCGCCGCCGCCCCCGTCTCGGTGGTCGCGGCGGACGGGTCGGTCACCAGGGGGACCCCCGCGATGAGGGCGTTGCGCACGGAGCCGCGGCCCATGGCATCCACCGACGAGGTCGTGTCAGCCGGCTTGCCCGAGCCGATCACGGCCCCGTCGCTCAACCGCAGGTACGTGGGCGACTCGTCGATGACCATGCCGAGCGCGGCCGCGTTCGCCGCCAGGTACTGCGGCGAGCTGAGGCCCGCGCTCTCGTCGTTCAGGATCTGCTTCTGGTACGTCAGGTCGCGCTGCTGCTGCGTGAGCGCGGCGATCTCGAAGGAGCTCTGGGTGGTGAGGATGCCGAGCCCCATCTGCACGAGCACGATCGTCAGCGCCCCGGCGACGGCGATGACGCCGAACAGCCGGCGCGGGGCGCGGCGACGGGCCGTCGTCGGCACGGCGGTGAGGCGACGCTCACGCGCGGGCGTCGACCGGTCGGGGGCGGTGATCCGGGGGTCGATGGCCGGGGATGCGCTCATGCGTCCTCCTTGATCCTCTCGGCCGCGCGCAGGCGCACGGGGGTGGCGCGGGGGTTGGCCGCTCGTTCGTCGTCGCTCGCCAGTTCGGCCCCGCGCACGAGCAGCCGGAAGGTCGGCGCGTGCTCGGGCAGCTCGACGGGCAGTCCGCGTGGGGCGGTGGAGGTCGAGGCCTCGGCGAACACGCGCTTGACCAGGCGGTCTTCGAGCGACTGGTACGACAGCACGACGATGCGCCCGCCGACGCCGAGCACGCCGAGGGCGGCCGGGATGGTGCGCTCGAGCACCGACAGTTCGGCGTTGACCTCGATGCGCAGCGCCTGGAACACGCGCTTGGCGGGATGCCGCTCGCGCAGCACTGCGGCCGGGGTCGCGGCCTGCAGCACGTCGACGAGCTGACCGGAGCGCTCGAGGGGCGCCTGCTGGCGTGCCGCGATGATCGCCCGCGCGTAGCGGCCGGCGAGCTTCTCCTCGCCGTACCGCTCGAAGATGCGGCGCAGGTCGCCTTCGCCGTAGGTGGCGAGCACCTCGGCGGCGGTGACCCCGGTCGTCTGATCCATGCGCATGTCGAGGGGTGCGTCCTGGGCGTAGGCGAACCCGCGGTCCGCCACGTCGAGCTGCAGCGACGAGACGCCGAGGTCGAACAGGATGCCGTCGACCGTGTCGACGCCGGCGGAGGCCACGGCCTCGGCGATGCCGTCGTAGACGGTGTGCACGAGGGTGACGCGATCGCCGAAGCGCGCGAGCCGCTCCCCCGCGATGCGCAGGGCGTCGGTGTCGCGGTCGAGACCGATCAGGCGCGTGTTCGGGAAGCGCTCGAGGAAGGCCTCGGAGTGCCCGCCCATGCCGAGCGTCCCGTCGACGAAGACGGAGCCGGGCTTGTGCAGAGCGGGCCCGAGCAGCTCGGCGCAGCGCTCGAGCAGGACGGGGGTGTGGATGTCGCGGATGTCCATGATGATCGGGGCCGATCCTTCGGCTCTGATCCCCACCCGCATCGACCTGGCACCGGGGAAGTGTGACAGGGCGTGCGGCTGGGCATCACAGCCGGAGGGTCAGAACAGTCCCGGGATCACCTCCTGCTCCATCTCGGCGTACGTCTCTTCGTTGCTCTCCGCGTAGGCGTTCCACGCCTCGGCGTCCCAGATCTCCGCGTGGGCTCCCACGCCGGTGACCACGAGCTCCCGGCCGAGACCGGCGTAGGAGCGCAGCGCGGGCGGAACGGTGATGCGGTTCTGGCTGTCGGGCTTCTCGGCGCTGGCCCCCGAGAGGAACATGCGCAGGAAGTCGCGGGCCTGCTTGTTGCTGAGCGGCGCCTCGCGGATCCGCTCGTGCACGCGCTCGAACTCCTCGGTGCTGAACACGTAGAGGCAGCGATCCTGCCCCCGGGTGATCACCACTCCGGCGCCGAGGTCGTCACGGAACTTCGCGGGCAGGATGACGCGGCCCTTGTCGTCGAGCTTGGGAGTGTGCGTGCCGAGCAGCATTCGGGCGTCCACCCCCTTCGTCCGGCCTGCGAAGTTTTCCCCACTTTACTCCACCACCCTCCACTTTGCTATCGAAAACAGGGGACTTCTGGGCGGGGGCTCCCCCGTGTACTGTGCGCCCGGCAGATTCCGCACCCCCTGACCACCGCGGAATCCCGGGCCCGCCGGGCGCCGCGACCCCCGAGCGACGCCGTCGGTGGAGGAAAAGGGAGGGATGCCGCGGCGCCCGAGCGGGGCGGAGGGGCGGTGGGGCTCAGATCACCGACCGGGTCGCGGGGGCGTGTCCCGGAGAGCGGGACGCGCGGGGTCGGGAACGCACGGGCCCGGACGCCTCCCGGCCGGTGTCTCCGCCGGCCGGCGGCATCCGGGCACAAAAAAACACCGGCTCCGAAGAGCCGGTGTTCTGAAGAAGCCGAGTGCGGGTCAGCGCTGGTCGTTGCGGCGATCCCAGCGGTCGTTCATTCGATCCATGAAGGACGAGCCCGAGGCGCGACCGGCGCGGGGCTTGGCCGCGCGCGGCGCCGCGGGAGCGGACCCGCGCGTCGGCGTCACGGCGAAGACGACGCCGCCGACCATGAGGAGGAAGCCGAGCACACCGACCGCGATGCCG
>Ga0065721_10053381_pt1 | contig 10010 bp, 9 predicted proteins | sample Mesricmetagenome_FD_59108 | JGI IMG/M metagenome (GOLD analysis project Ga0065721, IMG submission 59108) | Mesophilic microbial community from rice straw/compost enrichment Sample: eDNA_1 v2 (version 2) | ecosystem: Engineered > Solid waste > Grass > Composting > Bioreactor | place: USA: Davis... | reverse complement strand
GCCCCGGTCACTCGCTTGCCGCGGCGCGCGGCGATGCCGCCGGCCAGGCCCATGAGCGTTCCGATCCCGAGCGGCCACCAGTAGGTGCCGTGGGCGCGCTCGGTCTCGATCCGCGCCTCCGCACCGACCTCGGCGAAGCGGGCCACGAGCCACTCGGCCGCGCGCCGTTCCCCGGCCGACGCCGAGGGACGCTCGATCGCCTCGAGCTCCTCCAGCTGGGCCCTGAGCCGGTCGAGGTCGGAGGAGGCCGCCGAGGCCTGATCGGGTGATCGCTCTTCGCTCATGGAGGGGGAAGATATCCACTGCCCCGCCCCGTTCCCGTGACGCATGTCCATACGATGTGGGCAGTGTTCGGCGGCGGCAGCTCCATAACTCTGTTTCGGGTCGCGGGGATCAGGATCGCGGTTGACTGGTCCTGGTTCCTGATCCTGTTCCTCGTGATCTTCTGGGTCTCCGGCTTCTACGGCGACATCCTCGACGACCCCGGCGGCACCGAGCCCTACGTCCTGGCCGTCCTCAGCGCGGTCGGCTTCTTCGGATCCATACTGCTGCACGAGCTGGGCCACGCGTTCGCCGCCCGCCGGGCCGGGATCGGGATCAGCACGATCCGGCTCTGGCTGTTCGGAGGGGTGGCCGAGATGACCCGCGAGTCGGACAGCCCCGGGACCGAGTTCAAGGTCGCGATCGCCGGCCCGCTTGTCACGGCGTTGATCGCGATCGTGCTGTGCGCGGTCGGGGTCCAGGCGGCCGGGCTCGACAACTTCCGGGACGCCCTCGAGATGAGGGTCACCGCCGAGACGACCGGCGTGATCACGATGGTGGCGTGGCTCGCCGCGGTGAACATCATCGTGCTGGTCTTCAACCTGCTGCCGGCCTTCCCGATGGACGGCGGGCGGATCGTGCGGGCGATCGCGTGGAAGGCGACCGGCAAGCGTGGGGCGGCCACCCGGTTTGCCGCAAACCTCGGCCGCATCTTCGGCTACGTCTTCATCGGGCTCGGGATCCTCTGGCTCCTGAACGGCAACGTCGTGAGCGGCGTCTGGCTCGCGATGATCGGGTTCCTGATCAACAGCGCCGCCCGCGCCGCGGCCAGGGGCACCCTGAGCGAGAAGCTCGAGCAGGTGGCAGTCTCCGAGGTGATGGACTCCGACCCGGTCGCGATCCCGGGCGACGTGGACTGCGCCCGTGCGCTAGACGAGTACTTCCTCCGCTACGGCTGGTCGTGGTTCCCGGTCATCGACTCGGGCGGGGCATTCGTCGGCATGGCGCTCCGCGAACGGCTCGAGGTCGTCCCCGAGGTCGAACGGTCCGGGACCCGCGTGTCCGACGTCGCGGAGCGGGACCCGGCGTTCGCGGTCGACTCCCGGGCCCGGCTGGACACCCTGCTGGGCAACCCCCAGCTCCGCCGTTTCGGTGCGCTGATGGTCACGGACGAGGTCGGCAGGCTCACCGGGGTGATCACCGTGGAGCAGCTGGGGCGGGCGCTCAGGGCCTGATGCGGGCCCGGGGTGCAAGTCCCGTGGCCAATACATAAACTCGGCCTCTGGCACTCGCAATCGCGACATTCCTCATCGCCCTCGCGCTGATCGCGAGCGAGCGGATCCACCGCACCAAGGTGGCCCTGCTCGGGGCCGCGGTCGTGGTCTTGTTCGTGGGGGACTACAACGAGGAACTCGCGATCCACTCCGTGGAGTTCGCCACGCTCGGCCTCCTCGCCGGGATGATGATCCTGGTCTACCTGACCCAGCAGAGCGGGATCTACGACTACATCGCGGTCAAGGCCGGCCAGTTCTCCCGGGGCAACTCGTTCCTGCTCGTGGTGATGATGGTGATCGTCGTCGCGGTCCTCTCGGGCTTCCTCGACAACCTCACGACGATCCTGCTGGTCGTGCCGATCACCTTCCTGCTCGCGGACACGCTCGACATCAACCCGATGCCGCTGATCCTGATCGAGGTGATGGCGGCCAACATCGGCGGCACGGCGACCCTGATCGGCGACCCGCCCAACATCATGATCGGGGACGCCGCCGGTCTCAGCTTCAACGACTTCCTGATCCACAACCTGCCGGGCGTCTATGTGATCCTCGCCATCGTCACCGTCGCCCTCTACTTCGTGTATCGGAAGCAGATCGACGTCGCCGAGGCGAACCGCAAGTTCGTCATGGAGCTCGACGCCGCGGCCTCGATCCGCGACCGCGACGAGCTCAAGCGCACGATGCCGGTCCTGATCGGCACGATCATCGTCTTCTTCCTCCACCAGTACATCCACATCGAACCGGCCACCGTGGCGCTCTCCGGTGCGGCGGTGGCGCTCATGGTCACCAAGATCCCGATCGAGCAGGCGCTCGAGAAGATCGAGTGGACCACCCTCTTCTTCTTCATGGGACTGTTCGTGATGGTCGGGGCCCTCGAGGTGACCGGGGCGATCGACAAGGTCGCCGAGGGCATCACGAGCGTCACCAACGGCAACCGGGACGCGGAGCTCGTCGGCATCATCTGGACCTCCTCCCTGGTCGGCGGGATCGTGGACAACATCCCCCTCACCGCGGCGATGATCCCCGTCGTCGAGGACATCCAGGGCGGGACGGGCGACATGGCCTACTGGTGGGCGCTCTCGCTCGGGGCCTGCTTCGGCGGCAACCTCACGATCATCTCGGCCGCCTGCAACGTGGCCGCGGCGGGCATGGCCGAGCGCGCGGGCCGGCCGATCGGCTTCTGGCAGTTCTTCAAGCTCGGGTTGCCCGTGACCGTCGCCTCGACCCTGATGGCGACCGTCTACGTACTGGCGAGGTACGGGTAGATGTCCACGGGAACGGCTAGTTTCTCGGAGGTGGTGTCTTGGCAGACCACATAGTCAGCTCGGTCATCCGGGAGGTCCGGCCCCTCGTGACCACCGACCCGGTCGGGTACGCGGCCCGGCTCGTGATCGAGTCGGGGCTGCCGGCGCTGCCCGTCGTGGACGAGGACGGCAACTACGCCGGCCTGTTCGGTGAGCGCGAGTTCATGACCGCGGTCTTCCCGGGCTACGTCGGCACGCTGATGTCCGCCCGGATGATCAGGCGCTCTCTCGACGAGACGATCGAACGCCGGATCGGGAGCCAGGAGGAACCGGTGCGGGCCTACCTCACCACCGACCCCGTGCTGGTCGAGGACGACTACGCCGACACCCAGCTGGCCGAGACCTTCCTCCACCACCGCGTGATGGTCGTCCCGATCGCGACCGAGGGCCGGGTCCACGCCGTGGTGCCGCGCAGCGAGTTCTTCCAGGCGCTCTACGAGCGCATCGCCGACATCGCGGAGGACTTCGGCGACTGACGCCACCCCGGTTGATCGCTCGAACCGCAGCGGTTAGGGTCGAAGCAACGACCGGAAGGGGCGGGCAATGGACGCATCCGCACGTCGCATCGCTGGACGAGGAAGGGTTTCGAAGGTGGCTGCGGCACTCTTCGCCGCGATCGCGCTCTCCTGCGAGGCCGGGAAGGCGGAGGCCGCTCCGCACGAGGTGCGCCTCGTCGCGGACGTCCTGCCCGGACCGAGCGGGTCCTACGCCGAGGACATGATCGAGTTCGGCGGCAAGGTGTTCTTCACGGCCCGGACCGTGGAGACGGGGTACGAGCTCTGGCGCCTCGACGGTCGGGCCCCCGTCCTCGTCGCCGACGTCAACCCCGGTTCGGCGAGCAGCTACCCCACCGGGCTGACGGTCCACGGCGACCACCTCTACTTCCGCGCCGACGACGGCACCACGGGCACCGAGCTCTGGCGCACCGACGGCCAGACGGCGGAACGGCTCGCGGACATCTACCCGGGCGAGAACTCGTCGTCGCCGAACTCGTTCACCTCCCTGGGATCACACCTGTATTTCAGCGCGGGCACGCCGCTGACCGGGACCGAGCTCTGGCGCACCGACGGGACCACGACCGAGCTGGTCATGGACATCAACCCGGGCGCCCCCTCGTCCGGTCCCTCGGTGCTGACCAGGTTCGGTGACCGGATCTTCTTCTCCGCGTCCACGGCCGCCCAGGGCACCGAGCCCTGGTCGACCGACGGCACCACCACCGCGATCGTCCAGAACATCGCGGCGGGAGCCAACCCGTCCTACCCGAACAACTTCACAGAGCTCGGCAACCACCTCTACTTCAACGCGACGGACGCGGCGGGCACGGAGCTCTGGCGCACCGACGGGACCATGACCACCCAGGTGATGGACATCCGGCCGGGAGCCAGCAGCTCGTCTCCCTCGGGCTTCGAGCAGTTCGGCAATCACCTGTACTTCCGGGCCAACGACGGAGTCGCCGGGATCGAGCTGTGGCGGACCGACGGCACCACGACGTCGATGGTCGCGGACATCAACCCGGGCGCGGGCAACGCGAACATCTCCGACCTCACGGCGGTCGGGCCGACGCTCTACTTCTCCGCCGACGACGGCGTGACCGGCCGCGAACCGTGGGCCTTCGACGGAGCGACGCCGCGGCCCATCGCGGACCTCTGGCCCGGACCGGAGGAGTCGAGCCCGGACGACTTCATCGAGCTCGGCGGCCACGTCTACTTCCAGGCGTACACGCAGGCGCACGGGGACGAGCTCTGGGGCACAGACGGGTCGACGGTCGAGCTCGTCAGCGACCTCCTGCCCGGCCCCGACGGGTCGGACATCTACGACATGGCCCCGATCGGGGACTCGGTCTACTTCGCGGGCGACGACGGCATTCACGGCGGCGAGATCTTCCGGCTCGCCCCGCCCGACCGCACCGTGACCGTTCAGATCACCGGCAAGAGGATCAAGCTGAACCGGAAGGGCATCGGCCGCGTGAACCTGACCTGCCCGGCCGCGGAGGAGACCAGCCCCTGCTCCGGCAAGCTGACCCTCCAGACGAGGCGGCGGGTCAAGGTCGGGAAGAAGAGGCGGAAGCTCGTCCTCGCCCGGTCGAGCTTCTCGATCGAAGCCGGCCGAGCGAGCCAGATCGCGCTGAAGGTGAAGCCGGCCCACCGGAAGGTGCTCCGCCGGATCAAGTCGGCCCGGAACACGGTCGCCGTCGCGAACGTGACGGATCAGTCGGGGAACGCGGCCCGGGTCACGCGCAGGTTCAAGACGCGGCCCTGACCAACGGCCGGCCCCGTGCCGCGGCGTGCCGCGGCACGCCCGGTCACCGCTGCTTGAGCCAGCCCTTCTCGACCAGAAGCTCGGACACCTGGACCGCGTTGGTCGCCGCACCCTTGCGCAGGTTGTCCCCGGCCAGCCAGAGGTTGAGCGTCCTTTCCTGGTCCGGGTCGCGGCGGATCCGCCCGACCAGGGTCTGGTCGATCCCGGCCGCGTCGAGGGCCGTCGGGTACTCCCCGGCCGCCGGGTCGTCGACCACGATCACGTTCTCGGCCGCGGACAGGATCTCGCGGGCGCGGTCCGGGCTGAGGTCCTCGCGGGTCTCGATGTTCAGCGACTCGGAGTGGCCGGTGAAGACCGGCACCCGGGCGCAGGTCGCGGAGATCCGGACCTCGTCGCCCAGGCCGAGGATCTTGCGGGTCTCGGCCATCACCTTGCGCTCCTCGGTGGTGTAGTCGTCGCCGTCCTTGAAGGTCTCGACCTGGGGGATCACGTTGAAGGCGATCTGATGGGGGTAGACGGCCGGGGGCGGCACCTCGTTGCCGGCGAGGACGTGGCTGGCCTGGGTGGTCAGCTCCTCGATCGCCTTCTGGCCCGTGCCGGAGACCGCCTGGTAGCTGGACAGGACCAGCCGCTCCAGCCCCGCCTCGCGGTGGATCGGGGCCAGCACCAGCATCATCACCATGGTGGTGCAGTTCGGATTGGCGACGATGCCCTTGTGCCCCTGGGCCGCCTCGGGATTGACCTCGGCCACCACCAGCGGCACGTCCTCGTGCATGCGCCAGTAGGAGGTGTTGTCGACCACCACCGCACCGGCCTCGACGAACCTCGGCGCCCACTCGGCGCTGACGGAGCCGCCGGCGGAGGAGATCAGGATGTCGATGCCGGCGATCGTCTCGTCGTTCGGGACGACGCAGGTGATCTCGCCATCCCCGAACGGGAGGGTGCGGCCCTCGGAGCGCTCGGAGGCGAAGGGGATCACCTCGGAGGCCGGGAACTCGCGTTCCGCGAGAATCTCGAGGATGGTCGAACCGACCGCGCCGGTCGCGCCCAGGACGCCGACCCTGTAGCCCTGCTCGCTCATCAGGGCTGGGAGACGGGTCGGTGTTCGCCGGTCGGGGCCTCGGTCAGGATCTGGTCCTCCCCGAGGTCGAAGGCGGCGTGGAGGGCCCGGACCGCATCGGGGACCCGGTCCGCCTGGATCACGCAGGAGATCCGGATCGAGGACGTGGAGATCATCTCGATGTTGATCTCCTTCTCGCCGAGGACCTCGAAGACCTTCGCGGCCACGCCGGGGTGGCTCCGCATGCCCGCGCCGACGATGGAAACCTTGCCGATCTGCTCGTCCGTGCGCACCTCCTGGCTGATGTCGCCGAGGCTCGCGATCGCGTCGGTGGCGGTGGTCAGGTCGCCGGTCTCCACGGTGAAGGAGAGGTCGGCGAGGGCGCCCTCGTGGACCGGCTCGTTCTGGATGATCACGTCCACGTTGACGTTGGCCTCGGCCAGCGCGGTGAAGATGCGGCCGGCGATTCCGGGCTCGTCCTTCACCCCGATGACGGCGACGCGCGCCTCGTCGGTGGAGTGGGTGACGGCTGTGATTATCGGTCGTTCCATGGTCTCGCTTTCGGGAAGGACGAGGGTACCGGGGAGGTCTTCGAAGCTGCTGCGGCAGTGGATCGGGATGTTGTAGTTGCGGGCGTACTCGACGGAGCGGAGCTGAAGAACCCCCGCGCCGGAGGCGGCCATGTCGAGCATCTCCTCGAAGGAGACGACCGGCAGTTTGCGGGCGTCCGGGACGATCCGCGGGTCGGCGCTGAAGACGCCGGTGACGTCGGTGTAGATCTCGCAGACCGAGGCGCCCAGCGCGGCCGCCAGGGCGACGGCCGTGGTGTCCGATCCGCCGCGACCCAGGGTCGTCACGTCCCGGCTGTCGGTGGAGACGCCCTGGAAGCCCGCGACCAGGACGATCTTGTCCTCGCCGAGGCCCTCGCGGATGCGGTCGGCCCGGACGTCGATGATCTTCGCCTTCGTGTGCGAGGAGTCGGTCACGATCCCCGCCTGCGAACCCGTGAGCGACACGGCCTTGTGGCCCATGTCGTTGATCGCCATCGCCGCGAGCGCGCAGGAGATGCGCTCGCCGGTCGAGAGGAGCATGTCCATCTCGCGGGGGTCGGGACGGTCCGAGATCTCGTAGGCCGACTCGACCAGCTCGTCGGTCGTCTTGCCCCGCGCCGAGAGGACGGCCACGACGCTGTTCCCAGCCTCGCGGGCGGCGACCATCCGGCGGGCGGCTCGCTTGATCTCCTCCGGGCCGGCGACGGACGTGCCGCCGAACTTCATCACGACGATGTCATCTCTCTCGGGCATCGCTTCTGAGCATACGGATTGAGGGCGGGTCGGCGGCCCTCCGCCGAGAGGCCGCCGACGGTCGGCTTCGGTCAGAATCAACCCCCGGCATGTCGACCGACTTCGAACAGGACACCGCCGCCGAGCCGCTGGGCGACGGCCGCTACGCGATCAACCTCAGCGACCGCTGGTGGGTCGGCCGGGGCCCGAACGGCGGTTACGTGGCCGCGCTCGTCCTGCGGGCCATGACGGTCGAGGCGGGAACCCTGGGCGCGCCCGGGCCGATGCCGGCGCGTTCGCTGAACGTCCACTTCCTGCGTCCCCCGGCCGCCGGTCCCGCCGAGATCGAGGTCACGGTGGAGCATCACGGCCGGGTCACCGCCTTCCTCTCGGCCCGGCTCGTCCAGGACGGCGAGGTCAAGGCGAAGGCGATGTCCGTGTTCTCCGGTGAACGGGAGGGCCCGTCCTTCGACCGTTCGCGGATGCCCGACGCACCGCCGCCAGAGGAGCTGGACGAGATGGACACCCGGCAGGCACCGGTCGCCGTCTTCGGCCGCTACCGGGCCAAGTTCGTGAGCGGCGCCCCCGGCGAGGGGGCCGACGAGGCCGAGACGATGGGCTGGATCAGGCTGCGCGACGAGCAACCGGTCGACCCCGTCCTGGCGGCCGCGGTCCTGGACGTCTGGTACCCGGCCCCGTTCGTGGTGTTCCGGGAGCTGCCCTTCGCCCCGACCCTCGAGTACACGGTCCACTTCCCCCGCACCATCCCCGAGCCCGGACCGCCGGACTGGAACCTGATCCGACTCACCGCCGCCGAGGGCACGGAGGGACACTTCTCCGAGGACGCGGAGCTCTGGAGCCGGGACGGAAAGCTGCTCGCGAAGGCCAGGCAGATGGCCCTCCTGCGTCACCGCCGGAAGGACTGACGGGCGAGGCCGAGGACCGTCCGGACGAGGCCGCGACCGGCCCACCAACCGCGAGATGCGCTTTCTCGCCGCATAGAGCAGACTTTCCGCATCTCATCGCCTAGGCCTCCCCGCCCCGGAACCGCGAGATGCGCTTTCTCGCCGCATAGAGCAGACTTTCCGCATCTCGGACCCGCGTCCTCGCGCGGATTCGTCTCGCCGCCGGTCAGGCGATCGTGCTGCGGCCGGTCATGGCCCGGCCCAGGGTGACCTCGTCGGCGTGCTCGAGGTCCGCACCGACCGGCAGACCGGCGGCCAGGCGCGTGACGCGCGTCTGGTCGCGGATGAGATCGGCGATGTGCGCGGCCGTCGCTTCGCCCGTCGTGGTCGGGTTGGTGGCGAGGATCACCTCGGCGATCCCGCCCCCCTCGACCCGCCGCCGGAGCTCCGCGATCCGCAGGTCCTCCGCGTCGATGCCGTCGATCGGCGAGAGCGCGCCGCCGAGCACGTGATAGAGGCCGCGGTACTCGTGGGTGCGCTCGATCGGGATCACGTCGGCGGGCTCCTCCACCACGCAGATCAGGGACGAGTCGCGCGAGGCGTCCTCGCATATCCGGCACCTTGGCCCCTCCGCCAGGTTGAAGCAGACCTCGCAGAGGCCCACCTTCTCCTTGACCTCGACGATCGCCTGGGCCAGGCTGCGCGCGTCGGACTCGTCGGAGCGGAGGATGTGGAAAGCGAGACGCTGTGCGGTGCGCCGGCCGATCCCCGGCAGCTGCGAGAGCTCCGCGGTAAGCCGGCTGAGCGGGGCTGGACCCTCGCTCATCCACCGAGCCCGGGCATGCCGGGCATGTTGGGCATCTGGGGCATCTTCGACTCGGCCAGCTGCTGCGCGGAACGGATCGCCTCGTTGATGGCGGCCTGAACCATCTCGGCCAGCATCTCCGCGTCCTCCGGGTCGACCGCGTCCGGGTCGATCGAGACGTCCTGCACGACCAGGTCACCGCTGATCTTGACCTTGACCATGCCGCCCCCGGCGCTCGCCTCGACGACCTCGTCCTTGAGCGCCTCCTGCGCCTGGAGCATCTCGTTCTGCATCTGCTGAGCCTGCTTGAGCAGCTTGCCCATGTCCATGCCACCGGGCATGCCGCCCATTCCCTTGCGAGCCATCAGATGACCTCCTCTGCGTTGAATTCCGACTTGACCCGGGCGACGAAGTCCTCCTCGTCCAACAGCTCGGGCTCTGGCTCGGCCGCCGGCCCCCCGGATTCAAGACTCGTGTACTCGACCCGAAGGCCGGCCCCCGTAACCGCCTCGACCGCCTTGGCGAGGTGCTCGCGGCACTCGGGCCGCTCCGCGTTGCGGCGGTTGAAGGCGGAGTCGGCGGGGAAGCCGACCGTGATCTTGGCATCGTCGATCCCGACGGGCTGCGTGCCGTCGAAGTAGGAGGCGATCATCCCGGAGGCCGAGGCGCCGATCGAGTCGAGGACCGCCGGCCAGATCTGTTCGAGCTTGGCCAGGTCGACCGTCGGGGGTCCCGGCGGGGCCGGTTCGGCCGCCCCCGAAGTTGGTCCGGGGGCCGGCGAGGCAGCGGCGGACGGAGCCCCGGCCGCGGCGGGCGGCTCCGCGGCCACCGGCGCGGGTTCCGAGGGCGGTTCCGGCGA
>Ga0065721_10006974_pt1 | contig 10010 bp, 10 predicted proteins | sample Mesricmetagenome_FD_59108 | JGI IMG/M metagenome (GOLD analysis project Ga0065721, IMG submission 59108) | Mesophilic microbial community from rice straw/compost enrichment Sample: eDNA_1 v2 (version 2) | ecosystem: Engineered > Solid waste > Grass > Composting > Bioreactor | place: USA: Davis... | reverse complement strand
GTCGACTGATCGGGTCCGGCCCTAGCGTCCGCCCAGGCTGCGCTCGATCCAGAGGCCCGCCGCGAGCACGGCGTCATCGTCGCCGGACGGCCGCGAGAACAGGGCCGAGGTCGGCAGGCCCTCGGCATCCGTGCCCGACGGCATGGCGAGGCCGGGCATGTCGAGGAAGCTGCCGGCGATGGTCAGCGAGAGCGTCGCGAGATTGATGCGGGCGAACAACTCGGGATCCGCTTCGAGCAGTTCGAGCTCCGGCGCCACATGCTTGACCGTCGGGAGCGCAAACAACGCACCGTCGAGTTCGTCGGCGATCGATCGCGTGAGCGTTGCCCGAAGGCCGCGCAAGCGCTCGGCCGCCTCGGCCGTAATCGCCGCCGCGCCGTCGAGCCGCTTCACGATGCGCGCATCGATAAGGTCGCGCTTCGGGCCGCTGATGGCCTCCAGATGCCAGGCGCGCGCTTCCACCGCGCCGAGCCAGCCGATCTCGACGATGGCGCGCCGCGCCTCGCGCCAGGCGGCCACCGGCATGCGCCGCACGCGGGCGCCCGCCGCTTCGAGACGGGCGAGAACGGCCTCGAAATTGGCGCGCACGGCGTCCTCGAGCCCGTCCTCCTCCAGCACGGCCGGATCGACGACGATTTCGGGCGCGGCGGAAGCGGTTTCGACCGGCTGCCCGGCGCCCCGCATCACGGCGTCGATGGTCGCGCAATCGGCGACGGTGCGGGCGATCGGCCCGAGGCTGTCGAGGCTTTTCGCCAGCGGATAGACGCCCGTCATGTCATAGCGCCGGCCCGAGGCCTTGAAGCCGACGAGCCCGTTGAGGGCGGCCGGCACACGCACCGAGCCTGCCGTATCCGTGCCGATGCCGACGGGCACGATACCGCGCTGGACGGCGACCGCCGAACCGGAGGACGAGCCGCCGGGCACGCGGGGGACCACCCCCGGGAAGTCTGGAATCGGCGTGCCGAAATGCGGGTTCGGGCCGAGGCCGGAGAAGGCGAACTCGCTGAGATTGGTCTTGCCGAGCGGGATGAGGCCGACGCGCCGCGACGCCGCGACGACCGGGGCGTCCTCGCGCGCGGGGGGCACATCGTCGCGCGTGCGCGAGCCCGCGGTCGTCCGCGTTCCGGCGATGTCGAAGAGGTCCTTCCAGGCGATCGGGATGCCGTCGAGCGGGCCGAGTGCCTTGCCGCTGCGCCGGCGCTCGGCGGCGGCACGGGCCTCGGCCAGCGCCTCCTCGGCCATGAGGGTGATGAAGACGCGGGGAGCCGCCCGGGCCTTGTCGAGCGCCTCCTCGACGAGGCGCACGGGATCCGTCCGGCCGGACGCGAGGTCAGCCGCGATATCGGTCAAAGTCTGATGAGCCATGCCGTTCTTCTGTCCTTGGATGGATAGGCGTGGGTGCCGTCAGCCGGTCACGATGGCGACACTGGCGCTCGCACCGATGCGCGAGGCGCCGGCCGCCAGCATGCGCAGGGCGTCCTCGCGCGTGCGGATGCCGCCCGAGGCCTTGACGCCGATATCCGGCCCGACGACGCGGCGCATGAGGGCGACATCCCCGGCCGTCGCGCCGGCCTTGCCGAAGCCTGTCGAGGTCTTGACGAAATCGGCGCCGGCGGCGACCGCNAGGCGGCAGGCCGTCTCCTTCTCGGCGTCNGAGAGGAGGCAGGTCTCGATGATGACCTTGAGCAGCGCCGGGCCNCACGCCGCGCGGACGGTGGCGATGTCGGTGCGCACCTGGTCCTCCCGCCCCTCCTTCAGGGCGCCGACGTCGATGACCATGTCGACCTCANGCGCGCCCGCAGCGACGACCACGCGCGCCTCGGCGGCCTTCAGCGCGGAGGGAGTCGCCCCGAGCGGGAAGCCGACGACGGCGCAGGTGGCGACGGCGCTGCCGGCGAGTGCCGCCGCCACATCCGGCACATGGACCGGGTTGACGCAGACGGAGAAGAAGCCGTGCTCGCGCGCCTCGCGGCAGACCGCCGCCACATCGGCGCGCGTCGCATCCGCCCGCAGGATCGTATGGTCGATGGTGCGCGCAAGTTCGGCGCGCGTCAGGCTCGTCATATGTGCCGCCTCTGCCTCGCGTTCACCTTATAGGGCGCGCCGCGCAGCGCCCGCAAGCTCAGAAGCCGAGAGCGCAGCCGTCCTTGCGCTGGTCGGAACCGGCGTGCAGCACGCCGCGGGCATGATCGATCCAGATGGCCTGCCCGCCGCCGAGCGGCGAGCTGCGCGGCCGGACGGCATGGCCCTTGGCCGCGAGCGCTGCGATGACGCTCTCGCCGAGGGTCGGCTCCACCTCCAGCACGCCGTTGAAGGCGAAGCTGCGCGGCGCATCAAGCGCCGCCTGCACGTCGAGGCCCCGGTCGAGCACGCCGGAAAGGAAGGCCGCATGGCCGGCGGCCTGATAGTGCCCGCCCATCACGCCGAAGGGGGCGACGGTCCGCCCGCCTCGGCGCATCAGGCCGGGGATGATGGTGTGCATGGGCCGCTTGCGCGGGCCGATGGCATTGGGATGGCCCTCCACCAGGTTGAAGGACGCGCCGCGGTTGTGCAGCACGATGCCCGTCTCAGGATCGAGGCGCGTCGAGCCGAAGGCGTGGAAGATGGAGTTGATGAAGGAGATGGCGTTGCCGTCGCGGTCCACCGCGCAGAGATAGACCGTGTCCCGGTGCTCCGGCTCGTGCCACAAGGCCGGCGCGCCGGCGCTTCCCATGTCGATGCGGCCGCGCAGCGCCTGCGCCACCTCGTCCGAGAGCAGATGCTCGACCGGATAGGGCAGATGCGCGGGATCGGCGATCAGCGCGTCGCGGTGATGGTAGGCGAGCTTGGTCGCCTCGGCATGAAGGTGCACCCGCTCGGCGAGCGGCAGCTTCTCGGACAGGTCGAAGCCGGCGAGCACGTTGAGCATCATGAGTGCGGCGAGGCCTTGGCCGTTGGGCGGGCACTCGTAGACGTCATAGCCGTGATAGCTGGTGGCGATCGGCGTCACGTAATCGGCCCCGTCGACCGCCTCGGCGAAATCGTCGAGCGTGTGCAGGCCGCCGAGGCCGTTGAGGAAGCGCACCAGACTCTCGGCCGTGCGGCCGAGATAGAAGGCCGCCGCGCCGTCGCGGGCGATCTCTCTGAAGCGCTGGCCGAGCAGCGGCTGGGCGTGCCGCTCGCCTTCCGTCGGCGCCCGCCCGCCGGGAAGGTAGACGGCCTTGGCGCCGGCATCGCGCGCCAGAAGCGGCACCTCCTCCGCCCAGTCGAGGGCGACGCGTGCGGTGACCGGATAGCCGTTCTCGGCATAGGCGATGGCGCGGGCGAAGAGCCGGTCGAGCGGCAGGCGGCCATGGTCGCGGTGCAGCTTCGTCCAGGCGGCGATGGCGCCGGGCACGGTGACGGCATGGGGGCTGGTGCGCTCGATGGTGGAGACGCCGAGATCCCTGATACGCGCGACACTCGCCGCTGCCGGGGCGCGCCCGCTGCCGTTGAGGGCGAGGACCTCGCCGCCCGCCGGGGCATAGAGGACGAAGCAATCGCCGCCGATGCCGGTCATGTGCGGCTCGACCACGCATTGCACGGCAACCGCCGCGATGGCGGCATCGACCGCATTGCCGCCGGAGGCGAGAATGTCGAGCCCGGCGGCGGTCGCGAGCGGATGGGAGGTGGCGATAGCCGCCTCCCCTGCGAGTGTCGGGCCGCGTCCCGGCCTGAAGAAATCGCGCATGTCCGCCCCCGCCGCTCTGACCCCGCCGCCTGCACGCGGTGCAGCGCGGCGCCGGCTATCGTCCCATGGCGGTAACAGCGCCGGGCGCCACGTGCAAGGGCAAGGCGGTCAGTGCGACATGAGCTTCTGCCCCTCCGCGGCGGCGTCCTCATCCCGCGTCTTCCACAGGGACCAGCCGATGCCGGCGCCGAGGATGGCGAAGGTCACGGCCAGCGACCATTCGGCGGGGAACTTCGTCCAGCCGAAGAGCTCCGCCACGAACACCTTCGAGCCGATGAAGACGAGCAGGACCGCAAGCGCCTGCTTGAGGTAGGCGAAGCGGTGCAGCACGGCGGCGAGCGCGAAATAGAGCGCGCGCAGGCCCAGGATGGCGAAGATGTTGGACGTGTAGACGATGTAGGGATCGGTCGTGATGGCGAAGATCGCCGGCACCGAATCGACGGCGAAGATGACGTCGGCGATCTCGATGAAGACGAGCGCCAGGAACAGCGGCGTCAGGAACAGGAAGCTGCGGCCGTTGCCGCTGCTGCGGCGCACGAAGAAGCGCTCGCCGTGCAGGCGCCGGGTCACCCGGAACCGGCCCTTGATCAGCCGGAGCAGGGGATTCTGCGCAAGGTCCGCCTCCTTGTCGCCCCACCACAGCATCTTGAGCCCGGTGACGATGAGGAAGGCGGCGAAGAGATAGAGCACCCATTCGTATTGCGCGACGAGCGCGGCACCGAAGCCGATCATGATCGCGCGCAGCACGATGACGCCGAGGATGCCCCAGAAGAGCACGCGATGCTGATAACGCCGCGGAATGGCGAAGAAGCCGAAGATCATCGCGATGACGAAGATGTTGTCCATCGCAAGGCTCTTTTCGACCACGAAGCCGGTGACATATTCGACGCCCGCCTGGGTGCCCAGCTGCCACCAGACGAAGCCGCCGAAGCCGAGCCCCAGCACGATGTAGAAGGCGGAGAGCGCAAGGCTCTCGCGAACCCCAATCTCGCGGGAGCCGCGATGCAGCACCCCGAGGTCGAGCGCCAGCAGCACCGCGACGAGGCCCATGAAGCCGAGCCACATCCACAGCGGATGGCCGAGAAAAAGGCTAGTGAAAACGTCCATCGGTTTCCTCTCTGTCCGGAGGGGAAAACCCGATGCAGAGTCCTGACTGGACAAAGGCAGATATCCGGACCCTGCATCGAGTTAACCCGATGCGGTCCGACATCACGATGCATGGCATCGCCAGAGGGGCCCGGCCCGCGGCGCAGCACTTGGGAAGAGGGACTGTCGATTTCAAGGGCCAGTCGCAGCGGCAGCCGATCTAATTTGCCCCGCAGGGCATCCCGATGCGCTAAGACGCGGGACCGTAGCGTATTTCAAAAGGCAGGCCGGCGATGATCGACCTGAGGAACATCGAGACCTTCTTCTGGGCGGCGGCGCTCGGCAGCCTGCGCGCGGCCTCCGAAAAGCTCGGCACGACCCAGCCGGCCGTTTCGCACCGCATCGCGTCGCTGGAGGAAGCACTCGGGGTGCGGCTCTTCGAACGGGACGCGCGCGGCGTCACGCTGACCGCGAAGGGACAGGAGTTGCTCTCCCACGCCGAGCGCATGATCCAGCTTCGCTGCGACATGCTCCGCGCCGCCCAGGACCAGAACGTGATGAGCGGCACGGTGCGCATCGGGGTCGCCGAGACGATCGTGCAGACCTGGCTGTCGCGCCTCATCGAGCAGGTACACGCCGCTTATCCGGCGCTGGCGCTCGAGATCGAGGTGGACAGCTCGATGGTGCTGCGCTCGCACCTCATGTCGCGGCAGATCGATCTCGCCTTCCTCATGGGGCCGGTGCTGGAGGAGCGGGTGGAGAACATCCACCTGTGCACCTATCCGCTCGCCTGGGTGGCGAGCCCGCGGCTCAAGCTCGACGACGGACCGGTCACGCTGAGGCGCCTGTCGGACCGGCCGATCATCACCTATCCCTCCAACAGCCGGCCCTATCTCGTGCTGCGCGACATGCTGGCGCGCGCCGGCGTGAAGGCACGGCTCTACGGCAGCGCCTCCCTTTCCATGGTGGTGCGCATGGCGCTCGACGGCATCGGCGCGGCCGTGATCGCCCCGGTGTTCCTCGGCAAGGAGCTCGCCGACGGAGACTTGAAGATTATTGATGTCGAGGCCGATCCGCTGCCGGACCTGAGCTTCACCGCCACCTGGATCAACGGTCCGGAAAGCCACGCCGCCCGTGTGATCGCCGCGATGGCGCAAGAGGTTGCAGCTCAAGCGGATGGCGGCGTGACGCGTATCCCGCAGACGGGTGTTGAATAGGATTTATACCCCCCATTCGAACATACGATTGGACAGAAAAATCAAACCTGAGCTGCAATGCACGCAGGGCGCCGCTGCAGCCGGCCCGGCGCGAAGCTGCCTCAAGAACCAGCCAGGGGACTGACACCGTGAAACACATCCTTCGTGCCGCCGTTGCCGTCACCGCGCTCGCCGGATCGGCCGCGCTCGCCCAGGACCTGCCGAAGACGCACCTGAAGATCGTCGGCGGCCTCAGCAATCTCACCGCCTACAACGACTACGAGAAGCCGTTCTGGACCCAGAAGGTGCCGGAACTGTCGAACGGCCAGATCACGGCCGAGATCAAGGGCTTCAACGAGATGGGGCTGAAGGGGCCGGAGCTGCTGCGCCTCATGTCCCAGGGCGTCGTCGAGTTCGGCACCGCCACCCTCTCCTATTTCGCCAGCGACAACGCCATCAACGAGGCGATCGATCTCGCCGGCCTTGCCCCGGACGTGAAGACGGCACGCGCCGTCACCGAGGCCTTCACGCCGGTCTACGAAAAGTTCTACGGCGACGGCGCCAAGGTGAAGCTGCTCGGCATCTCGACCTATCCGGCGCAGGTGCTGTTCTGCAACGCCGAGATCAACAAGCTCTCCGACCTCAAAGGCAAGAAGGTGCGCACCTCGAGCCGCACCCAGGCCGAGTTCGTCGAGGCTTTCGGCGGCACGAGCGTGACCATGGCCTTCGGCGAGGTGGTGCCGGCCCTGCAGAACAAGGTGGTCGACTGCGCCATCACCGGCTCGCTCTCCGGCTATTCGGCCAAGTGGTACGAGGTCTCCACGCACCTCTATGCCCTGCCGATCAACTGGAACCAGCAGATCCATGCCGTCAACCAGGCGGCCTGGAACAAGCTCGACCCCAAGGTGCAGGCCTTCATCGAGACGAACGTCAAGACGCTCGTCGACGACATCTGGAAGGCGGCCGCCGAGCAGACGGAGCTGGGCTATGCCTGCAACACGGGCTCGGATGCCTGCACCCTGCCGGTCAAGGGCAAGATGAAGCTGGTGACGCCGAGCGAGGCGGACCGCCAGCTGCTGCGCGGAGCGCTGGGTGAGATGGTGCTGCCGAAGTGGGCGGCGCGCTGCTCGGCCGACTGCGTGAAGGACTTCAACGACACCGTCGGCAAGGTGCTCAACATCTCCGTCTCGAAGTAAGGGAATGGTGCGCCGCCACGCGCGGCGCACTCTCCCGAGGCGTCGCGGCAGCGGCGCCCCCGATCCCGACGAGGTGGAGCCCATGTCCCTGCATCGTCTTTCCCTCGCCGGCTTGACGCGCGGCGCGGAGCGCCTGTCGCTTCTCGCCGTATGGGCGAGCGGCGCCCTCACCATCGGCAGCGTGCTGCTGATCTCCTTCGACGTCATCGCGCGCAAGTTCTTCGGCTTCAGCACCGGCGGCGCAGACGAACTGTCGAGCTATGCCTTCGCCATCAGCACGTCCTGGTCTCTCGCCTTCGCCACGCTGCAACGGGCCAATGTCCGCGTGGACGTGATCTACCAGCACCTGCCGGTGCGCGTGTCGGCCGTGCTCGACTGGATCTCCATCGTCGCCCTCGGCGTCTTCATGGCCATGCTGACCTTCTACGCCTACGACGTCGTCGCCACCTCCTGGGCCGAAGGCGCGACCGCCAACACGCCGCTCGGCACGCCGCTCTACATCCCGCAGGGGATGTGGCTCGCGGGGCTCGCCTGGATGTGCCTCGTCCTCGCGCTGATGCTGCTGCGCGCCTCGGTCGCGCTCGTCACCGGCGATATCGACACGGTCAAGGCCATCGCGGGCGTGCGCTCGGCGAAGGAAGAGGCAGCGGAAGAGGCGGCGGCCGGCGAACGCCTCGTCAAGGAGGCTGCGGCATGATCGCNACCGCGCTCATCCTTCTCTTCGTCCTCATCGGGCTCTCCATACCCGTCGGGGCGGCGCTCGGCGTGCTCGGGCTCATCCTCGATCCGCTCTATTCCATGCTGCCGCTGACGCGCGCCATGGGCGAGCTCGCCTGGGGCACGAACAACGAATTCCTGCTCGTCGCCATCCCGCTCTTCATCCTCCTCGGCGAGGTGCTGCTCAGGGCCGGCTTCGCGGAACGCATGTATGCGGCCATGAGCGTGTGGCTGTCGTGGCTGCCCGGCGGCCTGATGCATGCCAATATCGGCGCCTCGACGCTGTTTTCCGCCACCTCCGGCTCGAGCGTCGCGACGGCCGCCACGGTCGGCACCGTCGCCATCCCGCAGATCCGCCGCTACGGCTACAACGAGCCGCTCTTCCTCGGCAGCATCGCGGCCGGCGGCACGCTCGGCATCCTCATTCCGCCGTCGATCAACCTCGTCATCTACGGCGTCCTGACCAATTCCTCGGTGCCGAAGCTCTATCTCGCCGGCATCATCCCGGGCCTGCTCATGGCCGGCCTGTTCATGGCCGTCATCGCCGGCGGCTGCCTGGCGCGGCCCGGGTGGAGCGGCCACCAGGTCCGGGCCTCGTGGGGCGAGCGCTTCCGCGGCCTCGTGCATCTTGGCCCGCCGCTCGGCATCTTCCTGCTCGTCGTCGGCTCGATCTATGCCGGGCTCGCCACGCCGACGGAAGCGGCGGCGCTCGGGGTGCTCGGCGCCCTCATCCTCGCCGCCTGCTTCGGCCGCCTGACGTGGACGATGCTGCGCGGCGCGGTCGAAGGCGCCATGAAGTCGACGGCCATGATCATGCTGATCGTGATCGCGGCCGGCTTCCTCAACTTCATCATGTCGGCCACCGGCCTCACCGATGCCATCACCGGCTCCATCAGCGGCCTCGGCCTGTCGCCCGGCTGGATGCTGCTGATCATCGTCGTCTTCTATCTCGTGCTCGGCTGCTTCATGGAGACGCTCTCCATGATGATCACGACGATCCCGATCATCGCACCGATCATGATCGGCATCGGCTACGATCCGATCTGGCTCGGCGTCGTCATCATCGTGCTGGTCGAGGCGGCGCTGATCACCCCGCCGGTCGGGCTCAACCTCTTCGTCGTGCAGAGCCTGCGCAAGGCCGGATCGATGGACGCGGTCATCGTGGGCACGCTGCCCTTCGTCCTCGCCATGTTCTTCATGCTCGCGCTGCTCGCCTTCTTCCCGGCGCTCGCCCTGTGGCTGCCGGGCCTCTTCGGATGAGCGACCGGGCTTCCCACCGCTGAAGGACCATCATGAGACTTGCCTTCGACATCGCCGGCGCCACGGGCGCCGGTACCCTCGACATCGACATTGCGTCACTTGTCATCGCCGGCTGGGCGGGGCGAGACCGCCACGCGATCGAGCACCACATCGAGGAGCTCGCCGCCATCGGCGTGCCGCGGCCGAGCACGGTGCCGCTCTACTACCGTGTGTCGGAGAGCCTGCTGACCCAGGCATCGCGCGTCCAGGTCGTGGGCGGCGAGAGCTCGGGCGAGGTCGAGGTCTTCCTCTTCCAGGCCGGCGGCGAACTCTTCGTCAGCCTCGCCTCCGACCACACCGACCGCAAGCTGGAGACCGTCAGCGTCGCCCTGTCGAAGCAGGTCTGCGCCAAGCCGGTGGCGCAGCAGGCCTGGCGCTTCGCCGACGTCNCGGGCCACTGGGACGAACTCGTCATCCGCTCGTACATCGTCGAGAACGGNACCCGTGTCGTCTATCAGGAGGGNCCGCTCGCCGCGCTGCAGCCGCCGCTCGACCTCGTNGCGGGCTTCACCGGCGGCGCGGCCATGCTGCCGGAGGGNACGGCGATGCTCTGCGGCACCGTCGGTGCGAACGGGGGCATCCGCCCGGCCGCATCTTTCGCCATGGAACTCTTCGACCCACGCAGCGGCCGCACGCTCAGCCACGGCTACGATATCGAGGTTCTGCCGGAAGTAGCGTGAACCGCCGCCTGGCCAAGAGCAAGAGGGGCATCTCCATGTCGCCGGACTTCGACCGCACGGATCCCCATGCGGTGCGCCTTGCCGCCCGTGCGGGCGTGCTGACGGGACATACGGCCAATCTCGCGCC
>Ga0065721_10053397_pt1 | contig 10011 bp, 7 predicted proteins | sample Mesricmetagenome_FD_59108 | JGI IMG/M metagenome (GOLD analysis project Ga0065721, IMG submission 59108) | Mesophilic microbial community from rice straw/compost enrichment Sample: eDNA_1 v2 (version 2) | ecosystem: Engineered > Solid waste > Grass > Composting > Bioreactor | place: USA: Davis... | reverse complement strand
CACGGTCGCCAGAACTCCGACAGCCACAATGGCGGACTTCTGGGCGCAGTGGTGAATGCGGTGGCCAATCAAGTGGCAGGCTCAATTTCCGACCAGACGCCGCAACTTGCGCGCAGTGCAAATTACAGTACGATCTATGGCAGCGGCGGCAAGGGCTTGCCCGATGGGTTCTATCGCTGGCCGCAAACCGCAGAGCCTTGAACTCTCCCTTTTCCTTGACCTAGGTGACCTATGCGTTATTTCAGAACAGCCTGGCTGATCATCATCGCCGCCCTGAGCAGTGCCTGCTCCAATTCCGCCAACGACACAGCCTCAGCCAAAAGCGACAAGCCCTCCGCAGTGGTCGCTATTTCCCTGGACATTTATAAAAGTCCCACTTGCGGCTGTTGCGAACTCTGGGTGGAGCATGTGGAAACACAGGGATTTAAAAGCTCGGTGCAGCACCCGGATGATCTGAACGCGATCAAGGACAAATTTGGCATCAAACCGCAATACCAGTCCTGCCACACTGCGGTCTCGGCGGACGGCTATGTGTTCGAGGGTCATATTCCCGCGCGCCTAGTGAAACAGTTTCTGGCTGAAAAGCCGGAAAATGCCCTGGGGCTGGCTGTTCCCGGCATGCCACTCGGCAGTCCGGGCATGGAGGTGGACGACCGCATCACACCCTATGATGTATTGCTGCTGCGCAAAGACGGCACCACCAGCGTCTATGCGCGGGTCACCGCACTGGAAAAATAGCATTTTCCCCTTCGCACTCTTTAAAGCCCGGCATGATGAGTGCCGGGCCTTTCGCGCTGCTTACATATCAGTACGAAAAAGCGCGATTATTAAAGGTCCCCTATTGCCGCCATGACAACTTCAACCAGAACATACGTCCAAGTTCACTGGCCTCATCTCGCTCCAAAAATTCCCTGTGCTTTTTATCGGCCAGGTTCTGCACCGCCACTGCAATCTCCAGATCCTCATTGGGGTGCCAGATCAAATTGCCATCGATGGAGGTATAAGCCGGCACATCATTGACGGGCAGTTTCGCGTTATGCCGCGCCGCCAAATGCAAACTGATGTTATCGGAGAAATTCACATCCGAGCGCACCATGAGTTGGTAATCCGGATCATCCCCCAAAGTATCGTTGTCCACGCCAGTGGGATCGGTACTTCCCGGCTTGAGGCGCAAATGCTTTTCCATGCGGAAGCCGCCAGCGCTGATATGCCACCGGCTGGTCACATCGTAGGTCGTCCAGAACTCCAGCCCATACACCTCTCCTTCAATCTGGTTTTCAAATTCGGTCGGCGGCGCTGTGCCGCTGCGCAACTTGTCCCAGTCATGGTAGTAAGCGGTAATGGAGTAGGCCCACTTATCACCCATCTGCGAGCGATAGCCAAGTTCGAACACATTGGCTACTTCCGAGCGAAAGTCAGGGCCACCTATTACGAAGAATTCCAACGTCTGCGGATGAAATGCATAAATTTCCCGATCAAAGCGTGAGGGCGCACGTATGGCGCGAGACACGGCTGACCAGATCAAGGAGTGCTCAGAATATTTCCATGCCAGACGCAGGTTGGGCAGATATTCGGTACCCGTGTAATCATTGTGTTCGAGTTTCAATCCCACCGTGCCTGTCAGAGATTCGGTGATAGGGATTTCATCCTGGATGAAGAGGTTTTTCCACTCCAATGACCGACCATCCGGAATAAACAGGGTAAACAAACCCGGGTCCACTTCATCCTCACTATGTCTGTAACCCAATCCCCATAAAATGCTGTGAGCCCCCAGAGATTTGCTGTGGTGAAATTCCATATCCAGGATTTCGCCTTTGGGCTGGAACAAAAAGGCATCGCGGCGTTTCATACGATCCCAATAGATTTGAAAATTGAGATCGGATCCAGCCTCGGAGCGCCTCTGCCAACGCGCCAGCAGGTTGCTGCCGGATACAGCAATCGCGCCCACGCCATTTAAAACAATTCCCCGATCATCCTCTTCTCCCTGATACGTGTCTCCCTGAAACGTAAACCAGTTGCCCGCCATGTGCCAATCCGTGCGAAAACCGAACTGCATTTTTTCCGCCCCATCGAACTGGGGAGCGCCGCCAGCGCGCTCGGTTTCACCTACACCTGAGACTTTCGTATAGATTCTGAAATGCCCTGTATCCCCAATGCTGTCGCCGTAACGCACGCCCAATCCATCATCGGTTCCACCATAGGCACTTATAAGCGCACCGGTGGTTTTAGATGTGTCCTTGGTGATGATGTTGATGACCCCATTGACCGCATTGGTCCCCCAGAGAGTGCCGCCCGGCCCTGTAATCACTTCTATGCGTTCTATGTCCTCCAACATCAGATCCTGATGATCCCAGAAAACACCGGAAAACAGCGGTGTATACACAGTCCGTCCGTCGATCAATACCAACAGCTTGTTACTGGCTATAGCACCAAAACCCCTGGCGCTTATGGCATATTGAGTTCCATTGGTGCGATTCACCTGCAGACCCGGTGCCAGACGCAGCGCCTCCGGCAGGGAAGTGACCCCGGAATTGCGAATCGCTCGGGAGGTGACGACATAGATGGAAGCCGCAGCGTCGGAAATCACTTCCTCCTTCTTGGATACGGTGTTGATCTTGATATTCATCAGCTCATCGATGGATAAGGCGAACAGATCCTGATCCGCCAATAATTCCGTCGCCACCGAATGTGCAGGCAGGAGACTGGTCAATAGAACCAGAAGCGCCATATATAGCCGGAGGGCCACTGTATTATTCATGCCTTGTTCTCCGCTTGCGTGGACTGAAGCATTTGCTGCACTGATTCCGCATCCGCAGGGCGTCCAATAAAGTAACCCTGCACCATGTGGCAACCCAGGGCTTTGAGCAATTCGAACTGCTCCCGGGTTTCCACGCCTTCCGCAATGGTTTTGATCGAGAGCTTGTCTGCCATGGCGATGATGGCGCTGACGATGGTCCGACTGTTTTCATTTTCCGTGATACTGCGGATAAAGGATTGGTCGATCTTGAGATAATCCGTTTTGAAGGATTTGAGATAGGAAAGGCTGGAATAGCCGGTGCCGAAATCATCCAGCGCAATCTGGATACCGAAATTCTGGATTTGCCCGAAGATTTTTGCCGCCTTGGCGCTGTCCCGGATAATGGTGGACTCGGTGATTTCGATCTCCAGAAATTCGGGCGGCAGTTGATAGGTATCCAACGCATTGCGGATGATTTCCAATAGATGATCGTCGTGGAACTGGCGAGCCGATATATTCACCGCCACCCGCACCGCCGGCAATTGAGCGTTGCGCCAGAGCTGGACCTGGCGACAGGCCTGGTGCAAGACCCACTCACTCATGGGCAGAATAAATCCGGTTTCCTCAGCCAGTGGAATAAAGCTGGCGGGACTGATCAGTCCGCGCTCACTGCTGTTCCAGCGGATCAAAGCCTCCATACCGACGATTCTGCCGGTGGCCAGTTCGAGTTGCGGCTGGTAAGTCAAAAAGAATTCGCTGCGCTCCAACCCTAAACGCATGTTGCGCTCCAGCGTCAAACGCTCTTCCAGGCGCACCGCCATGGCGGGTTCGAAAAAGAGATAGCCTTTGCCCCCCTCGTCCTTGGCCCTATAGGTCGCTATGTCCGCCTTGCCCAACAGCTCGCCGGCATCGCTGCCATCGTCCGGATATACCGCGACGCCTATGCTGACACTGAAGTACAGTGAACAATCCTGTATGAAATAGGGTTTATCGAGGGCATCGAGGACATCCTGCAACCAACTCCGCATTTGTTGACGATTAAAAAATGATTGGTGAACCAGCGCAAATTCATCAGCCGCTATACGCGCAGCAATGCCGTCCTGGCCTATACATTCCAACAGACGCTTGCCAATCCTCTGCAACAGAAAATTACCCGCCTCATAGCCGAGACTGTCGTTGATAGTCTTGAAACGGTCCACATCTATATAGATGACCGCCAGAAGTTCATTGCTGGATCCGCGCCGGTCTATGGCAGCCGAGAGATACTCCAGGAAGTGAAAACGGTTGGGCAGGCTGGTCATGGGATCGTGGTGGGAAAGATAGCGCAGTCGCTGTTCCACTATGCGCTTTCCCCGGCGGACACCCGCCTCCTTCAACTCCCGCTGCACTGCCGGCACAAGGCGCGTCAGATTATCCTTCATGATGTAATCCTGGGCACCTGTGCGCATGGCCTCCACCGCTATGTCTTCGCCTATAGTGCCGGATACAAAAATAAATGGCACATCCGGATTGTGCTGACGCACAACCCGCAGTGCCTGCATACCATCCATGCCCGGCATGGCGTGATCGGAAAATATGATCTCCCAGTCACTGTGTAGCGCACGCTCCAGCTCCGGCAAAGTGTCCACGCGCTCCCAGGTGGCGGAATAGCCGCTGCGCTGAAGCAAATTCAGCAACAAGCGCGCGTCATCCTCCTGATCCTCGATCAGCAGACAACGCAACGGTATCTTGTTCGCCAGATCCGGAGCGGAAATCGAATTCATATTGACCTCGCGGCTTCAGGGTTGAGTTGGCGCCTCGTTGAGAATCAGCCAATACAATCCCAGATTTTGAATCGCTTTGAGAAATTCATTGAAATCGACCGGCTTGCGGACGTAACTGTTGACCCCCAGGGTGTAGCCCTTGACTATGTCCTGTTCCTCTTTGGAGGAAGTGAGAATGACCACTGGCAAAAATTTGGTGCGCTCATGTTCCCGAATGGCGGCGAGCACTTCCAGCCCATCCATGCGCGGCATTTTTATATCCAGCAGTGCCACCGCCGGCAGAGGCGGCGGTTCCTTGCCGGCATAGGGCCCTGTGCCAAACAGGTATTCAATGGCCTCCACGCCATCTTTGGCGAGAATGATTTCATTGGACAGATTGGATTTTTTAAATGCCCGCAGTGCCAACTGCTGGTCGTCCGGATTATCTTCCGCCAGCAATATAGGTCTGGTATTCATGCAGCAGCCTCAGTTTCGTCAGAAGAAAAATTCAGTTTGGAGCCGATAGTGAAATAAAAAGTCGCACCTCTATTCAGATAGGCCTCGGCCCATACCCGGCCGCCGTGGCGGGAAATAACCCGCTTGACCGTCGCCAGCCCTATACCGGTGCCAGGAAATTCGCTGGTGGTATGCATGCGCTGAAATGCACCGAACAATTTGTCCGCATATTTCATATCGAAGCCGGCGCCGTTATCCCGCACAAAAAAAGCGGTTTCGGAACCCTCCGATTGCATGCCGAATTCGATTCTCGTTCCCGCGGTCTTGGAGGTGTATTTCCAGGCGTTGCTGAAAAGGTTGGTCAGCGCTATGCGCATCAGATGCGGATCGCAAACGGCGGTCAATCCCTCGGCAATTCTAATCTCTGCCTCTCTGTTGTCATTCTGCCGCAACTCCTCCCATAGGCTTTCGGCCATGGAACTGAGATCGACCGTCTGCAGATTCATCTCCGCGCGGCTGACGCGCGATAGTTTCAACATATCATCTATGAGACAGCCCATTTTCTGCGCCGCTGCGCGCACACGCCCCAGGTAGTCTCTGCCGGTTTCATCCAGTTGATCGCTGTAATCCTCCAGCAGCGCCTGACTGAAGCCGTCTATGGCGCGCAGCGGTGAACGCAGATCGTGCGATACGGAATAGCTGAAGGATTCCAGCTCTTTATTGGCCAATTCCAGCTGCAATGTGCGATCCCGGACGCGCTGCTCCAACTCGGCGTTCAATCGCAATACCTCGTTTTCACTTTCTCTGAGCGCTTGCTCCGCCTCACGCCTCTCTTGTACTTCGATCTTCAATTCCTCATTGGAGCGCTCGAGACTGCTGCGTCCGCTGGCGACTTCATCGAGCATGTCATTGAAAGTGTCAACCAGATAACCCATTTCATCGTCGCTCTTTTTTTCCGCCCGCAGCGAGTAATCTCGGGTTCTGGTCATCTGCCGAGCCAGACCGGTAAGCGAGAGAATCGGGCCTATGACACTGCTGTTAAAATGGAGCGACAGAGCGATTGCCACCAGCACGGCAAACAGGATGGATACACCCGCAATGGCGATATTGCCGGCCATTTTGGCCAAAAAGTTGTAATACATGCGCACATAAACGATTCCAATAATTTCAGAATCAAATAGAACCTGCTTATGAATTGATAAGGTGTTGCCTTCCAGCTCTATGCCATCCTCCTCCAGTACCATGTCCTGCGGGGCCTTGTTTTCGGATTTGAGATGATAATGAGCGAACATCTGACCTTTTTCGTTATAGATGGCCGCTTCCGCCACTTCCGGCTGCAACTCCAGCAATTCCAGGTAACTCTGGGCGGAATCCGGATCCTGAAACTGGAGCGCTGGCGTAATGGCGCGGGCGAGAAGCGCAGCCTGGACATTCAGAGCTTCGGCAACGCTCTGACGATAGGACTGCAAATTGAAAATGACCATGGCGCCGGATGACACAAAAAGCGCGATAACCGTCGTTCCCAGAACCGCCACTGTAAATTTGGTTTTCAGGGATCGTTTTATCATGGCCTGACCCTATTGCACAGCTATAGCCACTGACAGCAACTGCGAACTGATTTCCAATCCCACTTCCTGCGCGCGCGTTCGTGAAATTTCGAAACGTATATAGTCGCCCTGCATAATGAAATTGATAATGGCATTTTCGGATAATGCCGGTTCCTCCGTAATAGCTAATATAGGCAGCGGCTGTCGCAGCACCGGAAAATCAGACAAATCGGAACGTGAACTCTTGCTGAAATACAGCAAATGGAATGCTTCGACATCACTTTTGCGGTCCACCTTGTGGACGGAAAGCGGGCGCCCTCCCACGGTTTTCCCGATGAATGCCCGGTTTATTTCATCCACCACCCTCTGATGCCCCACCACCCCCACGCGAATAGGATCATGCCCACCGGAAAATCGGGTCTGCGGCCAAGTCGTGTAACCGCAGAAGCGGTAGATAAATGCCGCTTTGATACGCAGTGCCGAATCCTCGGCCGCAGACGACGAGCAGACTACGAGAGCCTGAATCACCATAATCCAGAGGAAAACATTCATCCGCATCCGGGATACCTGTTGAGAAAGCTGGGGCACAACCAGGATCAGGCTTTGATAATAATCCCACTCGCGCGGACGGTGCCAATTATTTCTTTGACGTCAATTTATCGCGCGTTAATATAATTAAAATTAGCACATATTGATCGAAGAGAGGCATTTCCGCGTCCGCGCTCTAGCTTATTTTTCCATATCAGGAATTTTTTTTATCGCAATAACGGGAATTATTTTTCCTAGACGTGAGAATAAATGGCAGCAATCAAACACACACGCCATTTATCTAAAATACATTACCTGTGGTCTTCAGATTGGCCAGCTTGCGCTATGACTGCGGACAGCTCGGCAAAATCGATGGGCTTGAGAAGATGGTGATCAAACCCGCTCTGTCTGGCGCGCTGGCGGTCCTGTTCCTGACCGTATCCGGATAATGCCACCAACCGAATGCTGGCCAACTCAGGATCCTCGCGCATGCTCCGTGCCACCACAAAACCGTCACATTCCCCCGGCAAACCTATGTCACATAGCACCAAGGTGGGTTGCACCTCCCGGGCCAGGGCCAAGCCGTTGACACCATCACCCGCGGCAAAAACCTCGTGACCGTGCAGTATCAGCAGTGTTTGCAGTGTGTCCCGCATGTCGGCATTATCCTCGATCACCAATATGCGCTGCGGCTGCATTGGCAGGGGCGGATGCACTTCGCTGGCTTCTGCCCACTCCGCTTGCACCAGCGGCAATCGCAGAATAAAGGTCGAACCGCGACCCGATCCCTCGCAGCAGGCTTCCACGGAACCTCCATGCAGTTCTACAAAACCTTTGACCAGCGCCAGCCCCAGACCCAAACCGCCTTTACTGCGCGCCAGCTCTTGTTCCGCCTGAATAAATGGATGAAACAAGGCGGCTATTATGTCCGGCGCAATGCCGGCACCGGAGTCCATCACCTGCACCACCGCCATTTCCACATCACCGCTGCGCTCGCGATCCAATCTCACCACCACTTCGCCACCGGCGTCGGTGAATTTGAGCGCGTTATGCAGCAGATTGCCCAGGGCCTGGGCGATGCGTGTGCGATCCCCCGCGAGATGCAAACAAGTAGCACCGGCTTCCATGCGCAAGCGCACCCCCTTGGTGTCGTAATCCGCAGCGAAATCCTCCACTGTGTCGCGCACCACTTCGAGCAACTCCAAATGCTCTTTGCGAATCATGATTTTGCCGCGGGAGATGCGCGCCACATCCAGCAGATCGTCGATCAAACGGGTCATATGACGGACCTGCCGATCTATGACATTCACCGCATTCACTGCGCGCTCATCCGACTTTTCCAACAGGTGCAGCAAAAGCGTACTATTGCGCACAGGCGCCAGGGGATTGCGCAGTTCATGGGCCAGCATGGCGAGGAATTCGTCCTTACGCCGGCCGGCGTCTTTTAACGCCTCTTCCGTTTCCTTCTGCTCATGGATGTCGGTCAGAGTCCCCATCCAGCGCACTATGGCGCCATCCTCGTTGCGCACCGGCAAGGCGCGCCCCAGGGCCCAGCGATAACTGCCCGAATGATGGCGCAGACGATATTGGATTTCGTAGATCTCTCCAGTGCTCAAGCTGTGCTGCCAGGCTTTGAGGGCCCTGTCCTGATCCTCCGGGTGGAGAATACTGTTCCAGTTGCCGCCATTGATCTCCCCCAGAGATACACCGGTGAAGTCATACCACTGCTTGTTGAAATAGTCGTAATTTCCATTCGGCGAGGTGGACCAGACCATCTGCGGCATGGCATCCGTAATGGTGCGGAATTTGGCCTCGCTCTCCTTGATAGCCTGCTCCGCCTGACGTCGCGCGGTGATATCCCGGGTAATCTTGGCGAAGCCTATCACCTCGCCCTCTCTGTCCACCCGCCATACGGTGATTTGCGCAAGGTAGGTCGTACCATCCTTGCGCACGCGCTTGCCCTCCTCTTCGTAACGCCCGTAACGGGCGGCCATGGAGAGTTCGTGTAGCGCATGCCGCTCATCCAGTTCCTCCCGGGGATACAACATGGAAAATCGCTGCCCTATGGCCTCCGCTTCCGTATAGCCCGTCAGGCGCTCAGCACCGCGATTCCAACTGATGATCGCCCCGGAGAGATCCACCATGAACATGGCGTAGTCTTCGATACTCTCCACCATCAGCCGGAATCGGTTTTCACTCTGTTCCAGCTGTTCATTGTGCTCCCGCGTCAGCGCCGCCAGTTGTTCCAGCGAACGCTGGATCACCAGCAGCTTGTTGCAACGAGTCACCAGTTCAGCCGGGCGCAAGGGCAGAAACAGATAATCCCGTTCTATATCATCCGGCGCTATTTCAAGCGGATCCTCATCCGACTCCAGCAACAGCAGAAGGGCTGCGCGATGTGTGACATCACTGCTCTGCAGGCGCCGCGTCAATTTGCCGAAGTGATGCAATTGATCAGCGGCACAGATCACCAGTTGCACCTGTCGGTGATCCAGATGAAACAGAGCTTCTCTTTCGTCAAAGACAGAGACAACGCGAAATCTTTCTGCCAGAGCGCTTCCCACCAAATGATGAACATCCGCACTTTCATGCAGCACCAGAACAGCGGGCATTGGATATGCGAGATGGGCCAAAGCGCTCTCCTAGGAAAAAGGATGAGGAAATTGTGGCATGGAACGCCGGAGGATTTTCACAAGGTTCACCCTGTTTGTATACATGCGCCATTGTACTGCGAAACGGCACACTGCATGGCTTAATAAATAGATGTGCCATGTCGGTGCGCTAAACCACTTAGTGGCGCATGGTTTCAATAAATTTGCACTGGAACATTACAAGCGTTCTTCAGGGCTTATTTAAGACGTCATTTGAGAGTAGTATCCGGGTCGGCAGCGAAAAACGGATGCTTTTCTATCAGAATCCAGGCGCCGTCAGCTCCGCTGAACAACTTCCCTCTTTTTATTTTTCAGGATATGGCTCGTGGATAACGACGATATTCTGCTGG
>Ga0065721_10006182_pt1 | contig 10012 bp, 14 predicted proteins | sample Mesricmetagenome_FD_59108 | JGI IMG/M metagenome (GOLD analysis project Ga0065721, IMG submission 59108) | Mesophilic microbial community from rice straw/compost enrichment Sample: eDNA_1 v2 (version 2) | ecosystem: Engineered > Solid waste > Grass > Composting > Bioreactor | place: USA: Davis... | reverse complement strand
TTTTCGCAACTCACGTGCGCACAGGCGCATTCTCCAGCAGGTCTTACCGACACCTGTCAGTTGCCTGCCTGAACGACACACTATTCATGACGACAAGGCAGAGCGCCGGAGCCACCGCCATGGCGATGCAGAGCCACCTGGCCGCATTGGCCGTGTCCATGCCGTCACCATCGCCGCTCGCCCCCGCAAGATTGACCACCAGTCCCGCGAAGGCCGCTCCGAATGCCGTGGCGCAAAGCTGCACCGTCATGATGGAAGAGGCCGCATTGTCTTCCTCGCCCTCTGGCGCCACCTGCAGCACAGCAGTCGACAGATGCGGATAGGAAAGGCCGACGCCTACTCCGCCGATCACCAGAGCTGCACAGATGAGGGTGAGCGGAAGCCAATCGCTGTCCACACTCGGCCAGGGTATGACGACACCGAGGACACCCATGGAGACAAGAGATAGAACCGGCCCTGCGTGCACCGCCCTGATGCGGAGATTACCCTGAAGCCCGGACCCATAGATTGCCGCCGCAGTCCAACCCGCTGACATAACGGCGGCGATGTAGCCGGCTTGAAGAGGCGAGCTGCCATGCAACTCCTGCAGGAAGAGCGGCAGGAAGATCTCGGTGCAGGTGACCGTGACAGCCAGAAGCGCGGACACAGCGTAGAGGCTGCCGAGCGCTGTGGGTAGTGTGAGCGTGCCGGCCGGGAGCAGTCTGTGCTTCGCCCGACGCTCGGCCACGACCATAAGTGCGACCAGAACCAGAGCCACCGTCATTGCGCCAGCCGTTGACGATATCCCGGCGCCGACGCCGCCCCAGGACGCGGCAAAGACGGCGAGCGTCAGCAGAGCAAGCTGCACGACAGGCAGCGGCTCCATCTCACCCGATCCCTCCTCGCGTGCCGGTAGGACGAGGACTGCCGCGAGAGCAACGATCCCCGCAAGCGGAACCAGGAAGAAGAATGCGCCGCGCCACAGGTCGATCTCGGCGAAGATTCCACCGACCGCTGGACCGAGAAGGGTTGCAATGCCCCACATGCTGGACAGAAGCGCCAATGCGCGGGGCCACAGCGGTTCCGCGAAGACCCGGCGGACCATGGCATAGGCCAGCGCCAGCAATACGCCGCCACCGAAGCCCTGGATGAACCGCCCGACCAGCATGATCTCCATCGTGCTAGCAGTGGCGCATACCAGCGTACCGCCAATAAAGATGACCGTGGCCACGAGATAGCTGCCCCTCGGCCCTCCGCGGACAAGGAGCGGAGAGGATAGCGCTGCGCCTAGGATCGACGCGATGACAAACAGCGTCGTGTTCCAGGCGTAGTAGTCCAATCCGCCGATCTCGCGGACGATGGACGGCAGGATCGTTGTCGAAATGTAGAGGTTGACCGCATGAAGGGCGACCCCGCCGCTCAACGCGAGGGAGCGGATCAGGTTGCCGCCGGAAAGCAGATCGCCCCAGCCTGGCGCGGTTGAAATCGTGTCCGTCCTCGTCATTGAAGAGTCTTTTCTGCGTCGCCGAGACGCGCGAGTTTGTCGGGATTGCGCATGATGTAGACGCCTTTCAGTGAACCTCCCGCGTCGCAGACGAGGCTGACAGATGCGGCGATGTTCGCACCGTCGAAGACAAGCGCTCCACGGTTACTGTTGATGTCGGCGGGCTGCCATCTGTAACCCTGCCAGTAGCCATGAAGGGCTTCGCCCAGGAAATTGAGCACGTCCGTCTTGCCGAACAGGGGCATGAGCAAGGTTGGGGCCTTGCCGCCGCCATCGGCCCGAAGCTCGATGTCCTCTGCCATCAGCGCCGCGAGTTCTGTGGTCATTCCAGTCGTGACCGCTGTCTGAAAAGCTGCGAGCAGTTCGTCCTGTCGCTCCTTTGGCACGGTCGCACCCGGTTCTGCACGCCCGACACGACTGCGCGCGCGTGAAACCAGCTTGCGGCAGGCCGCCTCCCGGACGCCTAGCGTAGCGGCGACATCCTCGTAGGACTGGTCGAAGATCTCGCGCAGGAGAAAAGCCGCCCGTTCCTTTGGGGCGAGACGCTCCAGCATGAGCAGGAAGGCGAGAGAGAGTGATGCGGACAGTTCCACTACGCTTTCCGGCGTTTCCTCGGTCATCGTCTGGATCGGCTCCGGCAGCCACGCGCCTACATAGTCAATCCGCGTGCGGCGCGCCGAGCGCAGCATATCGATGCAACGGCGCGTACAGGCGGTGGTCAGCCAAGCCGCGGGATCGGAAACAGCCCCGTGCTCAGCGCTTCGCCACTTCAGCCATGTGTCCTGAACAGCATCTTCCGCTTCCGCGAATGAGCCGAGAATACGGTAAGCCAAACCAGTCAGAAAAGGCCGCCGGGTCTCGAAAATGTCTGCGTCGCCCCCCACGTCAGTGCGCAGACACTTGAATGCGATTCCACAGATTGATCATCGCAACAGTGGTCGTGAGCGCGCTGATCTCGGCATCGCTGAAGTGCGCGCGCAGTTCGGCGCGCAGCGCGCCATAGTCGGTCTTGCGCTCGATCTGGGTCAGCGCTTCCGTCCATGCAAGAGCGGCGCGTTCCTTGGCGGAAAAGTCGCTCACATGATCCCAAACCACCAAGCGATCAAGCCGTTCATTGGTCTCGCCGTCGTCTCTGGCTTCCTTCGTGTGCATCTTCACGCAATAAGCACAGCCGTTAAGCTGGGATGCACGGAGCTGGACGAGATGGTGTAACATCCGGTCCAGACCATGTTCATCGATAGCAACGTGCACTTTTTCCAGCGCAACGAAGACATTGGGCACATTCTTGTAATGGTTTACGGGCTTATTCGTCATAGTCGCATCCTATAGTGAGCGTTACATCCCTATGACGATCCACAAAGGCAGTTTGTGACGTGCACCTCCAAAAATATGCGGTTCACGATCTGCCCCGCGTAGCCACTGTCCGCGGATGTTCAGACGTATGCCGCTGAATTTACAAAATCTGGTCGGCTCGCTACGATACCACAGCGAGTGTCCCCCTGGTCACTGCAGGATCTGATTCTTGGCGATCGAGGAACGCGTCGCCGCGAGCGAAGCATCGCTATCAATCGTTCCTCTTCGCCACCGTGCAGACGACATTCCCTTCGAGTCGGAACGTCAGACGATTGCGACGTCACCGACAAAAAGTCAGTTATTGGCGAACAGCCCATCAAGCGGGACCGCAGGAGAAGCCGAACGGCAACAATCCAGTTGAGCCGAGCAATATCCTGAAAATTCAGATCTGGCATTCTTTATTTTAGAGTTTACAATCAATGATTGCCAAGCGGATATATTTATTTCCATTAAAATCAATGTTGCCCAAAAAGAAATTATCGGTGGGCAAGCGTTCCGCTTGCGCGAACAACGTTCTTCTTTACTCAGGCTATTCTAAATTTCCATAGTCTCGGAATCTCTCTGTCAGGGCGCAGTATCGTTCGCCCGCGAGTAGAGAGGGTACGCCATGCTAAGCGTCGATTGGCGTGCACCGGCGACTTACGGGCACGCAAAAGCTATTCCCCCTGCCGGCTTTGCCTGGGAGTATCTCCGCCGTCACGAGGACTATCATCGTGATTTCCAGAGTATAACGCGAAAGCCGGAGCCGACTGCGGAGGAGCTGGAAACATTCTCGCGGCGATGGGGTTTGCGATTTCCCGTGTAACCCTGAAATCCCTCCTGACCGACAGTCCTTGTTCTGGATTCCAATCCTTCAACCACAAGCGATCCGCCTGTTGCCGGCGCCGCCTGAGACCGGGGAGACAGAACCAATCGTGAGATTGACCCATCTGCCCGGTCTCGACCTCCGGTATGCAGTGGACGGTTGGCATGGCCTTTGGAATGTGGATGGCGTCACACACCAGTTCTGGCTGCCTCAGTCCCTGCCTGATGCGGCAGCGTTCTATGCCGTATCGCTTCCGATGGACCCTTATATGGAGCTTCGTGCTCATGCTGCTCGCCGATTTTGGCGATCACTTAATGGGCGAGATCCTGGGCCAGATTTTCGGACCATGCCAGCACAATTGCGCCGGTTTCATACTCGATCCTTGCGAGCCCTCGACGCTCGATTACGAAGCGAAAGCTATCGAACCATCGCCGAAGTCTTGCTTGGGTTTCGAGGCACCAAGGAGGATTGGGAGATTGATCCACGCAAGAACCAGGCTCGCCGCCTGGTAGCGCATGGCCTGAACATGATGCGGGGCGGCTATCGCCTGTTGCTGCATTATCCTATCAAATCGCCCGCTCGATAATTCGTCGGCAGTGATCAACGCTTGGCCGCGACCGCCTGCTCTAAAATACGACGGTATCCCGTATTCGTTAGCCATTGGGCTCGCGCGAGATGGCTTTCCCAACATTGCCGCGTCCGTGCCCCGTCGCTGATAGGATCGCGATGCAGCACGAGCCGAGCGACTTCCTGCCAATCCGCACCTGCTGCCTGCGCGTCCAGAAGGCGCAAATAGGTGACGTAGTGCCGTTCATCATAAGGCGTAATGTCACCTCCGCTTGGCGCTTGGTCGTCTACATCGGGATCAAGTTCAACAGGCGTTTGCATAAGCAATCCCCATATAGGGAAGGTTTCGTCTGCGGTGCGCCCCCGCAAACATCCTCTCTGACTCTTGGTGATCGGGGAGTTAGGGTTCAGACTTAATCATAGCCAGAACGCGACGAGGGTGGCCAAGGCGACTGCGGAGAGGAAGTTTCTGGCAAGCTTGTCGTAACGCGTTGCGACGCGTCGGAAGTCTTTCAGTCGGCAGAAGGCGTTCTCGATGAGGTGGCGGCTCTTGTAGCGTTCGGCGTCGTATCGGATCGGCCTTGTGCGATTTGAACGGCCAGGTATCACGGGGACGATTGCGGACTGGCGCAGTCGCTTTCGCAGACTGTTGGCGTCATATCCCTTGTCCGCAAGGAGATATCGCGCACCCTTCAGACCAGCCAGCAGGTGTGGCGCGACCGGGCTGTCTGCCGCATTGCCACCGGTCAGCATGAATGCGAAAGGGCGACCGATCACGTCGGTGAGGACGTGGATTTTGGTGGTTTGCCCGCCGCGCGAAGGTCCGATAGCCTGATTTTTCGCCCCCCTTTGCCACCATGGGCCGAGCGGTGCGCCTTGACGTAGGTGCTGTCGATGGAGGTGCTTTTGGTGACCGCGCCAGACGTCGCGAGCGCCTCGACCAATTCAGTCCAGAACCGTTTGCGAGACCAACGNTTGAAGCGGTTGTAGACCGTGGTCGAAGGGCCATAGTCGCCCGGNCAATCGCACCACCGGCAGCCGACCTTGAGAACGTGGATGATGCCGGAGATCACTCGACGATCATCGACCCGGCGAGCCCCACCCTTGTTCCTCGGCAACACGGGCTCAATGACCGCCCATTGCTCGTCCGACAGCCAAAACAAGCGACCCATCAAAGCCTCCAATCCATTGATTAGGAATCTTGAATCTGATTTGCCGCAGCAAATCAACATGATCAATGGGTTTCGACCCTAATCAGTCGCCAGATGGCGTTCTGCTTAGAATGAGGGCGAAGCGGATCAGCACTGTTTTCAGCTTGGTATCCGCGAGGTGCTACCCGACATCAGCAATATCTTCGCCGATCAAACTGCGCAGCATTCGTAAGCCTGCAAGCAGAGCGTCGCGCGGCGGCGCTGAAAGCGCAATTCGCACGGCGTTCGGTGCATGGCCTGGGCCAACTGCAAACGCGCTTCCTCCACAGATAGCGATCCCGCGTTTGGATGCTGCTGCGACGAAGGTCTCTGCCCTCCAATCGCCAGGCAGCTCCAACCAAAGATGGTATGCGCGAGGATCGCTCGACACTCTCAATCCAGATAACACATCCCGTGCCATTGCCTGTCGCGCAACCGCGTCGTCCCGCTTGAGCTTACCAATTCGGTCAGCCGTCCCGTCCACGATCAACTGCAAACCCACCGTGAGCGGCAATCCCGAAGCGGACCATGCGCCGGCGCGTATGGCGCCAGCGATCCGATCGCACAGATGGGCTGGCGAGGCGATGAAGCCCAAAGTCACCCCAGGTGCGACACGCTTCGAGAAACTGTCAACCACGATGACATGGTCAGGCGCCAGAGCCGCCAGCGGCTCTGAGACAGTGAGAAAGCCATAGATCGCGTCCTCGATTGCAACCATGTCAGTTTGCTGAAGTATCCTGGCGATTTCTCTTCGTCGAGAAATACCCATGGTAATGCCCAGCGGGTTGTGCAGGCACGGTTGAAGATAGATTGCACTCAACGGCCCCGCCTGATGTGCTTCCAGAAGTGCATCGGGCACTATACCTTCCGCATCGAGTTTGAGCGGCACCAGCGATACCCCGAGCCGCGCGGCAATGCCTTTGACGACAGGATAAGTCAGCGCTTCAACGCCAATCCTGTGGCCAGGTCTGGCGAGCGCTGCCACGGCCGCGGCGATTGCTTGCTTGCCGTTGCCGGTGAACAGAATGTTTGCAGCCTCCGGCGTCCACCCACCGCGAGCCAGAAATCCTGATACGATTGTCCTGGCCGGGAGCGAAGCTGTTGCCCCGACAGGCTGGAGCGCCTGGTGAATCGTGTCCAACCGGAGCGTAGAGTGAAAGGCTTGCAATAAATCGGCGGCCTGTTCAGGCAAAATCGGAAAGTTCAGTTCGAGATCGAGCGGAGCGAAAGCTGGCTCGGTAAGCGCAGGATCAGACTGGGCCAGCGCCGACCTGATGAAAGTCCCTCTGCCGACTTCTCCTGAAATCAACCCCCGTCGCGAGAGTTCCGCATAAACTCGGCTGGCCGTGGACGCGGCGATTCCCCGTTGATAGGCAAACTCGCGTTGTGGCAGCAGGCGTTCTCCCGGCCGCAAGTGTCCGGAGGCAATGTCGCATGCGATCGCATCGGCAATCTCGCGGAAGTCACTCATTCAATTGCTCCGAGTGCAATATTTATTTTGCACCGATATCATAGTCGGGGCAATATTACTAGGGAACCTGTGTGGAGCGTTTTTTTAATGGTGTCCCTGGTTAGTTTGTCAGCTTTTGCATTGGTTTCGCTTGGGATGGTGCTCACCCCAGGCCCCAACATGATCTATTTGCTAACGCGTTCTATTCTTCAGGGACGGAAGGCGGGGTTTATTTCGTTGCTCGGGGTAATACTCGGTTTCGTCTTCTACATGGTGAGCGCAGCATTCGGGCTAACAGCGATCCTGCTGGCCGTACCTTACGCATACGAAACTCTCCAGTGGGCCGGCGCGGCGTATCTCCTCTATCTGGCGTGGAACGCCATCAGACCTGGCGCAACGTCTGTCCTCTCTCCAAGAACTGATTTGGGCATTGATGGCCCCCGAAAACTGTTCCTCATGGGATTTGTCACCAACCTGCTGAATCCGAAGATCGCACTGCTTTATCTTTCGTTACTTCCTCAATTTATCGATCCGACGAAAGGGCATCTTCTGCTTCAGAGTTTCACATTGGGCCTGACGCAGATTGCGGTGAGCTTTTCCGTCAATCTCGCAATCGTTTGTACGGCAGGGTCTGTGGCGAGTTGGTTCTCGACACGTCCGACCTGGTTGAAATTCCAGCGACGCATGATGGCAGGTGTTTTGGCCGCGCTAGCCGTCAAGCTGGCGCTCGATCATCAGGGGCCGTGAAGAGACCAATGAGCGCGCCTTTCTTTTCTCTATCGTTTCAATGCCTGCCGCTGCTCATACCGCCATCGAACGCAAGCTTTCAGGCGATTGGGAGCGGATAGCAATGCGGCGCCGGCGTTTGGCCTCGATGAATGCTTCCCAAAGGGAGACGCCGATGGCGTTAAGCTCGCGCATCCCTCTCGTCTCGCTGATCCAGACCCTTGCCGTAGCGGAACATCTTAACTTTCGTCACGCTGCCAGAGCACTCGGCGTCAGCCTGTAGTTTCGCCAGACTCGACACTCCGCCCCCCTAAACTGGCGGCTTACAGGCACTCCTATGCGATCGATCGATCGTCCGCTCAGCCGTAAAGCTGCAATAAGGGTAGATGGAAGCATCACTGCCCAACATCAATGTCTTATATCGCGATACGCGATAACAACTCTGCCTGTAAGCCTACGGCGTTTCTCGTCGAAACCGTTGAGATTTTCAAGGGCTGTCCAGCGATCGAGGTACGGCCTTGTGAGCCGAGTTCCATGGCTGCGTATGAACCTCGGCGAGCGCCGCATCACGTGGCTGATTCCACTGCTAACCCGATTTCCGACCAAAGGAGGGCCTTAGAGGGCTATAGAGGAGATGTAGTTGTCATCATCACTCGGCGCGGCGCGCCAAATGCCGCCGATTGCCCTCTCTAGCGCGATATTGGCGCCGATCATCGCACACCCAAAACGGGCATGCGAAACCGCCGATTCCACGCTACACCGCGATAGAACTTGAAGGCCAGCAAACGCCAATCCCTATCTCGAATGTGCGAACGAAGGACCTAGCAATCGACGCGAGGTCGAAAACCAGTCTCGAGTGCAAGAGGACGGCGAGCCATCCGTAGCGAACGGATACGCCGCCGAGGGGCAGGACCGGCTCGAGGGCACGTACGAATGAGTGCGGAGAACGGCTGGGCATTGCTGGTTTTGTCCGGCGTTCTAGATGTCATCTGGGCGCTTGCCACCAAGAAGTCGGAATTGGGGTTTGGATGTCGTCTCGCTCACGCTTCCGGCCGCCTTTGTCTTCACCTGTAGCAAAGCGCTGGTAGTCTTGCCTTTGGGAACTGCCTATGCGGTGTGGGCAGGACCGGTGCGGTAGGATCGGTGGCAGTCGGCGCTGTGGTGTGGTGAACCGTTGGGCGCCCAGCGCATCGCCTATATGGCGATCATCGACCTCAATATGGATGCGCCGCAGCATAAGGTAGATACTGTAAATATCTGGACCTAGCCGCGCGTGTCATGACCGCGTGGCATCACGAACATTTCCGTGATCGCTTCAGAGATTAGCTTGGGATTATCCGTAGGAATGTTGTGACCAGCATCACTGGCGATGACGTGGTGCGAGTGAGTGGTAAGTGCCGCTAGTTCGTATTGGTTCTGCAGATGAATATTCCAGAGACGATCGGAAATGAGCCAGCTTGGCGCTCGCTTCCCCGCCGTGATGACTGTTAGCGGAATATTCGGAAATGCGGGCGCCGAGGCAATCTCATCGCTAATGTCGGCCATGAGCACCACCTCCGTGAAAATGCCTGGCCCAAGCCACTTGTCCCATGTCCGTGCCAGCCATCTCGAAAATTGGACGAAACCATCTCCTGTATCGGCAAGGTGTGCGTCCTGTTCAGGATGCGTTGCATCTGCAAGAACAACACCGGCAACCAGTTCGGGATGGTATCGTGCCAAGAGTTGTGCATAGAGGCCGCCTAACGAATGGCCGATCAAATAATAGGGTGGGGGGAGATCAAGACCGGCGAGCAGCTCAAGCAGATCGTCTGTTTGGTCACGGTAGAAGTTAGATACGCTTAGACTTCGCACTGCTGGCGAGGAGCGGTCATAGGTTACGACTCGACAGTTGCCTGCGAGACTGGAAGCGACCTTTTTCCAGTAGCTCATCTTCATACCGGCGCCAGACATCAGTACGACAACCGGACCTGCCGTGCCAGTAACGCGGTAGGCCCTAATCATAGCGTTGGTCAAAGCCGGTAAGAAAGGCGTCCACCTCGGCTATGAAGCGGTCATGCGCTTCAAGTTGAGCCCAATGACCGCAATTGGGCACGAGGACCATGCGGGCCTGCACCATACGCGAGGCGGCGCGGTGCGATGCTTCTGGCGGCACGAGCCGGTCCTTATCGCCATGAAAGAACAGAGTGGGCACGGTAATATGGTGCACCTGACCTGACAGGTCATTCCGCATACCATGCCGCCCGAGGGTTGCCTGGTTGTATCTGGCATAGGCGATGCCGGCGCGCGGCTGGCTCGCTTCGCGAACAAACTCGGCAGTGACCTCTGATGGTAAACTGGCCTGGTCGTACACCATTGCGGCCATGGCTGCGGCGGTGAAGCGATTTGCAAGCCTGGTGGTGGGTAATAAGAGCCAGTCGGGTGTCTGCGCTGCCAGCCAA
>Ga0065721_10002464_pt1 | contig 10012 bp, 9 predicted proteins | sample Mesricmetagenome_FD_59108 | JGI IMG/M metagenome (GOLD analysis project Ga0065721, IMG submission 59108) | Mesophilic microbial community from rice straw/compost enrichment Sample: eDNA_1 v2 (version 2) | ecosystem: Engineered > Solid waste > Grass > Composting > Bioreactor | place: USA: Davis... | reverse complement strand
TGGATGTCGGCGGGCGAGGACGGGTAGTCGTAGGCGCCGGCCGGCAGCGAGATGATGATCGTGTCCTCGAAGATGCGGCCCGGGTTGTTGGTCATCAGCGGCCGCGGCGGGACGACCGAGCCTTCGGGCAGCGCGTCGCGCAGGTCGACACTGAAGCCCTCGATGTACTTGCCGGTGCGCGCGTCGATCGCGCGCAGCAGGCCGTCATTGAGGAACACGAGGCGGCGGTCGGAGCCGTCCTTGCTCTGCCAGTAATTGATCCCGCGCACGCCGATCCGGCCGGTGGTCTCGCTCTGCCAGATTTCGCGGCCGGTGGCCGGGTCGAGCGCGGCGATCTTTCCGTCGCCGCGCAGCACGTACATCATCCCGTTGGCGACGATCGGATTGAACTGCGGCGGCTGGCCCGGTCCGATCGGGTACTCCCATGCCACCTGCAACTGGCTGACATTGTCCTTGGTGATCTGGTCGAGCGCCGAATACTGCGAGGATTCGGGNCCGCCGAGGTAGGCGTCCCAGCCGATGTAGTCGAAGTTCTCCTGCGGCAGCGAGTCCTGCGACAGCGCCACGGCAGGCGCCAGCATCAGGCACAGAGGGATCAGCGGGCGCGCGAGGCGGCCGACGGCCTGAAGACGAAACGATACTGCGCGCGGCGACCTACCCACTCCACACTCTCCCGAATTGTCCCAATAGCCGTTCCCGTCCGGCCGGCGCGCGAGCCTAGCCGACAACGCGCGGCGACAACAAGGGTCGAAGTGTATCGAAGTTGACAAAATCCGGTCTAGACCCGGCCTATTGCGGAGGCGTGAGCTCCCGCTCGCTCGGCGCACCCATGACGAACACGGTGGAGCCCCGGATCGGGCCCGCGGCGCGCACGGTGAGGGTGACGTCTTCGAGATTGCGGTTCTGCCAGTACCATCCGTGCAGGCCGGTGAACGCCGCGACGTAGCGTCCCTGCATGCGTTCGCCCTCGTCGACCGCNTAGCTTTCGGTCAGCTCGGTGCCGCCTTCGAACGGGTGCGAGTGGAGATCGTATTCGACCGTGTCGGTCGCTTCCCACTCGAAGTCCATCGCGCCGCCCTCGTCGAGCGTGTACTTGAGCTCGATGCCTTCATAGGGGCCGAGCACCACCTGCCACTCGTCGTCCCACTGGTCGCGCTGGAGCGGCTGATCGGACAGGGTCAGGACCCCGGTACGCCTGGCGCCGCGGAGCTGCTCCTCGTTCATCTGGGGCTCTGCCAGCTTCGTCAGTCCGAGTGCGCGCCCGGCGCCGGTCGGATCGATCCCGTANTCGGCCGGCAGCACGAAGACGACGAGCGCGACCGCGGCGACCGNGATCGCGGCTNNCGAGCCGATCAACAGCTTCTTGCCCGAACGCGGGGGAGGGGNTGTCTCTTCGGTCATGACGTGAAGTATCCTGTCAGCTGGTAGCCCATGAGGANGAACCCCGCGGCCATCAGCGCGAGGTTGGCATAGAATGCGCCCGGCGCGAAGGACCGCGTGCGGCGCCAGGCGTTGAACAGGGTGACGACGACCGCCAGCACGAGCACCTGGCCGACCTCGACCCCGAGATTGAACGAGATCAGGTTGACCAGCAGGCCGTCGTCCGACAGCCCGAGGTCGCGCACCCTGGTCGCGAGACCCAGCCCGTGGAACAGCCCGAAGCCGAGCACTGCGAGCTTCGTGTCNATCGCGATCCCGAGCTGCCGGAACCCGCCGAGGTTCTCGAACGCCTTGTAGACCACCGAAAAGCCGATGATCGCATCAACGATGTANGAATTGGCGCCCGTGTCGAACAGCACGCCGCCGAGCAGGGTNAGCGAGTGGCCGATCGTGAACATCGTCACGTAGACCACCACGTCACGCAGCTTGTAGAGGAAGAAGATCACCCCGACCAGGAACAACACGTGGTCGATCCCGGTGACCATGTGTTTCGCGCCGAGGTAGAGGAACGCGAAAGGCGCAGGGCCGGCGATCTGCGCGACCGCGGCCCGGTCCGAGTCGGAGATGTCGTGCGCCAGCGCCGCGCCCCCCTGCAGCGCGAGCAGCAGGAGGACGAGCCCCAGCGCCAGCGGCGGGACGACGCGCCGCGGAAGGATCGCGCGGCTATCCCGCAGCGTCGGCCTCCAGGTCGCCCGGCCGTGCCCCGGGGATGCCTGAAGCCGGCGGATAGACGTCGTGGCACGCCTTGCAGACGCTGTACACGGTCCCGCCGACCTCGAAGACCTTGTCGATGTCCTTCTGCGCCGCGGCCTGCTCGGCGAGCGCGCTGACCTCGACCAGCGACTGCGCGAACTCCATCCAGTCCTCACCGCGCCCCTCGGCGTAGCCCGGCCGTTGCAGCTCGGTGCCGTACTCGCCGAGCTTTGCGGCGGCTTCCCGAACTCGGGCCCAGTCCTCGTCGGTTTCCGGCCGGATATCGCGCTCGACGGGCTGGCCGTCGACGAGCACGCTTTCGAAGCGAACGGCGCCCCAGTAGATGTCGGCCGTGGGCTGGACATCCTCCGCCATGAATTGCTGGACAGTCTTCCCGGGGGCGTCGGCAGCACCTCCGCAAGCCGCCAGCAGCATCGTGGCAGCGCCCGCAATCAAGGTCCTCTTCATTCGTCCAGCTCCCGACTCTGTCTATGCGTGGCGGCGCCTTAGCAGCTTGTCCTCGTGCCCGCGAGCCGCGCGCTTGCCGAGTAAATTACGGTTACGGCCCGGGTTACGCGGGGTTACACACGCGCCTCCGGCCGCGAGGCGGGCCAGCTCTGAAATTGACTATGTCCGAAACTTGTCGGGTTCATAAATCTCCGGTAAAGGCCCGCGCTCTACAACCCGGGGTAATGGCGGATCGGCCCGAGGGCCACCGCGTGAAGCAAGCTGGAAGGTGGTCGCGAATGGCACGATTCGGTACGAGGTTCGGAAGCAGGGCGGCGTTCGGCGCCCTGGCGCTGGCGCTGGTCGGCGTTCCTGTGGCGAGCGCTTTCGCCACCGCCGAGGATCCCTCGGCCGCGCTCAGCGAGGAGCAGGTCGCCAAGGGCCGGCAGATGTTCATGGACAACGGCTGCAACGCCTGCCACGCGCTCGCCGACGCCAACGCCTCGGGTTCGATCGGCCCTTCGTTTGACGGCAATGCCGCGCTCGACAAGGGCCACGTGGTCAACATCGTGACCAACGGCCAGGGCGCGATGCCGAGCTTCGGCTGGCTCGGCGAAGAGGATATCGACCTGCTTGCCAGCTATATCGTGCAGGTGAAGAAGTAGCGCGATCGATCCTCCCCGAGCGTGTCTCGGGGAGGTGGCAGCCGCCGCTGGCGGCTGACGGAGGGGTATCGCAGTCGGACGCGATCGTCGACGGCACCCCCTCCACCCTCGGTTTCGCGGGTGGTCCCGCTCCTCGAGCAAGCTCGGGGAGGATCTAGTTTCCTGCCCGCGCCTGCCGTGCGGTGCGGCTGTTGGGACCAACCTGCGCGAAGTAGTTGGTCACTCCGTCAGGGTCGTTGAGCCAGATCGTCACGAGGTCGAACCCGGCGAGCTTGTTGAGCGGGGTCTCGACGGCGATTCCCCCGCGGTGCTTTGCCTTGGCTTCGACCATCGGCGTGTCTTTGACGACGTACTGGATGCCGGCGCTGCCGTTGTCGACGCGGTCGCCCATCGCCTCGTAGAGGAACAGCGTCGTTTCCTTGTGGCGGTAGGGATAGAGCGTCGTCCCGAGCAGCGGGGCCGGCACCGGCTCGAGTTCGTCGAGCCCGACGAACTCGCGGTAGAACGCGCGGCTCCGGTCGAGGTCGGACACCGCGATGCCCACCCCGACGCCGTCGTTCGAATGATCCTTCAGCCCCGGTCGGGTCTGGATCACGATGTCGAACCCGCCGGGATCCCTGACCAGCGCCTGGCGGGACCCGTCGCTGCGCTCGACGAATTCGGGCTCGGGGAAACCGGCTTCGCGGAAGCGCTGCTTCACGATCTCGTGGTCGGGGTACGACAGCAGGAAGAAGCGGATGCCCGTGCCGCCGCGATAGCCGCCTTCGAGGTCGTACTTGCGGTCGCCCTGCTGGCCGGCAGAAAGCTTGATCTGCCCGGTCCCCACTCCGGTGAGGATCATCTGCTGGGTAGAGGTCAGCTGGATCGGGTTGAGCGATCGCAGCGCCAGCGCCTCGGTGTAGAACCTGACCATCTCCTCGGTCTTCTCGCGCGGGAATCGGCGGAAGACGTTCATCGAATCCTGCACGAACAGGTCGCGGGTCGAGGACGTGAGTTGCGCCTCGGTCAGTTCGCCCGGCTTGTAGGCAAGGTCCGAGGCGACGCTCATCCGGGCGCCTTCGGGGGTAGTGATCGTCTCCTGCGCGGCGGCCGTGCCGGCAAGCGCGACGGCCGCGGCGCCCAGCAGGATCGTGAATGTGCGTCCCATGAAACCTCTCCTCAATCCGGCAGCGCGAAGGCGATCACCGATTCGTTGTTGAGCGGCCGGCCGTCCGGGCCACGCAGCGGCGGCCCGCCGAATCCCGAGCCCGCCGCGACGACCGCAATATACTGTTTCCCGTCCTTGCCGCGATAGCTGACCGGCACCGTCATCGGCGCGTAGTCGAGCTGCTGCTCCCACAGGATGGCGCCGTTGGTAGCGTCGAATGCGCGGAAGTAGCGGTCGGCCGTGGCGCCGATGAACACGAGCCCGCCGGCGGTGACGATCGGCCCGCCGAAGGTGTTGTTCGAGCCGGTCTCCCTCTTGGGACCCTCGAGCTCCTCGGTAATCCCGAGGCGGCTCGCCCACAGGATCTCGCCGGTATTGCCATCGACCGCCAGCAGCCGCCCCCACGGCGGACGGATGCACGGCAGGTTCACCGTACGGCCATCCTCCGTCTTGAAGCTGGCGCTGAACGACGAGTACGCGCCCGGCCCCTGCAGGCTACCGCGGTCGTAGGGCTGGTTCGAATTGGCGGTGCCGCGTCCGTAGTCACCTTCGGGATTGCGCTCCTCGATCCAGCCGATCGAACCGCTCTCGCTGGTGTTGACGAAGATCACCCCGCGTGTCGGATCGACCGCGCTGCCGCCCCAGTTCGACCCGCCGTTGTGCGGCATGTTGATAGAGGCCTTCGGCGGGTCGCCCTTCCTGTGGAAGAAGAACGGCGTGAACGAGCCGGCGTTGAAGAACGTCCCGCCGTAGGAATCGAGCAGCGCGCGGCAGGCCGCGGCGTGCTCGGCGTTCGTATCGTCGGGTGTGACGACGTCGTCGGGCGTCCACACGCCGCGGTTGAGCTGCTCTGGCTTGACCGGGAACGGCTGGGTCGGGCTGTACCATTCGCCGGGCACGTCGGCGCTCGCAACCGGTCGTTCCTCGACCCCGTGGACCGGCTCGCCGGTCTCGCGGTTGAGGATGTACATCAGCCCCGGCTTGCCGGTCAGCGCCAGCGCGGGAATGCGCTTCCCGTCGACCGTCAGGTCGACCATCACCGGCGGGGCGGGGAGGTCCCAGTCCCACAGGTCGTGATGGATGGTCTGGAAGTGCCACTTGTACTTGCCGGTCTGCGCATCGACCGCGACCAGAGAGTTGCCGAACAGGTTGGCCCCCGGCCGGTCCCCGCCGTAGTAGTTGGGGGAGGGGCTGCCGATCGTCATGTAGATCGTGTCGGTCTCGGGATCGGCCGTGGTGTACCAGATCCACATGTTGGTGCCCGAACGGTCCTTCCACCCGTCGTCGAGCCAGGTCTCGTGGCCGACTTCGCCGGGCTGGGGCACGGTGTTGAACTCCCACAGCTTCTCGCCGGTGCGCGCGTCGTAGGCGCGGCTGTTGCCCGACGGGCCGCGCGGCATCTCCGCGGTCGTTGCGCCGATCAGCATCACGTTCTTGTAGATCGTCGGCGGGTAGCCGTAGGGCGTGCCCTCGATCGTGATCGAGCCGCCCTCGCCGAAGGTCGTGTCGACCTGTCCGGTCGCCGGGTCGAGCGCGGTGATCTTGCTGCCCGTGTTGTAGAACAGCCGCGGCTTGTAGTCCCCGTCGCCCGCCCACCAGGTCACGCTGCGGCGGATCGTGCCTTCGACCGGGTGGCGCCAGATTTCCTTGCCCGTATGCGCCTCCAGCGCGACCACCGCGTTGCCGAGCGGCAGGTACATGATTCCGTCGATCACGACCGGCACTGTGCCGCCGAGGATTCCGGCGCCGCCCTCGGGCCGCAACCGATAGCTCCACGCCTGCTCGAGATTCTCGACGTTGCTGCGGTTGATCTGGTCGAGCGGCGAATAGCGCTGCCCGCCGAGATCGCGCGCGTAGCGCGGCCAGTCCGCCGGATCGACCTGCACCGCGTCGGTCTTCGCCTGGACCGAAGGAGCCAGGGCCGCGGCAGCCATCAGCAGGGCGATCGTCTTGCGCATCGGAATCCTTTCTTGTCGCCGTTTTGCCGTCACCTAACGTAGCCCGCGCGGGACCGCAAATCGTTCAATGGTGAACGGTTCACAAGCTAATCAATTGTCTCCCGGCGCGACAAGACCGGCGCGGTCGGAAGAAGGCGGGAAGCTCAATCCTCGCGGGTACGGGGAGGGGGCCAGGCGAAGCATGGTGGAGGTTCCCTCAGATGGCGCAAGGCCTGGTGCCGGTGCCACTCCACCACCCTTCGGGCGGTCCCCCCTTTCCCAGCGGAAGAGGATCAGAGGGGCCGCTGGTCCGCTCCGATCTCGATGACCACGTCAGCCCGCCCGGGCATTTCCTCGAGCATCCAGCGCGTCAGTCGCTCGTAGTGCATCAGGAAGCGGTCGAGCGCCGCCCCATTCATGATCGCGGTCCCCTCGGGGCGTGATGCGGCGAGCTTCTGCTCCTGGAGCAACCGGTTGGCGCGGACCGCCTCGAAGCCGGCGACCCTGAGCATGAACAGCAGGTCGAGCTGCCCGAACAGCCCGGCGTAGTCGGTCGCCAGCCGGCGGTTGACCTCGCTGCGCCACGCCCCGTCGGGGTCCTCGTCGCGCTCGAGCGCATTGATCGGCTCAGCCAGCGCCTCCGCCGTTTGCGGAACCGCACCGACACACCAGCCTTCGAGCAGCACGACGTCGACCGGGGGTTCGATGACCCGCCGCATCGGTGCGCGATCGTCGGTCGCCTTGTCGAACCGCGGCAGCGCGGCCGTCCGTCCGGCCAGCAGGTCGTCGAGGATCGTCTCGCCGAGCGCGATGTCGTGCGTGCCCGGGACGCCGCGGGTCGCGAACAGCGGGTGCTTGTCCGCGGCCAGCGCAGCGCGTTCGGCGCGGGTCAGGTAGAGGTCGTCGAGCGACAGCGTTACCGACCGCAGGTTGTGTTCGATCAGCAGCGTTTCGAGAAACCGGCAGAGCGTGGACTTGCCCGAACCCTGTGCGCCGCTGATCCCGACGACGACCTTGCCCTTGTCGAACCACAGGTCGGCGATGGTGTCCGCGATCGGGCGCCAGTGCCGGTCGACCACCTCGCGGTAGTCCTCGGGCAGACCTTCGGCGGCGATCAGGTCGGCGATCGCCGTGCTCATGCGATCTTGTCGGGCAGGGGCTCACCCCTTGCGAAGGCCTCCACATTGGCCAGCGCCTTCATTCCCATCGCGATGCGCGTTTCGGCGTTGGCGCTGCCGAGGTGCGGCAGCAGGACGACGTTCTCGAACCCCAGCAGGACCTCGGGCACTTCGGGTTCGTGCGGGTAGACGTCGAGACCGGCACCGGCGAGGTGCCCCCGCTCGAGCGCCTCGGCAAGCGCGGTATGGTCGACGATCCCACCGCGCGCGGTGTTGATCAGGTAGCTGCCGGGCTTCATCTCGGCGAAGGCCGCGGCGTCCATCATGTTGGCGGTCTCCGCGCCTCCGGGGACGTGGAGCGAGACGAAGTCGGCCACGCGGAGCAGCTCGTAGAGCGTTTCACGGCGTTCGGCCTCGAGTTCCGCCGCCACCGCCGGATCGCATTCGCGCCGGCCGTAGTAGGCGATCTTCATCCCGAACCCGTGCTTCGCGCGCCGGGCCGTGGCGATGGCGATGCGCCCCATGCCGACGAGGCCGAGTACCTTGCCCTTGATCGAGGCGCCGATCAGGTGCGTCGGGCGCCAGCCCGTCCAGCGCCCGTCGCGCAGCTCGCGCTCGCCTTCGCCCGCGCGCCGCGCGGCCATCAGCAGCAGCGTCATGGCGATGTCGGCGGTGGCGTCGGTCAGCACGCCCGGGGTGTTGGTGACCGCGATGCCCTTGGCCTTCGCGGCCGCGAGGTCGATGTGGTCGAAGCCGACGCCGTAGTTGGCGATCAGCCGGACCCGGTCGCCTCCGGCGATGACCTCGGCGTCGATCCGGTCCGAGACCGTCGGGCACAACACGTCGAATTCGCCCATCGCCGCAGTCAGCTCGGCCGGGCTCAGCGGGCGGTCGGCCTCGTTGAGGACGACCTCGAACCTGTCCTGCAGCGCCCGCTCGACTTCCGGCGGCCAGCGCCGGGTAACCAGAACCCGCATCAGGCCTTCGCCATTCCCTCGGTGATCCGCTGAGTCTCGGCCCGCGTCGACTCGGGGCCGGTATTGCGCTTGTGGATGCCGCCCTGGCCCGGCGGCGCGAACAGCGGTGGATCGCCCTCGCGCTGCTTGAGCCCGAACAGCGGGAACAGCCCCGGATGGCGCCCGAGGCCGCCGTAGAGGTCGAGGCAGCGCTCGATCCACGGGCGCAGTGGGTCGTCTTCGGCCAGAACCGGACTGTTCTTGCACACCGAAGCGGTGAACAGGATCGAGCCCATGATCCGGTAGTCGGCGTAGTTGGGCCCGTCGCCGCCAAGCCAGTCGGCCTCGCGCAGCGCGATCCTCAGCGGTTCGAGCGAGGCCGAGATGTGCGGCAGGCGGTCCTCGTAGCCCTGCTGCATCTCCTCGAGCGTCTTGCCGAGCATCTTCTCGCGCGAATGTGTGATGTATTCGTGGTCCTCGGGATTGGCGAGGTCGCGGTAGCTGACGCAGTTGCAGCGCATCCACGGCCCGGTGGCGACCTGCCAGAACCACGCGTCGAGCGCGCGGGTCATGATCGCCACGCTCGGATGCGGGATCAGCATCGGCCGGTCGGGGTAGGTCTCGTCGAGGTATTCGACGATGCCCCAGCTATCGAGCACCCATTTGCCGTCGTCGACGATCGCCGGCAGCCGCTCGGTCTTGCCACCGGTGCGTTCGAGTATCCCGGTGAACCCGCCCGGCACGACGTCGAGCTCGAACCCCTTGTGCTTGAGCGCGTACTTGGTCGCCCACACGAAGGGGCTGATCGTCGCGCCGGTCGACAGCGCGAGGTCGTAGAAGGTGATGGTGTTGTTCTGCGCCACGGGGCCTCTCCGAGTTCTCGTTTGCGGCCCTGCTATGGGGTGCAGGGCCAAAAGGGAAGGGGGAGGGGCGCTCATCCAGCTGCGGCCAATACGATCCGCGTCATCCAGGCTTTTTACCGGGATGACGTGGGCGTTTGCGTTTGCGCTAGTCGGAGTGCGACGAGGGCTCCTTCGCCTCCGCCAGCTTCGCTTCCTCGAGCTTCACCAGCCGCCACAACGTCTCGAGCACCGGCGCCGCCACGCCCACCGTCTTGCCAGCCTCGACGATTGCGCCGTTGATCGCGTCGACTTCGGTTCGGCGGCCTGCCTTGACGTCCTGCAGCATCGAGGCCTCGTGGTCGGCATGTTCGGTCATCGAGACTTCGGTGAGGTCATGGATCGGCTGCGCGGGGACGGGCACGCCGTTGGCGTTGGCGACCGCGACGCCTTCTTCGACGCAAGTGCGGATCATGGTCCGGCTCTGGGCGTGGGCGCCGAGGAAGCCCGGCGTGCGGCGAGTGAGCGCGCAGAGCGGGTTCATCGTCGCGTTGAAGATCGCCTTCGACCAGATCGCCACGTGGATCTCCGGTTCGAGCTCGGCGGGCAGGCCGCCGGCGGTCAGCAGGTCGCAGACCTCGCGGGCGAAGGCCGGGTCGGCGCCGAACGCCGGGTAGAGCTTCGAGCCGCCCTCGCCGTGGCTGCGCACGCGGCCGGGGCCGACGAGATCGGAGGGGAGCGAACTCGAGCCGACGAGGATGCGGTCCTCG
>Ga0065721_10053394_pt1 | contig 10013 bp, 8 predicted proteins | sample Mesricmetagenome_FD_59108 | JGI IMG/M metagenome (GOLD analysis project Ga0065721, IMG submission 59108) | Mesophilic microbial community from rice straw/compost enrichment Sample: eDNA_1 v2 (version 2) | ecosystem: Engineered > Solid waste > Grass > Composting > Bioreactor | place: USA: Davis... | reverse complement strand
ATCCACTAATCTGAATCTGAATTTGTATGGCTGACGAGACCAAGAAAAAAGCTGCTCCGGCGAAGGAAGCGAAGCCCGAAGCTGCGGAAAAACCCGCGAAAGCGGCTGACGAAACCAAGCCCAAGAAGGCCGCCGCGACTGCGGAAGCGCCGAAGGCTGAAGCCGCTGCTCCGGTGGCCGCTGCTGCTCCGACCGCAGCTGAATTGCTCGGTGAGGATGTTGGCGCCAAGAAGATCATCAAGGCGAAGCACGCCAAGAATATTTCCGTCGGTATCGCGAACATTCTTGCGACGTTCAACAACACGCAGGTCACGATTACCGACATGCACGGCAACCTCATCGGTTGGTCGGCGGCTGGTCGCGTGGGTTTCAAAGGTTCGCGTAAGAGCACCGCTTACGCGGCGCAGATGGTGGCGCAGGATGCCGCTCGTCAGGCCATGGCCCACGGCATGAAGGAAGTTGAAGTCCGCGTCAAAGGTCCGGGCTCCGGTCGTGAATCGGCCATTCGCGCGTTGCAGGCAATCGGCCTGGAAATCAGCGCGATCAAAGACGTGACTCCGGTGCCGCACAACGGTTGCCGTCCGCGCAAGAAGCGTCGCGTGTAAAATCGTCAATCCAGAATCGTTAATCGAAATTTCCTATGGCTCGTTACAAAGGTCCTCGCGTTCGCATCAGTCGCCGCTTCGGTATTCCGATGTTTGGCCCGACGAAGTATCTGGAACGCCGTAATTATCCTCCGGGGGTTCATGGCCCGAAGTCCCGCCGCAAGCTCACCGACTACGGTATGGGCCTGGTTGAGAAGCAGAAGCTCCGTTATTACTACGGCCTGCTCGAACGCCAGTTCCGCGGTGTGTATGAAAAGGCGCTGCGCCGTCGTGGTGTGACCGGTGAGCAGATGCTCCAGATTTTGGAGACGCGTTTGGACAACGTTGTTTATCACCTCGGCTTCGGCACGACTCGCGCCGCGGCCCGTCAGATGGTGGCTCACGGCCACATCGAGGTGAATGGTCGCAAGGTCAGCATTCCGTCATACGCCCTCAAGGTGAACGATGTTATCACGGTGAAGGACAAGACGGTTTCGCGCCAGATGGCGACGAAGGCGATGGAATTGTCCACCAGCCGCGCGGTTCCGGATTGGTTGTCGTTGAGCAAGGATGAGTTCAAGGGTGTGGTGATGCGGATCCCGACCCGGGACGAGATCAACCCGATCGCCAACGAACAAGCAGTCGTCGAATTTTATTCCCGTTAATAACCAACCCGTCCTGCGTTTGCGGGACAATTGAAAAGACAATTATACGGGCGACCCGGCTGTCGGGAATAGCAGTCGCGTCGTCAGATTAAAATTGTTGAAAGGAAACCATGCCAGTACGTCTCGGTAGATTTGAAATGCCCAAGCGGTTGACCAAGGAAGAGTCAACAGCAACGGATACTTACGCCAAGTTTATAGCGGAACCGTTCGAAACGGGTTACGGCCACACCATCGGCAACTCGCTGCGTCGCGTGTTGCTCAGCTCGCTCGAAGGCGCAGCGATCACCTCGATCAAGGTGGACGGCGCGATGCATGAATTCGCGGCCATCGAAGGTGTGGTGGAAGACGTCACGGACATCGTGCTCAATCTCAAGAAAATCAAGTTCAAGGCGCATACCCGCGACGAGCAGGTGTTGCTGCTTTCCGTGAACAAAGAAGGCGCGGTGACGGCGACTGACATTCAGCTCAACCAGAACATCGAACTGGTTAACCCGGATCAGCTCATCTGCACGCTCGATAAGAAGCGGAAGTTCGAGATGGAGTTGACGGTGAAAATCGGTCGTGGATTTTTGACGGGCGACGAAAACAAGAAAGCCGGTCAGGCAATTGGTGTGATTGCGATTGACTCGTTGTTTTCCCCGGTGACGCGTGTGCGTTACGGCGTGGAAGCGGCGCGCGTTGGTAACCGGACGGACTACGATCGTCTCGTGCTCGAAATCTGGACTGACGGACGCATTACTCCTGATGACGCGTTGACCCAGGCTTCGGCGATTCTCGCGCATCACCTCGACGTCTTTGTCGGTTACGACAAGAACGCGGTCGAATTCGAAGAGACCGTGGACAAGCAGGACGACGAGAAGATGAAGATGAAGAAGCTGCTCAACATGTCCGTGAACGAAATCGAGTTGAGCGTGCGCGCGGCGAACTGCTTGAACAACGCGAACATCACCACCGTTGGTCAGCTCGCGATGAAGAGCGAATCCGAAATGCTCAAGTATCGTAACTTCGGTAAGAAGTCGCTGAACGAAATCAAGGACAAGCTGACGGCGCTCGGACTTTCGTTGGGTATGACTTTTGAACCCGGTCTGATTGACGGGCCGAAAGACGAAAACAAAGTGCTGTAATTTTTTATGCGACACCTGAAGAGAACGGCCAAGTTGGGCCGGCAGTTTGAGCATCGTAATGCGATGCTTGCCAACATGGTTTGCAGTCTGATCAAGCATAAGCGGATCACGACGACGTTGGCCAAGGCCAAAGCCGCGCGACCTGTCGCGGAAAAGATGGTCACCCTCGGCAAAAAGGGCACGATTCAAGCCCGCCGCCTTGCAGCGGCCCGCTTGCATGCGCATGGTCCGACGGTTGATTTGACCAAGGCCGAGAAGAAAAAGTGGCGCGCGCAGGAAGATGTCATTCGTATTCTGTTCGAAGACATCGCGCCGGCGTTCAAAGGCCGCGTGGGTGGTTATACGCGCATCATCAAGCTCGAACAACGTCCTGGTGATTCGGCGCAGAAAGCGATCCTGGAATGGGTGGACGAAGTAGTCACCGCGTCGCCTGAGCCCGAAGCGAAAGCTGAAGGTGAAACCAAGAAAGACAAAGAAGCTGCGGCCGCCAAGTAAGGCGAACCGAATTGATTTCAAGCCCGCTCACCATGAGCGGGCTTTTTTGTTTTCGGATTTTCGGTCTGAACCTTTACCTTCGCGACGTGAGTGCCACTGTGGAAACGATTGGATTGATTGCGGGAAATCGGTCGCTGCCGTTGTTGTTTGCGAAACAGGCGCGGGCGGCGGGAGTAAAGCGCATTGTTGCCGTGGCGTTTGAAGGCGAGACCGAGCAAACCATCACTTCGCTGGTGGATGAAGTGGTGTGGATTAAAGTCGGGCAGCTTTCCAAGATGATTTCGGCGTTCACGGATCGCGGCGTGAAGCAATGCGTGATGCTCGGTCAGATTGCGCCAAAGAATCTTTATGACGTGCGCCCCGATTTGCGGGCGATGGCGGTTCTGTTCCGACTCAAAGAACGTAATGCGCACACAATTTTCGGAGCAATTGCTGATGAGTTGAAAAAGGATGGCGTGGAGTTGATTGAAGCGACGCCGTGGTTGCAGCCGCTGATGCCGGGGGCGGGTTTTCGCCTGGGGCGAAAACTTTCCGATGAACAGCGAGGCGATTTGGAATTTGGATTTCGGATTGCGAAGGAAATTTCGCGATTAGAAATCGGGCAACTGGTTGTGGTCAAAGAAGGCACGGTGCTCGCAGTGGAAGGTTTTGAAGGGACGGACAAGTGTCTCGCGCGCGGTGGAGAACTGGCTGGAAAGAACGGTGGCGCTGTTGCGGTGAAAGTGGCGAAAGTGAATCACGACATGCGTTTCGACGTGCCGTGCATCGGGCCGAAGACGTTGGAAACCTGCGCGCAATCCGGAGTCGCAGTGCTGGCGTTTGAAGCTGGACGCAGTTTGCTGTTAGAGCCTGAGGTTTGCGCAGCTTTGGCGGACAAATACAAACTGGCAGTAACGACAGTGGGCTGAGCAGCGTGCTTTGAACTCAGAGTTCACGCTTCATTGCGCCAGAGTTTTTGACGCTTCAGCCAAACTTCCCTCGTTTTCTTCACGACTACGGCGTTTTTGCGCTGGTTGATTCACTCCAAGATTGCTTGCCGCATCTGAATCGAGTTTCATCTTGCCTGCTATACACTATGAGTTCGCCGAAATCTTTGTCTGCTGCGTCCGATCGTCCCCGCAAACTGCTGGTTGCCAATCGAAGTGAAATCGCGATTCGCGTTTTTCGCGCCGCGACGGAACTGGGTTTGCGAACCATAGCGATTTACGCGCAGGAGGACCGTTTGGCGATTCATCGATTCAAAGCCGACGAAGCGTATGTGATCGGCGAAGGCAAAGGCCCGGTCGGTGCGTATCTTGATATTCCGAGCATCATCACGCTCGCGAAAGAGAAGGGCGTGGATTTCATTCATCCGGGGTACGGTTTTCTGTCGGAGAACGCTGAGTTTGCGAAAGCCTGCGCTGAAGCGGGCATTACTTTCGTTGGGCCGCGCGTGGAGTTGTTGCGAATGATGGGCGACAAAACTGCGGCGCGCGCTTTGGCGCAAAAAGTCGGCGTGCCGACATTGCCTGGAACTGAAGAGCCGATTGAGGATCGCAGCACTGCGTTGAAGGTCGCCAAGGAAATTGGTTTTCCGCTCATCATCAAAGCAGCGTTTGGTGGCGGTGGCCGGGGAATGCGCGTGGTGACCAAAGCCGGTGACCTGGCTGATTTACTTGATGAAGCGCAAGGCGAAGCGGGGCGCGCGTTTGGTAATCCGGCGGTGTTCTTAGAGCGTTATATTCCGCGTGCGAAACATATCGAGGTGCAGATTCTTGGTGACAAACACGGCAACGTCGTTCATCTGCACGAACGGGATTGCTCGGTGCAGCGGCGTCACCAGAAGGTGATTGAAATCGCGCCGAGTGTGGAACTCGACGAAACGGTGCGGACGGAACTTTGCGCGGCGGCGGTGAAGTTGTGTAAAGAGATCAGTTACGACAACGCGGGCACGGTCGAATTTCTTTACGACCAGGACACGAAGGAATGGTTCTTCATCGAGATGAACCCACGCATTCAGGTTGAGCACACAGTGACCGAAGTCATCACCGGCGTGGACCTCGTGCGATCGCAGATTTTGATCGCGGACGGCAAGCGGATGCACAGCGATGAGGTGGGAGTTCCCGCGCAAGCTGACATTCCGCGCAACGGTTACGCGGTGCAATGCCGCATCACGACGGAAGATCCGGAGAACAAGTTTCAACCGGATTACGGTCGCATTCTGACCTATCGCTCGGCAGGTGGTTTTGGGGTTCGGCTCGATGGTGGTATGGGCTACGCGGGTGCGGTGATTACGCCGTTTTACGATTCGCTGCTGGTGAAGTTGACAGTGAGCGGACCGACGTTCGCCGCAGCGTTGCAACGTATGGAGCGCGCACTGACGGAGTTCCGGATTCGCGGCGTGAAGACGAACATTCCGTTTCTTGAGAACGTGATTCACAACGACACGTTCAAGAGCGGACAGGCTTCGACGACGTTGATTGATACGACGCCGGAGTTGTTCAAGCTGAAACCGCGGCGGGATCGTGCGACGAAGCTGTTGACCTTTTTGGCGGACGTAACGGTGAATGGGAATCCGCACGCGAAACGTTATGTGCCGAAGGAACTGCTGCCGGCCGCGCGGGTGCCGGATTTTGATCACAAGCAAACGCCGCCTCCGGGAACGCGACAATTATTGCTCGAGCTGGGACCGAAAAAATTTGCGGCCTGGACACTCAAGCAGAAGCAATTGCTGATTACTTCCACGACGTTTCGTGATGCGCATCAATCGCTCTTCGCGACGCGGCTCCGCACGTATGACATGTTGGCAGTGGCGGATGCGGTAGCGCGACGGACGCCAAATCTTTACAGCTTGGAAATGTGGGGTGGTGCGACGTTCGACACGGCGTTGCGCTTTTTGCACGAAGATCCGTGGGCGCGGTTGCGAGCGTTGCGGGCGAAGATTCCGAATATCTGTTTTCAGATGTTGTTCCGCGGCTCGAATGCGGTGGGTTACTCGAATTATCCGGATAACGCGGTGGCCGGTTTTGTGAAACACGCGGCCGAAGCGGGTATGGATATTTTCCGCATTTTCGATTCGCTGAATTATCTGCCGAATCTCAAGGTTGCGATGGAAGCGGTGCAGGAAACGCACGCGGTTTGCGAAGGTGCAATCTGTTATACGGGTAACATTCTCGATCCGAAGCGCGCTAAGTATTCGCTCAAGTATTACATCAAGCTCGCCAAAGAGTTGGAGCAGATGGGGGCACACATTCTCGCGATTAAAGACATGGCGGGTTTGTGCAAACCGGAAGCGGCGCGTGTGTTGGTGAAAGCGCTGAAGGAAGAGATTGGCGTTCCGATTCATTTTCATACGCACGATACAAGCGGCATCGCCGCAGCAAGTGTGTTGAGCGCAGCGGAGGCGGGCGTGGACATCGTTGATTTGGCGATTGCGCCGATGAGCGGTTCGACGAGTCAACCGAACATGAATTCCATCGTAGCGGCGCTGCAATTCACCAAGCGCGATACCGGCGTGGACCTGGATACGTTGAACGAGTTTGCAGATTATTGGGAACTGGTGCGGACGTATTACGCGCCATTCGATACGGCACCAAAAGCGGGAAGCGCGGAAGTTTATCTGCACGAAATGCCGGGTGGGCAATTCACGAATCTGAAAGAGCAGGCGGCGGCAATGGGGCTGGCGAGTCGTTGGCCGGAGATTGCGCGCACGTATGCCGAAGTGAATCAGTTGTTTGGCGACATCGTGAAAGTCACGCCGAGCAGCAAGGTGGTCGGCGATATGACGATGTTTCTCATCACGCGGGGAATTAAACCGGCGGATGTGTTGAACCTCGAACCGGGCAGCGTGCCGTTTCCGGAATCGGTAATTGATATGTTGAGCGGCGGATTGGGGCAGCCGCTCGGTGGCTGGCCGAAGAAGTTGCAACGCGTGGTGTTGGGAGATCGCAAGCCGATTAAAGGTCGCCCCGGCGTGAATCTGAAGCCGTTGAACTTTAAGAAAATTCAGGACGAACTCACGACTCGGTTGAAGCATGACGCGACGTTGGACGATGTGTTCAGTCACGTGATGTATCCCGAGGTGTTTGCGGATTACGCGAAAAAGGTTGCGGCGAATGGCGATTTGTCGGTGTTGCCGACGCCGGCATTTTTCTACGGCATGAAACCCGGGCAGGAAATTTCGATTGATATCGAGCCGGGCAAAACGTTGTTCATTCGCCTGGTGAACATCGGAGACGTGGATGCGGAAGGGAAACGCAACGTGAACTTCGAATTGAACGGCATGAGCCGGCAATTGTCGATTCCGGACAAATCCGTGAAGCCGACCGTGAAGGCGCGGGCGAAAGCTGATCCGAGCAAGCCACGAGAAGTCGGTGCGCCGATTCCGGGATTGGTGACGGCGTTGTCCGTGAGCGTGGGTGCGAAAGTAGCGAAGGGCGATAAACTCGCAACGCTCGAAGCGATGAAAATGCAAACGACGATTTACGCGCCATGCGATGGCGTGGTAGGCGAATTGGCGGTGCACGTTGGTGATGCCGTCGAAAGCAAGGATTTGCTGCTGAAATTGCGGGAGGCTTAACCCTCCGTGAAAATCCTCGCCAAGCTCCGGACTGATTGGCACTTTGCGCAAAGCATGAGAACGACGACTTATTGGGTCTATGCGGTGATTTTGGCGTTCGTGTCAGCCAGCGGCTTTCCGGCCCGGGCGAAGGAGATTACCAATCGCTTCAGTTTTACCGGCCGGGAAATTTTTCCCATCGCGTCCCAAGTCGGGATGATTCATGCCGCCGATATTGATGGCGACGGATTGAACGACCTGGTGATTGCCAATAACACGCGTTCGCGCATCACGCTGCTTTACAATCAAACCGGCAAAACCAACGAAGCAGCGAAACGCGTCGTGGCGCGGCGCGAGGTGAACGATCTGCCGCCGGATTCCCGCTTTCGTCTGGATGCGATTCCGTCCGAGAAACGCATCGGCGGATTGGTGGTTGAAGATTTGAACAGCGACGGTCGCCCGGACATTGCCTACTACGGCGAGCCGAAAGAACTGTTGGTAATCTACAACGAAGGCACGAATGGCTGGAGCGCGCCGAAACGTTGGGCGATTGAAGACGGGCAGATGTCGCCGAATGCTTTCACTTCAGGTGACATCAATGGTGACGGACGCAGGGATCTCGTGTTGCTTTCGGAAAACCACTTTTACTTCATCAAACAAAAAGAAGACGGCACGTTGGGCGAGGCGGAGAAAATGCCGTTGTCATCGATCGCACGCTCGGTGCAGGTGTTGGACCTGGATGGCGATAAACGCAATGATCTTTTGTTTGTCATGTTCGACAGCGCGACGCCGTTCCGCATCCGATTGCAACAGGCGGATGGACAATTCGGTCCAGAGTTGTATTTCAAGTTGCCGCCGATTCACGCGTATTGGGGCGACGTCCTCGACGATGGTAAGCAGGCCTACGTGATGAGCATCACGCGGGATTCGGGGCGCGCACAGATCGCGCGATTTGAACGCAAACCGGCGGAAGCGTTGTCGGGTGATTTCAAAGAAGGCCAATTTCAGGTGATGCCATTGGAGCGTTCGGACAAATCGAAGCGCGGCCTGGTCTGGGCAGACGTAAATGGCGATGGCCGAACTGACCTGTTGGTAGCAGAGCCGGAACGCGGCCAGGTTTCGTTCTACGAACAAAAACCGGATGGTTCATTGGCGTCGCCGCGTGCTTATCCCACGTTGGCAGGCGTGAGTGAAATCGCCGTAGCGGATTGGGATGGCGACGGCAAAGCGGAGGTCTTTTTACTCAGCGCTGATGAACGACAGGTAGGTATCACGCGATTGGATGAGAATCAACGGCTGCCGTTTCCCGAGTTGATTCAGTTGGATGGACGGCCATTGGCGCTGGCTGTAGGTGCTTTGCAAGCAGGAGCAAAACCGACGCTCGCGGTAATCGTCGCAGGCACTGATGATCGTCGCGTATTGGTTACGCGTTCGGCAGACGGCACGGTGAAGACTCAGAAGCTGAACGAGAACTTCCGCTCCAATCCGAGCACGTTGCAATTTCACGACGCGAACCAGGATGGACTGAATGACCTCATCGCTTTAGTGCCGTACGAGAAGGTGAAGGTGTTGTTGCAAACGCGCGGTGGCGAGGAGTTGTTTGCTGAGCACGATGTTGCGCCGCCGGGCGGTACGGTGGAACAACCGTGGTTGAGCGTGGCGGATGTAGATGGCGACGGTAAAGCGGAGTTGTTGATGACGCAGAAGAATTTTTTGCGCGCGGTGGTGTTAAAAGCAGATGCGACGGCGACGAATAAATCCGATTGGGTTTTTCAGGTGAAGGAACAGATTAACGGCGCGGCGAGCAATTCGCGGTTAACCGGTGCGGTAGCTGTGCCGCACAGCGATGCAACGAACGGTGCAGTGTCTGCGTTGTTCCTGTTAGACGCGGAACGCAAGGCGTTGACATTGTGTGAACGCGATGCCGCTGGCGTGTGGCAGGTTGTGCGCAATATTCCGCTGCCGGTCGCAAACTTTAACGGACTCGAAGCGGTTGCGTGGGGTGGTGACAAACCCAACAGTGTTGCGTTTCTCGGCGTGAACATGGTGGCCTGGATGGCGTTGACCGGTGACGTCTGGGAATTGCAAGCGCTCGACGGTTACGAAACGCCGATCAAAGACGGTTTCCTGAACGATCTCATTACTGGCGATTTGAACAACGATGGTCGCAAAGATCTGGTTTTCATGGAAACGGCGAAAAACCATATTGATCTCGTCGTCTTCGATGAAAATCAGAAGCTTGTGCCAGGCGATCGCTGGCAGGTGTTCGAGCAAAAATCATTTCAACGTCGCGGGGGCGATATGCCTGAGCCGCGCGAAGCCTTGGTCGCGGATTTAACCGGCGACGGCAAAAACGATCTCGCGGTAGTCGTGCACGACCGGATTATTGTTTATCCGCAGGAATAGAGCTTCCGAGGGGGCGCGTAGCCGTAAAACCCTTGCGGCTGATAAAAAGCTTTCATCTCGGCCAACGCAAGTGGACAAATCTGCGGAGAAGATTCGCTGAATTTGCATTGCAGCCGGGCGGCGCGTTGGCAATCTCTTGCCGATTTAATGAAGCAGAAACTCAAAGTCATCGAAGGCTCAATCGTCGCGCCGCAAGGTTTTC
>Ga0065721_10006629_pt1 | contig 10013 bp, 13 predicted proteins | sample Mesricmetagenome_FD_59108 | JGI IMG/M metagenome (GOLD analysis project Ga0065721, IMG submission 59108) | Mesophilic microbial community from rice straw/compost enrichment Sample: eDNA_1 v2 (version 2) | ecosystem: Engineered > Solid waste > Grass > Composting > Bioreactor | place: USA: Davis... | reverse complement strand
CAACCAAGAAATCACACCACGCCTGTCCCAGTTTGCCCCAACGGTAGCCTACTACCGTCCCACTGAAGACCATGCTCTGCATTGATGTCGAAACACAGTCCTGCCGTCCGCAGTGCCATATTCGTCTCATCCTTTGCCCATCCAGATATCAACCTAATCACTCCCGGCCCCGACCTACCAAATGAAGCACCCCGCTCCCTCCCTGTTGGTCGAAATAAGCTAACACAATTCTACCCTTAAAAAATTCAAAAGAGGGTCATATGCTCACTCGTTTATTCACCGGAAGGCTTGGGCTGGAACTTGGGACCATGCCTTTCCTCTCCTAGCTAGATGTTTGGTCTCTTGCATGGAGGGCAGTGCCCAAATTCGTCAACCTCGTTCTATCGCTCACGCAAAGTCTCCACTGCCTGTCCAAATTCTAAGCACAGATCTCAGGTACAATTCCAAACAACTGAACCTTCAACATCAATCTAGCTACACGGATGCCAACCTTCTCCGTATCACCTCTTCCCAGGCTTCAGTGCACACCCAAAATGCAGACAAAACAAAGCAAGGTTTGGTGTGTCTCCGCGCGTTCCGCTCCCGAATTACTACCATGACTGAGAAGAGGGTATCTTCATGAGCTCCAATCACGACCCATCAGCAGTAAGCAAAGACTTGAAGGGTGGAGTGCACCCTCGACCTTATCACATCCACATCGAGATGCCGCACAATACGGCGAGGATGGATCTTGTGCTCGCTCACTGCTGAAAGCCACCGTCGAGTCACAATTGTCAGGAGAGCGTGATAGAACTGAGGCGATCATCGTGGCTGAGCTTGAATCCACGGAATTAATGAGTTCGAGGTCGATGTGATTTACCAACCCCTTGAGCCCTTCCCGACGTCCATGTTACGAGATTGAAACAGCACAAGCGTGTTTCTGTTGAATAATCCACGCACCGAACACCGAGAAAATCCCACTAGACAGGGAGAGGTAAGACTATATCTCGTCCCGAGTATCCGAAGGTACAAATCCGAACGAATGGAATAAAGATAGAATATGAACTACAACAGTTTGCTCGACGCTGCAGGGGCGACCTTTCTCCGAATAAGCTTGATGATATAGAGGGGTATCGTGCTAATCGCAACAATGACCGCCGTCTTCCATGCGAAACCCAGAGAGACAACGAAATTCAGATCTGGGGCATAGACGATTGTGAGCGACAACCCCAGAACCGAGGATGTTAGGGAGGACTCACCGAAGTATTCTGGAAGGAATGCAATGGAGACAACATAGAAAAAGAGAGTAACCACCTCGGAAATGACCATGTAAAGATGCCTACAATACTCCCATCAGTTGAAGTGTAAAACAGAACGACCAAATGTCGCACCATGTCGTGATCTCCAGCGCAACCATAATCAACTCGTTCAAAATGAGAGCGGTAAACGAGATCGACACGATGTGTAAAAATTCGTTTTCGAACAGCACAAGCGACATGATCATGATCGCCGCACCTGCAAATTAAATCGAACTCAGACAATGTTATCGACACAGCAGAGGGAACAGACCTTGGTACAAACTGATCATACACCACTGGAAGAAGGTCTTGTACGAAAGAGATCGTCCCTGCAAAGTCAACCTTGTAAGCATGCATGGTCATTCATCCTTTGAGGAAGTGTACCTTTGTCAGTTCCTTGTACAGTTCTGGATACAGAAGCGCGAGATCCTCGTTGACATCCCGATCCAACACCAAAGAGAACACGGGCGCCATCGTATACACTGTCGCGTAACCTACCATGAGCCAGCCCTGGTAGAGCGCAATTGGTGCGAAATAGAATATGGCAGAGAAGACCGCCTGCATGATTGAGATGATCAAGCCGCGGTGAATGACGAACTGGGCAAGCTTTGCTGAGCGGCGGTAGGAGTTACGTCCATGCCAAAGGAGCAGCTTGGTGAGGAAGCTGAACTGTGTGACGGAGAAGTCCGCGGCGAGAGAGGCTTGCTTTCCTTCCTTCCCGACGATACCAACACCTACAAGGGATAAGGCAGATGTCATTACAGGGGCCCGTAGAACACATACCGACGTCTGCAGCCTGGATCATGCTAACGTCGTTTCCGCCATCACCAATGCAGCAAACACGTTTCTTCGTGAATTTCCTGATCAATCGAGCAACATCCGCTTTTTGAGTGGGCGAGCAACGACAGGCGACCACAGCCGAAAGCTTTGTGGAAATTTCAATGAACTCGTTTTGGAAGAGGTTCAAGCAGAGCTTTAAGGGAAGGCGTCAATAGTTGTTTGCATGTAGCACGAAACCTGGTGCCTACCTGGAGGGACTCGCCATCAATCACTAGACAGCAGTCCAGCTTATTCTGTAGGAAGTCCAGTTGGTCACGGACTTGATCGGCAGTCTTCACTGAAAAGGGATGGAATCAAAAGCACTGAACAGAGCCAACGGACACGTACGCTTAGACATCTCATGGATGTACTGATTACGAGCAACAAGTTTTGTCGAGATTGCGATACACCGCGCCGTCTCCACCTTGTCTCCCGTCAACATCCAGATCTTGATCCCAGCATTCCTGAGCAGCTCCAACGTCGACTTGACATCATCTTGAAGCTTGTCCTCCACACCCGTTAGCCCGAGGAGCTCGAGGTCATGCTCCAGGAACTCAGTGACCACTGCCGCCATAGCCTCGTTCCGTCCCTCCAGCCTGATACTCGCTGCATGATACCTCGACGAGAATTCGTTGTAGAGCTGAGAGCTCAACCTCTTTCTCGCCATCACCAGCGTCCTCAATCCTTCCCTGGCCATATTCGCTGTCTCCTCATCCAGCCAATCGTTCCTCTGCACAATCTTTGACATCACCACATCCGCACCTTTCTGCAAGAATGTGATCTCTCCTGTTTGAGTATCCCGCACGACGATACCCATGCGTTTTGACTCGGATGTGAAGGGAAAAATATCGAGGATATCAAAGGACATCCTCGATCCGGTAGGCGTTTCAAGCTCCATCCTCGTTCGATCGCGGAACACAAGGGTAAGGCCAACGGAGGCCGTCCATGTCACAATTGCGACTTCATCAGGCGAGGATGCCTGGTAAGTCACAGTGCCATCGTCGTTGTTCACGGGAGTCACCTAAAAAAAAGATGTGATTAGGACGAGTCCCTTTCCCGAACACAAATAAGCCAAATGAATGGGAACTGACGTTGTGGCAGAGGGCAAGGCTGAGGACCATATCACGCACACGGGAAGACATATCTCGCCTTCCTCGCGTTGCGAGCTGCGCGCCAGTAGATGTGGACCCTGCCTTGATGTTACCTACAAGGCGCCAGGAGTCAGGAATGGGAGTTGGTCATTCGAGTAAGGACTCACTCTGGTCCACCCCGAAAGCAACGGCGAGTTGATGAGCAACCTCATCCATGGCGTCTGCTCCATATGACATAGTTCCCATGTGAAGTTTCCTCATCTCCATTTCTAAGGGATGAATTTTGTGAGATCGTAGTCTTTCGTACCAAAGATGTGAGGGTAACATACCATTCTGAGTCAAAGTGCCAGTCTTGTCGCTGAGGAGGTAGGTGATCCTTCCTAACTCCTCGGGAAGTGTACTTGTGCGCACGATGGTGTTGGGAATTTCCGGGTCGTTCATGATTTGCTGAGCGTAGACAGTCTTTCCCATATCCAAATTGACACGCAAACTGATAGGGATGATCGAGGAGAACAAAATGAGGAAGCGGAACACGTAGATGTACCACAGCCCACGGAAGCCATTCAGAGCGACGAGGACAACAGAGAGTGCAAATGTAACGGCACAAAGAATCTTGGCAAGCTTGTTGATTTCAAGGTCCAGAAGGCCAACCTTCGTTTCCGGATGACTTGTGTTCATGACTGCCCTGGTTTCCGAGCCGGTATACACCACAAAGCCGACAGCTGAACCAGCGGCAAGGACAGTATTTGACCACAATATGTTTTCCGCAGTTAGAGGTGACACCGACGGAGGCAGTGTTTGAAGAGCGAGGCCGTCCGTACTCCCTCTTGTCCGTTTGTTCAATGTGAAGGTGCCAACGAAGGTGTGAATGTCCTTGATCGGTGGGTCGGCGTATATTTCTGCGTCCAGTCCTGGAAGGTCCTTCTCATCCATCTTCTGCGTCTCGGCCACCGCGACGCGAAGTTTCCAGTCCGTCTCTCCGTCGAGTTGATCAGTCCTGATGAAACATGTCCCTGATGCGTCAGACGTGCGCAGCAGCACCACATCTGCAGGTACACGTTGATTCTTCTCCAGGTGAATGAGGTCGCCGACGCGCAGAGATGAAGAAGGAACGGAGCGGGTGTTGGCGTGTGTGTTGAGGTAGGCTTCCTCAGCGGAAGATGGATCGGGGGAGTAGGAATCACGTTGCAGGATGAGATAACGCTGGGAGTTTGCCTCCTTGTCTCTTAGATGACGCTTGTAGTCATCGTAAGCCTCCTTGCCGATGGTAACAGACAACACGAAAGCCAATGGCGCGATGTAGGTTACGATAAAACCTAATATATGTTAACAAGGGTCAAATGCAGTTGAATCATACCCACCAATCTTCAACGCGGGGATGAACTGCGACAGGGCGACCAGGAGGAAGTAGAGATTGAAGAAGAACTTGAACTGCTCGTAGAACACGACGGGGAGGAAGGTGAAGACATTGTACTTTTGATTCCGGACAATGTTGGGTGGATAACGCGATTGCAGCTTCTCTTTCGGATTTATGAATGTCCCTGGTCCATTGAAGAGGGGTGATACGCACCTGGTGGTTGAAAGGGTATCGATCTCGACTTGTCTTTGGGACCATGGCTTGTGCTGCGTGGGGGTGTTGCCGCCCGCTGCGCTCCATTAGTAACAAAACTGTATGAGATGACCTCCATTACTCACAGGTCTCTCACTCTGCTCGTCGCTATGGTCGGTGTTATCCAGAAGCCGCTCCTCCTCCTCTGGATCATCAATGTACCTCCCCCTATTGCGTCGAGCCGCTGCCGAGGCAATGTGCGTCGCTCTCGTCATATCAGTGTTCGGTGCGGGAGAATGCAGAGCAATCCTCGCAGACTCTGCTTGATCGTCGAGTGGGGTATAGTCGCCTCGATTCTTGTGTCTTCTGAGCTTTCTCAATGGGATGTCGGACATGAAATTGCCCTTGCTATGAACCTGCATTTCAGCGACGTCGCGTATGACGTGCATAAGCGAAGTACCTGAGATCCTTCCACCAAGCGACAGCGTAGAAAGCGTCTCAGGCCCCAGCTTACCCGCAACGATGAGTCAAAGATCTGGTGGTGGTTGTGGTCGGGAGAGAAGCTGAGTTTGGCGATTGTGATGCGCAGCGCGGCGTCCGACACGGTGCTGATCGCGTCCGGCCCGCTAATTCCTCTGAAAGCAGTGGCGATTAGAGAACACAGGACAACTGTCGTGGAACCCATTGTCTGACAATTCGTGGTCTTATTCTTCTCTACTGCCGAGGAGAACGGACAGGAAGATGTTGGTAGTATATATGCAATAACAATTCTCAGAAGACAATCTGTACCCTCAAGAATTGGTCTCTAACGAAACCGGTGAGGCTGGAGGCTCCGAGATAAAAGCACTCGCTTGAATGTTGTACAACTTCGCGTATTCCCCGTCCTCCTTCTGCATCAGCTCCGCGTGCGTTCCAACCTCGTGCACCCGACCTGCTTTCATGCATCTATCAAAGACATGAGTGGTTATTATTGGGAACAGAACTGTGACATACACAATCATGTCTGCTTGTCTCGTCAAGTGGCCGAACCTGTGAGTGACGAAAATCATGGTTTTGCCCTCCCGCGCTTCGAGCATGTGAGTAAACAGGGCCTTTTCTCCCTCGGCATCCATAGCGGAGGTAGGCTCGTCTACCGCTACGAAGCGGATCTGGCCAGAATTCATTCTCATGAATGCCCGAGACCTATATATAAGCCCAAAGAGTCAGTGGCACAAGTCAACGCGATTGAGGTACAACTCACGCCAATACTCTCTGTTTCTCTCCACCTGAGAGCCTGAGCTTCTGTGATACTTTAGCGACCTCGGCATTCAAAGGGTGATCAGCATCGATCAACTGATTTGTCTCGAGTAGGGTGTATGGATTGAGGGCAGTGTCATATCCCGCTGGATACATCTCAATGAATGCCTTGGCCCCTCCCTTCTCCGCAGCTTCCCGAATCAGGTCTGCGTCGTTATACCTGGACGCCCAACCTAAACCAATGTTCTCTCCAAGCGTGAAGGGAAGGAGTTGGTGATCCTGGGCAAGTATTGCAGAACTCTGGCGCAGGGAGGCAGCGGAATACTCTGAGGAAGGACAACCGTCGATGAGTATTGTCCCGGTTGAGGGTTGAAGGGCTTGAGAGAGGAGTTGGATTAGTGTCGATTTACCGCTCCCATTGTGTCCCACGAGCACCACTACACTTCCGGCCGGGATGTAGAGGTTGATGTCTTTCAGACATTGGGACTCTTCATCTCCGTCGTCACCAGTATACGAGAAGCTGAGGTTCCTGCGAGGACAATAGTTCAGAAATGGATGAAGCATGTGGCCGTAGAATTGCGAACCTAATCTCCAGCGACATTCCAGCTGGACTAGACTCTTCGCTGGGATATTGCAGCTTGGCCGCATCTTGCTTGGACTGAGTGCCTTCGTATGCATCTAGAGCGGCGTACAAGTTGCAAATGGAAACGAGGTTTTTACGGATGTCGTTGTTGACCTTCATCAACATCGACAACGTCCCTTCGAGCATCGAGGTGGAAGTTTCGACTGTTGCGACTGCGGACAGGGAGTATGTTTCAGGATACAGCAACGCATAGGTGAGCGTCGCCATCTTGATTTCCAGTGAATAACGCCAAAAAGCTTCGTGAATACAGAGAAATGGTCTGAGAGTGGACGAGGCCCACCATTGGCATCATTTCCAAAAGGGCCACTTTCACAGACGACCAGATCCCACTGGTCTTGTGTTCCATGTACGCGTAGTGGACATTGTCTGTTGACACATCCGAAAGCCTTTCGCTAGCAATCCGGTACTCTGGGCACGAAATGGTTAAATGCTTAGAACAAGTATTGGCGTTTAAATGAGACATACGAGTCATAAGCCAGTCTCCAAGATTGCCGCGGATGACCTCCTCCGTGTGCCTGACTGCTGCGACCTCCACCGCGATTCTCCTACTGTAATCCGCGTTTTGGACATACGCCACATATGCTAAAATCAAGCCAGCGTCAGCAACTAGCACTAGCTTTGACCATGCCGCGAAATTTACTTACGGTAGTTCCATATATACAACGTACCATATCTGGCCAAAGCCAGGCGTGCTACGCATACGAACGGCAACAGGAAACCCCCTGCTGACCTTGTGGCCACTCGAGAGAGGTAAAATATTTGCGAGAGTCCTGCAACGACGCGGCTTGCGTACTGGAAGCTATCCTCGAGCATCTGCGAAAAGGTATGCGCTGAAGCTTCTGGAGGTCCTCCTACACGATGCTCGTTGTCGTCAGCATTCAAGAAGTTGACTTCATTGGCAAAATCTACAGCAACATACCTTCCAGTTCACCATAAATGCCTTTCTGGAGTTGTCCTACAGTGAGGTAAGCTCAGCTACACCCAGCTGAAGAGACAGACGAAATCTTACTCTGCAAGGTAATCACACCAAAATGCTGTTCAACCCGGTGCTTATAACGGCGTCGCAGGTTGGACTCCCACGTCGCGAGTCGCTGATAAGCGACCCTGCAAGCAAAGTCCATTCCTATAGCGAGGAAAACATCATATCGGGTTGCTGTTTTCTTGACCAGAGCAGACTCAACCTGAGCCCAGCGAAATGATCACTTGTTGTTAACATGCAGAGCTGTTAACGATATGTGGTCCGCTGAGACTCACCGTATGGAATACGTGCGCAGACGAGGCCATAGAGACGGCCGACCCCAACCCTCCAGCAGCAACGAGTCCTGCAAGGGCGATCGAGAGCACAGGCGCTACACTGTAGACCTCCTTCAACGCCCTGAAGACCGTGGTCAAGGAGCCACTGCGCAGCCTCGCCACTGAGCGAATGTGCCGCTTGATATCGAGGTGGCGTTTAGGCCTCTCCCATGCAATGAAGAAGCGCCAGACGCCCAAATCGTGGCTCTCTATGACGAGATTGGCGTACTTTTCGGCCGTGGAAGGATTTTGAGAAACCAGGGTAGCACCTGAGGTGGGCGGGGATTTCTCAACATTCTCTCTGAGGTTTCCAGGGTCATGTTGCGGTAAGCCTGGTTTGAACTCTGTGGAAGAATCAAGGGGGTCAGTTGAGGCCATGAATGGGAGTAGAGGGAAACTCTCTCAGAAGCACACTCACTTTTATATATTGTCGGCGAACATCGTCCGCTCTCGCGCCGGGAATCAGATGGGCGTCAATCAGTATCGAAGGGGAACGTTCAAGTCGCGCTCAATTCAGTCGGCACCTATGGATATACGGAGCTTCACCTCTATCATTACACGCGTCAGTTGCACATCACCCCTTCAGCATTCCTCTCCTCACCCCAACACCAACTATTCACCATGGCCTCAGCAGCAAGAGCAACCCGTCGGTGGCGACCCTTCCTAGCCCTCGCCGCCATCCTCCTCATAGCCTTCTTCTCCATCTCATGGACCCCAGGCTCCCACACCCAAGCCCTGCATGAGTGGGAGTGCCCTCTGGTGGACAAGCACACGCGCGCCCTCGCATCCTCAAAGACATCGGATACCGGTCTCAAGTGCAACTACAACGCGCAAGGGACGCGTTTTTGCAGGTACGATTNGGTGAGTATCCGGTGCTCGTCTGGGANGTGGTCTGTNTTCTGATCCGTCGGGGGTTGGGGCTCTTTGCTGGCACAGNAAACGGGTATTTTGGTGGAGGATCATGCAAGGGGAGGGTGCGAGCACACGGCTGAACAAATCGACGGGTGGATGGATACGTGAAGAGTGTGTTCAGGATTCGAAGTGACGATGGTACCGGCAAGGCCCGACACGGAGGAGTTGGGGGTGGAAGGCCTTCAAGCACCCTAGGCGCGCCGCGGCCAACTATGATGCACGATTCGCAGCCGGGATCCTACTCGGTGACGCCGGAATATGCATGCGATGCTTGCCCTCTGCGTGGGTGTTCCTTTGACAGGAGAAACGCGTTTCATGCCAGCCGCTTTGAGCGCGTTTCCTGAAGAACTCGGCCAAGCAGTGGTGAAGGTCGTCACACCCTGGAGTTACTAAAGACATATATTTAGCTTGGGTGGGGGGTTATACATAGTAAAGAGTCATGAAGTAACAGTCAGTTCGTCAAAATGTCATCATCGAGATCTCGTCGGAAAGGGAGCATCTTTAACAAGAGAAAGAACCCGTCCAGTTCTAAGCGCCCAAAATTGCACCCACAAGCCCAGCAATCACCCCAGCCACGACCGCGCCTCCTCCTGTCCCTACTGCACCGTTCGTCGCCGTAGTCTGCGGAGCGCCAGACCCTCCAGGCGTTGTAGCAGTTGACGTCGTTTCCGAACCAGCGCCCGTGGAGGTGTTGGGCGTCGTGAAACTCATGGTGGTTGAAGGGGCAACCGTGCTGGTGAAAGTATCTGACCCCGATGTGACAACTGTGACCGTCGGGGTGAGGATTCTGGTGGGAGTGGGGACGGTTGGTTGTGGGTTGCCTGTGCGAGTTGGGCCGCTGTGGATCAAAGAGGATCAGGGGGTGACTAGGGCACCAGAGGGGAAGGCGACTGTACCCAATGATTGTACTTAAATTGGGCCTCGAGAATGTCGTACTCCCGTCCTCTCCACCATCCTGAGGAACTGCAGAGGCCAGCGCCGCTAGCGCGAGAAGTGCACAAACAAACTTTTGCATGTCGTGAAAAGGTGCAAGGAAAGTACGAGTCGTGGTGCTTGAAATGACAAGAGCGTGTGGGGGCGAAAGCCCACGAGATAATGAGAATGCGGTGTTTATATATTATTCGGGTTCCGAGCGGAGGAATGTAGACTAGAGTGTGGTTACTACCCTTGGCTTGCGCCGATCCATATGGCTC
>Ga0065721_10053390_pt1 | contig 10015 bp, 6 predicted proteins | sample Mesricmetagenome_FD_59108 | JGI IMG/M metagenome (GOLD analysis project Ga0065721, IMG submission 59108) | Mesophilic microbial community from rice straw/compost enrichment Sample: eDNA_1 v2 (version 2) | ecosystem: Engineered > Solid waste > Grass > Composting > Bioreactor | place: USA: Davis... | reverse complement strand
CACAACACAATCCGGCGCTCGCCGTAGATTGGGCGCGGTTTTGCAGCGACACTATCGTGGCATTCGTGCGAATGCAGGCCGACGTCTTACGCGAAATTACCCCACACGCGCCCGTCACCACCAATCTCCGTGCGCTGAAACATCGCTTCGATCATTTCGATCTCGCCGAAGTGATTGACTTTGTTTCCATCGAAAGTACGTCCGCAATCAAACCCAAATCCGCCGATCTCGCGTGTGAGATCGATATGTTGCGGTCGCTTAAGAAAACCGACATTCGCGCTCCAGATGGCGACAACGGTTTCTGGGTGATGGAACAAAAGGCCGGCAACGTTTCGTGGCAGGAGGTCAATTCGCTCATCCGCCCCGGACACCTGCGCCTGTTCACCTACCAGCTTTATTCTCGCGGCGCTTCAGCGGTGTTGTTCTTCCGCTGGCGACAACCTCGCATCGGCACAGAAAAATTCCACGGCGCGGTAATGCCGCATCACTTGCGCAAAGACGCGCGCATCTACAAAGAGATTTCACAAATCGGCGAAGAATTGAAGTTGCTCGCGCCGGTGGTTAAAGGTTCACGCATTGTGCCAGAGGTCTGCATTCTTTACACGCACGACAATGATTGGGCGCTGCAACAACCCAATCAACCAAACAAACACTTCAGCCTGCGCGAACACATTCAACTCATCTACAACGCGCTTCACGACAAAAACATCCTCGTTGATTTCGCGCGACCCACCGAAGATTTGTCGCGCTATCGACTCGTGTTCGCTCCGTCGCTGCACATGCTTTCGGCTGCGGAAGCCGATCGCTTGAAGCTCTACGTACAAAACGGCGGAACTCTCGTCGGCACGTTCAACACCGGTCTTGTGGATGAACATCACATCGCGCCGGATAACGGTTATCCCCATAATCTCACGGATTTATTCGGGCTCGAAGTACTCGAATTCGATGCGTTGCCGCCGGGGGAAGAAAATCATCTGACGTTCAAAGGTTCGTTTCCGACTACGCATCTCCACGCAGCACGTTTGTGGTGCGATATTATCGAACCCAAGGGCTGTCAGGTGCTCGCCACGTATGCGAAAGATTTTTACGCTGGCAAACCGGTGATGACTCTTAACCAGTATGGATTGGGCAAAGCGATTTACATCGGCACTATCTGCCAGCAACACTTTTACAACGACCTCGTGGTCTGGTGTCGCCAACTCTGCAATCTGCATCCGCTGTTGAAAGTGCCCGAGAACGTGGAAGTAAGCCTGCGCCAGACAGAAACCACAAAGGTGTTTTTCCTGTTGAACCATCAGAACACGCCGGTGCGCGTGCAGTTTTACAAGCCGATGCACGATTTTCTCACCGGCACAACGTTCTCCGGCAATTACGATCTGCCACCGCATGGAGTGCTGGTTCTCGACGAGCATCCGGAGGTGAAACAACAACCGCCAGCCGAACAACATCCGACGCCAGCGGAAGTTTCCTGATCTTAATCTTTTTTAGATCTCAATCTCCAGCTACGCTGAGATGGCTGGAAAGATTAAGGTCAACAAACATGCTGCCACCGCCCAAATCCCGTCCGCGACCGCGTGGGCCGAACACTTCGGCTAAGCAGCGCGTGCTGGCGCAATGGCGCGGCGTGGATGTGACCGCAATTGAAATTGCGCAAAAAGTTGCCGCTCGCCCGGCGAGTGACCTGATTCCCAGCGTACTCAGCGGTTTTCGCATCGAGCAGAAGCGCGGCGAAATCGAAATCGTCAAAGTCTGGAATAATCTGATTGATCCCAACATCACCGCGCATGCGCAACCGACCTCGTTACACAAAGGCACATTGTTCGTGAGCGTGGATAACAACGTCTGGCTCAGCGAAATCGTCCGCTATAAGCGCAAAGAAATCCTCGAACGCCTGCAACACAGCTTCGGTCGCGAAGTAATTAAACGGATTTCTTTTCGCGTCGGCTGAGCATTCTTCATTTGAATCTTCATCTTTAGGGCGATGCGCGACAGAAGATTAAGATTTAAGCCTCAGCTTTGTCCATCCATGCTTGAACGGGCCGGTTGCGTCACCTAGCATTCGGTCCGATTGTTCGAAATGAAAGCGATTCTCGCACTTGAAGATGGCTCGGTATTCCACGGCACGGGATTCGGCGCCCGCGCGTCGGCCTGTGGTGAAGTGTGTTTCAACACTTCCATGACCGGCTATCAGGAAATTCTCACCGACCCGTCTTACAAAGGCCAGATCGTCACGATGACCTATCCGCTCATCGGGAATTACGGGGTGAACGAGATGGATGTGGAATCCTGGCGACCACACGTAGCGGGATTTGTCATTCGCGAACTTTCGCCCATCGTCAGCAATTGGCGCGCAGATTATTCGCTCAGCGATTATCTCGAGAAAAACGGGATTCCCGGCATTCAAGGCCTTGATACGCGGCTACTCACCAAAAAACTGCGCGTGCGTGGTGCGTTGAATGGTTTCATCAGCACCGAAGACATTTCGGACGAAGAAGCCGTGCGGCGCGCGAAAGAATTTGTTTTCGTCGGCGTAGATTACGTCAAGGAAGTGACGCACAAAGAAGCGTTTCAATGGGACGCCAAGGACGAGAAGAGCGGTGCGTTCGATCTCGTGCGCGGGAATGCCAAAGTTGACGCGCGCAATCTCCGAAAACCGCTGCCGCCTGCGGATATTCCCATCGTTGCGTTCGATTTCGGGATGAAATACAACATCCTGCGCCGCCTGCGCCAACACGGGTTTAAGATTCAAGTTGTGCCTGCAACTGCGACCGCAGCGGAAGTTCTCGCGCACAAACCCGCCGGAATTTTTCTTTCCAACGGTCCAGGCGACCCATCGGCGCTCGGCTATGCCGTGAATACCGTCAGTGAATTGATTAAAACCGGCATCCCTACGTTCGGCATCTGTCTCGGACATCAGATTCTCGGTCAGGCACTCGGCGGAAAAACGTTCAAGCTGAAGTTCGGTCATCGCGGCGGCAATCAACCGGTGAAAGATCTCGAGTCCGGCAAAGTTGAAATTACTTCGCAAAATCACGGATTTGCGGTGGATGCGAAATCCTTGCCGTCAGACGTGGCGGTGCATCGCATCAATCTGAACGATCAGACTGTCGAAGGTTTGCGGCATAAGACAAAGCCGATTTTTTGCGTGCAATATCATCCCGAAGCGTCACCCGGACCGCACGACTCAACTCCGTTGTTCGCTGAATTCCGCGAGTTGATCTCCAAACGGTGATGTTTAAGCGTCATCAGATTATGTCGCGAAATAGGAACCTTTGCGTTTGACTTAAATTTGCCAACGCGGATACCTTCCCTTACACCAATCGTATGGCCAAACTCGTAATCCTCAGTCCGGGCATGACGGGTCGCGCGCATGAGTTGAAGGTGGATCGTACCACCATCGGACGTGTGGACGACAATACTTTCCCTATCGCTGAGGCTTCGGTTTCCAGCCATCACTGCGAAATTCTCCTCCGCGGTTCCGATGTCGTCGTCAACGACCTGAACTCCACCAACGGCACATTCATCAATGGCGATCGCGTCACTGGAGAAGCCGTTTTGAAACCAGGCCAGATTCTGCGCCTCGGTCAGGTGGAAATGCGATTGGAAGTTGAGGGCACGGCCCCAACGCCTGCAGCGCCCGCTGGCAAAAAAGCGATGGAAAACACCATCGTCATGCCACGCGGCGTCAGTCTGACTGATTTGGAACAGGGCGCGCGGAGTTTTGAAACTCACGGCAAAGGCTTCTCCAAAAAGGACAACAAGGGGAATAAAATTTTCCTGATCGTCGCTATCGCCGTCGGCGTAGTGATCCTCGGCCTCGTTGCCTTCGCCTTTTTGAAAGCCGGCGGTTCGCAGTAGTCTGGCAATTCCGCTTGAAAAAACTTTGGGGGCAACCGTCCACCCACCTCACTGGTTCTATCCTTTAAGCCATCGCGCTACATCCGTCGCCGCGTAGGTGATAATGATATCCGCACCAGCCCGACGCATCGCGAGCAGACTTTCCATCGTCACGGCGCGCTCATCCACCCAACCTTGCGCCGCCGCCGCTTTGACCATCGAGTATTCTGCGCTCACGGCGTAGGCCGCCGTGGGATAGCCAAACTCGGTTTTGACGCGATAAAGAATATCGAGATAGGCCAACGCAGGTTTCACCATCACCATGTCCGCGCCTTCCGCAATATCCAATGCCACTTCGCGCAACGCTTCATTCGCGTTGGCGGCGTCCATTTGATAACTGCGACGGTCGCCGAACTGCGGCGTGGATTCCGCCGCCTCCCGAAACGGCCCGTAAAATGCCGACGCAAACTTGGCCGCATACGACATAATCGGGGTATCGGCGAAACCGTTACGATCGAGTTCCGCGCGAATCGCCCGCACCCGACCATCCATCATGTCGCTCGGCGCGACGATATCCGCACCGGCGTCAGCGTGACTGGCCGCCGTTTGGGCGAGGAGTTTGAGCGTCGGATCATTCTGAATTTTCGCGCCACGCTTACTCTTGTGAACAATGCCGCAATGCCCGTGGCTCATGTATTCGCAGAGGCAAACGTCCGTAATCACCAACAGCTCCGGCAATTCCTTTTTCAACAACCGCACCGCCTGTTGCACGATGCCGTTGCGCGCGTAAGCACCCGAAGCGCGTTCATCTTTGCGATCGGGAATTCCAAACAACAATACCGCCGGCACGCCTGCCGCATAGGCTTGCTGCGCCTCCTTCAACATTTCGTCCAGCGACAACTGAAACACGCCGGGCATCGCACCGATTGCTTTGCGCACCTTTTTGCCGCTACGCACAAACAACGGCAACACCAGTTGCTCAGCATTGAGTCGCGTTTCCTGCACTAAACGGCGCAACGCGGCGGTTTGACGCAACCGCCGCGGGCGCAACGCGGGAAAATTTCCGACGGATTTTAAACTCATTCAATCAGGCCTTGTTCGCCCCTTCTTTCAGAATGTTGATGAATTGTTTCATCGCGGGCGACAGCACTTTGCCCTTTTTGTAAATCGCTGCCAAGGGCCGATACAGTTCCGCATCTTCGATCGGCACAGCCGCCAGCGTCTGCTTGTTTACTTCCTGGCTGATGGTGCCCTGCGGCACGATTGACACACCGGCATCAATTTCCACCGCGCGTTTTACGGTTTCAATGTTATCGAACTCCATCACCGTCTTGACCTCGACATTCTGCTCTTTAAGCACCTTGTCGAGCGCTTTGCGCGTTGGAATGTCCGGTTCAAAACCTACGAACTTCTGATCCGCCACCGACCGCAACCGGATGCTCTTCTGTTTCGCCAAAGGATGTTGCGGATGGCAGATCAACACGAGCGGATCTTTGCGCAGCGGCACGATTTCCAGCTTGGTATCTTTGTTCGGATACGCCACGAGCCCGAGGTCCACCACGTTACTCAACACGTCTTCGTAAACCTGATTCGCCCGGCGATATTCCACGTGCACGTGAACGGTCGGATAATCCTTCAAAAACTTTTTGATGTACGGCGGCAAATCATGCAGGCCGATACTGTAAATCGTCGCGACGCGAATCGTGCCGGAGATAATGTCTTTAATCTCCTGCAGTTTACTGTGCAATCCATCATAAGTCTGAATGATTTGTTTGCTGAAATCATAGAGCACCTGACCTTCGCGCGTGAGCCGGAATTTCTTTTTGCTTCGTTCGATCAAAAGTGACTTAAACTGGCGCTCCAGCGAGCTGATTTGCTGACTCACCGCAGATTGAGTCACACCGTTGATTTGCGCGGCCTTGGTGAAACTCTCGGTTTCGGCGAGGTCGCAAAAGACTTTCAGACTTTCAATTTGCATAAGTGAATTAAATGCCAAAGGAATCATTGCGTCAACTGATGACACTAACACTTAATTGCCAACATTTATGCGTGTATTGACCCTGTTTCTCGTTCACTTCACCGCGACTTAAGTCGTCATCTGACCGATCAGCCTCAAATGCCGAGGAATGCATTTTTCAACCATCTGCTTCTCTGATAAGTTCCTCTTCGTGAAATCCCGGATGGAAATGCGAAGGCGACACCGTACCCGCTCCTTGTTGCTCGGGCTCGTTGTGCTCGTCACCTCGTTGCGAGCAGCCGAAGCGCCGGTGGATTTCAATTTTCAGATTCGTCCTCTGCTTTCGGATCGCTGCTTTCGCTGTCATGGACCGGACGGCGGTTCGCGTGAAGCCAATCTGCGACTCGACACGCGCGCCGGTGCACTCAAGGAACTCGACGATGGCTGGGCCGTCGTGAAACCTGGCGAGCCCGACAGAAGCGAACTCATCCGCCGCATCTTCAGCGATGACGAAGACGAATTGATGCCGCCGCCGGATTCACATCTGAAACTGTCGGCCAAGGAAAAAGAATTACTTCGTCGCTGGATTGCTGAAGGCGCGGAATACAAAGCTCACTGGTCCTTTCTGCCGGTTGAAAAAGTGACTCCACCAAAGCCACGCGATTCGCGTTGGGGCCAAAATCCCATTGATGCTTTCATACTCTCTCGCTTCGAACAGGAAAACCTTCAACCCGCGTCAAAAGCATCGCGCGAAATTCTCATTCGCCGCCTCGCTCTGAACCTCATTGGACTGCCGCCGACGATTGAAGAAATCGACGCCTTTCTCGCCGATAACTCGCCCGATGCGTTCGAGAAAGTCGTTACTCGTTATCTCAATTCACCGCATTATGGCGAACGTATGGCGATGGATTGGCTCGATCTGGCGCGCTATGCCGACACGTACGGTTATCAAGCGGATGTCGAGCGCGATATGTCGCCGTATCGCGATTGGGTCATCAAGACGTTCAACGAAAATCTTCCTTACGATCAATTTCTGACGTGGCAACTTGCCGGTGACTTATTGCCAAACGCCACGCGCGAACAACGCATTGCCACCGCATTCAATCGTCTCCATCGCCAAACCAACGAAGGCGGCAGCGTCGAAGAAGAATTTCGCGCGGAATACGCGATGGACCGCGTCAACACCATCGGCATGTCGATGCTCGGCCTGACGATGGAATGCGCACGCTGTCACGATCACAAATTCGATCCCATCAAGCAGACCGAATATTTCTCGCTCCTCGCTTTCTTCAACAACATCGACGAATCCGGCCTGTATTCGCACTTCACCAAAGCCACGCCAACACCAACGATTCTGCTGTGGCCCGAAGGAAAAGAACAGGAGCACGCGGCACTCAAAGCAAAGATCGACGCGCTTGAAGCTGAACTGGATTCCATGCTTTTCCCTTCCCCAGGTAACGCATTGCCGGAACCAATCGCGCATTTCACATTTGATACCGTCATCAGCAATACGACTCCGGACCAAATCTCTACAAACTTTGCGCACCTCGTCGATGAACCCAAACTCGTCCCCGGACGCGAAGGTTCGGCGCTTCAATTCAGCGGCGACAATGCCGTCGTTTCCCGGTCCGTTCCCAATTTTCGACGCACTGATCCGTTTTCATTTTCGCTCTGGCTGAAGCCAACCGAACACCAGGACCGCGCCGTTGTTTTGCATCAATCCCGTGCCTGGACCGATTCTGGCAGTCGCGGTTTCGAGCTGGTTCTCGAACACGGCAAACCGTTCTTCGGATTGATTCACTTTTGGCCCGGCAACGCCATTGCCATTCGCGCCAAACAGGAATTGCCGCTCAACGAATGGTCGCGAATCGTCGTGACCTACGACGGCTCCAGCCGCGCGGCAGGTATTCGTCTTTATCTGAACGGCGCGCCGCTCGAAACCGAAGTTGTTCGCGACAAGCTTTACAAAGACATCATTCATCGCGCCGAATGGGGCGACGCCGAAGTAGGGAAGGTTTATTTGCAACTGGCCGGACGTTTTCGCGACAGCGGATTCAAGAATGGACTAATTGATGACTTGCAAGTGTTCGACGTTGCATTGACAGAGAAAGAGATCCAAACGTTAGGTAAATCGGCCAACCCCCTCGCCCGGACCCTCTCCCCAAAGGAGAGGGAACAACCATCGGCGCACGCTGATACTTCAAAAGCTCTCGAGCAAACTCCAGATTCTCGAATCGCCAAAGAGCAGGGAGCGATTCTCCCCCTCCCCAAGGGAAAGGGGCGGGGTGAGGGGATCCAAACGTATCACAACGCAGTGGCTGAACTTAAGAAGCTTCGTGACACCGAAAATGCTCTCATCAACGACATTCCGGAACTCATGGTCATGGAAGAGCTTCCGACCCCGCGCGTGACACATCGCCTCAATCGCGGCGCTTACGATGCCCCCGCGGAAGTAGTCGAACGCGACACACCTGAGTGGCTTCTTCCATTTCCAAAAGATGAACCACGCAATCGCCTTGGCTTGGCGCGGTGGATGGTTGATCGCAAAAATCCATTGACCGCCCGCGTCGTCGTAAATCGGATTTGGCGGATGCACTTCGGCCGCGGCATCGTCGCGACACAGGAAGATTTCGGCGTGCAAGGGAAACTGCCTTCGCATCCTGAATTGCTCGATTGGCTGGCGAGCTGGTTCATGGACAACGGCTGGGACGTGAAAGCGCTACATCGATTGATTGTCAGTTCCGCCACCTTCCAACAGTCCTCGCAAACCAAACGGGAATTCGCTGAACGCGATCCTGACAATCTCTTACTTGCGCGCGGCCCGAAGATTCGTTTGCTGGCCGAGCAAATCCGCGACAGCGCACTCGCAGCCAGCGGCTTGCTCAATCGGCAAATCGGCGGATCGAGCGTAAAACCATATCAACCCGAAGGTCTTTGGAAAGCCACTGGCACGGGAAAAACTTACGTGCAGGATCACGGCGACAAGCTCTATCGGCGCAGCCTTTACACGTTCTGGAAACGCACCGCGCCGCCACCTTCAATGATTACGTTCGATGCAATGTCGCGTGAAGTTTGCACCGCGAAACGCGAAACCACTGCCACGCCATTGCAATCGCTCGTGTTGCTGAACGACCCGCAGTTCATTGAGGCTTCCCGGGTGCTGGGAGAGAAGTTGCTGAAACAGTTTCCGAAAGATGCCGCCGCCCGCAACCGCGAAGCCTTCCGCACGCTGACCGGCCGGACACCGGATCGAACTGAAGCTAAAATTTTGGCCAAGCTTTATACCGAACAAGAAGCGGCGTTCGCCAAACGGCCGGATAACGCGATGAAACTCCTGCGCGTGGGAGAATCCAAGCGGGATGACAGCCTGCCGTCCGCCGATTCCGCTGCCATGACCACGCTGATCAATGCCATCATGAACTTCGACGAATTTGTCGTGCAACGCTAGCCGTATGAACAACCACATTTGCACCGGCCCACTCCCCGCAGCAGGACTTTCGCGTCGCGGTTTTCTGAATCGCTTTGGCATGGGGCTGGGCGGGATTGCGCTCGCCAACTTGATGAATCCGGCCAGCCTTTTCGCTGCCGCGACCAAAGGCAACCAAGATCTCGGCATCCTCAACGGCCAATTCCATTTTCCGCCCAAAGCCAAGCGCGTGATTTATCTTTTCATGGCCGGCGGCCCGTCACAGATGGAGACGTTCGATTACAAACCGCTCCTGAACAAACGCAATGGCGAACAACTCCCTGATTCCGTGCGCCAGGGCCAACGCCTCACTGGCATGTCCGGCAATCAATCATCGTTGCCGCTGGCGGGTTCGCAATTTGGTTTCAAGCAATATGGCAAGAACGGCACGTGGATTTCCGATCTTCTGCCGCACACGGCGAAAGTCGTGGACGAACTTTGCATCGTGCGTTCGATGTTTACCGAGGCGATCAATCACGATCCGGCGATCACGTTTTTTCAGACCGGCTCACAGATTTCCGGGCGACCCAGCATCGGCTCATGGATTCACTACGGCCTCGGCAGCGACAACGAAAATCTTCCTGCGTTCGTCGTGCTCATCACGCCGGGCAAGGTGGATCAACCCCTTTACGCGCGACTCTGGGGCAGCGGCTTCCTGCCATCGCAATATCAGGGCGTGCAGTTCCGCAGTGGGAAAGAACCCGTGTTGTATCTCAACAATCCCGACGGCGTCACACCGGAAAGTCGACGCCTGC
>Ga0065721_10007426_pt1 | contig 10016 bp, 8 predicted proteins | sample Mesricmetagenome_FD_59108 | JGI IMG/M metagenome (GOLD analysis project Ga0065721, IMG submission 59108) | Mesophilic microbial community from rice straw/compost enrichment Sample: eDNA_1 v2 (version 2) | ecosystem: Engineered > Solid waste > Grass > Composting > Bioreactor | place: USA: Davis... | reverse complement strand
ACGGGGCGATCCTGCAACGGCCTTACAAGGTCTTCGGCGGCGTCCATCAGCAGATTGACGTCGCAGCCGTGGTTCCAGCCCTTGCGGTCGGCCGCAGCGACGAACACTTCGAGCGGGGCGTTGCCCGCGCCTGCGCCCATGCCCGTGAGGCTGGCGTCGATCCGCACCGCGCCGCATTGCGCTGCGACAATCGAGTTGGCGACACCGAGGCTGAGATTGTGGTGCGCGTGCATACCGCGCTGCGTTTCGGGCTTGAGAACGCGATCATAGGCTTCAAACCGTGCTTTCACGCCGTCCATGTCGAGCGCGCCGCCGCTGTCGGTGACATAGACGCACTCGGCGCCATAGCTTTCCATGAGCAGCGCCTGCTTCGCGAGCAGTTCGGGCTCGATCATATGGCTCATCATCAGGAAGCCCGCGACGTCCATGCCGAGGTCGCGCGCGATGCCGATATGCTGTTTCGACACGTCGGCTTCGGTGCAATGCGTCGCGACGCGCACCGACCGCACGCCGAGGTCATAGGCGCGTTTGAGCTCCTCGACCGTGCCGACGCCGGGAAGGATCAGCGTCGTGAGCACGCTGCTCGTCAGCACGTCGGCCACGGCTTCGAGCCACTCCCAGTCGGTATGCGCGCCGAAGCCATAGTTGAAGCTCGCCCCCGAAAGCCCGTCGCCATGCGCGACCTCGATCGCATCGACCCCCGCGTCATCGAGCGCCTTCGCGATGCTGCGGACATGCTCGATGCCGTACATGTGGCGGATCGCGTGCATCCCGTCGCGCAAGGTGACGTCCTGGATATAGAGCTTGTCGCCCGCTTCGACGTTGAACTTTGCCATTGCGTCTCTCCTCAGGCGGCCGCCGCGGCCATGCGCCGCTCGGCGAGCAATTCGCCGGTCGCTTTCGCGGCAGCGGTCATGATGTCGAGATTGCCCGAATAGGGAGGGAGGTAATCGCCCGCGCCCTCGACCTCGAGCAGGATCATCGTCTTGATCCCGGTGAACGTCCCCATGCCGGGGATCGTCAGCGGGTTGTTGTCGCCGAAGCGTTCGAACTGCACCTGCTGCTTCAATCGGTAGCCGGGGACATAGGCCTGCACCTTTTCGACCATCGCCTCGACCGAGGCGCGGATCGCGTCCTCGTCCGCCCCTTCGGACAGGGTGAAGACGGTGTCGCGCATGATCATCGGCGGCTCGGCGGGATTGAGGATGATGATCGCCTTGCCCTTGGCGGCACCGCCGACCGCCTCGATCGCGCGCGCGGTGGTGCGGGTGAACTCGTCGATATTGGCGCGCGTACCGGGACCCGCCGAGCGCGACGAGACCGAGGCAACGATTTCGGCGTAGTGGACGGTTGCAACCTCGCTGACGGCAGCGACCATCGGGATCGTCGCCTGTCCGCCGCACGTCACCATATTGACGTTCGGCGCGTCGAGATTGGCGCGCATATTGACCGGCGGCACAGTGAAGGGGCCGATCGCGGCGGGGGTCAGGTCGACCACCTGGATGCCGTCGGCGCGCAGCGCCTCGTCGTGCAGCTTGTGCGCATAGGCGCTGGTCGCGTCGAAAGCGATGCCGATCTCGCCATAACAGGGCAGCTTCTTCAGCCCCTCGATCCCCTCGTGCGTTGTCGCGATGCCATGCTCGCGCGCCATTGCGAGGCCTTCGGACGCCGGATCGATGCCGACGACCGCGACCAGTTCCATATTCTGCGGATATTTGATCATCTTCATCATCAGGTCGGTGCCGATATTGCCCGAACCGATGATCGCAGCCTTCACGCGGGTCATTGCCAGTCCTTCACATAAATCGCGCGACGCATTGACCGAGCGTACGCTCGCCGTCGCCGAGGATCATTTCGAAACAATCGCCCTTTTGGGCGGGCGCGAGCGGCACGAGGCTGCCCGACAGGATGACGTCGCCGGCATCGAGCGTAACGCCATAGGCGCCGAGGGTGTTCGCAAGCCACGCCACGGCCTGCGCCGGGTCGCCCTGCACCGCATGGCCATAACCTTCGGACAGCGGCGCGCCATTCTTGCTCACCGCGACGTGCAGGTTCGGCAGGTCGAGCCCGCGTGGATCGAGCCGCTGCTCGCCGAGCACATAGACGCCGCACGATGCATTGTCGGCGACCGTGTCGACGATGCCGATCTTCCAGTCGGTGATGCGGCTGTCGACGATCTCGAAACAGGGGGCGATGCTCGCGGTCGCCGCGATCACGTCGGCGGCGGTGACGCCGGGGCCGGTCAATCCGTCCTTCAGGATGAAGGCGATCTCTGCCTCCGCCCTCGGCGCGATCAGCGCCTTGGCGTCGATGTCGATAACGCCCTCAACGAACATCGCGTCGGTCAGAAAGCCGAAGTCGGGCTGATGAACGCCCAGCATGTCCTGCACCGCCTTCGACGTCACGCCGATCTTCTTCCCCACAATCTTTTCACCGTCCCTTACCCGGCGCGACAGGAAGTCGAGGCTGATCGCATAGGCATCGTCAATGGTGAGCGCGGGATCCTGCTCGATCAACGGCGTCACGGTTCGCCGCGCGCGCAGCGCCGAATAGAGTTCCTGCCCGAAATGCGCGGCCTTGTTCACAGATAAGTCCCGTCCTGATAGATCAACGGCGCAATGGTATCGCTCAGCCGCACGTCAAGCACGCGCGCGATCACGATACTGTGTGTGCCATAAGCCAGCATGGCGTCGATGACGCAGCGCAGGTTTGCCTGGGCCCCTTCGAGCACCGGCAAGCCACTTGGACCTTCGCGCCAGTCTCCTACCTTGAAGCGCTCTTCGCGGGGCAGCTTGCCGCCGAAGGCGGCCGAAACATCCTGCTGGTGTCGCGAGAGCAGGTTGACCGAAAGCGGCGCCGTCGGAACGAGCAGAGCATGGAGGCCCGTGCTGCGGTTGACGCAGACGAGCACTGCCGGTGGATCGATCGTGAGCGATGTAATCGACGTCGCCGCCATTCCGACCGGACCGAAGTCGCCCTTCGCCACCACGACAGACACGGACGCCGCAAGCCGNCGCATCGCCGCGCGAAATTCGCNGGCCAATTGCTCCGACATGGCGGGNTAGCCTTCAACCATCGCCGTGCCNGCCTCTCAGGAAATCCAGAGCATGGGCGTTGAACTCGGCAGCGCGCTCGACCTGGACCCAGTGCCCGGTGCGTCCGAAGGTGAGGACGCGGACATCGGGGCACCGATCCAGGAAAAGCCGCGTGTGCGCCTCCGGGCAGAACTCGTCGTTCAGGCCCCACAGAACGAAGACCGGCCGGTCGATCTCGCCGAGACGAGGGGACAGGTCGGGCGTGCGCATCCTTGCAAGCACGTCCTTGGGTTGGGTGCGCGCCACCGCGAAGCGTTCCTCGATCAGCGTATCCGGGATGTTCGGGGCAAAATCCGGGTGAACGAGATTCGACACCAGGCGCTTTTGTTCAGCCAGGTTGAATTCGGGCCCGCCAAAGCCGGACACCATCTTGGCAATTCCCGGCATCTTGAAATATTCCAGCTGCTCGGCCACGCAGCCTGGCGCCATCAGGACCAGCCTGTCCGCAAAGCCGGGATGGTCCAGCGCGATCTGGAGGGCCACGCCGCCGCCCAGCGAATTGCCGATCAGATGCGCCCTGCCGATGCCATGCTGGCGCAAGGCATCATAAACCGTCTCGGTAAACAGCCGCAGCGTATAGTCGATACCTTCCGGTTTGGACGAAGCGCCGTAACCGATCAGGTCGGGCAGGATCACCCGGAATCCGGCATTGGCGAACGCTGTTATGTTGCCGCGGAAGTTGGATGCACCCGAAGCGCCCGGACCGCTGCCGTGCAGAAATACGACCGGCGACCCGTCGGTCGAGCCTGTTTCCTTGACGTGAATGTCGAAACCGCCCGCAACCTGATAGGTTGCGCTCTTCAGTTCGCTCATGGCACGGCCCTCGTCAGAGAAAGGTGAAGGTCGGCGGCTGGTCCAGCATGGTGCCGACGACATCGACGCTGCGGTTGTTCGGATCGTTGGCAACATGCGCCCGGCCGGCATGGAGGTCGAGCCACGGCTGGATGATGGGGCTCGACATATAGATGGCCCGTCCACCGAGAAGCTTGACCATATCGTCGACGAGGGCGGCGAGCCTTCGCACGACGCTCGACGAGTTGTAGGCATAGAGCGCACGCTTCTCCATCGGGATCGGCTCGCCGCGTTCGGCAATCGCCATCAGATCCTCAAAGGTGAGGCGCAGCGTCTGTTCCATTTCGATGACTTCGGAATGCGCGCGGCTGATCGCCGCAAGCAGGAATGGATCGCTTTTGGAAGCCTTGCCGGTGTTGGTGGAAATTCGGCTTTGCGCGATCTCGATCGCCGCCGAAATTGCCGCACGCGCGCCGCCGAACGCCGCGGTCGAGACCGAGCGAGTAAACACTTGCGCCCAGGGCAGGGTATAGAGCGGGCCGGTGTTCACCTCCTGCCCCGGATTGGCGCACTCAAAGCCGTGAATGGCGCGGTGGGTGCGGTATTCGGGTACGAACACGTCGTCGACGATGATGTCGTGACTGCCCGTACCCTGCAAACCGAAGACGTGCCAGGAATCGGTGTCGATCCTATAGTCCGATCGCGGCAGCAGGAATGTGCGCATGTCTGGCGCTCCGCCAGCCTCGGATGGCGGCACGAGAGCGCCGAGAAGGACCCAGTCGCAGTGGATCGAACCAGTTGAGAAGCCCCAGCGCCCGGAAAGGCGAAAGCCGCCGTCCACGACTGTGACCTTGCCCACGGGCTGATAGCTTGAAGAGACAAGCGTGGACGTGTTCTCGCCCCAAACCTCTGCCTGCGCCTGTTCATCGAACAGCGCGATCTCATAGGGATGACACCCGATGACGCCAAACATCCAGCCGGTCGACATGCAGCCCTCGGCCAAGGCCTTCTGGACATCGAAGAACAAATTGGGGTGCATTTCGAAGCCACCCCAGCGGCGCGGCTGGAGGATCTTGAAAAAGCCCGCATCCTGGAAATCGGCGACGGTTTCGGCAGGCACATCGCGCTCGGCAACGCAGCGCCGCGCGCGTTCGCGCAACACCGGGATCATGGCGCGAGCGCGCGCCACCAGTTCTTCTGCGGAGGGGATGTCGCCGATATCAGTCGGCAGAGTCGCAATGCTTGCCATGTCGAAAATTCTCCCAAATGCGACTCAATCGTGTCGCTTTTCGATGCATTCGTAATTTACGATGCCATCGGATACGCAAATCGTCAATGTGAAAGCTGATATCTGTCAGATGTGGCGATTAGTCCCGGAGAAATCGCGAAATCTGCTTCGGCTGCTTTTTCCCGAAGCAGGGCGACCTGCTGGGCTCTGAACGGCATATATCCGGCCGCAATGCTATGGCTGGGTCGCTCCGCCGCGTTGGCGCCTATTGCCGAACCAGGCCGAGATGAGGGCGAGGCCCCCGAAGAAGAGCACGCCGGCGGCCAGTCCCTTGGCCATGTCCACAGGATCGGCCAGCTGGACGATATAGGGAATGGACAGCACGTTCAGAAACAGCATGAAATTATTGTTGATCACGACCGGGAGCCACCCGACCAGAATCGCGTAAATGGCCAGCACGATGAGAGCGAGCATGATACCAAGGGCGATGGGCTCGCCGAGAATGGGGGCGAAGAGTGCGGGAATACAGGCCACCAATGCACCGCCGGTGGATCCGGCGATGGCCGCAGGCAAGCGCGATACCTGCATCTGCTCGATAATGGCCCAGGAGACGAGGAACAGAAAGCCCGTCCAGAACTCCGTGACCCCGATCAGGTAAGCAAAACCCAGATAGGCGATGACCAGGAGGATGATGGCCAGCAGAAGCGCCGCAGCTTTGGAGTGGGTCAAGTCAACTCTCCCGATGCTCTGCTTGCGAAATGGCGCAGACCGGATCGATCCGCGCCATTTCAGCGGCCTTGGTGGCCGGAAACCCTATTTCAGCAAACAAGTGGCGGAGGGGATTATCCTCCGCCAGCCTGAACATTACCATTTGAACCGAGCAGTGAGACCGAATTCGCGCGGCGGAGTGATAACGGCCGTGCGATAGCCCGACAATATGGGAGCGCCCGGTCCGAGGGGGGCGAAGGTTACCGGATCGAAGACCGTAGTCGATTGCTGAAGTTGCTGGTTGGAAACAATCGTGGCACGGGCCTGGTTAAGGAGGTTCTTGGCGAACAGGGAAAGTTCCCAACGATCCTCATCGCCGCGAACACCTAGATAGAGGTTCACATTGACGATGTCCCGATATTTGTAATCGTCCTGGATCGAATTGAAACCCGGACGATAATTCGCAAGCCAGCGGACAAACGGCGTCACGCTACCGGTCGGGAACCTGATCTCGCCGTTGATCGTCGCCGTGAACTTCGGCACTTGGGCGATGCGATCGTTGCGGACGCATGTTGCCACGGTCTGGCCGGCTGGGATGAAGGCGGCGCCGGTTGCCGGGTCAGTCTGATTGCATGGCAGGGTCGCATTGTCATAATGCGCGTCCACATAGGAGCCGCTCAGGCCGAGGTCGAAATTGTCGGAAATGCGGCCCGACACCTGAAACTCGACGCCCTTGCTGATCGCATCGCCATTGGTCGAACTCGGGATCGACGTGATGCTGCCCTGGAAATCCCGCGCGTTAAGGCTGGCAATATAGGCCAGATAATCCTTGTACTTCTGGTAGAAGCCCGAAATCGACAGGTTCACCCGTCCATCCAGCATCTTTGCCCGGACGCCCGCTTCGAAGGCATCGGACTTTTCCGGCCTCGAGAGCAGCAATGCGGGATCGATAATGCCGGAAAGTGCAGCACCGTTCTGCGCCGCAGGGGCGCGGTACGACCGCCCGTAGGAAATATAGGTGGTCACATCGGGCGTGATGTCGAAGGATACGGACGCGCCGCCCGTCAGCGCCTCGTTCGTGCGCTTGGCCAGATCGGGGCCATAAGCGGCGATATTGTCGACCGGGCAGACGCCGAGGTCGGGCAGGCAGTAGGAGAAGAAGCTCTGCTGGTCGAAGCTGAACCAGTTATACCGCAGACCCGCTTCCACGCGAAGGGAATCGGTGACGTTGTACCGCACGCTGCCAAAGACGGCGTAAGCGTCTTTCCTGATCGGAATGACAAGATCCGACACGGCATTGGTTGGCGGTGCAAACGCCAGGGGAACCGGCGCGAAGGGCAGGCCGACGAAGATATCGGCGTCCTGTGAGAACAATGTCGAGACCGAATTGAACTGCTGCCAGTAACCACCGATCATCCAGTCGAACGGACCGTCGCCCGTCGACGAAATGCGCGTGTCGATCGTCAGCGTCTTCGGCGGAAGCGTGAGCCTTGCTTGCGAAATATAGCCGGGAACCGACACCTCGGTATTGGGAAGCGGGTAGTTCTGTTTCTGCTTGGTTACCTGATAACCGGCGTTGACCGACCACATGATCGCGTCGGTGAGTTCCAGTTCGGTGTCGAGCGTAACGAGATGGGTATTGTTGATGAACCTCGGCAACGTGGTTCCGATGCTGCGCCTGTCAGCGATCGTCAGAGCCGGGCCGGTCGACACGGGATCGCCGAGCAGGGCGAACGGCTGATTTCCTGGGCCGAACATGGCCTGAAAGGGCCGCAGATCGGAATGGAAATACTGATACATCAGATTGGCGCGAAAACCGTCGGACGGCTCGAACGCGAACGAAACGCGACCGCTCATCGTCTTGTTGCTCGACTCCGTGCCGTCGAGCCGTCTTACCGAGCCGCCGCGGTTGAAATCAGCCAGCGCGGCCACGCGCATCGCGAGCTTTCCGGGGATCAGCGGCAAGGATACGCCGCCCTGCGCGTTGATCGCATCCTTCGTCGTCACCGACCCCTGGACATAACCCTCGATATCAAAGAGATTTGCCTGCTTGGTTGCAAGCGTGATGGCGCCTGCTGGCGAGGTGCGACCGCGAAAGATGCCCTGGGGGCCGCGCAGGATTTCGATCTGCCCGATATCATAGATCGCACCGAACACCGTCTGCGCGTCCACTGCGATGTCGTTGAAATAGATATCGACCGCGGGGTCGCCGCCCGTGTCGGGTTCGAAAGCGATCCCGCGAATTGTCGCCACGTTGCGGCGACCGTCGCTGTTGGTCATTTCCAAGCCCGGTGAGAGTTGCTGCACGTCCTTGAAGTCGGTGAGCACGAGATTCTGGATCTGTTCGCCCGAAGCCACGTTGACGGTCATCGGAACCTTCTGGAGCGATTCCGAACGCCGCTGCGCCGTAACGATGATTTCGCCGCTTGCAGCCGCGTCGTCCTCGGGTGGCGGCGCCGGCTCCTGCGCATAGGCAGTCGCGAAAACTGAAACACCGGCCAGCAGCGCACCGAAGCGCAGGCCGCGCGAGAAATTAAAGCTCATATTCCCTCTCCCAACAAAGGTTAATTTTATTCTTCGGACGGTTCGCTTGTCCCAGCCAACTCGCCCTGACAGTACGTATGCCGCTTGCCTTCCAAAGCAGGGCACACGCGATAACGCATCGTTCCCCCACATATCCAAATTGCCACATTGCGCAACCCAGTTATCATTTTGACCCGACACTTTGCAATGGGAAGTGACAATTTCGTCACAATTCGTTAGAAAGGCGGACCAGAGATACGCAAGTCGCAATCCCTTCGGCGGAAATTCGGACTGTAGCGAAGGAAGGGCGGCAAAGTTGAAAAACGAGCGAAAATTCTTATTCATCGTATCATATGATAGACTGCTGCGCAACGGTGATTGCGGCGTGCGCCCCACTGGTTCTCGGCGCTCGCCGCGTCGCGCGGGAATCTGTTGGCCGTTACGATCTCACTTGGTGCCGCCCGGCAGCGACTCGCAAAAAAAGATTCCGCACGAAGAACACCGCGCGCATTCCGACGCGATGTGTCCCTGCCCGTATCGACCCTTTCGCGGCCAGCCTTCCAGCTGCAATCAGGACACCGCACGTCGCGAAACCAATTATCAGTGGAATATGAGATCATCATATGATTAGTATATTGGCGGCCGCAGTCATCGGCTGGCTGTCACTGGGCACAGATCTTGGGCTGCCTTGCTTTATCATTCCGCCATTCGAAGCGGAGCGAAATTGGTAGGCTGGAGAGAGGATAGAACTATATGTGGGCAACGCTTCGCGAACAGGCTGATTGCATTTTGGTTTATGTTTTGGCCGCCGGAGTCTGGGCGACCATAGTGTGGCTGATCGTCGATAAGCTCTGAGTGCGATAAGCTCGCCAAGCTTGCCTCGAACCAGGCCGATTGACGTCGATAGCAGGCCTTTGCCGACGACTGAGAAACAAGTGCACAACATCATCTTGCGAGAGCGGCCAGGTGAATGATGGCGCCGTCCAGTCTATGTCCTATCGCCTGGGGAAGCGGTCTCGCGTTAATGCCACTTTAAGGCTCTGACCTCGCCCAGCCGCGCGGCATTGCCGATCTGATTGCAGCCTTGGCCACTATTTGAGAAAGGTTGCGGGGAACAGTAGACGGACTGCTCCCGAAAAAGGTCCAAGCCCGTCGCTAATGCTGGTCTCCCCCGAGCATAAGCTCTGCGTAAATGGTCTGTCGCGACAAAGAAAGTGATTGATCGGAGTACCACAGCGCGATAGCGTCAAAAAATCGGCGTTTTTTTTTGCCGTTTTCGCCGCGAGGCGAGAAGTCGGCGCGAGTAATCATAATCCGCGAGCTGACGCTTTCTTTTTTGCGTTCGACGGCTGTATCAGGCGTCAACATGATAAGCATATACGCCCACGAGTTTCCGCGAGAGTCGATTCATTGAACCCGCGCACGCGATTGCTGATCACCGTAGAGGCTCTTCGTGTCGTTGCCCCTTAATTTCCGGACAGTTCCTCACTGGTTGATTGGACGATGTNTTCGCGCGGGGCGAGGTAGCCAAGTGCGCGATGCGGATGGACNGTGTTGTAGTGGTGGAACCAGCTGGGCAGCTGGTTGATCACGGCTCTGGCGTTGGGCTTTTCGGCGACGCGGACATAGTCTCGCTTCATGGTGCGCACGAAGGCCTCGGCCATGCCGTT
>Ga0065721_10053393_pt1 | contig 10017 bp, 10 predicted proteins | sample Mesricmetagenome_FD_59108 | JGI IMG/M metagenome (GOLD analysis project Ga0065721, IMG submission 59108) | Mesophilic microbial community from rice straw/compost enrichment Sample: eDNA_1 v2 (version 2) | ecosystem: Engineered > Solid waste > Grass > Composting > Bioreactor | place: USA: Davis... | reverse complement strand
CCAGCCGCACGGACCAGCCGGCCCGGCGCAGCAGGGCGGCCTCGACGAAGTCGTGGCTCAGGATATGGCCGCCGAACGGCTTTTCGCCCTTCAGATGCGGCAGGCCGGCCTGTTCGGCGAAGGCGCGCACGCGAATGATGGCGTTGTGGCCCCAATAGTTGCCCTCGGTCCCGCACCACCAGGCCATGCCGCGTGCGAAGACGGGGCCGTAGAGGCGGCTGGCGAACTGCTCCAGCCGGGCGAACAGGGTGCGGGCGCCGATCACGGCCGGCACGGTCTGGATCAGGCCGGCGCGCGGATCGGCCTGCATCAGGCCCGCCAGCCGCGTCAGGGCGTCGCCGGTCATCAGGCTGTCGGCGTCCAGCACGATCATGTGGTCGTAGGCGCCGCCGAAGGTCCGCACCCAGTCGGCGATGTTGCCGGCCTTGCGGTCCACGTTCTCGGCCCGGCGGCGGTAGAAGACCCGGTCGCCGACGAGGCGGCGCAGCCGTCGGAAGGCGGCCTGCTCGGCCACCGCGATCATCGGGGCGCGGGTGTCGCTGAGAACGAACAGGTCGAAGCGGTCGCCCTGGCCGGTGCGGGCCAGGTCGCGCATCATCGCCTCCAGCCGGGCGAACACCGGGCCGGGCGCCTCGTTGTAGACCGGCGACAGGATGGCGGTGCGGGTGGTCAGGGCGGTCTCGACGGCCGTGGCCGGCGCCCGCTTCAGGCTGACCACAAAGCCCGCGAAGGCCGAGGCGAAGGCGAAGGCGGTCCAGGCGAACAGGGCCGAGAACAGGATCAGGTGAACCACCTCCGCCCCCGTCAGCCTATCGGCGCGAAAGGCGTCATGCAGGCCCAGGGCCGCGGCCGCCGTCGCGGCCAGGGTGAAGGCGACCAGGACCGCGCGCCGTCCCCACGGCTGCGGCGACGGGGCGAAGGCGGCGTCGTCGGGCGCGCGGTCCAGCGCCTGCACCGGCATCGTCAGCGGCGAAGCGGGAGGCAGATCGCGGGCCGGTTCGCCTTGCGGGCAGGCAAGCTCGTCCGCGTTCCGGAACGATGCCGAAACAAACGCCATGGTCAGTCCTGGTTCGATGCGCGGCGGGGGAGACCGCGACCCTGTAATGCGCCGGAACCGTTCAGGTTCCTCAGTCGGGAAAGACCTGGCTGGTCCAGACCTCGGTCAGGCGCCGCCCGTCCCGCGCGAGAAGGAAGGCTCTCACGTCGGCGGGTTGATCCGATGACGGCGACACGTCGAAAATGAGGCGCCACATCCGCTCGAAGCCGACCTCCATCACCGCGCCCGGGTACATGGCGATGTTCCAGACCCGTCCGTTCGTCACCCGCACCACGGGCCGCACGCCGCTGTCCAGGTCGAGGCCCGCCAGGGCCTTGCCGCGGAACTCGATGGCCATCTTGCGCCCGGGCTCGGCCGTCGCGCCGGGCGATCCGGCGCGGCCGACGCGGGTGGCCGCCACGCGGGCCAGCGGCCCCAGCCCCGGCGCGTCGTCACCCCAGGTCAGGCGATAGCGCAGGGTCGTCGGCGTCCCGACCGGCGGCGGGGTCGACGGCGTCCAGAAGGCGACGATGTTGTCCAGCGTCTCCGACCGGGTCGGGACCTCCACCAGCCGCACCGAGCCGCGCCCCCAGCGCCCCAGCGGCTCGACCCACAGGCTGGGCCGGCGGTCGTAGAGGGCCTGGTCGTCCTGATAGTTCGCATAGGTCCGGTCGCGCTGGATCAGGCCGAAGCCGCGCGGGTCGGTGTCGAAGAAGGCGCTGGTGACCACGCGCGGCGGATTGGCCAGGGGCCGCCAGATCCGCTCGCCCGTCCCGGTCCAGATCGCCAGGCCGTCGGAATCGTGGACCTCGGGCCGCCAGTCCTCGCGCTCGCCGACATGGTTCTCGCCGTACCAGAACATGCTGGTCAGGGGGGCCAGGCCCGGCTGGTCGAAGGCGCGGCGGAAGGTCAGCTCGGCCTCCACCTCCTGGGTCACGCCCGAGGCGGTGCGCGCATGGACGAAGCGATAGGCGCCCACGACGCCCGGGCTCTCCATCAGGGCGTGGACCACCAGCCGTCCCTCCGCGTCGGCGCCCAGCCAGAAGCGGGTGAAGTCGGGGAACTCCTCGCCCAGCACCGCATAGGTGTCCAGCGCCAGGCCCCGCGCCGACAGGCCGTACTGGGCGAAGGGCCCCGGCGAGCGGAAATAGGACGCCCCCAGGAAGGACAGCCACTCCGACCGCCCCGGCCCGGCCACGGCCCGGAAGCCGCCGAAACCCAGGTCGGCGGGCAGGTCGCGGAACGGGCTGTCGGGCGGGACGATGAAGTCGGACGGATCATAGACCAGCCGCCGGGCCACGCCGCCCTCGACCAGGTTGATCTCAACCGGCCGGCGCACCAGGACGCCCAGCGGCATGAACTGCAGCCCCCAGTCGCCGCCCAGCGTCACGGTCCGTTCGGGATTGAAGACGATGCGGAACCCCTCGTCATAGGTCAGGGCGTCCAGCCCGGGCGCCGGCTCCGGGCGGGTCGCATGCGGGCGGGACGCCAGGTCCCGCACCAGGGCCTTCAGCGTCGCGAAGTCGAACGGCTCGCCGTCCTGGGCCAGGGCCAGCCCCGGCGGCAGGGCGCCCAAGGCGGCCATCGCCCCAAGCAGGGTCCTTCGACGCAGTTCCATCCGATCCTCGTTCCGCGACGCCCCCGCCCGGCCCCCTAGAAAGCGGCGCCGCGCCTTCGGTTCAATCGGCCTCGAAAAGACGAACGCAGCCTTGAAGAGCGGACACGCTTTCTTTCGGTTGATTCCAATTCTAGCCTTGCCGCCGATCCGGACCATTTTGGGAAGCGCATGTCCTGGCGCATCGAAGAAACAGCGACATTCCGGAAGTGGCTGCTGGGCCTTCGGGATCGCGCGGGGCAGGCCGTCATCGCCCAGCGCATCGCACGGCTGGCGGCCGAGGGCGTCGGAGACGTCAAACCCGTGGGTTATGGCGTTTCCGAGCTCAGGATCAATTACGGCCCTGGCTACCGGGTTTACTTCCTGAAGCGCGGAGATGTCCTGATCGTGCTATTATGCGGCGGAGACAAGGACACTCAGGCGCGAGACATCGTCCGCGCCAAGGCCCTTGCGAAGGAGTTCTGAGGTGAACACGCGACCGTTCGATCCCGCCGACTACCTCGATAGCGAGGAAGGCATCGCCGCCTATCTGGCCGATGCCCGCACCTTCGGGGCGCAGGCCTATTCGGACGCCATGGAGGTCGTCGCCCGCGCCCGCCAGCGTATGCGCGAAGGTCGAATCATGAGACGTTCCCGCTCTGTTCGCGCGGAGGCGACGATGGGAAAGAATACGGGCGAAGGCTATCGGGTTGGTGCTGTCAGGGGCCGAACCCAGTTCCAGCATGAGAATGGCGATTGGCAGAAGCGCGACGAAGGCTCTGGTCGTTTCATGGAGCGGAAGTCGACGGAAGGTCCTTTCAAGGGCGTGGCCAAAGAGCCCGACGGTCGCGACGGTAAGGACTAAGGTCCCTCAGCGGCAATAGCGCGTGTCGGTCGCCTCCAGGTGGAGGTGGTCATGGTGGACGGCGTTGTAGTCGGGGCTCAGCACCGTGCCGAAGACGCGGCAGGCGTCGTCGCGGATGCGGCGCAGGAAGCGGGCCTCGGGCGCGTCGCCGGACCAGTCGCCCGTCACCGTGATCCGGCGCCCGTCGCGCAGCCGGACGCCGGCGAAGTCCAGGGCCGCCGCCTGGGCGTGGGCGCTGATACGGCTGGAGCCGACGCCGTTGTTCACGTTGCGGCAGGCGTAGGCGCCGAAATGGTCGATTTGGACCACGTCCGAACCCAGGATCTCGCGCGCCGCCGGCTCCAGCGACTGGCGCCGCCAGATGCTGAGCGCCAGGGCCAGCTGGCAGGTCATGTCCACATCGCCCGGCGCCATGCGCGCCACCGTGCCCAGGTCCGGCCCCAGCACCCCGCCCTGCCGCAGGCCGCAGGTCTCGGTGTTGAAGCGATCCGGGACCGGGCTGAACCGGACCCGCGCGGCGGTCAGCTGCGCCATGCACTGCGCCAGGTCGGACCCGACCCGCACGACCGACCCTTGCGTCCCGCCGTCGATCGGCCGGTCCACCAGGCCGCCCACCAGCCGCGCGGGTGTCTGCGTATAGGGATAGGGGCGGGGAACGGACTTGGGCGGCATTGGGTTGCAACCCGCCGCCGCGAGCAAGGCCGCGGCCAGAACGGCTCCCGGGCAACCCCTCGTGCCGGACAGAAGCTTCCCCTTCAGGAAGGCCGGGCTCAAAGATGCCTGGGCGACAGCACGCCGCCCCAACGGTCATTCAGATATTCGATCACCAGCCGCCGGTGGCAATGGTGCGGCGTGGCTTCCGAGCACAGCAGGCAGGTTCCCTCGAACATCTGGGGCTTCAACCGATCCTCAATCCGCCTTTCTTTCATCAGGTCCAGAAAGCGGTTCTCGTAGACGCCCCAGTCCCCTTTCTCCTTTTTGAAAGCCTTGAGCATGCCGTCGGTGGGCGCGAGCAGGGGCTGGTGGACGTATTGGATGCCGCCCAGCTTCTTCAGGAAGTAGGCCAGGTCGTCGGACTTGGCGAAGCCGGCCAGCTGCGAAGTGTTGTGCAGCCGCACATCGACGACCTTTGTCACTCCTGCGGCGAGCAGGCGTTCGAAGAACCTTTCGGCATTGCTCTTGGTGAAGCCGATGGTGGCGACGGTGGTCGTCATGTCAGCCCGCCGCCAGGGTCTGGTCGGGCTGCTGCTCGGCGAAGGCCACGCGCCGGGCGCGCTCGCGATAGGCGTCGGTCAGCAGTTGCGCCTCCCCAGCGAACATGTCGGTGTTGAACTTGTTGGCCATTTCCATAAGCCGCGCCTCGATCTCATCCTGGGGCACCCGAGGTCCCTCGTCGACGATGTGTTCCACCTCGACCCCGTCGTCCTTGAGCGCCCGCCCGACCAGAAGGCAACGATGACAGTCCAGGGGATTGCGCTCGGAGCACATCATGGCGATCCGATAGCGGCGCGCTCCCTGCTTGAGCCGCTCCAGCCCGTGACGAAACGCGGGAGCGGCGGCCATCTTCTCGTAGTCGGCGACGCCGTCGGTGTAGCAGCCGGGGTCGCCCGGCCGGCCGCCCAGTTCATCGCCCAGGAAGACATAGGCGATCCCGTCGCGCGCCAGGGACGCCTTCAGCGCATCCCGGTTGAACTGCGGAAAATGCCGCGAGAACGGCGCCGTGCGCACGTCGGCGACGGCGGTCGCTCCCGCCTGAGTGAGGCGCGCGGCGAACTCCTCATAGGACAGGGTGGAGTGACCTATGCTCAGAATCAGGAGCGCGGATTCGGTTTGGGTCGGCACGCCCGATCTTATCAATTTGCGGGTGCGATGACAGCCGCGATCAGCTTGTAGGCGAAGCCGCCCATCGGCTCTCCGAGACTGACGCAGAGGAACGCCCGGCCGATCGTGTGGCTTCCGTCCGGCTCCGCTAGCAGCCGCCGTCGCAACAGGGGGTCGGTGATCCCAAGAAGATGTTGTCGGCCGGCATAGGTAAACGCGCCCCGCACCTTTCGCGTCGACGCGTAGGAGGACCTCTCCAGCGCGACGCGGGCTTCGAGGTCCCCGACCTCGATGAGACGAAGCGAGCCCTCGGTCGGCGAGGCCAGGACCTCCCGCACCCGGTCGTTCCGTCCCCGCGAACTGGAGCCGTCGTTTCGCCACAGCGGCCGCCCACTTCGGTCGATGCAGCCCGCGATCTGTTGCGGCGTCGCCTTCGCCCTGAAGCCCCAGTGACGCTTGGGATCAAGCAGATGATTCTCGGTCTGAAAGCCGTGACGGGCGGGCCGCAGAAACGGCACGTCCAGGATGTCACCGACCTGCGGATCGCGGCCGTTCGGGTACATCCGCTCCTGTTCCGAAACCTCGCCGTGTTCGCGCGCGCTGACCGGCCGAATCCAATTCAGCGCGCCGTCTGGCTGTCGCTCGACGCCGGCAAGGCAGCGGCCGCTCATCTTGTAGGAGTTGGCCAAGCAGAGGATGGTCTTGACGTATGTCGGCATCGTGAGTCCCTCGCCCCACGATGCAACTTTCAGTACAGGTTGGCAACCTGAAGATGTTTGCGTTCAACTGTCCAGGAAGGATCGCAGCTTGCGGCTGCGGCTGGGGTGCTTCAGCTTCCTCAGCGCCTTGGCCTCGATCTGGCGGATGCGTTCGCGGGTGACCGAGAACTGCTGGCCGACCTCTTCCAGGGTGTGGTCGGTGTTCATGCCGATGCCGAAGCGCATGCGCAGAACCCGCTCCTCGCGCGGCGTCAGCGACGCCAGAACGCGGGTGGTGGTTTCGCGCAGGTTCGACTGGATGGCGGCGTCGATCGGCAGGACGGCGTTCTTGTCCTCGATGAAGTCGCCCAGGTGGCTGTCTTCCTCGTCCCCGATGGGGGTTTCGAGCGAGATCGGCTCCTTGGCGATCTTCAGGACCTTGCGCACCTTTTCCAGCGGCATGGCCAGGCGTTCGGCCAGTTCCTCCGGGGTCGCCTCGCGGCCGATCTCGTGCAGCATCTGACGCTGGGTGCGGACGATCTTGTTGATCGTCTCGATCATGTGCACCGGGATGCGGATAGTCCGCGCCTGGTCGGCGATCGAGCGGGTGATCGCCTGACGAATCCACCAGGTGGCGTAGGTCGAGAACTTGTAGCCGCGGCGGTACTCGAACTTGTCGACCGCCTTCATCAGGCCGATGTTGCCCTCCTGGATCAGGTCCAGGAACTGCAGGCCGCGGTTGGTGTATTTCTTGGCGATGGAGATCACCAGGCGCAGGTTGGCCTCGACCATCTCCTTCTTGGCCTGACGGGCCTCGCGCTCGCCCTTCTGCACGGTCTGGACGATGCGGCGATAGTCGTCGATCGGCAGGCCAGCCTCGACCGCCACGGCGGCGACGTCCTGGCGGATGGCGGCGATCTGCGACGCCTCGTTCTCGCTGAACTTGGTCCAGCGCACGCCCATGTCCTTGATCGTCTCCGACCAGGTCGGGTTCAGCTCCGAGCCGAAATAGGCCTTGAGGAACTCGGGGCGCGAGATGCCGTAGCTGTCGGCCAGGCGCAGCAGGCGGCCTTCCAGGCCGATCAGCCGCTTGTTGATGGCGTAGAGCTGCTCGACCAGCGCCTCGATGCGGTTGTTGTTCAGCTTCAGCGTCTTAAGCCGGTCCGAGATGGCCAGGGTCAGCCCCTCGTAGGCCTTCTGCTCCTTGTCGGGCAGGGCCTGGCCCTTCAGCCGGGCCTGGACCAGCTTGTCCTGCAGGCTGCGGAAGGCGCCGAAGTCGGCGGCGATGGCGTTCAGGATCTCCATCACGCCGTCGCGCAGCTCGGCCTCCATGGCCGAGATGGACAGGCCGCCGCCGTCGTCGAAGTCGTCGTCGTCCTCGTCGTCGCCCTCGGGCTTGTCCTCGGCCGCTTCCGCCGGCTCGGCCTCTTCCTCGCCTTCCCCTTCGACGGGTTCGGCGGCGGGGTTCATGACGCCGTAGGTGGCGTCCAGGTCGATGACCTCGCGCAGCAGGATGCGGTTGTTCTCCAGCTCGTCGCGCCAGACCATGATGGCCTCGAACGTCAGGGCGCTCTCGCACAGGCCCGAGATCATGGCGTCGCGGCCGGCCTCGATGCGCTTGGCGATGGCGATCTCGCCCTCGCGGCTCAGCAGTTCGACCGAGCCCATCTCGCGCAGGTACATCCGCACCGGGTCGTCGGTGCGGTCGTAGGCGGACTTGGCCGGGGTCTCGGCGACGGCGGTCTCGGCGGCGGCGGCGACCTCGGTGCCTTGCGCCTCCTGGGCGTCCTCCTCGGCCTCGACGACGTTGACGCCCATCTCGGACAGCATGGCCAGGGTGTCCTCGATCTGGTCGGGGGTCACCTCTTCGGACGGCAGGACCTTGTTCAGTTCCTCCATCGTCACATAGCCGCGGGCCTTGGCCTGCTTGATGAATTTCTTGACGCCGGCGTCCGTCAGATCGAGCAGGGGCCCGTCGGTCGCGACTTCGGCTTCCTGCGTCTCGGTCTGTGCGCTCATGTTCAATTCGTCTCCGGCCGAGGAGGTGATCAGGCCCCCCGACGAAAATACAATGCCTGGCGGTGCGTAAGGTTTACGTATCCGCTCTGTCTTCCCAAATCCTTCCGGCTTCGGTCGCACGACGACGCACGCCCCGCCCGACCTGCAGCCGGGGGAACGTCGGGCCTCGTCCAGGCGCATCTCGCGCCTGCGACCATCGGGTCCCCGCCTCGCCGAGGGGCTTGTCTGCAGCCAGGAATGGCGCGCCGGACTTCGCCGCCGCCTTCTCGACCTCGTGCATCAAGGCATCGTGACCCGATCGCGCCAGATGGCGACCCGCGCCGTCCAAGTCAAGGCGCAGATGGATCATTCCGCCCGCAGCCAATTCTCGACCCGCAGGCCCGGCACGCGCGAGAACTCCCGATCGTTGTCGGTCACCAGCACGCAATCCAGCGCCAAGGCGTGGGCGGCGATGAACAGGTCGTTGGCGCCGATCGGGGTTCCGGCGCGCTCAAGATGGGTTCGTATATCGCCATAAGCCCGGTCAGCGGGCTCGTCCCAGGCCATGATCGGCACGCCCTCCAGCACCTCGGCCAACCGACCCGCCAGACGGGCCGAGCCGGACTTGGACACGCCGAACCGCAGCTCCGCGACGGCGATCAGGCTGACGCACACACCGCCTGTTCCGATCAGCGCCATCCGCTGTCCCACAGGACCCATCGGATCGTACATCAGGTCCGACACCGCATTGGTGTCCAGCATATAGGCGGTCAAAGATCGATCGGCTCCGGCGGTCGATCCTCGATCGGATCAAGCCGTTCATCGATCGGCTCGAGAGTCGCCAGCACGGCGAGCAATTTCTGGACCGAGCCCATTCGCGGCCCCGCCCGCTCGATGATCAGCCGTTCGCCCTCCTGGCGCACGACGGCGTCGGCCGGGGCGGTGACGCCCTGGGGCAGGTGGACGACATCGTGGTCGCCCTCGCGCGTGATCCTGACCGGATGGGAGCCGTCCATGCGCCCACTCTACCCCGGATCGCGACGGCGGCCAATCGCCGGTCGCGGGTCAGGCGGTTGCTTCAGGCGGTGGTCCAGAAGTCCGGGGCGGCGAAGGAGCGGACGATGGCGTCGCGCTCGGCCTTCAGGCGGACCAGGGCGTCGATGCCGCGTCCCGCCTCCAGCTCTTGCTTGGCGCCCTCTATGGCGCGCGACAGGGCGGCCAGATGGGTCATCAGGCCCAGGACCCGCGCCCATTGACCCCGCGACTCCGCCGCGGTCCGGTCCGAGGCCAGGAAGCCCGCGCCCGCCTTGGCCGCCGCCTTCTCGATCTCGCCCAGCAGGGGATCGAAGCCGGCCTGGCGCAGGCCGTGGCGCACCGCCGCGCCGTCGGCCGCGGCGCCGGACAGCCGCATCCGCACCAGTTCCTGGGCCAGGCCGTCCAGGGCGGCGTCGCCGAAGCCGTGGGCCGAGATTTCTTCCAGATGGTCGTCCAGCCGCTCGATATCGTCGATGGCGGCGTAGGCCAGGGCGGCCGCCACCGGCTGGATGGCCCGGAACAGGCTCTGCATCGCCTGGGCGCCCTCGACCGTCTGGCCCTGGACCGGCGGCGGGCCGAAGCGTCCGCGCCCGGGCTGCCAAGGCGCGCGCGCGGGGGCGCGGGGAAACAGGGCGTCGAAGCGGTCGAACAGGTCGCGGCGGTATTGCTCGGCCAGGTCCTTGTCCTGAATGGCCTGGGCGGCCTGGCGCAGGCGGGCCTTGAAGCCGGCGCGCCGCTCGGGCGTGTCCAGCGGCTCGGTTTCCTGCTCGCGGCGGAACAGCACCTCGACGAAGGGGTGGGTCTCGGCCGTCGCCTGGCGCAGCGCCGGCGCGCCCTGGTCGCGCAGGATGTCGTCCGGGTCCTTGCCGCCGGTCAGCAGGCAGAAGCGGAACGACCGCCCCGGTTTCAGCAGCGGCAGGGAGCGCTGGATGGCGCGATAGGCGGCGCGCAGGCCCGCCGCGTCGCCGTC
>Ga0065721_10053392_pt1 | contig 10019 bp, 12 predicted proteins | sample Mesricmetagenome_FD_59108 | JGI IMG/M metagenome (GOLD analysis project Ga0065721, IMG submission 59108) | Mesophilic microbial community from rice straw/compost enrichment Sample: eDNA_1 v2 (version 2) | ecosystem: Engineered > Solid waste > Grass > Composting > Bioreactor | place: USA: Davis... | reverse complement strand
AGCGGATCCGCGGCAGGTGCTCGTCGAGCGCGCGGCGCAGCTCGGCGAGGCCGGTCGTGGTGCCGTCGTAGGCGCGCTGGTGCTTGAGCTCGTGTACGGAAGCGGTCTTGCCCGTGCCCTCGCTCATCAGCGCGGGCGCCGACTCGCTGTCGCCCTGCGGGTCCGGCGCCTCGCTCTCGCCCTCCTCGGCGGGCGCCGGTTGCGGCGGCGCGCCGAGAAAGTAGGACGCGAAGATCGCGTCGAACACCGGGATGTCCTCCAGCCGCGTGACGAGCGTCGTGCGGGCGAGCCAGTACAGCCGCGTGATGTCGTGCGGCGGGTTGTCGCGCACCGCCGTGAGGAAGTCCACGCGGCGCTCCATACCCACATGGAGCGCCGTCACGAACTCGTCCAGCAGCGCGTTCACAGCCCGAGGCGCTCCGCGTGCGCCAGCACGGTCTCGGTGTCCTCCGCCTCCTTGACCAGCAGGCCGAGCGACCGCCGCAGCGCGGACGGCCACGACGAGCCCTCGTCGGCGAGCACCTTCGCCGCCTGGCCCCACTCGATCGACTCCGCGATCCCCGGCGGCTTGATCAGGTCCAGGTCACGCACGCCCGCAACCGCGGCGACCAGCGTGCGCGTGGCGTCGTCGGCCAGGCCGGGCACGCGCGACTCGATGATCCGCCGCTCCCGCGCGCTGTCCGGGAACGCGATCCAGTGGTACAGGCAGCGGCGCTTGAGCGCGTCGTGCAGCTCGCGCGTGCGGTTGGAGGTCATCACCACGATCGGCCGCTCGACCGCCTCGATCGTCCCCAGCTCGGGGATCGTGATCTGGAAGTCGGACAGGAACTCGAGCAGGAACGCCTCGAACTCCGAGTCCGCGCGGTCGATCTCGTCGATCAGCAGCACGCACGGCGTGCGCAGGGCGCGCAGCAGCGGCCGCTCCATCAGGTACGCGTCGTCGTAGAGCTCGCCGACCGGCCGCCCTTCGGCCTCGCACGTGCGGATCGCCAGCAGCTGCTTCGGGTGGTCCCACTCGTACAGCGCCTGCGCCGCGTCCAGCCCCTCGTAGCACTGCAGGCGAATCAGCTCCCGCCCGCGCACGCGCGCGAGGACCTTCGCGATCTCCGTCTTGCCGACGCCCGGCTCGCCCTCCAGAAGGAGAGGACGGCCGAGCGTCAGCGCGAGGTGGGCGGCGGTCAGCAGGCCTTCGTCGGCGAAGTACCGCTCCGCCGCCAGCCGCCGCCCCAGGGCCTCGACCGGGTCAGGCATTGACTCCGCGCAACTCGTCCAGCCCGCGCAGGATCGCCTCGGGCGTGAACGGCATCTCGGTGAGCCGCACGCCGCACGCGTCGTAGATCGCGTTGGCGATCGCCGGGATCGGCGCGTTGGCCGTCATCTCGCCGATGCCCTTGGCGCCGTACGGGCCGTTCTCCGCCGGGAACTCGATGATCTCCGACGTCATCTGCGCGTTGTCGGCCGGCCCGGGCATGAGGTACTCCTCGAAGTCCCGCGGGCCGTGCTCGCGGCTCGGGTAGTACGGCTCGGTCGTCTCGTACAGCGCGTGCGAGATGCCCATCCAGGCCCCGCCCTCGATCTGCTGCTTGGCCATCGCCGGGTTGATCGCCCGGCCGACCTCGTACGTGTTGTACATGTGCAGCACCTCGACGACGCCGGTCTCATCGTCGACCTCGACCTCGGCCACCGTGCACGCGTGCGCCTGCGCGGAATCGGGGTCCATCTTGCCCGTCTCGGGCTCCGGGTAGGAGCGCTCCTTGAGGAAGATGCCGCGGCCGGCGATCGTGCGGCCGAGCTTGAAGTGCGCGGCCAGCGCGAGGTCGACGACGTGGATCTTCTTCTCGTCGGAGCCCTTGAGCTTGATGAAGCCCGTGCCGTCGGTCTCGAGGTCGGCGGCGTCGACCTCCAGCTCCTCGGCGGCGGCCTCGAGCATCGCCTCGCGCGCCTCGCGCGCGGCCATGATCACGGCGTTGCCGACGCGGTGCGTGCCGCGCGAGGCGAACGTGCCCATGCAGTGCGGGCCCGTGTCGGTGTCGGCGGTGTCGACGATGATGTTCTCGTACGGCAGCCCGAGCGTCTCCGCCGCCACCTGCGCGGCGACGGTCTTCAGGCCCTGGCCGAGGTCGACCGAGCTCAGCGACACGACGAAGTTGCCCGTCGTGGTCGAGTGCACGAGCGCCTGCGTCGGGTCACCACCGAGGTTCATGCCGGTGGGGTAGTTGACGGCGGCGTAGCCGCGTCCCCGGAGCTTGGCCATCTAGCGTCCTCCTCTCGATGACAGTGCCCGCAGCTCGCCGGGCAGCTCGTGGCCGACCAACTCGGCCGCCTTCTGGATGACCTCGATCAGCGCCGTGCCCTCCGCGACCTTGTGGTGCGCCTTCATGTCACCGTCGCGGTAGGCGTTGATCAGCCGCAGCGCGAGCGGGTCCATGTCCAGCTCACGCGCGATCCGGTCCATCTGCGTCTCCAGCGCGAAGTCGCCGATCGTCACGCCGAAGCCGCGCATGGCCGACGACGGCGTGCGGTTGGTGTACACGCACCAGGAGTCGATGTGGACGTTCGGGATCGTGTACGGGCCGGGCATGTGCGCGGCCGCCTTGGTCGCCGCGTACGGCGAGTGGCGCGAGTAGGCGCCGGCGTCCGCGTACAGCGTGACCTGGCGGGCGACGATCCGCCCGTCGTTCATCACGCCGTCCTTGATGTAGATGCGCTCGGCCGCGCGCGGGGAGGAGATCTGCATCTCCTCGTAGCGGTCGTAGACGTACTTGACCGGCTTGCCCGTCTTCATCGCCGCGATGCAGGCGATCGGCTCGACGATCACGTCGACCTTGCCGCCGAAGCCGCCGCCGACCGTGCCGCCGACGACCTGCAGCTTGCCGAACGGCTCGTCGAGGATCAGCGCCGTGTTGTCGAGCGTGAAGAAGCACGCCTGCGTGTCGGAGTAGATCTTCAGGCGGCCGTTGTGCTGGGGCTCGACGATGCAGCCCGTGGTCTCGGTCGGCGCCTGCTCGATCGGGCGCGACTGGTACTTGTACTCGAAGATCCGGTCGGCCTCGGCGAAGCCCTTCTCGACGTCGCCCAGGCGCACGCGCCGGCAGTGGTGGCCCTCGTACTCGAAGTAGTTCGTGCCGTGCGGCTTGAGCGGGTAGGCGTCGGGCTTGATCGCGTCCTCGACGTCGAGGATCGGCTCCAGGTCCTCGTAGGTGACCTTGACCGCGGCGGCGCCCTCACGCGCGGCGCGCTCGCTCGTCGCCACCACGGCGACGATCGGCTCGCCCATCCACAGCACCTTCTTCTCGGCCAGCACCACCTCTTCGGGGTAGCCGACGTTGATCAGGGTGAGGATCGTGTACCAGTTGTTCGGGACGTCCTTGTGCGTGAGGACCTTCACGACGCCCGGGACCTTCTCGGCTTCGGACGTGTCCACCTCGACGAGATTCGCGTGGTGGCGCTCGGAGCGGTGCATCTTCAGATGCAGCAGCCCGGCGGGGTTGTAGTCCTCGAAGTACTGGGTGCGGCCGGTGACGTGACCGAGCGCGTCCAGGCGCTGGACGGGCTTGCCGACGACGTCGAAACCGCCGGCTTGGCTGGTGGCGCTCACTTTGCGGCCTCCAGGATCGCGGTGATGATGCTCTCGTAGCCCGTGCAGCGGCAGACGTTGCCGGAGATCGCCGTCACCACGTCCTCGCGGGTCGGGTTCGGGTTGGACGCCAGCAGCGCCTCGGCGGCCATGATCATGCCCGGCGTGCAGAAGCCGCACTGGGTGGCGAAGTTGTCCAGGAAGGACTGCTGCAGCTTCGAGAGCCCCTCGGGCGGCGTGGTGCCCTCGAGCGTGGTGACCGTCGAGCCGTTGATCGTCTCGACCGGCACCAGGCAGCTCATGACGGCCTCGCCGTCGACGTGGCAGGTGCAGGTGCCGCACGTGCCGACGCCACAACCGCGCTTGGCGGCGGTCAGGCCGAGCGTTTCGCGCAGCGCGCCGAGCAGGGTGGTCCCCGGCTTGGCGATGAACTCCTCTTCGGAGCCGTTGACGGTGATCTCGATGACGCTAGACGGCATTCGTCAGAGCTCTCCGGACGTGGACGGGCAGGACACGACGGCGGTACCACGCGCTGGCGTACGCGTCGTCGAACGGGTCGGCGGCCTCGACCGCGGCCTCGGCCGCGCCGTCGATGTCGCCTTCGGCAAGCTTGGCCTCGGCCGCGGTGGCGCGGACGGGCTCGGGGGCGACACCGCCGAGCGCGAGCCGCACGCCGTCGGACGCCACGGTCACGATCGACGCGCTGTTCTGCTTGCGGCGCATCGCCTTCGTGTAGTACCAGCGCTCCGGGATCGTGAAGCTGACGCTGGTCGCGATGCCCTCGGTCTTGTCGATCTGGGCGTCGAGCGCGAGCAGGCAGACGGCGAGGTCGCCGTGCGGCTGGGGCGCGAACAGGTTGCCGCCCACGGTCGCCATGTTGCGGATCGTGGGGGAGGCGATCGACTCGATCGCGCTGCGCAGGAACGGCACCTCGCGGTGCAGCTGGGTGAGCGTCGTGGTCGCGCCGACCGTCACGCGGTCGCCGTCGATCGACACGCCGCTCAGGCCCGCCTTGCGCAGGCTGATGATCGACTCGGTCGGGCCGAGGTGCGGATAGACGCCGGTGCAGCCGGCGACGATCCTGCCCTTTCCGAGCAGCCCGATGGCCTCGTCGAGTGACGTGGGAACGTAGACCTGCATCGCTAGACCTCCACGACCGGGTTGCGCAGCACGCCGATGCCCTCGATCTCGCACTCGACGACGTCGCCGCCCTTGAGCGAGCGCTTCGGGTCCATGAACTCGCCACAGCCCCACGGCGTGCCGGTGAGGATGATGTCGCCGGGCTCGAGCGTGAACGAGTGCGAGCAGAAGCTGATCAGCTCGGCGACGCCGAAGATCATCTCGCTCGTGTTCGAGTCCTGCACGGTCTCGCCGTTCACGCGCGTCTGCAGCTTCAGGTTCTGCGGGTCGTCGATCTGGACGACCTGCGGGCCGAGCGGGCAGAACGTGTCCAGGCTCTTGGCCCGCACCCACTGCCCGTCGGCGAACTGCAGGTCACGCGCGGACACGTCGTTGGCGACCGTGTAGCCGCTCACGTACTTGAGCGCGTCCGCCTCGGACACGTTGCGCGCCGTCTCGCCGATGATGGCTGCGAGCTCGACCTCCCAGTCCACACGCTCGGTGATGCCGCGGGGGATCTTGATCTCGTCCCCGTTCGCGATCAACGACGTCGTGAACTTGCAGAACACGAGCGGCCGCGCCGGGGGCTCGGCCCCCGACTCGCGCACGTGGTCCATGTAGTTGAGCCCGATGGCCACGATCTTGCCGGGCCGTTCGATCATCCGCTCACCGCACTTTCGACGTTCTCCAGGTGGCGCAACATCGCCGCTCTGGCCTCCTCCGCTTCACCCGCGGCAATGGCCGCGGCAATCTCCACATGGTCCTGTGCGCTCTTGCGGCGCACGTTCGCCAGGCGCCCGGTCTGGCGCCGGCTGGCGATGCCGAGGCCGGCCACCGAGTCCAGCAGCCGGCAGAGCACCGCGTTGTCGGCTGCGCGGGCGATCCGCCCGTGCAGCTCGATGTCGTGCCACATGAACGCCTCGGGGTCCTCGAGCGCCTCCGGGGACGTCCCCGCCAGGCGCACCAACTCCTCCGCGGCGGTCACATCGATCCGTTCGGCGGCCAACGCCGCCAGCCCCGGCTCGACGAGCTTGCGGGCCTCGAACAGCTCCGCCAGCCCCGCTTCGCTGAGGCCCAGCACTAGCCCGACCGGCCGAAAAAGCTGCTCGGGCTCGAGGGCGGTCAGGTAGGTCCCGTCGCCCTGGCGCATCTCGGTCACGCCGAGCATCGAAAGGGCGCGCATGGCCTCGCGCAGCGAGGACCGGCTGACCCCCATGGAGGCCGCCAATTCGCGCTCTGGCGGCAGTCGATCCCCGGCCTTGAGCTGGCGCTCGGCGATCATCGCGACCAGGCGCGTCGCGATCTGATCGGGCAGTGCTTCACGGGTGACCGTGCCAAAGGCAATTGGTCGGACCATTGGGCCACGATGGTACCAGCCGGGTGACTCCCGCCGCCCATCCGTATAGGGTTCATTCAGGGTGAGGGGTAAATGAGTGACCAGAATCTGGTCGAACTTCGGGGCATCCACAAAGCGTTCGGCGATAACGTCGTGCTGGCCGGTGTCGACCTTGCGGTCGCACGCGGCGAGGTGATCGTGATCGCCGGTCCTTCGGGGTCCGGGAAGTCGACGATGTTGCGCTGCGTCAACGGTCTGGAGATCCCGGACCGTGGCGAGATCCTGTTCGACGGTCGTCCGGTCAAGCCCGGCAAGGGCTTGTCCGCGATCCGGGCGGAGATCGGTTTCGTGTTCCAGCAGTTCCACCTCTTCCCGCACATGTCGGTGCTGGACAACATCGCGCTGGCACCCGTGAAGGTGAAGGGCATGTCGCGCGACGCGGCGCTCCAACGCGGGGAGGAGTTGCTCACCCGCGTGGGGATCGCCGAGAAGGCGCATCAGTTCCCGGCCGAGCTCTCGGGCGGTCAGCAGCAGCGGGTGGCGATCGCGCGTGCGCTCGCCATGGACCCGAAGCTGATGCTGTTCGACGAGCCGACGTCGGCGCTGGACCCGGAGATGATCCGGGAAGTTCTGGACGTCATGCGCGACCTCGCGCGTGAAGGCATGACAATGCTGGTCGTCACGCACGAGATGGGCTTCGCCCGCGAGGTGTGTGACCGGCTGGTGTTCATCGACGGTGGCCTGATCGTGGAGGAGGGGCCGCCTGCAGAGTTCTTCGCGAACGCTCAGTCCGAGCGCGCGCGGGAATTCGTCGACAAGATCATCCACCACTAGGGGGAAGGCGGAGGAATGCAGGGTTTGCGTTGGTTGGGAGTAGCGCTCACCGTCGGTGCGCTCGCGTTTGCGGGCTGCGGCGACGACGAGGAGCCGGCGAGCGGCGGTGGAGGGGAGTCCACGCCGGCCGCCACGGAGGCCGCTGAGGTCGAGCAGTTCGCGGCGGATTCGACCCTGGGCAAGATCCAGGCCAAGGGCGAGATCACGATCGGCGTCAAGTTCGACGTGCCGCCGTTCGGCATCAAGAACCCGCAGTCGGGTGAGATCGAGGGCTTCGACATCGAGCTGGGCAAGGCCGTCGCGGCCAAGCTGGGCGTCGAGCCGAAGTTCATCGAGGCGATCTCCGACAACCGCATCCCGTTCCTGGAGGACGGCACGGCGGACCTGATCCTCTCGACGATGACGATCAACGAGGACCGGGTGAAGCAGATCGAGTTCTCGGACCCGTACTTCATCGCGCGTGGGCGCGTGCTCGTGCCGGGTGACTCGGACATCCAGGGCGTGGACGACCTCGCGGGCAAGCAGGTCTGCACGGCGCTCGGCTCGACCTACGAGGCGAACATCAAGAAGGCCGCCCCGGAGGCCAAGCTCAAGCTCGTGGACTCCTACTCGGAGTGCTTCGAGCTCGTGCAGAACGGCGCGGTCGACGCCGTCTCCACGGACGACGTGATCCTCACGGGCATGATCATCCAGGACGACTCGCTCAAGCTCGTCGGCGACGAGCTCACGCAGGAGCCGTACGGCGCCGGCATCAAGAAGGGCGAGACCGAGATGGTCGACTTCGTCAACGGCGTGTTCCAGGAGCTCAAGGACAACGGCGAGTGGATGCGGATCTACGACGAGTGGGTCGGCAAGTACACCGGCGAGCCCGGTGAGCCGCCGACCATGTCCGTCGAAGAGGCCGTCGAAACCGTCAAGAACAACTAGGCGGCGGGACCCCACCCCGACCATCCGGCCTGTAACGAATGATCGACGTCCTCACCGAGTACTGGCCCGAGTTCCGCTCGGGCTTCTGGGTGACCTGCCGCCTGGTCGCGTTCTCCTTCGTGGTCGCGATCGCGGTGGGCACCCTGGTGGCGGCGTTCCGGATCGCACCCAACAAGTGGCTGCAGCGCCTCGGCGGTCTCTACGTCGAGGTGTTCCGGAACATCCCGCTGCTCGTGCTCCTGTTCATCTCGTTCGCCGGCCTGCGCCGCGCGGGCGTGGACATCGGGCCGTGGACCGCCGGGATCGCCTCGCTGGGGCTCTACACGGCGGCCTACGTGGCCGAGGCATTGCGCTCGGGCGTGTTCTCGGTCGGCAAGGGGCAGATCGAGGCGTCGCTCTCGCTCGGGTTCGGCTATCCGGAGACCCTGCGGCGGATCGTGCTGCCGCAGGCCTTCCGGACGGTCATCCCGCCGCTGGCGTCGCTGACGATCGCGATGATCAAGAACTCCGCGATCATCGGCGTGTCCCTGCTGGCGCTGCCTGACATCCTCAAGCAGGCCCGGGTCGTGTCGGCGCGCACGTTCGAGACGGACGCCTCGTTCTTCTGGGCGGCGGTCGGCTACCTGATCCTCACCGGCGCGGCGACGGTGATCTTCAAGATCCTCGAGAAGCGGTTCGCGATCGTCCGATGAACTACCTCTTCAGCCCGGACAACTGGGAATGGCTGTGGACCGGGAACAACTTCCGGTTCATCCTCGAGGGCTTCTTGATCAACCTCGAGATCGCGTTCGTCTCGATCATCTTCGCGTTGATCGTCGGCCTGGGGCTGGCACTGCTGCGGCTGTCGACGATCAAGCCCGTGAGCTGGGTGGCGGGCGCGTGGGTCGACATCTTCCGCAACTTGCCGCTGATCTTCCTGATCCTGTACTTCGCGCTCGGCCTGCCGTCGTCGTGGAAGAAGGCGTGGGAGGACGCGGTGCCGACGTGGGCGCCGGAGGCGTTCCAGTCCGGCCTCGTGCTGGGCGCCTTCCTGGGCCTGATCCTCTACAACAGCGCGGTACTGGCGGAGATCATGCGCGCCGGCATCCTCTCGCTGCCCAAGGGGCAGGGCGAGGCGGCCTCCGCGCTGGGCATGACCCGCGTGCAGGCGCTGCGCTACGTGATCCTGCCCCAGGGCCTGCGCCGCATGGTGCCGGCCACGGTGTCGCAGCTGATCACGCTCAACAAGGACACGACGCTGGTGTCCATCATCGCCATCACCGAGGTGATGCGCCGCGGCCGGATCGTCACGTCGTCGGGCTTCTTCCAGGAGGTCACGGCGCCGATCCTGCAGGTGTTCATCTTCATCGGCCTCTTGTTCGTGATCGTCAACTACTCGCTGTCGCGGCTGTCGCGGCGCCTGGAGATCCGTGAGCGCAAGATCACGGGCACCAAGCTCAAGCGGGTCGGCGGTCTCGAGGACCAGGTGGCGATCGACCCGACATGAGCCGAGGGGGTGCTCGCAGCACCCCCTCGCGCGCTCACCCGTTCCGGCCCGACCACAGCCGGGCGGTGGCGTACAGCCCGGCCAGGCACGGGACGAGGCCCGCCCACGCGAGCGCGGGGGCCAGGCCGAGCTCGCCCGAGGTGTCCTTGACCGTCAGGCCGGCGAGCGCGATCCCGGTCGCCGTGGCGAGCAGCAGCGTGGCCGACCAGCGAGCCCACGGCTTGCGGGCCTTGAGCGTCCAGATCGTCCACAGCCAGCCCGCGGCGCCGAGCACACCGACGACGGTGAGCCCCACCAGCCAGGTGGCGACGGCCTCGTCGGTCTCGGCCGCGCTGTAGGCGGGATAGCCGCGGGCGATGTGGTCGGCGAGGGCGTCGCGCGTGAGGAAGGGGAGGATCGTGGCGGCCACGGTGAGCGCGAGGCCGGCGTAACTGGCGCGCAGGGCCTTCATGCGGGGCTCCTTTCCGGGAGAGGGCGGGGAAGGGGGAGCGGGCGCAGGACGACCAGCGCGATCGCGGCCGCCGCGACCAGCAGGCCGGCGGCGAGCGTCAGGCCGAGCGCGTAGCCGTCGCTGAGCGCCGCGGGCGCGGGGCTCGGGCCCGCGTGCTGCAGCGCGGCGGTACCGAGCGCGGCCAGCCCGAGCGAAGCGCCGAGCTGACGCGAGCTGTTGAGCAGGCCGGAGGCGGTGCCGGCCTCGGCGGCGGGCACGCCGGCGGTCGCGGTGGACACGACCGGGCCGA
>Ga0065721_10007010_pt1 | contig 10019 bp, 5 predicted proteins | sample Mesricmetagenome_FD_59108 | JGI IMG/M metagenome (GOLD analysis project Ga0065721, IMG submission 59108) | Mesophilic microbial community from rice straw/compost enrichment Sample: eDNA_1 v2 (version 2) | ecosystem: Engineered > Solid waste > Grass > Composting > Bioreactor | place: USA: Davis... | reverse complement strand
GGCGGCGCGAGGTCCGGCCGCGGGCGGGCGCGGACATCGAAGGCGATCTGCTCGTGACGCTGGAGGAGGCGTTGTGCGGGACGACGAAGGACGTGACGGTGCGTTTCGCGGACCCGGAGACGGGAGCGGTGCGGACGCGGACGTTGCGGGCCCGCGTGCCGGCGGGCGTGCGCGAAGGGCAGATCATTCGGCTGAGCGGCGCGGGCGAGCCGGGATGGAACGGCGGTGCGGCGGGGGATCTATATCTACGCGCGCGGCTGGCTAAGCATCCGGATTATCGCGTGGAGGACGCGGATCTCTATCATGAGATCGATCTGGCACCGTGGGAAGCGGTGCTCGGGGCGACCGTGATGGTGCGAACGCTCGAAGGGAGGATTGCGCTGAAGATTCCGGCGGGAACGCGGGTGGGACAGACCTTTCGCATTCCGGGGCGCGGCATGCCGAAAGGCCCGGGAGAAGCACGCGGGGACTTTTTTGTCGTCGCGCGAATTCAGACGCCGACGGAAGTGAGCGAGGAGGAGCGGGCGGCGTGGAAACGCTTGGCGGAGGTGTCGCGGTTCAGGGCGCGGTGAGGAGATTTTCGATTTGGGATTTTCGATCGTCGATCTGGGAACCCGGGTTCAGAGGAAGGGATCGGGTTTGTAGGGGCGCTCGATGTAGTCGAAGTAATCGAAGTCGGCGGGGTGGCCAGTGCCGGACATGTCGTTGCAGGCCATGCCGACGAAGGCGCCGGTGAAATTCGGAAGGCCGGGGGCGCTGGCTTCGTCGGAAAGAATCGACGCGTCGAATTGCTGCGGGAGCCAGTTCCATGCGGGGCCGGAACCCTCGAGGCGATAGCCGAAATGGAGACGCTCGTGATCGACCTCGACGCGAAGGTGGACGCGTTTACCGGAGGGAATCGGGACGATCGGCGTGAAGGCGTCGGACTGCGGGCTGTCGGGGAGCGCGGACATCACGCGCAAGTGACGACCGTGGGTTTCGTCGTGCGAGATGTAGAGGTAGTGGAATTTGAAACTGTTGTAGTAGCAGACGAGACCGGCGAGTTGCTGGAAATGCCGCGGCTCGAAATCGACGAGAGTTTCGGCGGTGTAGCAGTGGGATTGCTGGCGGCGGGCGACGAGGGATTGTTTGAAGAGGCTGCCGATGGTTTCGCGGCCGAAGAGGCGCAGGTGGCCGGGGCGGGCGGTGAGCGAGAAGAGCTCGTCGGGCCACGGCGTGCGCAGCCATTGGAAATCAAGGGGAAGTTCGGCGGAGTCGAAATCCTCGCGCGCGGGTTGGGCGGGGAAGCGATGCGGCGGGAGGTTGGGCGCGGGCGTATCGAGAGTGGGGATACCCTGGCCGTCGAGCGTGCGGAGCCAGTCGTCGGCGCCCCAGACCATTTTCTGGATGGCGGTTTCGCGACCGAGCGTGCTGCGGCCGCGGTTGTGGAGCGGGCGGCCGCAGAGATAGGCGAGGTAGGTGTCGCCGGCTTGAGTTTCGCAGAAGTCGGCGTGACCGGCGCGCTGGAGCGGGGCGTCGGGACGGTGACGCGCGCTCATGATGTAGGTGTCGGGGTGAAGCTCGTAGGGTCCGGTGAGGTTGCGTGAGCGGGCCATGGTAACGGCGTGGTTCCACGCGGTGCCGCCCTCGGCGACGATGAGGTAGTAGTAGCCGTTGCGCTTGTAGAGGTGCGGCGCCTCGGTGAGGCCGAGCGGGGTGCCCTTGAAGATGTTGACGCGTTCGCCCACGAGGCGGCGTTCGGTGCCGGAGTATTCCTGGAGAACGATGCCGGCGAAGCGGTTGTTGCCGGGGCGGTGGTCCCAGAGCTGGTTGACGATGTATTTGCGGCCATCGTCGTCGTGGAAGAGGGAGGGGTCGAAACCGCTGCTGTTGAGATAAACGGGGTCGGACCAGTCGCCGTCGATGGTGGGCGAAGTGACGAGGAAGTTGTGGAAATCGCGGAGCGAGGCGCCGGACGCGCCGCCGACGGAGGTGCGGCCGTAGCGTTTGACGTCGGTGTAAACGAGCCAGAAGAGGCCGTCGGCGTAGGTGAGGCACGGGGCCCAGATGCCGCAGGAGTCGGGATCGCCGAGCATGTTGAGCTGGCTCGGGCGGCGAAGCGGGCGGGTGAGGAGGCGCCAGTGGACGAGGTCGCGCGAGTGATGGATTTGGACGCCGGGGAACCACTCGAACGTGGACGTGGCGATGTAGTAGTCGTCGCCGACGCGAAGGATGGACGGGTCGGGGTTGAAGCCGGGGAGGATGGGGTTGCGGATCGAAGGAACGGAAGGGACGGGCATGACGTTGAGGAAAACGGGGTTGGGGTGTGGCTGACGAACGTGGCGGGTGGGAGATGCGCAGCAAGAGTCGATTGCGCGATGGCGCGAGGGGCGCGGCGATCAAATGAAGGCCAATGGCGGAAGACGTTCGGAGAGGCGAAATGGCAAGAAACGCGCAGGGTTTGGGTTTCGATTGGGGGTGTTTGAGCCGATTGTGTAATAAGACGGACGGGATTCCTTTGCCGCTCGGCGGAGAGCCCGGGAAGTCCATGAAACGCGTCCCTTTTTTATGGCGACCAGGCAGGTGGCTCGCGGCGATCGCTGGCGGGATGCTTTGGTGTGCAGTGACGGCGTGGGCGCTCGATCCGGGGAAATCGATTTTGCATTTCAACGTGCACAATTGGACGCGGCAGAATGGGCTGCCGGTGGACAAGATCGGGGCGATCGCGCAGACGGACGACGGCTATCTGTGGCTGGGAACGCAGAACGGATTGGTGCGATTCGACGGGATGGAATTCAAGACGGTGCCGATCGAACTGCCGGAGGCATTGGGGGCGGATGTGTCGGCACTCGACGAGTCGCGTGGCGGCGGGCTGTGGTTTGCGATCCGGGAAGGCGGTTTCGGGCATTTCGACGGGCGGCGATTTTCGGCGATTCCCGATGTGCGCTGGGCCGAACCGTTTGTGGCGGCCTCGCAGATCCTGGAGGCGAAGGATGGGTCGGTTTGGACGGGAACGTATATGGGACTCGGGCGCTGGGCGAAGGGGCGGACGGACGAGACGTTTTTCCAAGAGCCGATCGGCAGTGTGCTGGTGCTCCACGAAGAGCCGGATGGCGGCGTCTGGGTGGGGACGGCGGAGCACGGGGTGTTTTATCGGAAAGACGGGCAGGTGGTGGAGATGGCGGACGAGGAGCTGAAGGCGCTGAACGTGTATGGGGTGGTCCGCGATCGGAGCGGAGAGATTTGGATCGGGACGAACCGAGGCTTGCGGCGCTACGACGCGGACGGCCGGTTCATTCGCCTGGAGCTGATCGATCTGAGCATCAGCGCGCTGCTGCTCGATTCACACGGCGTGCTGTGGATTGGAACGAGCGGCGCGGGCCTGGGGCGTTTCAAGGACGGCGCGGTGGCGTTTCTGTCGAAAGTGGACGGATTGGGCAGCGACCGGGTCACGGCGCTGTTCGAGGACCATGAAGGAAGTCTGTGGGTGGGGACGGTGGACGGGTTGAGTCAGCTCACGGATCTGAAGTTTCCGATTTACTCGTCGGAGGTCGGGATCGCGCGAGGAGACACCCTGGCGGTGGCGGCGTCGCGTGCGGGCGGAGTGTGGATCGGGACGGTGGCGGGGGTGTCGTATTTCGACGGGAGTCGCGGAACGACGTATTTCGGCGACGAGTTCCTGGCGAATCCGTATGCGCGGCGAGTGTTCGAGGCCTCCGATGGGAAGGTTTATGTCGGCGACGGGAGCCATCGGATCAACGTGCTCCAGGACGGGCGCCGGGTGGGCCAGTTCCGCACCGACGACTGGGTGGAGGCGATGGTGGAGGACAGTCGCGGGCTCGTGTTTTCGGTGGGGGGAAAGTTGATGCGTTTGAGGGGGGAGCGGTTGGAACCGTATGAATTCGAAGCCGAACAGGAGCCCGCGCTGGGTTGGATCAACAATCTGCTCGTGACGAAGGACGGCGCGCTCTGGGTGGCTTCGAACACGGGCGTGGCGCGTATCCAAAATGGCTTTACGCAGAGATGGCTGACGAGCGACGGGCTGGGGTCGGATCGCGTGTATTGCCTCGTGGAGGACGACGACGGCGGCGTGTGGGTGGGGCTGCCGACGGGGCTGGCCCGAATCAAAGACCAGGGAGTCGTGAACATCGGCGAGGGCCACGGCCTGCATGATGCGAGGATCTATGCGATCGTGCCGGACGATCATGGGTATTTCTGGTTTTCGTCGGGCCGGGGAATTTTTCGGGTGAGGCGGTCGGAGTTGCGCGACGTGGCGGAAGGAAAGGAAGCGCAGGTGCGGTCGGAGGGGTTCGACGGGTTGGAATCGGTGAAGTTCACGGACCGGACGGAGCAGGGTTTGTCGGGCTGCAAGAGCGAGGACGGGCGCATCTGGTTTCCGAATCCCCACGGCGTGGTGATGATCGATCCGGTGAGCTTTCACCGGAACAAGGTTCCTCCGCCCGTGCACATTCAGCACGTCATGGCGGATGGGGTGGAGATCGATCCGCAAAAACGAGGAATGCTCGCGGTGGGCACGAAGCGGCTGGAGATCTCGTTTGTGGCCTTGAGCTATGTCGCGCCGAAGAAAGTGCGCTTGGAGTATCGGCTCGAAGGGATGGACCACGACTGGATCGAGTCAGGCGGGCGGAGATCGGTGCTCTACAACAATCTTCCTCCCGGCGATTATGTGTTCCGCGCGCGCGCCGCGAATGCGGATGGGGAGTGGAATACGGCGGGGGCGCGGTTTGCGTTCACGCTGCCGCCGCCGTTTTACCAGACCGCGTGGTTCTATTTGCTCTGTGCGCTGGGAGCGGGGGCGACTCTCTTCGGCGCGCATGGGTGGAGAGTGCGGCGAATGGAGGCGAGGGCGAAGAAGCTGCAGGCGGAAAACGATCTGTTGGAGGCGAAGGTGCGCGAGCGGACGGAGGAGATGTTGGAGATTTCGCGTCACGCCGGGATGGCGGAAGTGGCGACGAGTGTGTTGCACAACGTCGGGAACGTGCTGAACAGCGTGAACGTTTCGACGACGCTCTTGAGCGAGCGGTTGCGGCACACGAAGGCGTCGCAGGTGGCGAAGCTGGCCGCGCTGGTCGAGCAGCATCAGGCCGACTTGGGCGAGTTCGTGACGAAGGATCCGCGCGGGCGAATGATTCCGGATTATTTGAAGAAGCTGGCGGATTCGCTGGCGGACGAGCGATCGGCGGTGGAGGCGGAGCTGGCGCAGCTCCAGGCGAACGTGGAGAACATCAAGCAGATCGTGGCGATGCAGGAGGCGTATGCGGGGCCGTCGGGCATGATGGAGACGATCGAGTTGGTGGAGCTGGTGGAGGACGCGTTGCGGATCCACTCGGATTCGTTGGCGCGGCATGGCGTGAAAGTGCGGTGCGAGTTCGAGGCGAGGCCGGTGATCAGGACCGACAAGCACAAGGTGATTCAAATTCTCATCAACCTGATCCGAAACGCGGAGACGGCGTGCATCGAAGGACCGCACGCAGAGAAGCGTATCCGGGTGCGCACGACAGCGAGCGACGGGTGGGTGCGAATCGAGGTGATCGACAACGGCGTGGGCATTCCGCCGGAAAACCTGACCCGGATTTTTCAGCTCGGGTTCACGACGCGCGCGCAAGGCCGCGGGTTCGGGCTGCACACCGGCGCGCTGGCGGCGAAGGAGCTGGGCGGTGCGCTGCGCGTGCGGAGCGACGGGCCGGGGCGAGGGGCGACGTTTACGCTGGAGTTGCCGGCGGAGGCGAAACGGGGAGGCGCGTGAGGAAAGCGCGGCGAGGAGACCGCGCTTTCGGGCGGGGCGGATTTACGCGGGCGAGGCGGTGCCCGCGGCGGCGCGGCGGGCGGCGAGGGCTTCTTCGATTTCCTGAACTTTCGCGCGGCTGAGCGGGTAGACGAAGAGCGCGAGGGCCTTGAGGCCGGCGAAGAAGCCGGGGGCGATCGAGAAGGCGAGTTTGATGCCGAGCAGAGAGGTGGCGGTTTGCTGGGCGTCGCGGACGAAGCCGAACTGATCGAGGAAGAACGGAAGGACGAAGCCGCCCATCATGATGCCGGTTTTCAGCGCAAAGAGGGAGGCGGAGTAAACGAGGCCGGTGGAGCGGCGGTTGAACTTCCATTCGCCGTAGTCCGCGACGTCGGCATACATGGCCCAGACAAGGGCGGAGGTCGGACCCATCGCGAAGGTGCCGATGGCGTTGACGATGAGAAGGAGCGTGAAGTTGGCGGGCGGAAGGAAGAAGAAGAGGATCCACGCGGCGGCGGTGGTCGCGGAAAGCCAGGCGGCGAGGAGACGTTTGTCCCATTTTTTCGCGAACGTGCCGAGGCACACGCAGCCGAGCATCATCGCGATCATGCCGGTCGAGAGGAACACGGTGCTGCGGTCGAAACGGCCCCAGAGAATGGGCGAGCCGTCATCGCCGCCGATGTATTTGAAATAGAAAAGCGTGCTGCCGGAGCGGAGCGCGATGAACGTGGTGGAGAAGAGCGCGACGAAGAGCAGGGTGACCCAGGGCCAGTTGCGGAAGAGTTCGCCGAGTTCTTCCTTGAGGTTGGTTTTCTGCTGCGGCGGCGGCGTGACGCGTTCCTTCGTGGTGGCGAAGCAGGCCCAGAACATGAGGATCGAGAGCGCGCCGAAGATCGCCATCGTGTATTGGAAGCCGAGGGTTTCGTTGCCACCGCCAAGTTCCGCGACGAGCGGGCGGGCGAAGATGCTGATGAGCAGGCCGCCGCCAAAGGCGCCGACGAAGCGATAGCTCGAGGCGACGGTGCGGATGACGGGTGAAGGGCTGATGACGCCGAGAAGCGAGGAGTAGGGAACGTTGATGACCGTGTAGGCCTGCAGCATCAGAAAGTAGGTGATGAAGGCGTAGGTGATCTTGCCGCTTTCGCTGAGATCGGGGCCGGCGAACATCAAGTAGCCGCAGACGCCGTAAGGCACGGCGCCCCAAAGGAGGTAAGGACGGAATTTACCCCAACGGGATTTTGTCCGGTCGGCGATGATGCCCATGATGGGATCGCTGATGGAATCGGAGAGCCGGACGAGCGGCATCATCAAGAGCAGCGCGGCGGCGGGGATGCCCCACACGTCGACGTAGTAATACGTCAGGAAGATGTTGAAGGTTTGAAAGAAGAGGTTGGAGGCGGTGTCGCCGAGGGCGTAGCCGACGTATTCGCGCGTGGACAGGCGGTGGGGGGAGGCAGGGGGTTGCTGCATGGGAGCGAGGAAAGGGGGGGAGTTGCCGCGGACAAGGCGATAGACGGGGGTGACGCGGAAAAGTCGCGGTGGCGGAAAAGTAACGATCGTTGGGAAATACCTCGACTGGGATAGCGTGGGGACGATTTGCTCGCGGGGCGTTCCTGCTTTGCCTGTGCGGCTGGTCGCCCTCATGACTTCCGCACTTCAACCCGCCCCTCCCGATTTGCAGGCCGCTCGCCGGATCGAAGGCTCATTCGCACGGGAATGAGTTCCGATTTTTCGCCGGAGTTGCGGAAGGAGCTGCTCGACGATTTCTACGCCGAGTGCGACGAGCAGTTGACGTCGATTCGGGCGCAACTGACGGCGGCCGAGAAGGCGTTGGAGTCCGGCGGCGCGACGGCGGGGGCGATCGAGAGCCTGTTTCGCCTGGTGCATTCGGTGAAAGGCAATGCGGCGATCGCGGGCGTGAAGCTGGCGGAGCAACTGGCGCATCGGATGGAGGATTTGTTGCGGGCGATTTCGAAGCAACAGGTGGCGCTGACGAGCGAACGCCTGGCGCTGTTGATCGATGCGGAGCAGGGGCTGGAGAGGTTGATCGGTTCGCATCGGGCGGGACAACCGCTCGTGGANNATCGGGGACTGATCGANGCGTTGCAGGAAGCGGCGGCGGGTGGGAAGGGCACGGGGGCGGTGGAAACACCGGCGCCGGAGAAGGGCGTGGCGGAGGAGCAGGAGTTGTGGCGGTTTGTGTTCGCGCCGTCGGCCGAACTCGATGCCCGCGGCGTCAACGTGACTTCGGTGCGGGCGCGGATCGTGGCGCTCGGGGAAATCGTGTCATCGACTCCCGTGGTGCGCCCGAATGGGACGATCGCGTTTGTGTTCAGCGTGGCGGTGCGGGCGACGCCGTCAGAGGCGGACGTGACGGCGTGGCAGGCGGACGGCGTGCAGGCGGAGCGGGTGGTGTCGGACCCGGCGAAATCGGCGCGTCAGGAAACCGCGGAGCGGAGCGAGATTTTGCCGCTGACTCCGTCGCACATGGTGCGCGTCGATCTGGCGCGGCTGGATGAATTGATGCGGATCACGGGCGAGATGGTGATTCAGCGCTCGCGGCTCGCGGATCGGATCCGGCAGAATTTCGAGGAAGACGAGAAGTTGAAGGAGGTCGACGCGGGACTCGCGCGGTCGTTGCGGGAGATGCGTCGGGCGATCGCGCGCGTGCGTCTGGTGCCGGTGGGTGAAGTGTTTAATCGGATACCTTTTGTGATCCGCGACCTCGCGGAAGGCTCGGACAAGAAGGTGAAAGTGGTGTTGGAAGGGCATCAGACGGAGATCGACAAGTATCTGGCGGAGCGGCTGAAGGAGCCGTTGCTGCATCTCGTGAGGAATGCGTTTTCGCACGGCGTGGAGCCGGCGGAGCGTCGGGAAGCGGCGGGAAAACCGGCGGAGGCGACGCTGACCTTGCGTGCGGTGAGCCGGGGGGAGTCGGTGGTGATTCACGTGCGCGACGACGGCGAGGGCATCGATGCGGAGGCGGTGGTGAAGCGGGCGAAAGCGGTGGGGGTGGCCGTGGCGGCGTCGGTCGATGCGGCGGGCTTGCTGGCGATCTTGTGTTCGCCGGGATTCTCGACGCGGGACGAGGCGGATCGCACGGCGGGGCGCGGCGTGGGCATGTCGGTGGTGGCGGATACGGTGCGCGAATTGGGCGGGACGTTGTCGATGGAGACGACGTTGGGCGTCGGGACGGAGTTTACGCTGAGGCTGCCGCTGACGCTTTCGATCGTGGATGCGATCATCGTGACGGTGGGGCCGGAGACGTGCGCGGTGCCGCAGAGTGCGGTGGACGAAATCGTGCAGGTGCCCGCGAGCGAGCGGCGGAGCATTCGCGGCACGGAAGTGGTGCCGTATCGCGGCGGATTGCTGCCGTTTCGGAGGCTGGCGAAGGCGTTTCAACTGCAGGCGGCGGAGACGGAGTTGTGGACGCTACTGGTGTTGAGTTCGGAGCGGGGGGCGGTGGGGCTGGTGGTCGATCGTGTGGTGACGCGGCGCGAAGTCGTGGTCCGGCCGCTCGAGGATCCGTTGGTGCGGGTGGAAGGCATCGCGGGCGCGACGGAGCTCGGCGATGGACGGCCGATTTTGATTTTGGATCCGAATGCGCTGACCAACGGCGTGGTGCGGCCGCCGGCGGCGGGCGCTGAACCGGCTTTCACGTGACGTGTCTCATGAACATCTCCGACGCCTACATCATCTTCGAATTGGATTCCGCGGCCTATGCGGTGCGAAGCACGGACGTGCAGCACGTCGAGATGCTGGAGCACGTGACGCGGGTGCCGAACACGGCGGCGGCGGTGGACGGGGTGGTGTTTTCGCGCGGGCAGGTGTTTCCGGCGTTGAATTTGCGGGCACGCTTCGGATTGCCGCGGCAGCCTTATACGGCGCAGACGCGTTTGATCTTCCTGCGGGTGGAGGAACGCGTGGTGGCGTTGATTGTCGATTCGGCGCGCCATTTCGAACGAATCGAGCGGAACGCGATCCGNCCGATCGAGGCGACGCTGGTGGGCATCCAGGGCAANTACGTCGAAGGCGTGGCGACGGTGAAAGGTCGCAGCGTGCTGATNNTNGANGTGGGCGCCGTGCTCACGTTGGAAGAAACAACTTTGCCTGAACTGCCCGCGTCGTCCGTCAGCCCCACCCCTCATTGATTATCATGTCGAAGTCCAAATCCGCTCCTGCCGGTAATACCGGCGACACGCTCATCTCCTCTACCGGCGACCGTCGCGCGCGTTCGAATGCCCATCGAGCGGCGGAAGGCGCCGCGACGCAGTTGCTCTCGCTGGACTCGGCC
>Ga0065721_10053391_pt1 | contig 10020 bp, 8 predicted proteins | sample Mesricmetagenome_FD_59108 | JGI IMG/M metagenome (GOLD analysis project Ga0065721, IMG submission 59108) | Mesophilic microbial community from rice straw/compost enrichment Sample: eDNA_1 v2 (version 2) | ecosystem: Engineered > Solid waste > Grass > Composting > Bioreactor | place: USA: Davis... | reverse complement strand
CGGCAGGGCGACGAAGCGGTTTCCGTCACGATCCTGGATCTGGAACAGCGCGCGCTTGCGGCCGTCCTTCTTCGCCTGCTCGATCACCCGCTGGATGTCGGAGGCGTTTGAGACCTCATGGTTGTTCACCGAGGTGATCTTCTGGCCTGCCTTCAGCCCCTTGTCGGCGGCGTCGGAGTCCGGGTTCACGTCGGTGATCTCGACACCCCCGTCGGCCGGGGTTACGGCGAGGCCAAGCTGGTCGAGCACCTGCTCGGCGGTCTGGCCGTTGTCCTCATTGTCGCCACCGTCCGGACGGGCAGCGGCGACGCGCTCATCGGTCGGCAGCTGGCCGAGGGTCACCTTGACGCTCACCGACTTGCCGTCACGCCAGACTGAGACGTCCACCGTCTTGCCCGGGTCCATGTCGCCGATCTTGCGCGCAAGTTCCTTCGGGTTCTTCACCGGATCGCCATCGACGGCGGTGATCACGTCGCCCGGCTGGATGCCGGCCTTTTCACCCGGCGAACCGCTCTGCGGCTCGTTGACCAGCGCGCCGGCTGCTTCGGCGAGGCCCAGCGAGTCGGCGATGTCCTTGGTCACCGGCTCGATCTTGACGCCAAGCCAGCCGCGCTTGATGTCGCCGCCCTTGATCAGCTTGTCGACCACACCCTTGGCCACGGAAGCCGGGATCGCGAAGGCGATGCCGACATTGCCGCCCGAGGGCGAGAAGATCGCGGTGTTGATACCCACCACTTCGCCGCTCAGGTTGAAGGTCGGGCCACCGGAATTGCCGCGGTTCACCGCCGCATCGACCTGGATGTAGTCGTCATAGGCGCCGCCGAGCTCACGGCTGCGGGCGGAGATGATGCCGGCCGTCACCGTGCCGCCGAGGCCGAACGGGTTGCCGACCGCGACCACCCAGTCACCGACGCGGGCCTTGCTGTCATCGGCGAACTTCACATAGGTGAACTTCTGCTTGCCCTCGACCTTCAGGACCGCGAGGTCGGTGCGCGGGTCGCGACCCACCAGCTTGGCGTCCATCTCGGTGCCGTCATTCAGCACCACGGTGAAGGCCGAGCCGCCGTCGATCACGTGGTTGTTGGTCACCAGATAGCCGTCCTCGCTGATAAAGAAGCCGGAGCCCTGCGAGGTTGGACGCAGCTGGCGACGCTCGGGCCGGTCGTCACGCTTGCCGTGGCGCTTCCAGCGTTCGCCGCGCCGGCCCGGGCCGCGGTCGCCGAATTCCTCACCGCCGAAATCACGGAAGAAGCGCTTCAGCGGATGGTCGTCCGGCAGCTCCTCGAAGTTCGGGCCGTTGAAACCGAAGCCGAAGTCGGTGTTGGCCTTGCTGGCCTTGGACTGCACGCGGACAGAGACGACGGCCGGGGTGACCGCAGAAACCACGTCGGCGAAGCTCGGCACCTGAGCCTGGCCCTCGATCTTGACCGGGTCGGCAAAGGCGTAGGACGTCACGGTCGGCACGCCGGTCGCAAGCACGGCTGCCGCGAGGCCGGCAATGGTGCCGGTCTTGAGCAGCGAACGAAGCGACGTGCGGGAGGTCTTGTTACCGGTCATTGCGAATTTATCCTTCCATAGAGGAGCTTTGCGCCCCTGGTTCAGAATTCTATGGAAGGATAGATAGGTGCTGCCACCTTGCAGCATTCTTTCCGCAATATGAATTTTTGGTAATCTGCGGAAGCACGCCGCTCAGTCGGAAGCCGGAGGCTGCTTGAGAATCGCCTCGAGCTTCGCCTTCTCCTCGGCAGTCAGTTCGGTCACCGCCGCCGCCCGCGGCCGCTTGCGCAGCTGCACGACGACCACCGTGGCGCCGATCACCAGCAGCATCACCGGCATGCCCCAGAGAAGCAGCGTGCGCGCCGAGAACCTCGGCTTCAGCAGCACGAACTCGCCATAGCGCGACACGACATAGTCGATCACCTGCTCGTCGGTGTCGCCCGCCTTCAACCGCTCGCGCACCAGGATGCGCAGGTCCTTGGCGAGCTCGGCATTGGAATCGTCGATCGACTGGTTCTGGCAGACCATGCAGCGCAGTTCGGCCGACAGGTTGCGCGCCCGCGCTTCCAGCGCCGGGTCGTCGAGCACCTCGTCCGGGTTGACCGCGAAGGCGGTGCCCGCGGCAAGGAAGAGCGCAAGGAGAGCAGCGAAAAGCCTCGTCATCACGCCGCCCCCGCTGCCGGTCTTGGCGTGCCCTGGGCACGCCGCGCGGGCGCGCCGACGCGGAGGCGCCGGTCGGAGAGCGACACGAAGCCGCCGATCGCCATCAGCACCGCGCCGCCCCAGATGAACAGGATCCACGGCTTCCACCAGATGCGCACGACGAGCTTGCCGTCGCCGGTCGGATCGCCGATCGAGACATAGAGCTGCGAGAAGCCGAAGGTCATGATGCCGGCTTCGGTCGTCGGCATCTGGCGGGCGGTATAGACGCGCTTGGCGCTGTTGGTCTCGGCCACCTGGCGCTCGCCCTTGAAGACGGTGAAATGCGCCACTTCCTCCGAATAGTTCGGCCCCTGGCCGCGGGTCTCGCGATCGAAGACGACCGTGTAGCCGTCCACGTCCGTCTTCTCGCCCGGCTTCATCTCGAGGATGTGCTCGGTCGACCAGGTGCTGACGATCACCACGCCGAGCACGGTAATGCCGACGCCGAAATGGGCGAGCATCGTGCCGATCGCCGAGCGCGGCAGGCCGGCAAGACGCTTGAGGCCGGTGGCGAAGCCCACCTTCAGGAAGCTCGCGCGGATCCAGAGGTCGGTGAGCGCGCCGAAGACGAGGAAAAAGCCGGCAATGAGGCCCACCGCCGCCACCATCGGCGCATTGCCGGTGGCGATCCAGACGACGAGGCCGAGTGCCAGCGAAATCACGAAAGCCGTCGCCAGCTTGCGGGAAGCGCCTGCCAGGTCTCCGCGCTTCCAGGCGAGCAACGGCCCGAAGGGCAGCACGATGAACAAAGGCACCATCAGCCAGCCGAAGGCGAGGTTGAAGAAGGGCGCGCCCACCGAGATCTTCTCGCCGGTCAGCGCCTCGAGCAGCATCGGATAGAGCGTGCCGGTCAGCACCGCTCCCGTCGCCACGACGAGGATCAGGTTGTTGAGCACCAGCGAGCCTTCGCGCGAGACCGGCTGGAACAGCCCGCCCTGCGTCAGCGACGGCGCGCGCAGCGCAAACAGCGAGAAGGCGCCGCCGATGAAGATCGACAGGATGACGAGGATGAAGACGCCGCGCGAGGGGTCGCTCGCAAAGGCATGAACCGAGGTCAGCACTCCTGAACGGACCAGGAAGGTGCCGAGCAGCGACAGCGAAAAGGCCAGAATCGACAGCAGGATCGTCCAGATCTTCAGCGCCTCGCGCTTTTCCATCACCAGCGCGGAATGGAGAAGCGCCGTGCCGATCAGCCACGGCATGAAGGAGGCGTTTTCCACGGGGTCCCAGAACCACCAGCCGCCCCAGCCGAGTTCGTAATAGGCCCAATAGGAGCCCATGGCGATGCCGAGGGTGAGGAAGGTCCATGCAAGCAGCGCCCATGGCCGCACCCAGCGCGCCCAGGCCGCGTCGATGCGCTTGTCGATCAGGGCGGCGATCGCGAAGGAGAAGCAGACCGAGAAGCCGACATAGCCGAGGTAAAGAAGCGGCGGATGGACGGCGAGGCCGAAATCCTGCAGCACCGGATTGAGGTCGCGGCCCTCGGCCGGCGGCGGCACCGGACCCATCACCGCGGAAGCGCGGGTGAACGGGTTCGAGGTGACGAGAATGAACAGCAGGAAGGCGGTGGCGATCCAGCCCTGCACCACCAGCACGTTCGATTTCAGGCTCTTGGGCAGGTTGCCGCCGAAGATCGCCACCAGCGCGGTGAAGAAGACGAGGATGAGGAGCCACAGCATCATCGAGCCTTCGTGGTTTCCCCAGACGCCGGAGATCTTGTAGATCATCGGCATCTGCGAATGCGAGTTCTCCCAGACGTTGATCACCGAGAAGTCGGAGCTCGCATAGGCCCAGGTCAGCGCCGAATAGGCCATGACCACGAGCAGGAAGACGATCAGTGCGCCGGAGGACGCAAGATCCATGAGCTGGCTGTTGCGCCGCAGGGTTCCCGCCACCGGCAGCGTCGACTGCACGAGCGACGCGACGAGCGCCAGCACGAGCAGGAAATGTCCAAGCTCCACGATCACTTGATCGTCTCCTTGCCACTCAGTTCCACGCCCTTGTCCTTGAGCCGGTCGGCCACATCCTTCGGCATGTAGGTTTCGTCATGCTTGGCCAGCACGGTATCCGCCTGGAAGACGGGCGGGTCGAGGCTCACCAGCTTGCCTTCGGCAACCACGCCCTGTCCCTCGCGGAACAGGTCCGGCAGGATGCCGGTATAGTTCACCTTCACGGTGCCGATCGTATCGGTCACCTCGAAGCTCTCGTGCATGCCCTGGCCGCGCTGCCACGAACCGTCCTTGACGAGGCCGCCGAGGCGGATGCGGGTTTCCGGCTGGACGTTTGCCGTCTTGAGGTCCGAGGGCACGTAGAAATAGGCCACGGACTGGCTGAAGGCGAACATGATGAGGATCACGGCCGCCATCAGGAAGGCGACGCCTCCACCGATCAGGGCAAGTCGTTTCTGCTTACGGCTCATTGCACCTCACCTTTTTCAAGTCCGAGCTCGCGCGAAAGAGCGATGATGGCCTTGCCGTTCTCACTTTCGGCCGGGAAGGCTGCAAGACCACGCTTGACCGCATCCTTCGCCTTGTCCTCTTCGCCGAGCACTGCGAACGAGCGGATCAGCCGCAACCATCCCTCGAAATTGTCGGGGTCGGTCTTCAGCCGTTCGTCGAGCGTTTCCACCATTGTCCGGATCATCTGTTTGCGGTCGGCCTCGCTCAGCCCCTGAGCCGCCTCGATCGCCGCCGCGTCCGGGTTGCCCGGCGCCTTGGCGAGCTGTTCCCTCTCGGCGCTGATGCGCTCGATCTGGGCTGCGACCACCGCCTGCCAGGGCGCGTCCTTGGGCGATTCGTCCGCAAGCGCCTTCAGCCTCGCGATCGCTTCATCCGGGCGGCCGGCCTGTGCCTCGGCAATCGCCAGATAGAAGCGAGCGCGCGGATCGAAGGCATTGGTCGCCACCGCCTTGTCGAAGGCGTCCCTCGCCTCCTGGGTCACCTGCCCCTGGGCCGCTGCCGTCAGCGCTTCGCCGAGCGCGCCAAAGCGTTCGGCGTTGCCGCCGAGATAGCGGATGGCATTTTTATAGGCATTGGCCGCATCGGCGGCCCGCATCTGGCGCATGTAAATCGGCGCCAGCAGCTCCCAGCCGCGGCCGTCTGTCGGGTTCTCCGCAAGATGCGCTTCGGTCTTGGCAATCAGGATGTTGATGTCGGGCTGCGGGCTGGCCATGCGTTCGGCAAGCGGCTGGTCGGGTTGGCCGGGCGCGCCGATACGCGCATAAAGCGCCGCCCCGCCCACCGGCACGACAAGACAGAGAAACAGGGCCAGCGCGATCGCCGCCTTGCGTCCGAGGCCGGTCTCCCGGGCTTTTGCCGCTTCGGTTGCGGCGAGCAGCCGGCGGGCGATCTCGAGACGCGCCTGCTTGGCTTCCTCGGCGTCGATCAGCCCCGCCTTCTCGTCGCGGTCGATCTCGGCGAGCTGGTCGCGGTAAACCTCGGCGTTGTGCGAAGCACTGGCAGAATCGGGAGTTTCCCCGCCCGCCCTGAGCAGTGGCGCAGCAAGAAACAGTGCGGCCAGAACCGCAATCGAAAGAGCGATGAACCAGAACATGTGGAGGGGCTCTATCCAATCCGCCGGCGCTTTCCAATGCGCCAGATCAAACATAACGCAAAATTGAGGCGTTTGGCCGCACGAATCTTTCGCCTCAAGCGCCGGTGAATACCAGCCGCACGTAATTGCGATAGGCCCTGATCTGTTTCGGCAGGATCATCGGGTCGCGCGAAATGCGCGTCAGGATGATCGCCCCGTCGACAAGACAGGAGAGCATGCTGGCCACATCGTCGAGATCGACGTTTGCCCGCGGCGGATAGACATCGGCGATCTCGCCGAGAAGGTGACGGAAGCGCCGGTTCCAGGAGAGCACCGCCGAGCGGTTCAACTCCACCACCTCGCGGTCATAGAGCCGCTCCTGATAGCAGATCGAGGCCACCAGGCAGCCGGGATGGCCGTTCGGCAGGTCCTCGAGGATCTCGGCAAACAGGTTGAGGCCTATGAGGAAGGCCTGCAGCGGGTCGTCCGACAGCGTCTTTCCCCGCCCGAACACCTCGTCGAAGATGGCGTCGTTGGTCTCGATGTAGCGGACGAGCATCTCGCGGGCGAGTTCGTTCTTGTCGGCGAAGTGATAGTAGAACCCGCTCTTGGTGATGTTCGCTTCCGCAATGATTTCGTCGATCGACGTCGCGCCGAAGCCCTTCGCCAGAATGGAAGTCTGCGCGATGTCCAGTATTCGCTGGCGTGTCGCCTGCCCTTTGCTGATCGTATCGGCTCGCAAAACTGTACTCCCGGTTCAGTTTCCGAAGCGTCCGCGGGGCCGAAATGGCAGCCCATCGTCGCGGCACAAAGCATATCCCACTGAAATAACAGGATCTTTTTTCGGCGTTCGGCCACTTGCCCACGCGTTCACTAGTGATTGACGGCTGGGAAGGGCATTTATTCGCCATCGCTTCCGGAGATTGGCTCCGGATATCGAGTAATTTTACGACCGAGGGAAATACATGTCAAAATTTCGCAATGCACTTCCCCAGCTTGGCGACCGCATCTTCTTGACCGACGGCGGCCTCGAGACCACGCTCGTCTTCCTCGAAGGCATTGATCTGCCTCACTTTGCCGCCTTTACGCTGATCGGCAATACCGATGGCGAGAAGGCGCTGAAAGCCTATTACGAAAGCTATGCCCGCATCGCCAGCGATGCCGGCCTCGGCTTCATCCTCGACACCGCCACCTGGCGCGCCAATACCGACTGGGGTGCAAGGCTCGGCTACGATGCCGCGGGCCTCAACCGCATCAACCGCCGTGCCGTGGCCCTCATTGCCGAAGTCGCTCGCGCCTATGAACGGCCCAACATGCCGGTGGTCCTCAACGGCGTGCTCGGCCCGCGCGGCGACGGCTATGTCGCCGATCAGGCGATGACCGCGGACGAAGCGCGCGAATATCACCTGCCGCAGGTCCGCAGCTTCTACAATGCCGGTGTCGACATGGTCTCGGCGGTGACGATGAACTATGTCGACGAGGCGATCGGCATCGCGCTCGCTGCCCGCGAACTCGGGCTTCCGGCCGTCATCTCGTTCACCGTGGAAACCGACGGGCGGCTGCCCACCGGCATGGAACTCGGCGAGGCGATCCGCCAGGTCGAGACCGCCACCGGCGGCTCGCCGGCCTACTACATGATCAACTGCGCGCATCCGTTGCATTTCGAACATGTTCTTTCGGTGGAAGCGGACTGGGTGAAGCGCCTGCGCGGCATCCGCGCAAACGCGTCGAAGCGCAGCCATGCGGAACTCGATGCCGCGCCCGATCTCGATGCCGGCGATCCGATTGAGCTCGGCCAGCAGTACCGGGCGATCCGCACGCGCCTGAGCCACATCAACGTGCTCGGCGGCTGCTGCGGCACGGACTGCCGTCACATCGACGCCATCCGCTATGCCTGTCTCGCCGCCTGAGGCCCGCCTCAGATGAGCGGTGTCCAGGAGCCGTTCGGATTACGGCAGGCGGCGCCCCGCGCCGTCTGCGCCATGCCGCCCTTGACGCTGATCGCATGCGTATACTGGCGGCAGTTCTGCGAGCCAACCGTATAGGGGGTCGCCGCAAGTACCTCGCCGCGCGTTCCGTCAGCCCCTTCCCAGGCAAGCTTCTGCCCGGCCGGGGCCGATTCGAGCGCCTTGTACTCGGCTTCGAGTGCGCGGATCCGGTCGCTGCGCGACAGCTTCACGCCGGGCATGCGGCCGACAAGGCCGCCCCTGAGCGCCTGCAGGTAATAGGCCGGGCTTGCCGGCTCCTCGGCCGGTTCCTCGCCGATGCCGGCAATCCGCTCTCCCGTCGAATCCAGCCGGGCCGATCCGGAAGTCGTGCTGCAGCCGGCCAGAAGGCCGAAAACAAGCATCAAGGTCAGGTATTTCGCGGCAGTCCGATCCGTCCCCAAAATCATCTCAACCGTTTTGATTTCGCCTCTCAGGGCCTTCCTTGCGGCCCGCTCGTGGCAGCAATATGGCACGTTTCTGGCTATGAATGCATGGTCAAAATTTCATTAACCGGTGATCGCCGGCAGAACCAGTTCCGCCCGCAATCCACCGCTTTCGGCGCGCATCAGGTTGAAATTGCCCTGATATTCCGAAACGATTTCCGAAACGATCGAAAGCCCGAGCCCCGTACCCGGCTTGCTTTCGTCGAGTCTCCGCCCGCGCTTGAGCGCCTCCTTGATCTCGTCGGGCTCCAGCCCCGGCCCGTCGTCCTCGATCGCCACCAGCGCCCAGGCCTTGCGGGCCGGGTCCTTGCCGGTGACGCCGTCCGGCGCGGGACGCACGGTCACCTTCACCTCGGATGCCGCAAAGCGGCTGGCATTTTCCACAAGGTTGCCGATCGTCTCCTCGAAGTCCTGCGCCTCCATGGCGAGCCTCAGGCCCTTCGGGCTGGTCGCCAGCGAGAACACCTTGTCGGGATTGAGCTTGCGCATCACCCGGACCAGCCGTTCGAGCACCGGCTCGACCTCGGTGCGGGCGAGGATGCTGCCGCGCTGGGCGGCGATGCGGGCGCGGTTGAGATAGGACTGCACCTGGGCGCGCATGATCTCGGCCTGGCTGCGCACCAGCTGGTCGTGCGGCGGCTGCATCTGCCCTGAATCGTTGAGCAGCACCGCGATCGGCGTTTTCAGCGAATGGGCGAGATTGCCGACCTGCATGCGGGCGCGTTCGACCAGCCGCTTGTTGCTTTCGATCAGCGCATTGACCTCTTCGGCCAGCGGCTGGATTTCGCGCGGCAGGTCGTCGTCGAGCCGTTCGGCCTCGCCGTTGCGGATGCGCGCCAGCGAATTGCGCACGCGGTCGAGCGGCTTGAGGCCCAGGAGGATGATCAGCGCGTTCAGCCCGAGCGAGCCCACGGCGAACAGGCCGAGTGCTAAGTAGAGGTTGCGGTTGAAATAGGCCACGTCCTCCTCGACAACCTGGTGGTTGCCGATCATGCGGAAGCGGACGATGCGGGTCACCGGCTCGCGCGGCGTCACCTCGTCCTGCTCGGCCTCTTCGGGAAATTCTTCCTCGAGCGTGATTTCGGCCTCGGCGACGCGCACGCGGTTTCCCGCGGAATCCGTCGTCGCGTAGTAGCGCTCGAAGCGCTCGTTGAACGGCGCCTCGGCGGCCGACAGCGTCGGCACTTCGACGCCGCGATAATTGAGCGAGGTCAGCGGCTCGGTCTTGTAGTCGCCAAGCGGCTCCACCACCCAGTACCAGCCGGAATTGGGCTGCTGGAAGCCGAGCTCGCTCATCTGCGGAGAGCCGGTCAGCTTGTGGGTCGATGCGTCGATCGAGACGGAGTTGATCGCCGAGAACAGCTGGGCCCGCAACAGGTCGCGCAGGCCCTTCTCGGCAGCGCGCTCATAGAGCGTCGAGATCACCAGTGCCATGATGACCACGCCCAGAGCTGACCAGACCGTCGTGTAGATGAGGACGCGGGCTGTGAGCGAGTTCAGCCGGTCCATCATGTCATTCGCTGGGCGGCTGGATTCGGTAACCGAGGCCGCGGACGGTCTCGATCATGTCGACGCCCATCTTCTTGCGCAGGCGCCCAACAAAGACCTCGATCGTGTTGGAATCGCGATCGAAATCCTGGTCGTACATGTGCTCGACCAGCTCCGTGCGCGACACCACCTGCCCCATGTGATGCATGAGATAGGAGAGCAGCCGGAATTCGTGCGAGGTGAGCTTGAGCGGCATGCCGTTGACGGTCACGCGCGAGCTCTTGGTGTCGAGCTTTACCGGACCGCAGACCAGTTCCGAAGTCGCGTGCCCCGCCGCGCGGCGGATCAGCGCCCTCAGCCGCGCCTGCACC
>Ga0065721_10053387_pt1 | contig 10022 bp, 8 predicted proteins | sample Mesricmetagenome_FD_59108 | JGI IMG/M metagenome (GOLD analysis project Ga0065721, IMG submission 59108) | Mesophilic microbial community from rice straw/compost enrichment Sample: eDNA_1 v2 (version 2) | ecosystem: Engineered > Solid waste > Grass > Composting > Bioreactor | place: USA: Davis... | reverse complement strand
GCGATTGCTGCCTGGTCAACGATGGCGCCGGTGCCGTCGTGCTCGTGCGCGCCGACCGCGCGAAGTCCATGAAGCAGAAACCGGTATACGTGTTGGGCAACTCGACGGCCGTGTGGAATCGGCAGATCTCGTCCATGCACGATCTCACGGTCACGGCTGCCCAGCAGTCAGGGCGAATCGCCTTCGACATGGCAGGCGTGGGGCCGACCGATATTGATGTGGTTGAACTCTATGACGCCTTCACCATCAATACGATACTTTTCCTGGAAGACCTTGGTTTCTGTAAAAAGGGAGAAGGCGGCGCTTTCGTTCAGGACGGTGCAATCGCACCGGGCGGCAGGTTACCCGTGAATACCAATGGTGGCGGCCTTTCGTGCGTACATCCGGGCATGTACGGCATCTTTATCTTGATTGAAGCGGTACGCCAGCTACGAGGCGAATGCGGTGAACGGCAAGTGAGGGACGCCGAACTGGCGCTCGTGCACGGCAATGGCGGCACGCTGTCGAGCCAATCAACTGCCATACTGGGTACAGACGCAACGCTGTAGACGTCCTTGCCCGAAAGCTGTTGCTGTCTTGGTACACCTCCAAGACAGCATCTCGCTCCTTGGCGGGGCCGGTAAGTCTGCGAGACCGGACATTGACGCATAATAAAGTTCCACAGCGGACGCGAGTCGGCTGATACATAACGCGCTAAGGGTGGAACAACATGAATGTCACGCCTCGCAGCATGATCAACCGGCCCGTCTTCTTCACCTCAGGCGCTCTCATCCTCGGCATGGTCCTATTCGCCGCCATCGCGCCAGGCATAGTGCAGGACGTGTTCAGCAGCGTACAAGCATGGATCTTCACCAACGCCAGTTGGTTTTACATGCTGACGGTCGCATTCATCTTGCTATCCACGGTCTATGTGGCATTGAGTAGATACGGCGACATCAAGCTGGGGCCAGATCACAGTGAACCCGAGCACCACGATATCTCGTGGTATTCCATGCTGTTTGCGGCAGGCATGGGCATCGGGCTCATGTTCTTTGGCGTGGCAGAGCCTGTCATGCATTTTTTGGATCCCCCGATCGGTGAAGGGGGAGACGCCCTTGCTGCCCGGCAGGCGATGGGCATCACGTTCTTCCATTGGGGGCTACATGCCTGGGCCGTCTACGCGATCGTCGCGCTGATCCTTGCGTACTTCAGTTTCCGCCAAGGCCTGCCTCTCACACTCAGGTCCGCACTTTACCCCATGCTGGGTGACCGCATTTACGGGCCGATCGGCCATGCAGTCGACATTTTTGCCATCATCGGAACCGTATTCGGCGTCGCCACCTCATTAGGTCTGGGCGTATCGCAGATCAACACAGGCCTCAATTACCTGTTCAACATCCCGGTCAGCACGCAGGTACAAGTAATCCTAATCATTGTCGCTTGCGGACTCGCCACGCTGTCCGCCGCCAGCGGCGTGAATCGAGGGATCAGGATACTGTCGGAATTGAACATGCTGCTGGCTATCCTGCTGTTGTTGTTCGTGCTTATCTCCGGCCCCACGGTATTCCTGCTTCAAACCTTCGTGGAAAATACGGGCGTCTACCTCTCCGGCATGGTGGCACGCACCTTCAATCTGTATGCCTACCAACCCAGCGACTGGATTGGCGGATGGACGGTGTTCTACTGGGGATGGTGGATCTCATGGTCCCCGTTTGTTGGCGTCTTCATTGCCCGCATTTCTCGGGGTCGCAGTATCCGACAATTCATTGGCGGCGTACTGCTCATGCCCACGGGTTTCACTTTCATGTGGATGACTGCGTTCGGCGACTCCGCGATCAACTTCATCCTGAACGAAGGCATGACGAACCTGGCAGACACCGTAAAAGATGACACTACAGTGGCCCTGTTCGTGTTCTTGGAGCAATTTCCATTTTCGTCGGTCATGTCGGCCGTCGCGATTGCAATGGTCCTCGTGTTTTTCGTCACTTCCGCCGACAGTGGCGCACTCGTCGTTGATCAACTGGCTTCTGGAGGTGCGGAAGATCCACCCGTATGGCAGCGCATCTTCTGGTCCTTGCTCATGGGCGCCGTTGCGATTGTCCTCCTGATGGCCGACGGCCTTTCCGCCTTGCAGACCGCCACCATAGCGACCGCCCTTCCCTTTTCGGTGATCTTGCTGATCGCGATGTGGGGCCTTTCTAAAGCGTTGCGCCTGGATGCCACCAAACGGCAGCTGCGTACACGCCGCCTGAGTCGCGGGTCGGCCAGCGTGTCGTCCGAAAGTTGGGAGCAGCGCCTACGGAACATGGTGATGATGCCGCGTCGGCCACAGGTGGAACGCTTCATCGACGAGGTGGTGCGCGGCGCCATGCAGGACGTATCTGAAGCCCTTCGAAGCCAGGGCTACCAGGCTCGAGTAGAAGACAGCGAGGGACAGATCTCCATGACCATTACCCATGGCGAGCATCTCGATTTCGTCTATGAGGTTTACGTCGTCGAGGCCGAGCGCCCCAGCCTTACCCCCGCGGAGGCAGAAAATGACGCCCAGCCCCGGTACTACCGGGCAGAAGTCCACCTGGGTGAAGGAGGGCAGGATTACGACGTCATGGGCTGGAGTCGGGAACAGGTCATCGGCGACATCCTGGATCAATACGAACGTCACCGCCACTTCCTGCGCATTACGCAGTAGAGCCGTGCTCCATCTACGCACGCATTACGCAGTTGAGCCGCGCTCCATCTACGCACGCATTACGCAGTTGAGCCGCGCTCCCTCCACGCGGGCATTACGCACCTGATCACTCGTAGCGCGCCGCACGCTTGAACAGCGTCGCTCGGCAAGTCGGGACCCGGGGGCGATCCTATACAGAGCCCCCCTCTCTCATCATTTGGCGCACCATTTCCCGGCCATCTGTTTACCGCGGTATGCGGCGGTAAAACTGTCTTCTGCCTTCCGCTGTATAAGCCAAGCCAATAGCTACAGAGCTACGTAAATAAGCGACCAAAAAATCTGGGGCGGGCAGCCCCATGCACTACTTTGTGCACCGCAACGGAGCCCAGATGCACCGTAACGGAATCTTGCTTCTGGTAAACGAGGATTGGTGCGTAAGGAATGTTCAACAATAATTGTTGAACAAATTTCCACAAGAGGTTTCCACCATGACGTTTTCTCTGAAATCCCGGGTTTCCACTGTTTCCACCGTCCGCAAGGCAATTTTCGCCGGTATCGCCGCTTCAGTTTTGGCGGTCTCTGGAATGGCAAGCGCCAAGACAATCAAGGAAGGTGCACTGAGCATCGGTTCCGATCTGACCTACCCCCCTTACGCTTACTTCGAAAACAAGCAGCCGGCCGGTTTCGATGCCGACTTCAGCCGACTAATGGCTGAAAAGATGGGTCTAAAGGCCGACATCATCGATACACGCTTCGCCGACCTGGTCCTCGGTTTGCGCGCCAATCGGTTCGACGTCGTGGCCTCCGCCCTGTACGTAACGCCGGAACGGGCCAAGCTCATCGACTACGTGCCCTACCTCAAGACGGGCTCTTCCATCATTGCGTTGTCGGCTGGGAAACATAAACCCGCCACACCGGCTGACTTGTGCGGACTGAAGGTCAGCAACATCCGCGCAGCCTCTTGGCGCCCCAAAGTCCTGGCGGTTTCCGATGCTGTGTGCAAACCGGCAGGTAAGCCGGGAATCGAAATGCTCGAGTATCCCACATCACCGGAAGCCCTGATGGCCCTGAAGTCCGGCGCCGTCGACGTGATGATGGAAGACGCGGCGGTTTCCCACCAGATGGCCCGCGATATGAAGGGTGAAATCACGGTGACGTCTTCCGAACTCATCTACCCCATCGTGATCGGCCTGGGTGTGAACCAGAAGAACACCGAGTTGAGCGATGCATTGAAGAAGGCCTTGGAATCCGCCCGTGCCAGTGGCGAGTATCAAGCCTTGCTCGATAAGTACGGTCTGGGTGCTCCGACTGAACAAGAAGTCGCCGACGCGCTCAAGCCTCGGTAAGCATCACATCGGCAAAGCAAGTACGCAGTAACGCAAGCACGTAAGTGAGGTAGTAAATGCAGTTCGATTGGCCATACGCACTGAGTCTGTTGTGGGAAAGTGATTTTTGGAGAGCCTGCCTGACAGTCGCTCAACTCAGTATCAGCGCATGGCTGATCGCAGGGGCGGCGGGTTTTATGTTGGCACTGGCAAAGCAGTCCAGCATAAAGCCGCTGAATTGGTCGGCACGTCTGTACATCTGGTTCTTCCGCAGCCTGCCGCTCCTGGTACTGCTGATGTTTGTCTATAACCTGCCTCAGATTTTCCCGGCGTCAGGGGTTGTCCTTTCCAGCCCCTTCCACGCAGGACTGATCGCGCTCGTAATCAGTGAAACCGCCTATATGGCCGAAATCCATCGCGGCGGGATCATTTCAGTCCCGAAAGGGCAATATGAGGCGGGCAAGGCACTGGGCATTCCGTACGCGGGCATCCAGCGCCTAATTATCATTCCCCAGGCTGTTCGCATCGCACTGCCTACGCTGGGTAATCAGTTCGTCACCATCGTTAAGCTGACCTCGCTGGTATCGGTCGTGTCCCTCACCGAGATCCTGCTGGTGGGGCAACGTCTGTACACGCAGAATTTCCTGATCTTCGAAACGATGTTGGCGGTGGCCTTCTATTACATCCTTGTGGTCACGGTCTTCGACAAGGTGCTCCTGAAGCTGGAAGCCCTGCTCGACGTGACGAAGCGCAAGCCAAAACCCTTTGTGCTGAGCGAAAGTGACGCGAAGGAAATCGAAGCGCTGCGCAAGCAGGAAGCCGCGGAAGGCGAAGCGCGCAAGGCCAAGGCCCAACTGCGCCCCGTCCTAAAGGTCGAGGACGTGAACAAGTACTACGGCTCGCATCACGCTCTCAAGCACGTAAACCTATCTGTGAAAGCGGGCGATGTCGTCTCCATTATTGGGCCTTCCGGATCAGGCAAGACTTCTCTTATCCGCACGCTCAATGGGCTAGAAGCCATTGACTCGGGGATCATTCTGCTAAATGGCAGACATTTCCTCGGACAAAGCGACGACAACACAGACCGCATCGATCGCAATCAGATTCTCGACATCGGCATGGTGTTCCAGAGCTTCAATCTCTTTCCACACAAGACTGTGCTCGAAAACATATTGCTTGCCCCCTCGTATCACAAGCGCGGGACACCTGAAGAACGCCGCATTCTGGCCCTGAGCCTATTGCAGAAGGTAGGGATGCTGGACCACGCGAACAAATATCCGCATCAACTGTCGGGCGGCCAGCAACAGCGTGTGGCCATTGCACGTGCACTCGCCATGAAGCCGTCCATCATGTTGTTTGATGAGCCCACGTCGGCACTCGACCCTGAACTGGTGAACGAAGTTCTCAAGGTATTGGAGCAGCTCGCTGCCGAAGGCATGACCATGTTAATCGTCACCCACGAAATGCGCTTCGCTTTCTCCGTCTCGACTCGGGTGATCTTCATGGAGAACGGATCCGTTGTCCACGATTCGACACCGGCGGAACTGCGGGCAACGAACGACCAACGGGTGAAAGAATTTCTGCACCAAGTGACGGAGTGATCGCGACATGGTTCCTACACATCTGCAAGATTGCATCGCACGAATCCAGGCACATTCTGAAGAGTCATCCGTCGCACTGACGCATGTAGAGAATACAGAACAGGTACTGGCCAAGCGTTCCCAGTGTGCATCGGGTTCGTCCGAGCACGCGCTGGACGGATTGGTATGCAGCATCAAAGCATGTATCGATGTTCAAGGATGGGTGACCCATGCCGGTTCGAAGGCCCTTCAGGACCGTCCAGCTGCAGTCGCGGATGCCCCCGTCGTTGCCGCTTTGCGCGCCGAAGGCGCTCTGTGCATCGCACAAACCAACATGACCGAATTCGCTTACGGTGCACTGGGTGTGAACGAGCATTTCGGCACCCCTTGCTCACCCTTATTCGGCAGCGAGCGACGAGTGGCCGGAGGCTCCAGCTCTGGCGGAGCCGTGTCTGTCGCCTTAGGGTTCGCTGATATTGCATTGGGTTCGGATACCAGCGGTTCCGCGCGCATCCCCGCAGCGTTCTGCGGCGTGGTCGGCTTCAAGCCGACGCACGCGAGATGGCCACTCGAGGGCTTCATCCCCCTGGCACCCAGCTTCGATACGCCTGGCATCTTGGCCACCTCGGTGGCCACTTGCAAGCAGGTGTTCGATGCCATTGATGCAACCTTGTCACGGTCCCGCGCAAATGCGAATTCGTTACTCGCGACCGACCCGTCTCGCCCTTTTAGGGTGCGCGTGCCCACTAATGTCCTTGAATATTGTCCGCCGGATGACCCAGTAAAGCGCGCCTTCGTCGCGGCCCTGGATGTTCTCCGAGCAGAAGGTTGGCTCATCGACGAATCGCCCATGCCCTCGCTTGACGGCCTGGGCCGGATTGCCGCCGACGCAGGGATGATTGCCGCCGAAGCATACTCGGTTCACTACGAACTGCTCGACAGGGCAGGCGACCGATATGACCCCCTGGTACGTGAACGGATTGAAGCCGGCAAGAACGGGCCGGCATGGCGTTACGCGGCTGCGCGCGATGCGCTCGCACGTCGGGCTGTCCTGTATGCCGCTGAACTGGAGGGATACGACGCCGTCGTTTGCCCTACCACGCCCATGCTGCCTCCCACGCTGGAACAGCTCGCTGACCGAGAAACGTACCTGGCTCAGAACAAACGTTCATTCGCCTATACAGAACTTGCCAACCGTTTGGGCGTACCGAGCATCAGTGTCCCCATTAACCAATCCGGCGCCGCCGGTGTGGGACTCTTGTTGACGGGAAAAAGCCACCTAGACACCGATCTTTTTTATGTCGCGACGGCTCTTGACGCCGCGCTATCACACGCACACTCAAAGAAGGAATAACGATGATCGTTAAAAACTTGGATGACGTAAAAGGTACAGCCCGTGATGCAAGCGGCCCCGGCTGGCACAGCGCCCGACTGATCGTAAAGGAGGACGGCGTAGGCTACTCCGTGCACGAAACCACCGTATTCGAAGGTAGCGAACTGCACCTTGAATACAAGCACCACTACGAAGCGAACTACTGTTTCGCCGGCGAAGGCGAAGTGGTGGACGTCAGTACGGGCACGGTGCATCCCATTACACCGGGAACGATCTACGTACTCGACAAACACGACAAGCACATATTGCGCGCCACGAAAGGCGATTTGAAGCTCGTGTGTGTTTTCAATCCCCCGCTCGTCGGGACTGAAACACATGCGGCCGACGGAAGCTACGCGGCCGATTAAAACCTATTCGCAACACCTATCCCACGACGGATATATCAGTACAAGTTACGCAGGAGAAGCACAAATGGGGAACTACCCAGCCGCCTACCAGGCATCCAAAGGATCCGCCCTTGAAGTCAACAAGGCGTTCTACCAACGTATTGCCCAAGCGCAAGACGCTCGCGAAAAGGTCGATAGCTTTGTTGTTCCCATTCGCACCGGCCGCGCATGGGAAGTCCCCGCGGGCCACGTCTGCCGAATCGTGACGATCGAAGGGCCGCAGGTGGCGGATCTCAATATCTGGAATCGGCACGACCCACGGGAGCGTATGTGGGCATCCCGCACTCGGCAACTGCAGGGTGCGCACGTAAGCACCTACGACCGCTTGTGGAGCAATCTGCCCTTCCTCCGCCCGCTGGCGACGATCACCGACGATAGCCTGGCCGACTATGGCGTGGATAGTGATGGTGGACGCGTGCACGACCTATTGGGCACCCGTTGCGACCCCTACGTGAACCGCTTGCTCACCGGCGAAGATTTCCACTTCCACTGCCATTCGAATTTGACCCGTGCCGTCCTGCCCTATGGCCTCACGGAATTCGATGTGCACGACGTATTGAATGTGTTTCAATGCACGGGCCTCAATGACGACGACATGTACTTCATGAAGGCATGCCCCGCCAAGAAGGGAGATTACTTCGAGTTCTTCGCCGAAATCGACCTCCTTTGCGCCATGTCCACCTGCCCGGGCGGCGATCTATCCGTACCCTTGTGGGGTCCGGACGCGCGTGACCCAATCGATGTCTGTCGGCCGTTGGGAGTAGAAGTCTACAAAGTAGATCCCAAACTGCTTGAGGGATGGCAATCTCCTCCCGTAGCAGCATACAAGGGACATCATGGGATGCACCCCGAAAAGGTGCAGTGGGAGGGCAATTAAGACAATGAGTGATCCGATGCGCAGTTTGTCCATCGTGGATGAAATCGGACACAGATTGCGTGAAGCCATCATCAGTGGGCGCCTGGCGCCCGGTGAGCAGTTGGTAGAGGTCGACCTGGCCGAGGCCTACAACGCATCGCGCAACAGTATCCGCGAGGTACTGCATCTGCTGGTGCGCGATGGCCTCGCCACGGCCGTGAGATACCGAGGGGTCTTCGTCCGCGTCTTTTGCGAAGCCGACCTGCAGGATATCTATACTGCCCGCCGGACGATACAAATGCAGGCCATTCGCAGCGGGCCTGCCTACACCCCGGCAGTACTGGACAAGATGGCGGCCGTGTTGCAGCAATCGCGCACGGCCATGGCAAAGGAGGAGTGGCAGGACGTGGGGACACTGAGTTTGGCATTCCATCAGGTGCAGGTCTCCGCCCTGGGGAGCCGCTTGATTGACGACTTCTTCCTCAATATCTGTGCCCAGTTACGTCTGGTCTTCACAATCGCTCCAGAAGAGCGAATTGTTCAGAAACCCATGTGGGTGGAACGAGAGAGCCTGATCTACGAGCTGCTTACTCAGAAACGCTATGATGCGGCCGAGGCGGAGCTTGAAAGCTATCTACGAGACTCCGAAGAGGCGCTGACCTCGATCGTACATAAATACGAGCCCAACCGTCGCTTTCTCTGAACCAAAGAGCGGGAATAACCCCGCTCTTTTCGTATTCCCCCCCTCCCTCGCTGTGCGTCACGACAATTTTTTCGTGTCGCTTTCCCTGCGCGACGTCTCCCTACTTTCTTTCAACCCACTCAAGGTTTTTAAGCGTTTCCTATCGCGACGCAAAGACGGTTGAAACGTTTCTCCGCTCCAGTTCAACAAACGCATGCGACAACATGCATATCACTATGATTTTGCTGGGCACGACAGCGGGAACTGCACAATCTATTGGTTAGGTTATAGCAGCCAAAGCCCCCAAAGACCGGCTCCCGAGCGCCCCTCAGCACGCTGTGACACACGCTGACAACGACAAAGGAAGCTTGCTGTGTCGTGGTTCCTGGGGTGTAGTTGGAAAAGCGGTAAGGGCCCGGTCAGTACCGGCTTGATGACCACTTCTAAATAGAGAGAATAGGTTCCCATCTATTTTTACGTGGGAACCTAATGTCGACCGATAATGGTTATCGCAATCTTCCGCGCCGACGGTTCAGCCGAGAATTCAAGCGCGAAGTTGTTGAGCTGCTAAATGAGGAAGCAGCCACAGTGGCCGAAGTGGCGCGGGAATACGAGCTGCACCCCAATCAGCTGTTTCGCTGGAGAACGGAGTATCTGCGGGGTGCGTATGGCCCGGTGGCATGCCAACCGAATGCTGAGCCCGTGCTGGTGCCAGTTGAGCTAAGAAACTCGGTCATCGAGCCGGCACCTATGTTCATAACAGCGGACAGCCAACAGAGTGGCGAAGCACCCACGGTGCATCGAATCCGGCGGCTGCGAGTCGTTCTTCCGAAGGGCCAAATTTACCTGGAGGACGTCGCGCCCGAGATGCTTTCTCAACTCATCGAGGCTCTGCGATGATTGGCCTGCCTCCTGGCACACGGGTGTGGCTGGCTGCGGGCGTCACCGACATGCGTCGTGGGTTCGATGGACTGGCCGCCATCGTGCAGGATAAATTGAAGGAAGATCCCTTTAGCGGTCACGTCTTTGTCCTCCGTGGCCGTCGAGGCGATCGTCTCAAGGTCCTGTGGTGGAGTGGCGATGGCATGTGCCTGTTTGCCAAGCGACTCGAGAACGGCCGCTTCGTGTGGCCCAAGGCTGAGTCGGGCGCAGT
>Ga0065721_10007528_pt1 | contig 10022 bp, 16 predicted proteins | sample Mesricmetagenome_FD_59108 | JGI IMG/M metagenome (GOLD analysis project Ga0065721, IMG submission 59108) | Mesophilic microbial community from rice straw/compost enrichment Sample: eDNA_1 v2 (version 2) | ecosystem: Engineered > Solid waste > Grass > Composting > Bioreactor | place: USA: Davis... | reverse complement strand
ACTCTGTCCACGCTGTCTGCCACTTCTTCTTCCGCAGCGTTATCTGCTCTCGCTCATCTCCCCACTGTCACAAGACCCCCCTCGCCGCAATCCGTCTTCTTCTTCCCTCCTATCAATCCTCACGCCAACATCGATGCAATTCACCCCCTGCTTCCCGGACCATACCTCTCCAATCACTTGACTGTCCTTGCACATCGCAATCCTCTTCGAGATTCGTACAATCGTGTTATTCGCGCCAAGGCTGAGGCGGCGAAGACCCATTGACAGCTCTACCCTGACGGAGTTCCCTTGTTCTTTGAGGTTATACCCCTCCTCAGGTCTTGGCCATCATATTCTCATACTTTTCTTCAACCTTTGAAGCACAGTTCCATGCGTACATCAAACTATACACTTATTCTTATCTGGGTTTTTACGATGTCAGGTTGTCTCTTTTAAACTTTACCTTTTTACTCTCAAAGCTATCCCTATGATTACCACTCATGTATGAGCATCGTTTGGTCCCTTTTCTTCTCTGCTGTTGTAATGCAAGCATGTAACTGTGCAGACTCGAGTGTGGCAAATACCTTCCAAATTGAGCGAGGCATATCTTGTGGTGCTTACTGCGTGTCGACACGTCCGCATCCTCCACCACTGCCCGACCCTCCTCGTCTGTTCGCCAAACCCAAAGTCTATACAGGCAACATGTGGCTCTCAGACGCGCAAAGTCAGTATATTTGCTCCGAACTGCAGCCCTCATGAAACATGAACTCAGCGGACCAAACACTTGACAGAAATCGGCGTCGCGCTCACGACGTTCGGAGGGCTGTTCATGTTCCTCGGTGTCATGTTCCTGTTCGACGGCGCACTCTTGGCTCTCGGAAATGTACGTATTGATCCATTCCTTCTGCTATCTTGTTTTGAAAGACGAGCGCTTATGATGACCTCTCCGGCTCTCGCATCGACAGATTCTCTTCGTCTCCGGCCTCGCGCTCATCATCGGTCCCCAAAAGACCCTCGCCTTCTTCGGGCGCAGACAGAAAATTCGCGGAACGCTCTGCTTCCTTGGCGGAATCGTCCTCATCTTCCTCAAATGGCCATTCGTTGGTATGATTATCGAGACGTTTGGGTTCCTCAACCTCTTTGGGTGCGTGCTGCGTTCCACGCAAGCGTCTGGGGAAGATGCTAATGTGTGCTGTAATGTAGCGATTTCTTCCCCGTGGTCGTAACATTCCTCCGCCAACTCCCCTTCATCGGAACTTTCCTCTCCTTGCCAGGTGTTGCCGGGGTAAGGCTTCAACATTGCATCCTCCATGCATCCATACTCAACACCTCATCACTGCTTGCAGGTGGTGGACCGGCTCGCTGGCTCGCGCACATCAGCAGTATAAATTTCGACACCCACCTAATAGACTACTACTTTCGCGTAATGCTCATCGATTTGACGGATTTCTCACCGAAGAAACATCTCTATCTTGTTGCATTAGGAGACCAAACGCGTCACCTGCCCTTGAAAACCCTGGTGGTCCGTCCGAAGAATCTGGATTCAACTCATGTCGCGATCTGTATCACCTTTGCAGACCCATGTCGGACTTGAAGTCCTGGATTGTGGTCAAATACATTCCGCACTTGATCACACACGCGTCCATTGACCCGTCGCGCCACAGCCGCGCTTCCCTGATTTGATCACCCTCATCCACATCTTCCCAAGCGCCCATTTCTCAAAATAACAATCGAAATGCACCCAGTGCTCGTCGAGATACTCCAAGTTATTCCCTTCTCACTTGAAACAATGATTTATTGGCTTATCGTGCCGTTAGAAACACGTCCCTGCTGAAAAGGAGGCTAACCCGTACGCGGGCCGTCGACAGCTGTTCTTGAGCGCATTGCACCAGAACTGGCCCACCTCAGCCCCGCCCAGTATCGCAGGCCAAGATGCAGCACTTCCCTCTGATGTGCGTCACCGACTCTCTTGCAACCGACTCACTGGCATGCCTCCTTACACCTACCATCGACACAACGATTAGATCGCAGAAGAGGACGACCCCTTCGACGACCTCTTCGACGACGACGCACCTGGAATCCTCATCCGATCCGACTTTTCCAACGAAGAAGCCTGGGGAGATTTCTACCTCAAGTTCAAGGACGCAGAACGTGAAATCCTCGAGAGCCTCACACCCGCCCCCTCAGACCCCAATGCCGATCAAGGACCAGGCGCCTCTAGCACCATCACGTCGAATGGTGAATCTTCATCTAAACCAGACTCTTCCGATGCAAGCGGAGACATGGAAGTCGACTCAGACTCCGATTCAGACTCGGAATCCCCTCCCACATCCATCGTTGCCATCCTCAATCCCACCATCCCCGCCGAACGCGAGCTCTTCACCAACATCTCCAACATCGCTGCTCTCCGCTACATCGCAAATGTCGACATTCGACCCTCTCCTCCACGACCCCAGGACGCCAAGAAACAAGTCGCGTTGGACAACCCACTCATAGACAAGAATGGCTGGCAAGAAGTGTACACTGGGAGGACGATCTGGATTTACGATGAGAAGTCGAATCAAGACCAGTGCGTGAGGCTTGTGTCTCCCTCCGGCGATTTTTATGGGACTGCGACGTGCGTGTGGTGGTTCCTCTCTTTGAAGACCCAACTGACGAGATGGTTAATTACAGAGGCGATAGTTGGCGCGCCCGCGTCACCCACGTCTGCGAACTACAGTTCAACATGTCCTTTCTTGGGATGAAAATCGACTTTGGTGGCCTGGACAAGTGGGACTTGGCCGAGCGAGAGCGCAATCTGCGCGAGGCACCATTTACACTCGAGTAGAACACAATTGCAACCAATTCCAATCTTCTTTGACGCTCAGCGGAGATGTTGACATGTTTTGGGTCTTTTGTCATTGCGAAGGAGAAGATGATGGAATCGCTAATGTAACATGCAAGTACATTTTTATGATGTAACGGCCCAGACACGGAGAGCGTTGTCGGTGAACCCAGCGAAAAGGGTCTGGCCATCAGCGGACCAGGCAATGGAGACGCACTCGGGTTGACGGGCATCCTCACGGACATCAGTGTAAGCGGGCTTGAGCTCGTCAACGATGGACCTGAAGCACTTCGATCAGCAAAAAGTTGCGACCATGGGACATAGAACGCGTACTTGGACTCGAGGTCGAAGATTTTGACGCAGGTGGCGGTGGCAGCGCAGAGCCAGTAGCGGTTGGGCGAGAAGACGAGAGCGTTGACGATGTCACCAGCCTCGAGGGAGTAGAGGTGCTTGCCCTCGTTGAGGTCCCAGAGCATGGTGATGCCGTCCTTGCCACCGGAGGCCGCGAGTGAACCGTCAGGAGAGACAGCGACGGTGTTGACATAGCCGGTGTGGCCGTAGTGGTTGGTCTTGAGCTTGAACTTGGAGAGTTCCCAGACCTGCGATGTTAGAGTCAGTGAACATGTTCGAAAGCGGTTGCGTTGCAAGAGAGTCAGAGATCTTGGTGGAAAATATAGTCTCATAGAGCGTGTGCTCTCTGAAGTAGCAAATATATTGTAGAACATCACCCTGGTGCCAGAGAAAGTGGATACAGACCTTGACGACCTTGTCCCAGCCAGCAGAGACGATGACGGGGTTGGCGACGTTGGGGCTGAAGCGAACGCAGGAGACCCACTCGGTGTGGCCGTCCTCCTTGATGTCGTACTTGCACTCGCCGAGGGTGTTCCAGAGCTTGATGGACCTGTCACGGGAGCCGGAGACGATCTGCCTGTTGTCGGCAGAGAAGCTGACGGAGAGGACATCGGAGGTGTGGCCAACGAAGCGGCGAGTGGTGAGACCGGTGTTCAAGTCCCAGAGACGGAGAGTGTGATCCCAGGAAGCAGAGAGGGCGAACTGGCCATCAGAGGAGATGACGACATCGGAGACGAAGTGGTTGTGGCCGTGGAGAACGCGCTTGGGGTAGCCGTAGCTGTCCTCGTCGCGGGTCAGCTGCCAGACGATGATGGTCTTGTCTGAACCCAAGATAAGAGATTAAATGGTAGTAAATGGGAATAAATTATCGTACCGCGAGAGGCGGACAAGATGGTATCAGGGGACTCGCTGGAGGTAGCGATGGCGGTGACCCAGCCCTTGTGGCCTGAAGAAGGGCGTACGAATTGCACGAGCAAAAATACGCGTCGAGAACATTGACTCCAAAGTCAGAATTTATGCAGAAAATTAGAAGGAATGCGGGATCGCACCTTCAAGGCTTCCGAGGTAGCGCAGCTGGTCAGACATGTCTCGTCGATGCGTGAATGGGGCCCGTCGATGTCGATAGCCTTTGCCGTCGATTTGCGTAACCAGTGGCTTGGAGGACTGCGACTGCCTATTCTGGCAGGTTGTGGCTGAACTTAAACCTTATCATTGCAGTTTCCCTCGGCAACTCGGAAAGCCGGGAGGCGGCGCAAATCGTTCTCTGAGGACCATGTCTGAAAGAGCGCTCCAGATAACGTGTTTTGTGTCGCTCTATAGCGCGTGCCTCATACTACAAGTGCCCCCCATCTCGAGGAGCTGATTAATTCAGCCGCTTCTCGGCAGCGATAAGATAAGATGCGGCTGCCCCTATCTTGCTCTCTTCCATGTCTTCGAGCAACAGGACACCCGTCATTATCGACACCGACCCAGGCGTCGACGACATAGTTGCAATGTATCTCTACACACTTTCCCCTTGCGCTTCTGCTCACCTTGCTTCAGCCTCCTCGCTCTTGCCTCTCCAGAGCTCGAGATTCTTGCATTCGCCGTTACCTTTGGCAACACTGTCGTTGACTGCTCATAGTATGTTTCCCACTCTTTGCCAGAGATTCTCTCACCGTTACAAGTTTAAATATCCTCAAGGCCTACCAAGCCATCGCCCGCCACCTAGAAATCCACCCCGAGGATGCGCCGAAATGGCCCAACTTCAAGTCTGCCAACCCTCCCGTCCTCGTCAAGGGCACCGCTGGCCCCCTTGAAGGCGAACTCCACACCGCGCAATACTTCCACGGCAAAGATGGCCTAGGTGGCATTGATATACGCCATCCAGACCTCAATCTCGATCCCGACTTTACGAATCTTGTTCAGTCAGGCTGTTTGACCTTCGCGGACGAGAAGGAGGGACTCAATCCTATCCTTCAGGTCATACGCTCTCGACCTCCGCGCTCCATTACCTACATTGTCCTTGGTCCTATGACGAACCTCGCACTGCTCGTGGAGAAAGATCGAGAGACAATTGTCGAGAGGATCGGTCTCTTCCTTGTGATGGGTGGTGCACTTGATGTTCCTGGAAACACCACACCCACTGCAGAGTGTCCGTCAAGCCTTCAAGACTCTCACTGTCTACTAACCGTTCTCTTTCAGTCAACTTCTTTGCAGACCCATGGGCCGTGAAACGTCTCCTCGTCGCCCCCGGCCCATCCCTCCTTCCGCTCTCCCGCGTTCTCTTGGCCTCACTTGACCTCACAACCCCTCACGAACTTCCCTTCCCAGTTTACCGAGCTCGATGCGACAAAGACTTCCTGTCAACTGCCAAGCCCTCCCTCGCCTCGTCCAAAAGCCCAGTCACACATTTCACGAGCTCGTTCTTGGAGCGCAGTCGGGAGATAATGCTGGAGTTTGGCAAGGACGCGATGGAGTTGCATGACATTATCACAATCTGGGCGGCAATTCATAACCCACCGTGGCTTGTGGAGGAAAGAATTGGCAAATTGGCCAATGGCTGGGATCCTGATCACGTAGAGCTCGCTAAGGGGTGGAAGGGGCGGAAACGCATATTTGACATCGAAAGGTTCGTATTTCGCACACGAATGGCATCCACTCTTCTCCATGCTTGCCTCTAACCTCAACCTAGGTACGGAGAACTGACTCGTGGTATGCTCGTAATCGACAGACGCGAAGACGAATCGCGCTATGCACCCGGCGCCAACCGCTCGGAGGTCCAAGCCCTGCTTGACAGACTTGAGCCCAAAGCTGGATGGGAATCGACCGCCATGCCCGCTCCAGTCGAGATTGAAGTGAAACCCGAACCCAAGAATGCGCAGCAAGGGGTGTGGGCGATTACAGAAACTCCGGGACCTGAGGCGGTTTTGCGGCTGTTGTTGAAGAGGGTATGGAATGCGGAGTTGGATGGGTGATTGTCTAAGCAGGCGGGGTTTTAGAGTCTCAATGATCAGGAATTTCACACTCCCACTGGAACCTTTCCCGATTCCCGGAGAAAGCCTGTTATCTCTTTTCGCGAGCACTGGAGAAAAGGAGTCAAAATCATCATGTCGTGACATTTGTTAAGAAATGCCTCACCTCCATCTCAATCAATAAGCGCCCGTCGCTCAGCAAAGTCGCCCTGCTTGATCGGGCTGACAGGTCGCTTGGTAGTTCTGCAACTTCTCGCCCATACCTCGGAGCGCCTCAATCTCATCTCGCAAACTCGCAAGTCCACATATCTCGGCGTTTTACACCTTTTCATCCACCTCCCTCCAACGATTGCTCCCAGTTTGCCAGGCACAGACTTTCAATTCCTTGGTCTTGACAGCGCAGGGAATGTCTTGGCTCGCCATTGAATAAATAGTCTGATATCGGAGAAATTGAATTGCAAATACATACTGATTGTCAGATAGGACCGTCGATGGAATAAGTCGAGAACTTGGGTCTTGTTTTGCGAGACGGTGAGGACAGACCCGTTCCTCGGGTTCTGACCACGGTCATGAAATCAGATTCAAATTCGCCGTCCCAGAACTGACTAGATACGCTGAGAACGGGAACCGAGTCTTCCTGGTTGGGGTGGATAGTCTCCAGAACCCATGCACCATCATCGGCAAGGAGAGAGCGCACTCGGAGGTGCCTTCATCGGGGCGCAGTCGGCCCTCAGCCCGNGTCTTTGTCATGCTTACCATTTGCGTGCTCAGCAGTATTTCCCAGCCAAGGGCCCAGTTGTTCAAACGTCGCCTCAAGCCCTTGGGGCGCCCAAGTGACAGCTTGAACTAAATTGGGTGTGAACAATCGCCATATCTCCAGGAAATGGCGAGCTCTTGCGCTTCTGCCTGCTGTTGTGATGGTATTATGGCTGCTGTTAATGGGTGCTGTGACGGGATATGAGGATTGGCTGCGTCGGACGAAGATGAATTATCGGTAGTGATTGTGAATTCGAGATCATATGTGACAAGGCCTGATGCTCTCCAGTTCCAAAACATCTTGTTGACGCCCTGAGAAGTCTCGTCACAACCTCCTAAGGCCAACGCTCTACGAATTGCATCGNAATATTTTATCTNCACCCGGAATCGACTGTTGTGAAGTGAAACTTGACCACAATCCTGGNAGCGAGCCCTGTAGTATTGTATGTGCAGGTGNCAAACAGCAGGCTCGTGTGTGACATTATGCTGGGGTGCACACCCCTCGCAATGCAATGCCTCAACCCAATGAAAAATGGCGAATGTGAATGGTAAACCCAATAACCCAAATTCTGGCGTCACCAGGATATAGACAGTCCTGAGGTATGAACGATGACCCATTCCATCCAAATCATTTGAAGCCTCTGAAGCTGTGACTTTGGGTTTTGATTCGAGACGTTAGATGATTGAGCTACTATCCTTGATCTATATTCATACTTCGAAAAACGGGCTATTATTACTGCGGAATATCTGAAACGACTTGTCATTCCAAGGACTCTTGAGCCCAAGGTCCCGTTCCGCAGTGATAAGTAACCGAGAGACGGATCCAAAATCTCGGAACGACGTCAAATTGATATTGAATTTTCTCCTTTCGCCCAATACGGACCCATAGCAAGGGAAAATGGCGCTACCTGTCTTCCAAATTACGCATACCCTCTTGAACAGAACTCAGCCAAAATCGATCTCTGCAATCTGCCCGGTCGCAGACGACGATTTCAAAAGGAGTTTGAATTGGGAAGGCGTAGCGGCGAACGCCGCCTTGCGCCATCGTTGATTCAGTTGTGTAAATCTGTCCAAGCAGAGCACTAACAAGTACCATGACTTTCACCGATCTTTCCACCTGCCCATCCACTTTTGCGCCTCTTGGCAGCACTCCACCACTACCAGCTTGACGACGATACGAAAGCACCTTACCATGACTCGAGGTCGCAAGAAGGACATGACCATCCCTCCCACTCGCGCCTTGGTGCAGCAGCGCGACTACCGTGCTCGCAAAGCGCACTACGTCAGCGAGCTCGAAGAACGCTGCCGAAAAGCAGAGGAAGAGAACGTACAGCTTCGTAAAGATCTCGAGATTGCTCGTGCCAGTCTCTCAGTGCCCTACCTCTTCAACCCTCTCGCGGTACGTCTCATTCCCCGCTCCGCTCTCACCGAGCTCTCTGATAACCTTGACCACCAGATGGAACTCTCAGCTGAGCTTCAACACAACTTTGCGCTCGTCTCCGCCTCNCTGTCCAAGTTCCAAGAGTTTGCAAGACAACACCCTCTCCCCGACGGACCCTCACGAGGGCTCCAACTTCCCCCAATTCAAGACTGCCTCGGCCCGCATCCCACCTTCAACGCGCACACACCTTCCCAAACACACCTTTCGCCCCCACCATACCCATCCCCCTCTATACCCCCCTTCCAAGAACGCATTCCGCCACGAGAATTCAAGTCCCTGCACCGCGAAGGCTCTGCATCCTCCAGCAGCTCTGGAAGCGCAGGCTCCTCGTCTATGCAAGACTACGAATACGACCCCGACCGCGGACGCCCGCGAGAACGCGAGCCCCAGCGCAGCTCGAGCCCAGACTCGGAGTGCTGTGAGGGTCTCTTCGATTGCACTCAGCTCTGCCAGGAAGAGGGCCCTACCGATCGTGGCCGCGAAGGTATCACTTCTTCGAGATACATGGAATCAGATGAGCGAAGACCGCCGCGGTACGAAGGGCTGGGTGTCGGCTCGCATCGAGATCTTGCCAGTTGAACACATGGCCCTGCTGGCATTCCTTCGTCCAGACTCTTCCATTTGGTTTTCTTGTACTTCCTCAGCATCGTGATTTGTACCATTTAGCTTCTTTCCGAGACGTATTTCGTCATTTCATGTGTTCCCACCCCGGCGCTAAGCTCTTGAGCTTCGACTTCGAACTGATATGGTCCCCAAACAAAGCAGGTGGGGTTGACCATCCTGGTACTCGTTATATGTCTCTCAGGTGGTTAAATATCCATCCCGCTCATGATATGGGACCATCGATCAGGAGTATCTCTCGATCTGTATGGATGTATCCAAATAGCCCTCGGGACCGCGATCATTCCTGGCATTAAAGAGATAGTTGATACAGAGCTATGATATACTTCTACCCTCAAAATGTTCGTCGCTCAATCGTCAAAGGAGTTCTCGAAGAGGTAATTTGCAGCCAGTTCCTCGTTCTTATCGCAGAGAAGGTATGCCTGGAGAGCCTGCTGCGTCGAGAAACCAAGGGATGCCAACTATGAACTCATTAGATCCCGCTATGCTGGAAACAATATAGTCGATAACTTACCCGTTCGATGGCGGCGCGCTCCTCAGCAGTGACCTGAACAACATGTGCGCCAGGAGGGATCTCGTCGTCATCACCCTCACCAGGCTGGATTCCGAGGAGATCATAGAGCATCTCAGGGTTTTGCTGGATCATCTGAGCGATGCCTGGATTCGCCATAGCGAGTTGCTGGAGGAGGCCCTGGGCGGCTTCAGGGTTCTGCTGCAACGCATCGCGGAGCTGCTGAATTTGGGGACTATTCCGGATAGCATTAAGGTCGATGCCTCCTAAGTTGGCTCCAGCTCCAGCTCCAGCTCCAGCTTGTTGATTCTGCTGTTGCGCGAGCTACATGGAAATGAGATGGGGGCTGGGAAAACAAACGGGGCCGTCCACACCTGGAAGAGATTTTGCGGTTGGCCTGCAGGGGCAGCGGGAGCGATAGGGGCAGCTGGAGCAGCTTGCCCTGCAGCTGCGCCAGCGCCTGGACCAGGTGGCTGAGGAGTGTTACCAGCAGCTTCAGCCTCAAGGTGAGCGGGAATGCCCTATCATAGAGTCAGGTGAATTCCAAGAAGCAGTGATCTAATACAACTCACAGTCATCAAGTAC
>Ga0065721_10006179_pt1 | contig 10022 bp, 9 predicted proteins | sample Mesricmetagenome_FD_59108 | JGI IMG/M metagenome (GOLD analysis project Ga0065721, IMG submission 59108) | Mesophilic microbial community from rice straw/compost enrichment Sample: eDNA_1 v2 (version 2) | ecosystem: Engineered > Solid waste > Grass > Composting > Bioreactor | place: USA: Davis... | reverse complement strand
CGGTTTTTGGAACTGTCCGGCGGCGGGGGATCGCTCGTCCCGTCGCGGCCGGCTTGGAACCTGTGGGACAGGCGAAAGCCCCACCCGGCTCACCCGGCCACTGTTCGCCTGCAGGCCGCCCGCGCCGGGTGATAGAGGCGAGTATGGGGCGGGTCCGGGGCGCGGGGATAAGAATTTGGGTTGTCGGGGGGAGGGAGACCACCCGTAGCGCTATCCGCGCAAATTGCCGAACCCAGCACGACGATGGCGCCATACTCAAGACTGTCACCCCGGCGAAGGCCGGGGTCCATCCTGAAGTGTGGCGGTCCCGTTCAGAAGGCTTTCAGCGCCCGGCGCCATCGCAGGCTGGGCCCCGGGTCAAGCCCGGGGTGACGATCGAGTGGGTTGCGACTTCAGGGCACAACTACAAGACCTATTTCGACAGCACAGTGGTCGCTGAAGCTGTTGTAGCAGATGCCCGAAACCTACCGCGGAAGTTATAAGCCCCGCTGCGCGTCACCCTCGGGCTTGACCCGAGGGCGCTTTACTTGGCGAAGGCATCGCATTTCCGGTTGCCAACCCCCACCCAACCTCCCCCTGCCAGGGGGAGGGGTGTATCGCGTTCGCCGCGATCTCAGCGAAGCCGCAACTCTTCCTCTTCCTCTCTCCCTTCTTCAGAGGGAGGCCGGGTGGGGGATTGTGCAGCAAGTACAGAGCCCTCGGGTCAAGCCCGAGGGTGACGGGCGGTGGGGTGCGAGGATCCGTAGCCCGCCCTCAGTTGCCGCCCATTGTGCGTGCCACGGAGCCGGTAAAGACCTGGATCATGGCCGGGGAGAGGATGACGATGAAGAGGACCGGCAGGAAGAAGAGGATGAGCGGTACGGTGAGCTTGGGCGGGAGGGCGGCGGCCTTTTTCTCGGCTTCCATCATGCGGGCCTCGCGGCCTTCTTCGGCCATGACGCGCAGGGCCTGGCCCACGGAGGTACCATAGCGGTCGGCCTGGATGAGGGCGGTCATCACCGACTTGACGTTGTCGAGACCCGTCCGGCGGCCAAGGTTCTCGTAGGCGCGGGTGCGGTCTTCAAGAAAGGACAGTTCGGCGGTGGTGAGGGTCAGTTCCTCGGCCAGTTCCACCGACTGGGCGCCGATTTCCCTGGCGACACGCTTGAAGGCATGTTCCATGGACATGCCCGCTTCGACGCAGAGGAGCAGCAGGTCGAGACAGTCGGGCCAGGAACGCTTGATGGAGGCCTGGCGCTTCTGGATGCGATTTTGCAGCAGGATGACCGGGAGGTAGGCGCCCAGGAGGCCCGCGCCAATGGCGTAGACCAGATTGAGATAGACCGGGCGATCACCCGGCGCCAGGATCAGCAGATATACCGCAGCCACAACAAAGATGACGACCGGGTAGGCAAGGCGCTGGAAGAGAAATTTCGTCAGCTCGCCCTGCCCGCGCAGGCCGGCCATGGCCAGCTTATCGACCGTCGATTCGTCCTGGAAGGCCTTCTTGAGATCGAAGCGATCCACGGCCCGCTTCATGTAGGATTTGACTTCGGTCCCGCGGCGGATCGAGGCGCGGCCATCGGCGTTGGCCGGGCCGCCGCGAAGGCGCGCCATTTCCTCGGCACGCATCTTGTCGCGCTCGAGAGCCACGCGCTTGATGCGGCTCTTCATCTCCTGCCGCACGATCAGGGTCGAGCCGAAGGTGAAGACCACCGCCGCCGCGGAGACGGCAGCCAGCACGGCGATGAGGAAGTCCCGCTGGGTGAGCAGATCCACGATATTCATGTTGCCGGCCCTGCCCCACCCTAGACTTCGAACTGGATCATGCGGTTCATGACAAAGATACCAGCCGCCAGCATGAACACNCCGATGCCCAGGCACACATTGCCGATGGGCGTGGTGAACAGCGGCACGAGGTAGCTGGGAGACACCAGTGACACGAGGATGGCGACGACAATCGGCAGCGAGCCAATGATGCCGGCCGAGGCCTTGGCTTCCGAGCTCATGGCCTTGACCTTCTGCTTCATTTTCTTGCGGTTGCGCAGCACCCGGGCGAGATTGCCCAGCGCCTCGCTGAGATTGCCGCCGGCCTGCTGCTGCACCGAGATGACGACAACAAAGAAATTCACTTCCGGCAGGGGCACGCGATCGAGCAGCACCTGCACCGCTTCGGTCATGGAAAAGCCGAAAGCCTGCTGGTCCAGCACGCGGGCAAACTCGGACCGCACCGGCTCCTTGGTGTCCTTGGCCACCACACGCATGGAATCGTTGAGNGGCAGGCCGGTCTTGACGCCACGCACNATGGCNTCGANNGCNTTGGGCANNTCGTCGAGNNACNTGTCCTGNTANNNCTTGCGCTTGTGCGAGACATACATGCGCGGCAGGAGATAGGCACCGGCTACCGCAAAGATGGCGGCAAAGTAGAACGGCACCTGGGCCAGGAACAGCACCACGAAAAGCACAGCGCCGAAAATGACGCTGTTGCGGATGAAGGTGGCCGGCGTGATGGTCATGCCGGACTGGAAGATCAGGTTTTCGAGCGTCAGGCGCTTTTTGGCATTGAGCTCGTCGGTCTGGGACTTGAGCGCCTGCTGCACGCTCTTGCGGCGGCTTTCGCGCACGCGATTGGCGTCGGCGTTCTGGCGGTTGGCGCGGATATCGCCCCGAAAGGCCTTGATGCGCTGCTGCGCGCGCTTGTTGCCCAGGGCGGAGGGCACAAGGGCAAAGCCGGCCGCACCGACGGTGATGGCGAACAGCACGATCAGCAGCATCGTGTTCATGCTCAGCGTCCCATGATTTCGTGCTGTTCGGTATTGGCCTTTTCGAGAGCCTCGACGAGGTTGGCTTCCTCGTTGAAGTAGCGGGCGCGCTCGGTGAACTGGGGCTTGGTGATGCCCGTGGAGCGATGCTTGCCGATCAGCATGCCGTTGGCATCCTCGCCCATGATGTCATAGACAAACACGTCCTGGGTCACGATCACATCGCCTTCCATGCCCAGTACTTCGGTGATGTGGGTGATGCGGCGCGAACCATCGCGCAGGCGGGCTGCCTGGACGATGACGTCGATGGACGAGACGATCATTTCGCGGATCGTGCGGCTGGGCAGGGCATAGCCGCCCATGGTGATCATGGATTCGAGACGCGACAGAGCCTCGCGCGGGCTGTTGGCGTGCAGGGTACCCATAGAGCCGTCGTGGCCGGTATTCATGGCCTGGAGCAGGTCGAAGGCCTCGGGTCCGCGCACTTCGCCCACGATGATGCGTTCGGGCCGCATACGCAGGCAGTTCTTGATGAGGTCGCGCATGGTGATCTCGCCTTCGCCCTCAAGATTGGGCGGGCGGGTTTCAAGACGCACCACATGCGGCTGCTGGAGCTGCAGTTCGGCCGAGTCCTCGCAAGTGATGACGCGCTCGTCCTTCTCGATGAAGGCGGTGAGGCAGTTGAGCAGTGTGGTCTTGCCCGAACCGGTACCGCCCGAGATCAGCACATTGGCGCGGACGCGGCCAAGGATGCGCAGGACTTCGGCGCCTTCGGGAGAGATCGAGCCATATTTGACCAGCTGCTGAAGGGTCAGCTTGTCCTTCTTGAACTTGCGGATGGTGAGCGCGGCGCCGTCGATGGCCAGCGGCGGGGCAATGACATTGACGCGGGAACCATCGGGCAGGCGCGCGTCGCAGATGGGCGACCCTTCGTCGACGCGACGGCCAACCTGGCTCACGATGCGCTGGCAGACATTCATCAGGTGCGCGTCGTCGCGGAACCGCACATTGGTCAGCCGCACCTTGCCGCCCACTTCAATGTAGCACTTCTGCGAGCCGTTCACCATGATATCGGCAATGTCGTCGCGCGCCAGAAGCGGCTCGAGCGGGCCATAGCCGAGCACGTCGTTGCAGATGTCCTCGAGCAGGTCCTCCTGCTCGGAAATCGACATGACGATGGATTTGAGGGCGATGATCTCGGCGACGATGTCGCGGATTTCCTCACGCGCTGCCTGCGTCTCCATGGTGGCGAGCTGGCTGAGATCGATGGAGTCGATCAGCGCGTTGAAGATGGCGGACTTGGTCTGGAAATATTCCTTGGCCCGCTGGGCATCGGCCGGAGCGCGCACGTCGAGCACTTCATCGGTGGTGCGCATGCGCGCAGCCATGTTGTCGCTGTCGCTGGCCCGGCGCTGCGGAGCGGCAGGCGCGACCGGCGGCGGGCTGGCCACCGGGCGGGGAGCCTCGCTCAGACCCGGAGTATTGCCGCCGAAGGTGGTCCGCTTGCCAAACATTGGTCTCATAGGTCCCCTGAACTAGGCACGCTTCTTGAACAGCGAGGGCAGCTTGAGCAGGCTGCTCCCCTTGCCGCTCCCGTGAACGACCTGCCGGCCGGTAACCTGCATGCCGATGGCCGAGAAGGTCTCGACAAGCTTGTTGTTGGCCGACACCTCGGCGATCATCTGGCCGTTATTGGCCGCCGTGCCGAAGAGCGCCGCGTCAAAACCGATCTGTCCGATCAGGCTGCATTCCACCGACGCGGCGAACTCGCTGGCGCCGATCTCGGGGCGCCGCGGCACGCCGAGCTTGTTGATCACCAGCTTCGGTGCATTGTCGGTGGGCCGCAGGGTCTTGATCGCATCCGCCAGGTTCTTGGCATTGCGCAGATTGGCCAGGTCCGGCTCGGCCACGATCACCACATCATCGATCGAGGCCAGCGTCTGGCGTGTCCAGGCATTCCAGGCGTGGGGAATGTCGAGCACGATGACCGGGACGCTTTTCTGGCAGATCTCGATGACCTGCTCGAATTCGCGTTCCTCGAAATCCCAGGTGCGNTCCAGGGTTGCCGGAGCNGTCAGCAGGTTGATGTGATTGGCNGCCTTGCTCATCAGCCGGTCCAGCATGGTCTGGTCGACCTTCTGGTTGGCCAGCAATGCATCGGCCAGGCCGTGGGGCGGGTCCTGGTTGAAGTTGAGCCCCGCCGTGCCAAAGGCAAGGTCCATGTCGACGATCAGGCAGTCCTGCCGGAGGCCGGTGGCAATGGACCAGGAGACATTATGCGCGATGGTGGAACTGCCCGCTCCGCCCTTGGCGGCGATGAAGCCGACTGTCCGGCCGATCGGGGCCGCGCCATCGGAGGCNTAAAGGTCGGTGATGGCAGTGACNATTTCGGCCGATGTCGCGGGCAGCACGATGTATTCGGAAATGCCCGAGCGGATNAGTTCGCGATAGAGCATCACNTCATTGACGTGGCCAAGNACGATCACNCGGGTCGAGGCGTCGCACACTTCGGCCAGCCGCCCCAGGCTATCGGGAATGTCCTCGGGCGCCAGGCTGGTTTCGACGATGATGAGGTTGGGGGTAGGGTTGGACTTGTACGTTTCCACCGCCCCGTCGATGCCGCCATTATGCGTGGTCAGCGCCACCTTGGACATGCGCCGGTCATGCAAGGCGCTCTCGACCAATTGGGCCGTCTGCGAATGTTCACAGAAGGCCTGGATGGTGATGCGCGGCACCAGGCGCGCGCCCGAGGCAATCTCGGCGGCGGGTTCTTCGACCAGCGGGGGGTGCTCGGGAGTGAGGAAACTCATGGCAGAAACTGCTCCTGAACCGCGATCAATCGAGGACGAAACCGACAGAGCCGGAGAACCCGCCCCGGAACTCGCCGGTGGCTCCGACGCCGTACTGCTTTTCAATGGCGCCGAGGAAGAAGGCCTCGGCATCATTGGTGATGGCCACATTGTCCGTGGGCACCGGGATGGAATTGACCGGCGAGGGCGAGACCAGATAGGGCGTGACGAGGATCACCAGTTCGGTCTGCTGGCTGAGATATTCGCTCGAGCGGAACAATGCGCCCAGGATCGGAATGTCGCCAAGGCCCGGCAGCTGGCTGACGCTGCGCGTCTGGCGCTCCTGCAACAGGCCGCCAATGGCGAGCGTCGTGCCGGGCGGCAGTTCCACCGCAGTCTTGACATCGCGGCGGGTGAGCGCCTGGCTGCCGGCCTGGATTTCGGAAACGCTGGTATCCACGGCAAGGCTGATCGTGCCGTTGGACCGCACGACGGGCGAGAAGCTCAGCTCCACGCCATAGGGCTTGTAGGTGACGGTCTGGCCGTTGATGTTCGAGGTGGTGATGGGGAACTCGCCGCCCGCCATGAACTCGGCGCTCTGGCCCGAGGTGGCCGTCAGCACAGGCTGGGCCAGGACGCGCAGCGCACCGCGGTCCTGCAGGGCGCGGATGGCGGCATTGACCTCGAAACCATTGCCATTCCAGCCCAGGTCCAGGCCGTGACCGGCCCTGGCCGTCGGCCCGTTGAAGCTGGCCGAGAGATTGCCGATGGTCGCGGTGCCAGAGAGATTGATGCCCAGCTGGTTGGCCACGTCGCGGCGGATTTCCGAGACCGTGACCTGCAGCATGACCTGCTGGGGCCCGACAACCTGGATCAGGCTGCCTTCGCCCTCGGTATCGGCAATGGCATTGGCCATGGCCTCGGCATTGGCCTTGTCCTCGGCCGAAAGCACCGTGCCGGTGAGGACGAAGTGGATCTTGTCGTTGAGCGAATTGTTGGTCAGCGTTTCGACCTTGATGTTCGACCCCGGGATGACCCGGGCGAGCGTGGCCTCGAGTGCGCGCCCGACCTGCAGCGGGGGCAGGATGATGTCGACATCGAGCACGCTGATGGTGCGGCCTGCATCATCGATAAAGATGATGTTGGTGGCGCCTTCTTCGAGCCCCTGGATAATGGCCCGGGTGCGGGTGCGCATGATGGCGGCCGCGATATTGGGCTGGGAGACGACGACCTCGGCCACGCCCGCAGGCAGGTCCACGATCATCGACTTGTTCATCTCCACTTCCAGCTTGCGCACCGCCCCATAGGCATTTGCGGCCACGGTCAGGTGCGCCTGGGCCTGCGCCATGGCAGGGGCTGCACCGCCCAGGGCGAGCATGAGAGCGGTGAAGCCTGCGGCCAGCAGGTACCGGGGCTTCGGAGCGAACTTGATTGCGGTTGCAATGTTCATGGTCATCTCGCTCTTACTGCGGCAGGACCTGGGGCGTCTCGGACGTCACAGGAGACTGAATGGGGGTGCTGGCGGCGCTGTAGTCGGCGCCGCTGTCGGCAGGACCGCTGCCGGCCATGACGCTCTGTTCCTTGCCGTAGCGGATGAGGCGGACCGCCTGGTTGCCCGTGGCTGGCCCGGTATCGGCTCGGTTGAAATCGGCCACCGACCGCAGCGTCAGGCTGAGCTGGCCGCGCGTCGATGCATTGACCAGGGTTTCGGCCTGGGCAGGATCGAGCTCGAGCGTCGCGATGGTGGAATTGTCGAAGGTGATCGGCGTGGGGCTCTCGGCTGTGCCGGTCTCATCCCCGCCGGTGACGCCCATTTCGCCAAGGCGCTTGCCCAGGGCGAGCACGCGCACATTGGAAAGAATGACTTCCGAGCGCTGTCCCGCCGCAGTCGAAGTGGTCAGCAGCACGTCAACATGATCGTTTGGCACAATGAAGCCGCCGGCGCTCGAAGCTGCCGTGACGGTCACCGACACGCCGCGCTTGCCGGGCGCCAGAACCGCCGAGAGATAGCCCTGGTCGGCGCGGACCAGCTTTGCCTCGCGGATGGGCTCGCCGGGGAAGAATTCGAAGCGGGCGACCGCGCCGGTCAATTGCTCGGGCGCATCCGGCATGGCAGCCACAGTCACGTATTCTGGCCGCAGCGCCCCTTCTGGCCAGTCCTGCCACTCGACGCGTTCAGCGTTCAGGCGTTCGCCGACACCAATCGGCGCCCTTGCAACCAGGATCTGGGTTTTCGCCTCTTCGACGACCTGGGTGACGACCTCGGGTGTCGGTGCCGGCGCACGGCCGCCGCCACGCGTGACCAGAAAGGCTGCCAGCGAACCGGCCACCAAGGCTACCAACAACAGGACTATACGCGCCGGTCTCATGACCCACTCCGGTTGCACAGGGCAAGAAAGGCCCAATTCCACCGGGTGGACTATGAAAGCAAAGGGTCAAGGTTTAGTTAATCCGACCTTTGCAAGAGGGGTTAACAATATATGAATACTTGCTTTTTGCAAAACTCTACCACTGGACGTGCAACCTCATCCGCTCCGAGGCGAGCTGAGGGCTTTGCAATTATGGGAAAATGTCAGGTGGCCAGGCGCTCGAAAATGAGCGTGTTGGAATAGGTGAGCAGACCGGCCACCGCCATGGCAACGCCATAGGGGATGCCCTGCTTGGGGTCGAGCAGGCGGGCGGCCCAGGGCATGGAGCTGACGAAGCCCGGCGTCGGCATCCGCCGCAGCAGCAGGATGGCAAGGGTAAGCACACCCCCCAGGATCGCCGTATAGGCCAGATAAGGCAGGGTCAGGCCGAAGCCGAGCCAGAGGGTGGTGGCTGCGGCCAGCTTGGCATCGCCACCGCCGATCCAGCGCAGCGCGAACATGGTGAAAGACACGACCAGAACGACAAAGGCACAGAGCACGTGCATGGCAAACTGCTGCAGCGGCATTTCCACGATGAGCGCGGCGACCACGAAGCCGGCGGCCAGCAACAGCACCAGCTTGTTGGAGATGCGCATGGTCAGAAGATCGGAGGATGCCGCGAAGGCCATGGCCATCGGAAAGAACATAAGGGCGATGGTGGACATCATGCACTCCCCCGGAGCAGTCTTGTCTTGGAAGACAGCTTGCCAGACGGGACTTAAGAAAGCGGAAAGGGAAGGCCCGGAGACCTTCCCTTTCCAGATACTGGACCGTACGGCGCCGTTACGAGTTGGTCGGCATGTTGCCGGCAAGCGTACCGGCGATACCGTTGAAGAGGTTGGCCAAGCTGTCACCCAGAGCGGTGGCGGCAAGGATGATACCCACAGAGATAAGCGCGGCGATCAGGCCGTACTCGATTGCAGTCGCGCCCGACTCGTCCTGCGCGAAACGTGCGAAAATGTTCATTCCCAGGCTCCTTTTTACACGTCCTCAAGTGACTGCAGTGTCGGACCACGTCACACATCGAACATGGGCAAACGCTAGCGGTGACAGGTTGAAATAGCGTTAATCCGTGGGCAGCCCCTGTATTCAGAACGGCAGCGTATTACTCTTGATGTTCAAGAGGTTACTTAAATTGATAAATGTTTAAACAATCAAGAGCCGGACAGAGCGGCGCAACCAGGCAAACAAACCACCTGCCACTTTCCGGAGCGTAACGAGGCTCATCCTGTAAAATACTGACTCTGTCCGGCACTGACGTGAAACACCCTTAAATGCCCTGGCGTTTGCCAAGTATTTACCATTCCGGAGGATTGTGGACATCAGCGTATCAGTATCGGATTCCCGCCATGTCCCGTGCCGCCACCCTTGCCCTGCTGCTCATTGCAAGCCTTGCTGCACCCATGCCCAGCCAGGCTCAGGACGGCGCGCCGATCAGCGTCAATGTCAACATGGCCCGCGTATTGCGCATTAGCGCTCCTGCGGCGACTGTGATCGTGGGCAATCCCGGCATTGCCGATGTGACCATCCAGGACCCGCGGACCCTGATCCTTACTGGCAAGAGCTATGGTCAGACCAATCTCATCGTGCTCGACAGCCGCGGTGAGCCTGTGGCCGACACGCTTGTGGAAGTGGTGCAGATGACGGCCGGCGTGACGACCGTCTATCAGGGCCAGAACCGCACTACCCTTTCATGCGCCCCGGTATGCCAGCCGGTGGTGATGATGGGCGACGATACCGGCTTTTCCGGACAGACCCTGGCGTCGTCGCAACTGGTCCAGTCGGCCGCCAACTGACAGACTGCGCCCCGGCGCTTTACCCCGCGTTCACCACGAAGACCTGCGCGTGTATTTGCATTGGCAATACTAACTTTTGGGTTAGGGTATACCCCTAGTCTTTGCCCGTTGAAAACGAGCAGGGACCAACTTGACCGTGTGGGGCATAGCAAAGACACTCCTGCACGCCAATCTCCGGCGCCTGGTTCGGGACGAACGGGCTGTCACAGCCATCGAATTCGGCCTTCTGGCCGTACCTTTCTTTGCCGTCATCGGCGCCATATTGCAGACCTCGGTGGTTTTTCTTGC
>Ga0065721_10006178_pt1 | contig 10022 bp, 10 predicted proteins | sample Mesricmetagenome_FD_59108 | JGI IMG/M metagenome (GOLD analysis project Ga0065721, IMG submission 59108) | Mesophilic microbial community from rice straw/compost enrichment Sample: eDNA_1 v2 (version 2) | ecosystem: Engineered > Solid waste > Grass > Composting > Bioreactor | place: USA: Davis... | reverse complement strand
GAGGCACTTGTTACCGATGGGGCCTTGAAGCAATGTATCAACAAGAGCCTGATGTTGTTCGACGACATAAACAATGCTGCGAAGCAACACGCCGATGAATTCCGCGCTGCGTTGTACCGTTACTGGGACGAGGCGCCTGCAGAAGTAAGACCGGTGCTTGCCAAAGTACTCGAACTTAAAGACTACCTGGTAGACAAGAGCGTTTGGATCTTCGGAGGCGATGGCTGGGCTTACGATATCGGGTTTGGAGGTCTTGACCACGTGATGTCATCCACACGGAATATAAACGTGCTCGTCCTTGACACCGAGGTGTATTCCAACACCGGAGGTCAGGCGTCTAAATCGACTCCCCGCGGTGCCGTGGCCAAGTTTGCAGCCAATGGAAAGCCCGTTGGTAAGAAGAACCTGGGACTCATGATGAGTTCGTACAATACTGCCTACGTTGCGTCGGTAAACATGGGTATGGACCGTGAGAAAACGGCCCTCGCCATGGTGGAAGCAGAACGATACAACGGGCCGTCGCTGGTAATTGCGTACTCACCGTGTATCGCACATGGCTATGACCTCAAGCACGCGAAGAAACAGTCGGAGAAAGCAGCGAAAACCGGTTACTGGCCGATGTATCGTTTCAATCCGGAACTGCGTGCACAGGGACAGTCGCCCTTCACCTGGGATTATCAGCCGGAACAGGCGCCGTTCCGCGAGTATGTGAACGAAGAACTTCGATATAAAACGTTGATGCTCTCCAATCCGGCAGAATCTGACCGGCTACTTAACCTGGCAGAAAAAGACAACAGCCAGCGCCTTACCGACTTGAATCACCTCAACTGAACGAAAAAAACACTCTCAACATGCCAAAGCTCACCACATCTTACCTCGGCCTGAGTCTGAAGAACCCCATTATCGTGGGGGCAAGTAATCTTGTTACCAATGAGGACAATCTCGAGAAACTTGAACGTGCCGGAGCTGCTGCGATCGTATACAAATCCCTGTTTGAAGAGCAAATTCAACTTGAGTCACACCAATGGGAACTCGCGCAGGATTTGTATAGCCATTGGGATTCAGAATATGTATCGATGTTCCCCAAGGTGGAACATGCAGGACCTGCGGAACACCTGCTGGCATTGCGAAAAGCCAGGCAACGTCTTTCGATTCCATTGATCGGGAGTCTGAACGCCGTGCTTAACGAGTCGTGGGTCGAGTACGCCGCCAAGATGGAAGAGACCGGTATCGATGCGTTGGAGCTTAACTTTTATACAAATACAACTGACTATCACACGGATGGCGAAAAAATCGTCGCGAAACAACTGGATGTGTTGAAGCTTGTCAGGGACGTTGTTACCATCCCAATAGCTGTTAAGTTGAGTCCATTCTACACCAATACCCTGTCCGTTATTGGCCAGATGGACGCGGTGGGTGCTGACGGATACGTGCTCTTCAATCGCCTTTTCCAGCCCGACATCGACATAATGCGCGAAGAGCATCATTATCCCTACAACTTCAGCAGTGAGAACGACAATCGTCTGGCGCTGCGATATGCGGGATTGTTATATGGCAACGTCGGTGGATCTATATGCGCCAACACGGGCATCTTCACAGGTGGAGATGTCGTTAAGATGATCCTCGCGGGAGCCGATGCCGTGCAAGTAGTAAGTACGATCTACAAAAAAGGCATCAGTCATCTCGAAAAAATGCTCGAAGCGCTGGAAGAATGGATGGATCTCAAGCATTACAAATCGCTGGACGACTTCAGGGGTAAGCTCTCCAAACAGAAGTTGCCGGATCCTTTCGCCTATAAGCGTGCACAGTATGTCGACATTCTGATGAAATCGGATGTATTCATGCAATATCACCCTAAACAAGATAAACGACATCTTGAATGGGATGAATTATAATCTTTAAATCGGTAGAACTAACTATGGAAAAAATCGGAATCTTTTACGGCTCCACAGATGGAAATACGGAGCGTATTGTCGGGCAGATCGCTGCTGAGTTTGGCGACGGATTGGTTGACGTCCACAATGTCAAATCTGCTACAGCGGATGACTTGCAGCCTTATGCAAATATCATTCTCGCATGTCCGACCTGGGAAATAGGTCAACTCCAGGAAGACTGGGAAAGTTTCATCGACGAGCTCGATGATGTTGACTTCGCGGGCAAACGTGTAACGTACGTTGGTCTTGGCGATGCCGACGGTTACCCCGATACGTATCAGGATGCCATGGGTATTATTCACCAAAAAGTTGACGGCAGGGGATGCACGTTTGTCGGAGCATGGCCTACTGACGGATATACCTTTGAAGCCTCCAAGGGTGTGGTCAACGGAAAATTCCTTGGGCTGGCCATCGACGAAGACAATCAGAAAGACCTGACTGAAGGACGGATTAAGAAATGGGTTGATCAGCTCAGGGCAGAGTTCGCATAGGTTGAATCCTTATGGGTTATGGAAGATATACGTTTCAAGAAACCGGTGTTCCCATTGCAGGAGCCGCTTAGGAAATACTTGCTTCATGCCCACCGTGAAGCAAGTGTTCCGATCGCGTATCACGACCTGCTTCGTTTCAGCAATGCCATAACCCTCTTCGACCGCTTCGGCAANGATACGCTCTGGGAAACGCTCATCTACAACGAGAGTGACCGCCGGGANATTTACGACGCACTCTTCAAGATTTACATTCAACTGAAAGTCGGCGGGGAAGTTGGCGGGCTTGACCACCTGTACGTCGACCGCGTAGACTGGTGCCTGTACGCCAACACGCATCCTATCCGGGTGCGTATCGTTAACCGCCTCAATGACTTGTTCGATTATTTTTACGTGAAGCACGCCGATGCTTCGCGAATTTACGGGATGGAACTCGAGCATTTCCTTTCACCGAACAAGATCAACTTCCTGGTAAGTCATAATACCCTCATTGAGGAACACATCCAGGGGATACCAGGTGAATCGTTCATCAAGAGCTATCTGGATCGCGATGACTATAATCCACTCCGCCTGGCGAAGGAGTTTGTAAAGTTCAACGAGCGCTGCTTCGTTCAGCTTCTCGGCGACATCAGGCGAGACAACTTCGTCGTGGAGATCGTTCCCGATTTTGATGAAGTTCACTTCCGACTGCGGGCGATCGACTTCGATCAGCAGTGCTACGAAGGCAATGTCAAAATTTACCTGCCGCAGTTCTTCAAGGAAAACAATCCCATACTTCGCCTCGGATTTAATTCAATCACACCCGTATTGGAGCTGCAATACCAAAGGGAGGAACGCACCCGAATAGCAAACCGGATAAAAACATCTCAGCGCCAACTGGCGGAGTTGCTGGATGCGATGCAGCTCGACATTATTTCTTCTGCTGCAAATGTGGAACGATTGAAGAATGAGCTCGCGGATATCTATGAGGACGGTGAGTTTCTGCGGTGCAGAACAATGGGGGATATCGTGAAGACAAGTCTGGTGATGATCGGCCGCTACCCGGTAAGGCCGAGAATCCGTGTCAAACCTAAACGTAATTTGATACCCGATGAAGCCGGCGAATAGTATTGGTCATGATGGAGTCGTTGAACGAGTCGTCAACGGTGCCGCGTTTGTGTCTGTACGACACGACTCGGGATGCGCCGGATGCAGTGCGAAGTCATCCTGCGGGATGGCCGACTCCGCTGACAAAGTATTCAAAATACCGATCGGCGACAATATCATCCGCGAAGGCGAACGCGTAACCGTGAATATCTCCATCAGGAGTGGATTCAGGGCGGTTGTCGTTGGATACCTTGTTCCTTTCGGCATCGTCGTTGCAAGCCTCGTCTCCTCCATTGGTATGGGCGTAAGTGAAGCGATTGCCGGTATTATCTCATTGGCAATGGTAGTTCCCTATTACCTGCTGCTGAAAATATTCTCAAAGTATTTTTCAAATGAACTCTCCATCCAAGTACAGAAGCCATGAATAACATCGTACTATATACCATTTTGGTTCTGTGCACTACCGGNGTCGTGGCCGCTGTGATATTGTATTTTGTTTCNAAGCGNTTNGCAGTAACAGAAGATGAACGCATCGCCCTGGTGGAGGAAGTTCTGCCAAATTCAAACTGCGGCGGCTGTGGNCAGCCTGGATGCCACGCGTTCGCTGAAGCGGTNGTGAAATCAGGAGATCTCTCCACCCTTCACTGTCCCGTGGGCGGAAACGATGTTATGAAAAAGGTCGCCGATGTACTGGGCGTAAAACCGGTGGAGAAAGATCCCTACATCGCAGTGGTGCGCTGCTCGGGTTCGTTTGAATACCGCAGAAAGACAAACATTTACGATGGNGCCAGCTCATGCACGTTGTCGGCATCGTTATACGCCGGCGATACCGGGTGCGCCTGGGGNTGTCTCGGTCTTGGTGAGTGTGTGGATGCCTGCGACTTCGAAGCGATGTACATGGATGAACGCACCGGTCTTCCTGTAGTCATTGAAGACAAGTGTACNGCCTGCAACGCGTGCGTGAAAGCTTGCCCCAAACACATTCTGGAGCTGTGGCCAAAAGGAAAAAAGAATCAGCGTGTATACGTAGCATGTCTNAATGAGGANAAGGGNAGCACCGCCAGAAAATCCTGCGAGGTGGCGTGCTCCGGCTGCGCGAAGTGTTTCGACGCATGCCGGTACGAAGCGATCTCCATCGAAGGCAACCTTGCCTCGATTGACTATGAAAAGTGCAAGTTGTGCATGGAATGTATTGAGGTCTGTGATGTCCACAACATACTTGCGGTCAACGTTCCGTCAGAAAAGATCGCTGCCGCCAATGAACAGCGAATCAAACGTGCGGAACGCAAGAAAAAGCAGGAGGAACAACTACAAAAAGATGCCAGCGATGCGAAATCTGTTCAGTAATCTCAAGACTTTTCGCAAAGGAGGGGTACATCCTCCGGAACATAAGCTTTCGGCACACGAGCCGATTGTAACTCTGCCTGTGCCGAAAATTGCAAACATTCCTGTAATCCAGCACCTGGGGGCGCCTGCGCGCATCGTGGTCGAACGCGGTGAGATGGTCAAGGTCGGCCAGGTAATCGCTGTCCACGATGGATTCGTATCCGCCAACATTCACGCGTCTGTGTCGGGCAGGGTGGGGCCTGTCGAAGAAGCCCTGGATAGCAGTGGTTTTAAACGCACCATTATACCTATACGCGTGAAAGGCGATGAATGGATGGAAGATATTGACCGTACGGGCGAACTGAAGGAGGCTATCACATTGAGCCGTGACGAGATAGTCAATCGGATAATGGAAGCGGGTGTCGTCGGACTGGGGGGAGCTGCGTTTCCATCGCACGTCAAACTTACTGTTCCGGAAGGAAAGAAAATTGAGTACCTCATAATAAACGGCGTTGAATGCGAACCTTACCTCACCGCCGATCACCGTTTGATGGTTGAGAAACCCGACGAGATTGTAACAGGTATCCGGTTGCTGATGCACGCGTTGGGCGTGGAGAAAGCCATCGTAGGGATTGAAAACAACAAAGAAGACGCGATCCAAATCATGCGTCGCGCATGTAGCCGTTACGCCGGGATCACGGTAGAGGCTCTTGCTGTACAGTATCCGCAGGGTGGTGAAAAGCAACTTATACAAGCTCTCCTGGATCGCGAAGTTCCGTCCGGAAAACTACCTGCGGATGTGGGTGCCGTTGTGCACAACGTAGGAACGACATTCGCCGTGTACGAAGCGGTGCAGAAAAATAAGCCACTCATCGAACGTATCGTCACGGTCACAGGCAAGAGCGTAGCAAAGCCGGGGAATTTCCGTGTGAGAATAGGTACGCCTGTTAGCGATCTGATTGAAGCAGCAGGAGGAATACCCGAGGATACGGGGAAAATTATCAGCGGTGGGCCAATGATGGGCAGGGCGATTAGTAGTGTTGATATCCCCATCGCCAAGGCAACGTCCGGTATCTTGCTGATTCCACGCGAAGAGTCGAAGCGAACCCAGGTGTACAACTGCCTGCGCTGTGGCAAATGCGTAGAGGTGTGTCCTATGGGACTGTCGCCATATTATCTGATGAGCCTGGGGCAGCGCGGTGACGTGGATGAGGCTGCTGAAGAACATATTCTTGATTGTATCGAGTGTGGTTCATGTTCTTTCGTGTGCCCTTCCAACAGACCAATACTGGATTGGGTAAGACTGGGGAAAACAAGAGTGAAAAAATCGAAATAACATGCCTTCGTTACTAACAGTATCGCCGTCGCCTCATATTCATGGCGACATGTCAGTACCGGGAATCATGCGGGTGGTGATCATTGCGCTGCTTCCTGCCCTGTTCTTTTCCGTGTANGTCTTTGGCCTTCCGGCGCTGATGATCACAATACTGGCGGTGCTCTCNTGCATGTTAAGTGAATTTCTGATCACGCGNTTTTTACTGAACANGCCNGACAGTCTCCAGGACGGTTCTGCGGTGATCACCGGGATNTTGCTTGCGTTCAATGTGCCTTCAAACCTGCCGTGGTACCTCGTGANGATCGGATCATTGGTAGCGATGGGCATCGGCAAGCTGAGCTTTGGCGGACTCGGTAACAATCCGTTTAATCCGGCACTCGTGGGTAGAGTATTTCTGCTGATATCATTTCCGGTTCAGATGACGAGCTGGCCTGCTCCGGGATTTACGCTCGGTCCGGATGCTACTACCAGTGCCACACCACTGGGCCTGCTGAAAGACGGTATTCGCGCTGGCGAGCCTCTTTCCGGACTCATGGATCAGATGCCGTCGTATAAGGACTTCTTCTTCGGATTTCAGGGAGGTTCCCTGGGTGAGATCTCAGCGATCGCTTTGTTGATCGGGTTTGGCTACATGCTGTACAAAAGGGTAATCACCTGGCACATTCCCGTCTCGGTCATTGCGACGGTCTTCTTACTGACTGGTGTGCTTTGGCTGGCTGACCCTTCCCGTTATGCCAGTCCTTTCTTTCACATCCTCACCGGAGGTGTCTTGCTCGGAGCAATCTTCATGGCAACAGATTACGTGACCTCTCCGGTAACGCATCGAGGTATGGTGATTTTTGGCGTTGGAATCGGCGTGCTCACTGTGCTGATACGCCTTTATGGAAGCTACCCTGAAGGCATTTCGTTCGCCATTCTCGTTATGAATGCCTTCGTGCCCATTATTAACAGATACATACGGCCCGTACAGTTCGGTGGTAAGAGTGTTGTAAAAAAACAATAGTTCCTATGGCAACGATTAAGTCAACCTTCACCAATATGCTCGTTACTCTTACGGTCGTGACTCTTGTTGCGGCGGTAGCCCTGGGGTTCGTGTACAGAGCGACGAAGGCACCCATTGAAAAGGCGACCATTGCAAAACAGCTTAAGGCTATTGAGTCGGTGATGAAGAAATCCGACAACAATCCGGTGGCTGAGAAATTTAAGGTGGGGATGCCGGGAGCTAAGGACAGTCTCGAATTCTTTCCTGCGATGTTCGAAGGCGAATTCCAGGGTGTGGCAATCAAAACAAAATCCGGAAAAGGTTATAGTGGCGATATCTGGTTGATGGTTGGTTTTAACGGCGACGGCACTATTGCTGATGTTTTTGTCATCCAGCACCTGGAAACGCCTGGTCTCGGATCGAAAATTTCTGATCCGGTATTTATCAATCAGTACAAAGGAAAACATCCGGAGAAAGACAATCTGCTTGTGCGCAAAGACGGTGGAACTGTCGATGCTATATCAGGGGCTACGATTTCTTCACGGGCATTTTCAGAAGCTGTTCTGACTGCGTACGAAGCATTCAAACAATCAGAGTATGGAAAAGATCAGCATGAAAGATAATTTCCTAAAGGGAATTGTTAAGGAGAACCCCGTATTCGTCGTAATGCTGGGCTTGTGCCCGACGCTTGGGGTAACGTCAAGTGCTATCAACGGGGTGGGTATGGGCGTAGCTACACTCTTTGTGCTCACGATGTCCAATGCAGTGATCGCCATGGTTAAGAATGTTATTCCTGCCAAGGTGCGTATACCTGCATACATTGTGATCATCGCCGCATTTGTAACAGTCATTGACCTGCTGATGGCGGCCTACTTGCCAGGCTTGCACGAACAGCTTGGTCTTTTCATTCCGCTCATCGTCGTTAACTGCATCGTCCTTGGGCGTGCTGAAGCCTTTGCATCGCGGAATTCGGTTGGAGCAAGTGCCATCGACGGACTTGGTATGGGGCTCGGCTTTACCTATGCGCTTACCCTGCTGGGCTTCATCCGTGAGTTGCTCGGTAACCTGTCCGTGTTTGGGTACAAAATTACCGATGCTGATGGAATGCTCATTTTCATTCTGGCACCTGGTGCTTTTATCACGCTTGGTTTCATCATCGCCTTTAATAAATGGCTCGATTTGAGAAAGAAGAAACGGCCACAACGGAATATACCGTCAACGAAAGAAGTATTAAATGTCTGAATCATCCCATATGGAATACGTCATTATCATCTTCTCGGCAATCTTTATTAACAACATTGTATTGTCGCGGTTCCTGGGAATATGCCCGTTCCTGGGCGTATCGAAAAGTTATTCTACCGCATTGGGGATGGGCATGGCGGTGCTGTTTGTGATGACCATCAGCACCATCATTACGTATTTGCTGATGCATTTTGTCCTTGAACCATTGGATGTTACATACCTTCAGACGGTAGGCTATATTCTCATCATCGCTTTTCTGGTTCAGGTCGTTGAAATAGTCCTTAAAAAGGTCAGTAACGACTTGTATCAGTCATTGGGTGTGTTCCTTCCGTTGATCACGACCAATTGTACGATCCTTGGGGTTGCTATTCTGGTGATTCAGAAAGAGCTCACGCTGCTCGAGAGTGTTCTGTTCGCGGTAGGTAATGGCTTAGGCTTTACACTGGCGATCGTGTTGTTTGCATCCCTTCGCGAGCAACTCGACTTTGTCGACCTCCCTCCGGCGATGAGAGGGGTTCCGGCAGCACTACTCGTGGCGAGCATTCTGGCGATGGCCTTCATGGGGTTCGCCGGAATAGTATAGCCGGCGCAGGTCCGCAAACGGCTTATTGGTCGCGATCGTCAGGCCGCGGCTACTGGAACCAATCGGAGATGATGTTGATAACATCCTGGCGGATGGCAGGGTTTGCACCCGAAGCCAGGGCGATAGAAATCACCAGTCCGAGGATGGCGTACAAAAGGTCACGCGCAATAAGGTTCAGTGCTTTGCCTTTGTGTTTGTTGCCCTTCTTTTTGCGAGCGAGGCTCACCGCGATTTCGCGTCCGCCTATAACGCCGAGAAACACCCACGTGGTGCTGATAGGAACGGTGCTGACAAACAGTTTGTACAGGAGCAGTAACACATAGGTGAAATCGATCAGGGTTGCTGCCCGTACGTCCGAGATGCGTACCTTTTCACTAACCACTTCCTGAATACGGTCGCCGCGCAGATAGAAAAGAAATCCAAGTCCAAAGAATATCGTCGACGCAAAAATGATGAACTGGGTCAGGTTTAGCTGGCGTGGCAGGAAGACCGCGATGTTGGCGCCATCCTGCATCAGCCACACGGCCCACAAAGCTCCACTTACAATCCATTGGATAACGGTCCAGCTTGTGCTGAACTTCCGCTTTTTAAAATACTTTCTGATGAGGTTGTAGCAGCTGTACCAGATTGCAAAAGAAAGTGCGAATGATATGACGTATCCGCTAACGCTTTTAGTCAGTATGGATGTAATTCCTGCCGATGATGCGCTGAATACACTCAGCAGCAGGAACGTTGTGGACACCGGCATCCGCAGTCGCGTAAGGACCAGTAATACAATGGGAGCGATAATCTGGAAGTAAGAAAAATCCTGCGTGTGGGGATATTCTGTGTTTCCGCTGCTGTCAATCAGACGTTGGTATGTTACGTCACCGTTAAAGTAGAAAAAGCTGAATGAAAGGGTCGCGAGCAGGATCAATCCCGTGAACAACCACAAAATCCACCACTTCTTGTCTTTATTACTTTCGATGAAGGTACCCAGTGACTGGATACTGTCGTTTGCGACGGCCGCGTATGCCGCGAAGGCGAAACCATACCACATCGCCAC
>Ga0065721_10053389_pt1 | contig 10024 bp, 7 predicted proteins | sample Mesricmetagenome_FD_59108 | JGI IMG/M metagenome (GOLD analysis project Ga0065721, IMG submission 59108) | Mesophilic microbial community from rice straw/compost enrichment Sample: eDNA_1 v2 (version 2) | ecosystem: Engineered > Solid waste > Grass > Composting > Bioreactor | place: USA: Davis... | reverse complement strand
CGCATCCTGTCCGTGAAACGGGACTACCTCGAACAAGAGCTCACCGAAGCCAGCAACTTCTTCAACATCCACTTTTCGGGCAAGTCCTTCGAAGAAGTCAGGATGGCACTGAAGAAGGAACTCTCTTCTTTGCAGGCCGACATATCCCGGCTCATGCAGGCGGCGGTCGAGGCTGGCACGAGCGATGTCGATGCGGACGAGTCTTTGGTGATTGCCGGTGAAAGCAAGTTGTTGAACATCACCGACATTGCTTCGGATATGGACCGCCTGCGCCGGATGTTCTCCCTGTTCGAAAAGAAAACCGATCTGCTTCAGCTGTTGGATGTGTCCAGCCATGCCCAGGGTGTGCAAATCTATATAGGTGGGGATTCCGAGCTGGTTCCGCTTGATGATGTCTCGGTCATTACGGCCCCTTACGGGGTGGATGGCAAAGTGGTGGGTACACTGGGTGTCATCGGCCCTTCGCGCATGGCGTATGAACGCGTGATCCCGATTGTCGACATCACGGCACGCCTGCTCTCCAACGCACTCAGCCACAACAGCAATCACTGACAATGTCCCGTTTCCTTTCCCGATATTTCCCTGAGCCGGCCGACCCGCACGCACTGGTGGGCGACCCTCCGGCATGGGATGTCGCCACCCCGGGGGTGCTGTTTGTGAACCTGGGGACCCCGGATGCCCCGACTGTGCCTGCGATCCGACGCTATCTCGGCGAATTTCTTTCAGATCCGCGTGTCATCGAGATTCCGCAAGTGGCATGGCAGGTGATTCTGCGCCTATTCATATTGCCCCGTCGGCCGCGTGCGTTGAAGCCTCGCTACGAAGGCATTTGGTGGCGTGATGGCGCGCCGCTGCTCGTGGCCAGCCAGCAGCAGGTCAATGGAGTGCAGGAAGAGCTGCGGCGGCGAGGGCTGCAGGTCCATGCGGCTTTGGGCATGCGCTACGGCAACCCTTCGATTGCCTCCGCCATGGACGCACTGAGGGATGCAGGGTGTGAGCGCATACTCGTCGTCCCGCTGTATCCGCAGTATGCAGCGAGCACGACGGCCACGGCGGTCGACAAGGTTGGCGAATATGCCGCCCGGCGGCGCAATCAACCAGAACTTCGCTTTATCAAGCGGTACCCTGACGATCCGGGCTACATCGCGTCCCTGGTGGCGAGCATCCGGCGTCATTGGCAGGAGCACGGCAAACCAGATCGACTGCTGATGAGCTTTCATGGGATCCCAAAGGTGACCGTCGAGCAGGGTGATCCCTATCACCGAGATTGCATGGTGACGGTCCGGGCCTTGAAGCAGGCCTTGGGGGAGGAGGGCGCGCTGTTGCATCATTCCTTCCAGAGCCGGTTCGGTGCGCAGGAGTGGTTGCAACCCTATACTGAGCCGACGCTGCGGGAATGGGCCAAGCAAGGCGTCCGCTCCGTGCAGGTAATGTGTCCCGGATTCTTGGCAGACTGCCTGGAGACCCTGGAGGAAATCCAGGTCGAATGCCGCGAGGCATTCCTCAAGTCCGGCGGCGAGCGATTTACGTACATCCCTTGTCTCAATGGGGATGGGGAATGGGTCCGCGCGCTGGCGACCATCGTCGAGCGCAATCTACGCGGCTGGATCTGATTTTTCAGTCGCACTACCCAGACAGAATTTTCCACGGGTGCCCTTGAAACAGCGCCGGGCGCCCCCATGTGCGTTGGATCGAACAATTCAGCCAGTGGAGAACCTCTATGTCTGCACCTCAGGAACCTGTGGATACCAAACAGGAAAATCAAAAACCGGATACGTCCGAGCAGCTCGAAGTGAATAACGGGCAGCCCGGGGCATCCGAGGGCGATGAAACACTCCAGGACGAGGGGCTGGTGCAATTGAACGAATCAACAGGTGAAGATCTGGGCGCCATGCTCGCGGCAGCCCAGGAAGAAGTCGCGCGCTATCACGATGAGCTTCTGAGGGCACGTGCCGAAATTGAAAATGTCCGTCGCCGTTCGCAGGAAGACGTGGCAAAGGCACGTAAGTTCGGCACGGAGTCATTTGCAGAGAGCCTGATTCCCGTGCGGGACAGCCTGGAAGCGGCGCTAGCACTCAGCGACCAGAGTGCGGAAGCGTGGAAGGAAGGTGTCGAGGCCACACTTCGCCAGTTGAATTCCGCTTTCGAGCGTAACCAGATGCGCGAAGTGTCGCCCGCACCGGGCGACAAGTTCGACCCGCATTTCCATCAAGCGATTTCCTCGGTACCTTCCGAGCAGCCGGCCGGCAGTGTCGTGGCGGTCCTGCAGAAAGGTTACACCTTGGCGGAACGCGTCCTGCGCCCAGCGCTTGTAACGGTCTCTTCCGGGCAAGCTTGAAACGCGCGGCACCGTCCCCACATATCAGTCATCCACAGTATTTAGACAGAAAAATCACTTTTCGCAGGATCACGAATCATGGGAAAAATCATTGGTATTGACCTTGGCACGACGAACAGCTGCGTTTCCGTCATGGAAGGCAGCAGTGTCAAGATCATCGAAAACTCCGAAGGCGCACGTACCACGCCTTCCATCGTTGCTTACATGCCGGATGGTGAAGTCCTGGTGGGCGCGCCTGCCAAGCGTCAAGCAGTCACAAATCCGGCCAACACACTGTTCGCCGTCAAGCGCCTGATCGGCCGCCGGTTCGAAGAGAAGGCGGTTCAGAAGGACATCGACCTGATGCCCTACAAGATCATCAAGGCCGACAACGGTGATGCATGGGTCGAGGCACAAGGCAAGAAGATGGCGCCTCCTCAGGTGTCGGCCGACGTGCTGCGTAAGATGAAGAAAACCGCCGAGGACTACCTGGGCGAAGAAGTGACGGAAGCCGTGATTACGGTGCCTGCCTACTTCAATGACAGCCAGCGTCAGGCTACCAAGGATGCAGGCCGCATCGCAGGCCTCGAAGTCAAGCGCATCATCAACGAGCCGACGGCTGCGGCGCTTGCATTCGGCATGGATAAGTCCGACAAGGGCGACCGCAAGGTAGCCGTGTATGACTTGGGTGGCGGTACGTTCGACATTTCGATCATCGAGATCGCCGACCTCGACGGCGAGAAACAGTTCGAAGTGCTGTCCACGAATGGGGATACCTTCCTGGGCGGTGAAGACTTCGATCAGCGCATCATTGACTACATCATTTCCGAATTCAAGAAGGAAAGCGGCGTCGATCTGTCCAAGGACGTGCTTGCCTTGCAGCGTCTGAAGGAAGCTGCCGAGAAGGCGAAGATCGAGCTGTCGTCCACGCAGCAGACAGAAGTGAACCTGCCGTACATCACGGCGGACGCATCCGGTCCCAAGCACCTGGCACTGAAGATTACTCGTGCCAAGCTCGAGGCGCTGGTGGAAGACCTGATCGAACGCACCATCGAGCCTTGCCGCATCGCCATCAAGGACGCCGGTATCAAGGCCAGCGACATTGATGACGTGATCCTGGTGGGCGGCATGACGCGCATGCCGAAGGTGCAAGAGAAGGTCAAGGAGTTCTTCGGCCGCGAACCGCGCAAGGACGTCAACCCCGATGAAGCCGTCGCCGCTGGTGCTGCAATCCAAGGTTCCGTGTTGGCCGGCGACCGCAAGGACGTTCTGCTGCTTGACGTGACCCCGCTGTCGCTGGGTATCGAGACGCTGGGCGGTGTGATGACCAAGATGATCAAGAAGAACACCACGATCCCGACGCGGTTCTCGCAGGTGTTCTCCACAGCCGACGACAACCAGCCGGCGGTCACCATCAAGGTCTATCAGGGTGAGCGTGAAATTGCTGCGGCTAACAAAGCCTTGGGCGAATTTAATCTGGAAGGCATTCCGCCTGCAGCGCGCGGTGTTCCCCAGATCGAGGTGACCTTTGATATCGACGCTAACGGTATCTTGCACGTGTCCGCGAAGGACAAGGGTACGGGCAAGGAAAACAAGATCACCATCAAGGCGAACTCTGGCCTCAGCGAGGAAGAGATCGAACGCATGGTGAAGGACGCCGAGATCAACGCGGACGAAGATCGTCGTATCGCCGAGCTGGCCCAGACTCGCAACCAGGCCGATGCACTGGTGCATGCAACCCGCAAGTCCTTGGGTGAATACGGCGAGAAGCTCGAGGCAGGCGAGAAGGAAGCCATCGAGAAGGCCATCAAGGAACTCGAGGACATCATCCAGTCCGGCACGAAGGAAGAAATCGATTCCAAGGTCGAGGCTCTGAGCACCGCTTCCCAGAAACTGGGCGAAAAGATGTACGCAGATATGCAGGCGCAGGCCGGTGCGCAGCAAGCCGCCGCTTCCGATCGGCCGGCTGCTGCTGACGACGTCGTGGATGCCGACTTCAAGGAAGTCAAGCGCGACCAGTAGCGTCTGCGGTAGCGCCTCGTAGCCCGGTTTCCGGCCTGTTCGCCGGGAATCGGGCGTTCTTGTTCAGACACGACAGCTTTGTCACAGACGCAAGCAACTCAAATGGCAAAACGCGATTACTACGAGATTTTGGGGGTGGCCAAGAACGCCTCCGCCGATGAGCTGAAAAAGGCTTATCGGAAATTGGCCATGAAATACCATCCGGACCGCAATCCGGACAGCAAAGAAGCCGAAGAGAAGTTCAAGGAAGTGAAAGAGGCTTACGAGATGCTGTCCGACGATCAGAAGCGGGCGGCATATGATCGGTTTGGTCACGCCGGGGTGGATCCCAATGCGGGAGTGGGTGCCGGCATGGGTGGCGCCGGCGGGTTTGCGGACGCGTTTGGCGACATCTTCGGCGAAATTTTTGGCGGCGCGGGCCGTCGTAGCGGGCCGCAGGTTTATCGCGGCGCTGACCTCAAATACACCCTCGATATCACGCTCGAACAGGCGGCCCATGGCTTCGACACGGAAATCCGTGTGCCGAGCTGGGAAACATGTGACGTTTGTCGAGGCAGTGGCGCGAAGCCCGGTACGCAACCGCGTACCTGCCATACCTGCGACGGTGCGGGTGTGGTTCGCATGCAGCAGGGCTTCTTCAGTGTGCAACAGAACTGCCCGACCTGTCACGGTACAGGCAAGGAAATACCCGATCCGTGTACGGCATGTGATGGGGTAGGCCGCGTGCGTCGGAACAAGACCCTCCAGGTCAAGATTCCCGCCGGTATCGACGACGGTATGCGCATCCGTTCCGCCGGCAACGGTGAACCGGGCGTCAACGGTGGGCCGCCCGGGGATCTTTATGTCGAGATCCATTTGAAGCAGCACGGCATCTTCCAGCGGGATGGGGATGACCTCCACTGTGAACTGACAATTCCGTTCACGACAGCTGCCCTCGGCGGAGAGCTTGAAGTACCGACATTGACCGGTCGGGGTGCAATCACCATTCCGGAAGGTACCCAGACCGGCAAGACGTTCCGCTTGCGGGGTAAGGGGATCAAGGGCTTGCGTTCCAGCTACCCCGGCGACCTTTATTGCCATGTGGCCGTCGAGACTCCCGTCCGGTTGACGGAAGAGCAGAAGAAGATCCTTCGCCAGTTCGAAGCGTCCCTGCAGCAGGGCGGCGAAAAGCATTCGCCAAATAGCCAATCGTGGCGCGATCGGGTGAAAAACTTCTTTTCGTGAGTTGATGTTTATGGCCCGGCATCGCATTCTTTGAGCCCGATGCAGATGGTCTCTACTTCGGCTAAAACGCCCGGCAGTCTTCAAGATTGCCGGGCGTTTTCTATTGGTGGCGGGCCCTGTTGCTGACTTGAAAACTAGGGTAAACAATAGCAAACGGCATATTGCCTCCCTCGTAAAAGCGTCCATAATTATGAATTATGAGGGAGGCCAAAATGGGAACTCGCATCGTTCAGCAGGTGCTATATCTCGAAGTGGCCGATCGTCTGCGGGCGATGATCGAGTCACACGAGCTCGGCCCGGGCGCATGGATTGACGAGCTGCGTCTCACGCAGGAACTCGGTATTTCCCGCACACCCCTGCGCGAGGCGCTCAAGGTCTTGGTGGCAGAGGGACTGCTGCGTCTGGAGCCGCGGCGGGGCTGCTTCGTGAATGAACTATCAGCGCGTGACCTGGACGAAATCTTCCCCCTTATGGCCATGCTGGAAGGGCGTTGCGCGCATGAGGCAGCCCGCAAGGTGACTGACGCTGAATTGCTTCGCCTGGAGCCCCTGCACCAGGAGCTCGCGCTGCATGCCAAAGCCGGGGACATCGACCAGTACTACGCAACGAACGCCCTCATACATGAAGCCATCCAGGCCTTGGCCGACAACCGATGGCTGTCAGATATTGTCGATAACCTGCGCAAGTTGCTCAGCCTTTCACGCCACAAGAGTTTGGCGTATCCCGGCCGCATGCAGGAATCCTGTGCGGAGCATCTAGCGATTTTCGCAGCCTTGAAGGCCCGTGACCCCGAAGGTGCCGAAGCCTTGACCCGTAAGCACCTGATGCGGCAGCTTGACGCGCTGCATGCCCTGGCGGCGCAGGACCATTGTTCGCCGACCCAGGCGCAAGAGCAGGATTCCGTTCTACACAACTCAGGAGGTTGATCATGGCAACCACAGAGACACAGACTCCACGCCGGGCAGTGATCGTTGTCGACGGAGAGGGCGACAAGCCAAAGGAAGTCGGCGAAACCACGATTACCGAGAAACACGAGACCTCGCTTACGGACAAGGTCACTGATAAGGTGGTACCCGCGCTGATGGCACGCCTGAGTCGCTGGCTAGAACGCGATCCGCCGCCTGAGCATGACGAACTGCTCACGCTGTTTACGGCTCGTCTCACCGATATGGCAGCCAACAAACTTGCCAAGCAGTGGAGTGCCCGCTATCTGGCAGTCGATTCCAAGGAACGCCGGGCCCTGCTGAGCGCGTTAGCACAAGCCAGTAGCAGCCTCGAGCCTCGGGAAGACCTGGGGCTACGAATGTTCCGCCGTCTGTATGCGCAGGCTGAAAGTTTGTTGCTTTTGGTGGAACTGCGCGCCGACATGTTGAGGTGGCGCAAGCAGCTCGCGGGTTTGACCGTCATGGAACGTGAGCTCGAGGGGCTGCTCTCTACGTGGTTCGACGTCGGGATGCTGGAGCTTCGCCCCATAACGTGGGACTCGCCGGCTTCCTTGCTTGAGAAGCTCATCCAATACGAAGCCGTGCACGAGATTCGATCATGGGAAGAGCTCAAGCACCGGGTAGCCGGCCATCGGCGATGTTATGCCTTCTTCCATCCACGTATGCAGGACGTGCCCCTGATCTTCGTCGAGGTCGCCTTTGCGGTGCAGATGGCAGGCAATGTGCAAGTCTTGCTGGATCCTCAAATACCTCCCGATGATGCCGGTAAGGCCAGGTGGGCCATCTTCTATTCGATCTCCAACACTCAGCCTGGCTTGCGCGGAATCAGTTTTGGCAACTTCCTGCTCAAGCGTGTGATCGACGAATTGTTGCGCGAGTTGCCCCGTTTGAAGGGGTTCGCGACGCTTTCGCCGATTCCCGGCTTTGCAGAGTGGCTGGGTAAGCAAGAAGGCACGGCCTTGCAGGCCATGTTGAGCGATAAATCAGACAAGGAGCAGGCACTGAATGACCCGGAAGCGGGGCAGAAGTGGGTCGATAGGTTGCGCTCCGCTGCAGCGGGACAGGCCTCTAATGCGGTCCAGCGCACGGGCTTAAGGCTGGCGGTCCATTATCTCAAGACAATGAAGAACGGGCAGCCCATCGACCCGGTCGCGCGTTTCCACCTCGGCAACGGTGCCCGGATCGAGCGCTTGAACTGGGCGGCAGATTGCTCGGCGAAGGGCATGGAGCAGTCCTGCGGCATCATGGTGAATTACCTGTACGACCTGGATCAACTGGATGACAATCTCGCATTACTGGCGCAGGGCAAGCCTAAGGTAGGGATGAATCTGAGGTGGCGATGACTGTGCACGACATGGAGAGTCAGCCTGGTCGGGTCCTGCTCGATAGAGAGGGCGCCATAGCGTTGGTCACGCTGAGCCACCCGGGCAGTCTGAACGCCATTACGGTGTCGATGTGGCTTGAGCTCGCCCGCGTGTTCACGGCCCTGTCCGAGGATGAATCACTCCGCTGCGTCATTATTCGCGGCGAAGGCGATCATTTCGCCGCCGGTGCGGACATTCGAGAGTTTCCGCAGGCAAGGGCGGATTTGGAAGGTGTGATGCATTACCACACGCGCGTTCTCGCTCCCGCATTGGCTGCCATTGGCGCTTGCATTCATCCGGTGATTGCCGAAATACACGGTGTCTGCGTGGGAGGCGGCCTCGAGATTGCGGCGCAGTGCGATTTGCGCATTGCTTCCGATAACGCACGCTTCGGCGTGCCGATCAACCGCCTGGGCTTTCCCATGGCACCGGACGAGATGCGTGGTTTGCTAGGTCTGGTAGGCCGGGCCGTCACACTGGAGATATTGCTGGAAGGCCGAGTGTTCGGTGCCGCCGAGGCGCTAGCCAAGGGTCTCCTGACACGCGTGCTGCCGGGTCCTGACGTCCACGATGACGTGATGCGCACGGCGGGTCGCCTCGCGAGGGGAGCTCCATTGGCAGCACGCATCAACAAGCAGACGGTGGCCCGGTTAAGCCCTGGCGCTCCGCCTCTAAGCCAGTCGGAACTAGAGCATTTATTTCGTTATGCATCCAGTCGCGATCATCGCGAAGGGGTGCGCGCCTTTTTGGCCGGCGTTGAGCCGGTATTCACAGGAGATTGAATTGGGAGGCAATGCAAATCTGTATGCGCTGCTGTCTGAGGGCTTTCCTCGAGATCGCGGTCAGGTGGCCATCGAGACACCTGTACAAACCTATACCTGGAATGACGTGGATGAAATGAGCGGCCGACTCGCGTCATTCCTGCAGTCCCTGAATCTGCCTTCGGGGTCGCGAGTCGCGGTACAGGTCGAAAAATCCCCGATGGCGCTCATGCTTTACTTGGCCACTGTGCGCGCGGGTCTGGTGTATCTTCCCCTTAATACCGCCTACAAGGCAGCAGAGGTGGAGTATTTCCTGACTGACGCCGAGCCGGCCATGATTGTTTGCGACAGCAAGAATCTTGACTGGGTGACGGCGCTGGCGGAAAAGACCGGAACGGAACATGTACATACGCTGGACGAGGACGGCAGCGGAAGCCTGACGCTCGCTGGTGCGGCTGCCGAGCCGGAATTCGTAACGGTGCAAAGCCAACCGGACGACCTGGCGGCCATTCTTTATACATCCGGTACGACAGGACGCAGCAAGGGGGCGATGCTGAGCCATCGCAACTTGTCATCGAATGCGCAGGTGCTCAAGGACTTCTGGGGCTGGCGTTCGGGCGACGTGTTGCTGCATATGCTTCCGATCTTCCACGTCCACGGGCTGTTCGTGGCTTCGCATGGTGCGCTGCTCGCGGGCGCGAAGATGATTTGGCTACCCAAGCTCGATATCGAGCAGGCCTTGCGCTATTTGCCCGAGAGCACGGTGATGATGGGCGTGCCGACCTACTATGTGCGTTTGCTGGCGGATGAACGCTTCAACCGCGATGTCTGCGCGAATATGCGGCTCTTCATATCGGGGTCGGCGCCGCTGCTGATGGAGACGTTCGAAGAATTCAAGGCGCGTACCGGTCATACCATACTCGAACGCTACGGCATGAGTGAAACCATCATGCTGACCTCCAATCCCTATGATTCGGCTCTGGGTGAGCGGCTAGGGGGTACGGTGGGCATGCCGCTACCAGGGGTTTCCGTGCGTGTGGTAGATGACCATGATCAGGAAGTTGGCGTCGACACAATCGGCCATGTCCAGGTGAAGGGGCCGAACGTGTTCTCGGGTTATTGGCGCATGCCCGAGAAAACGCGTGAGGAATTCACTTCAGACGGATGGTTCCGTACGGGTGACTTGGGCAAGTTTGGTGGGGCGTCGATTCCAGACAATTACCTGACCATCGTCGGGCGCAGCAAAGACCTGATTATTTCCGGTGGATATAACGTATATCCCAAGGAGATCGAACTCGTCATCGACGAATATCCTGGGGTCAACGAATCCGCCGTGATAGGCGTGCCTCATCCCGATTTCGGCGAGGCGGTGGTCGCCGTCGTAGTGCCAAA
>Ga0065721_10053386_pt1 | contig 10028 bp, 7 predicted proteins | sample Mesricmetagenome_FD_59108 | JGI IMG/M metagenome (GOLD analysis project Ga0065721, IMG submission 59108) | Mesophilic microbial community from rice straw/compost enrichment Sample: eDNA_1 v2 (version 2) | ecosystem: Engineered > Solid waste > Grass > Composting > Bioreactor | place: USA: Davis... | reverse complement strand
TTTTTTTTTTTTTTTTTTTTTTTTTTGAGGGCTTGTAGCTTAGTGGTAGAGCAGGCGGCTGTTAACCGCCCGACGTCGGTTCGATCCCGACCAAGCCCTGTGGTGGGGGTATAGCCAAGCGGTAAGGCAGCGGATTTTGGCTCCGCCAGCGGAGGTTCGACTCCTTCTACCCCAGTTTTGGGTTTTTAGATTTGGTTGTTTGGGTTTGGTGGAAGCCCAGGCGGGATGGTTGTGTAAGTTGATTGTTGGGTTTAGGGTTTTCCCCGTTTTGGCCCAAATTGACTTTTGGAAAACCAGAAAGTTTTTTACACGGTCAACTGAAACATCTCAGTAGCCGTTGCAGAAGAAATCTTTGGAGAGGCCGCTAGTAGTGGTGAGCGAAGGCGGTTTAGGTCGTGGGATCAGCTGGGACTGGGGTTGAGGGGTTGTCTCCCCGCCGTTGGTGCTTAAGTCGCTCGGTCCAGTTGGTTTTCCTAGAGTAGGTGGGGGCCGGTGAAACCCTTTCCGAACCGGGGGGCACCACCCTCCAAGCCTAATTGTCTATCCCGACCTCTAGAGTTTAAGTACCGTGAGGGAAAGGTGAAAAGAACCCGTGGTAGGGAGTGAAAGAGAGCCTCAAACCGAACCTTGAAATTGCCGTCCGATGTCATCGGATTACCTTTTGTATCATGGGCCGGCAAGTTGGGGTAGTCAGCGAGCCGAGGGAGTTTTTACCTAGGCGTAGGGAAACCGTTTAGTAGTTGGCTGCTTCAGACCCGAAACCGAGTGATCTAGCCGTGGCCAGGCCGAAGTTCCCCTAGTCCGGGAATCGGAGGGCCGAACCCGTGCATGTTGCAAAATGCTGGGATGAGTTGCGGCTGGGGGTGAAAGGCCAATCAAACTCGGAGATAGCTGGTTTTCCGCGAAAGCTATTTAGGTAGTGCGTCATTCGCTTCCGGGACAGGTAGAGTTGGCTGCTCGGCGGGGGGGCTGACCCCCCTACCGCCGGCACCGTAACTTCTAATGGTTCCGGCTGTTCGGATGGCAGTCAGGACTGGGGCGCTAAGGTCCTGGTCCGAGAGGGAAAGAGCCCTCACCAACAGCTAAGGTTCTTTAGTGACCGGTTAGTGTTTCCCAAGGCGGAGTGGGCCCAGACGGCCAGGGGGTGGGACTGGAAGCAGCCATCCCTTAAAGAAAGCGTAATAGCTCACTGGCCTAGTCCTTTCTCTGCCGTAAATGAATGGAGCTTACTGGTTCGCCGAAGCTTTGGATCTCCCCTTCACTTGGGGAGGTGGTAGCGGAACGGGCCCCTGGCGTCGTGTAGGCGTGAGCCTTCCGGTAAGTCGGGGTTTTGAGAATGCTGGCATGAGTAGTGAAGAGGCGTGAGAACCGCCTCCGCCGAAAACCCAAGGTTTCCGCAGCAAGGACGATCCTCTGCGGGTTAGACGGTCCCTAAGATTTCTGCCCAACGGCAGAGTTGATGGGGAGAGCCTTGATGGGTTCGCGGCCCCGGTGACGGTGCTTTCTGTTTTCTGAGGTGGTTGGAAAGCACTTTTGAGATGTAGAAGGTGCCCTGGAAATAATCGGGGTGGTTGCACCGTACCTAAGACCGACACTGGTGGGTGGGCAGAGGATGCTCAGGCGATGGGCTAAGGGTGTTGAAGGAACTAGGCAAATTGGCTCCGTAACTTCGGGAGAAGGAGCGTCCAGAATCAGCGGGTGTTTGGTTTTGCCCCGTTTCGCTGGTTTCTGGGTGGCACAGAGCAGGGGGTGGCGACTGTTTACTAAAAACACAGGACTCTGCTAAATCGTAAGATGAGGTATAGGGTCTGAGGCCTGCCCGGTGCTGGTAGGTGAATCGGAGGGGTTTACGCCCTGAAGCTAAGCCCCAGTAAACGGCAGCTGTATTTCTGACGGTTCTAAGGTAGCGAAATTCCTTGTCGGGTAAGTTCCGACCTGCATGAATGGTTTAACGACCTCCCCACTGTCTCCAACACCCCCCCAATGAATTTGGAATCTTCGTGAAGATGCGAAGACAGAACGGCGAGACGGAAAGACCCTGTGCACCTTTACTGTAGCCCTGCATTTCCGTCGGATTCTTCCTGCGTAGGATAGCTGGTAAGCCTGGAACCGCTCCGTTTTGGCGGATTCGGTTGGTCTCCTGCAATGCCAGTCTGGGTCGGGTCCGGCGGATTCACCTGCGGGAAATTTGTTGGGTGGACAGTTTAGCTGGGGCGGCTGCCTCCTAAAAGGTAACGGAGGCGTGCAATGGTGGGTTTGCTGCGGTTTTCCGCGGTTTAAGTTCAATGGCAAAAGCCTGCTTGACTGGCTAGATCGACGGATCGACCAGGGAGGAAACTCGGCCATAGTGATCCGGTGGCGGCCTGTGGAAGCGCCACCGCTTAGCGGATAAAAGGTACGCCAGGGATAACAGGCTGATGACCCCCTAGAGCCCCTATCGACGGGGTCGTTTGGCACCTCGATGTCGGCTCATCACATCCTGGGGCTGAAGTTGGTCCCAAGGGTTCGGCTGTTCGCCGATTTAAAGTGGTACGTGAGCTGGGTTTAGAACGTCGTGAGACAGTTCGGTCCCTATCTACCGTTCCTCGAAGGGTAGGGTTTTCACCCCAGTACGAAAGGACCGGGTGGACGGCATCACCGGTCTGCCGGTTGTTCTTCTAGAGCATAGCCGGGTAGCTGCCTGCCGAGGGCTAACCGCTGAAATCATCTAAGTGGGAATCCTCCCCTTCCCCTTCTTCTCCGGGCGGAAGACCACCGCTTTGGTTAGGTCCGCAGTTGGGATCCTTACGGGTTTTGCTTGCGGAAACTAAACTACCTTTTCATTTTTCTTTGTGTTTGGGTCGCTGCGGCGGTCCTTCTTCGGCAACAGCCGAAAATAGTTTTATACTTTTCCCCCTATGCATCCTAGTTGTCGTTTGGCTGGAGCGCTTACGGCCAAGCCCTATGCCTTTTTGGCTCGTCCTTGGGAGCTAAGCTCTCGATTTATTTTGGATCCACTGGACCCGCTGGCTACCCCTCTTCGGTTGGACCTGCGTGGTTCGGTTCCGCTTCGTCTTCTTCCGCGTCCCGACTCAGCAGATCCGTTGGGTGGTTGGATTACTGACCGTGTTCGGTTTGCTTATGACGGGTTTCGTCGACAACGGTTGTTGACTCCGTTGGTTCGTTCTTCGGTTGGGGCCCTTGTTCCGATTACTTGGTCTACTGTTTTTAGTCGGCTGTCGACCATGTTGGTCGGTCGGGCCCCTGCTCTAGTGGTCGGTCCGATGACCCCTCCGTCTGCTTTGGTGGCAGCTTGGTCTTTGGCTGGCCGGTTGGGCCTTCGGTCTCCAGCTGGTTTCAGGTTGCCGGTTTCAGGGCCTCTGTTTTCTGAGCGGTTGGAACAGGCAGACCTGGTTCTACTTTTGGGGTGCGATTTGCGGTTGCGGCTGCCTCTGCTTCATTTGCGGCTGCGGCGACTGGCGTTGACCGGCGTTCCGCTGCTTTCTTGGGGGGGTACGCCAGGTGCCGGGGTGTCTTTGGGACATCGTGCGTCGGCGTTGGTCCGGTTGGTGCAGGGTCGCCATCGGGCTAGCCCGCTTTTGGCGGCTGCCCGATGCCCCCTGGTGCTTTTGGGCGAGCCCCTTCCTTCCGGTTTGGGTTCTCTTCCCTTGGCTGGTTTGCATTCCCTTCCGATGACACCGGCGTTTCAATCTTTGGGGCTGCTTGGTCTGCCTTCTTGTTTGGTTGCTCCACAATCTTATCTTCCCGGACCGCTTTGGCTGTTGGGGGCTGATGGGTGGGATTGGCTTCCGTCCGTTTGTTCTATTTATCAGGGACACCACGGTGATCGGGCTGCTGTTCGGTCCCAATTGGTTTTGCCTCAGCGGCTTCCAATTGAGGAAGTGACTCCTTACCGGGACCTTTGGGGGCGGTTCCGTCCGCCGGTTCCAGCGGTACCTGATCCAGTTTTGCCGGCTGCCGATGATCCGCTTAGGGCGCTGGCTTTGATTTTGGGTCAGCCGCTGCCGCCTGTTTCTTCCCTTTCACTGCGACTGTTGGGTGATTGTCCTTCATTTGCTTCAGCTGCATCGGCTGTTCTTCGATTGGAGCCGGGTCCAGTCTATCCCCCTCCAGCCAATCCATATCGGTTGGACGTTATTTCTCGGGCTTCTAGACCGCTGGCTCTGGCTGCTCGTCGTTTGGTTCCATTGGCGCCTAATTACCCTTATTTAGCGATGATTTTTTTTCTATTTTATACGTTGGTTAAAGCGTTGGCCTTGGTGGTTCCTTTGCTTCTGGCAGTGGCTTTTCTTACGCTCGCCGAACGTAAGGTGTTGGCCGCTATGCAGCGGCGTCGCGGCCCCAATGTAGTGGGGCCGCTGGGCGTGCTGCAGCCGCTGGCTGATGGGGTGAAAATGATTTTTAAGGAGACGGTGCTTCCTGGGTTGGCCAATAAAGTTCTTTTTGTGGTCGCACCTCTTCTTACTTTGTTTCTAGCTTTGGCCGGTTGGGCGGTAGTTCCGCTGGCGGAAGGGGTGGTGCTGTCCGATTTGAATTTGGGTCTTCTCTATATTTTTGCAGTCTCTTCGTTGGGGGTTTATGGTATTGTGCTAGCTGGTTGGTCTTCTAACTCCCGTTATGCTTTTTTGGGAGCTCTTCGGTCGGCTGCTCAGATGGTTTCTTATGAGGTTTCGATTGGGCTTATTCTTATCAATCTGTTGTTGGCAGTCGGTTCCCTTAACTTTAGTCAGTTGGTTTTGGCTCAGCAACGTGTTTGGTTTGTGGTTCCCCTTTTTCCGTTGGCTTTGCTTTTTTTTGTTTCCGCTTTGGCTGAGACAAACCGACCCCCTTTTGACTTGCCCGAGGCTGAGGCTGAATTGGTGTCGGGTTATAATGTTGAATATTCGGCAGTTGGTTTTGTTTTGTTTTTTGTGGGGGAGTATGCTAATATTATTCTTATGAGTTCTTTGGGGGTAGTTTTCTTTTTGGGTGGGTGGCTACCGTTGCCTTTGTTGGGGTTTTTGGCCGGTGCGCCTTCTTTTTTGACTAAACTGGTACTGTTGCTTTTTGGGTTTATTTGGGTTCGAGCTGCCTTTCCCCGGTACCGCTATGATCAGTTGATGCGGTTGGGGTGGAAAGTCTTTCTTCCGTTGTCTTTGGGTTGGGTAGTATTTGTGGCATCGTTGTTGTTGGGGGCCGGCTGGTTTCCCCCTCCTTCCTAGGTTTTTTGGTTGGGATTTTTCCGCTAATGGGGGAAGTTTGGGATGGTAGTGTTAGTTGGTAAAACGCCTGCCTTGCAAGCAGGAGTCATGGGTTCGAGTCCCATCCGTTCCAGTTCGGTGGGATTTTTGTTTTTAGTTTTTATGGGTTTGATTCTGGCTCCGAGTGAACGCTAGTGACATGCCTAACACATGCAAGTTGAGCGCAGGTTTTCCTGAGCAGCGCACGGGTGCGTATAACGGGGAAATGTGGGGGTTGGTTCGGTTAGCTACCGTTAAGGTTTTTCCGCCAGCTCAGATAGTCCCTGCGGTATCAGGTAGTTGGGGAGGTAATGGCTTCCCAAGCCGACGACGCCTAGCCGGTCTGGGAGGACGGCCGGCCACACTGGAACTGAAAAAAGGTCCAGACCCGGGTTCGGGGCAGCAGTGGGGAATATTGGACAATGGGCGCAAGCCTGATCCAGCAATGTCACCTGGGTGATGAAGGCGATAGGCCGTAAAACCCTTTCGGTCGGAACCATTATGAGGGTACTGACAGCAAGAAGCCCCGGCTAACTTCGTGCCAGCAGCCGCGGTAAAACGGGGGGGGCAGGTGTTACTCGACATGACTGGGCGTAAAGGGCAACTAGACGGCTCCGTCGGTGGAGGGTTAAAGGCCGAGGTGATCGGTGAGGCTCTCTAGACGGCTGAGCTAGAGTCCGGTAGGGGATGGTGGTACTTTCGGTGTAGAGGTAAAATTCGGTGATATCGAAGGGACCAACGGTCGGCGAAGGCAACCATCTGGTCCGAGACTGACGTTCAAAGGCAAAAGCGTGGGGAGCAAACAGGATTAGATACCCTGGTAGTCCACGCCCTGACCCATGAGCGCTGGATGCCGGATTTGTTCGGTTTCCAAGCTAACGCGTTAAGCGCTCCGCCTGATTAGTACGGCCGCAAGGCTGAAATTCAAAGAAACTGACGGAGATTTGCACAAGCGGTGGAGTATGTGGTTTAATTCGATGCAACGCGCAAAACCTTACCAACTCTTGACAGGGGTTTGCCAGAACGGTGAAACCGTTGCTGATGGCCGTACTCATTCGGTCATTTATGCGAACTTACAGGTGCTGCATGGCTGTCGTCAGCTCGTGTCGTGAGATGTTCGGTTTAGTCCCTGAACGAGCGCAACCCCTGCTGCCGGTTTCCTTGTCCGGCAGGACTGTCCGGTAATTCCGGAAGGAGGGGGGCAGATGTCAAGTCAGTATGGCCCTTAAGGGTTGGGCTACACACGTACTACAATGGTGGCTACAGCGGGTGGCGTTCTCGTAAGGGTGGGCCAATCCTCAAAAGCCGTCCCAGTTCGGATCGTTCTCTGCAAACGAGAGCGTGAAGTTGGAATCGCTAGTAATCGCGGATCATCACGCTGCGGTGAATTGTCAACAAATCTAGTACACACCGCCCGTCACGCCATGGGAATCGTCACGGGCTGAAATGGGGGCGGTTCCGGCCGCTTTCAGTAGGTTCGGGGGGAGGACTGGGGCGAAGTCGTAACATGGTAGCCGTAGGGGAACCTGCGGCTGGATTATAAGGGCTGCGTTGTGGTGTTGCGGCTCCAGGTCGATCCGCGTGGGTCGGATCGGCCCCAGTGTTTGAACCATGGCTTTTCCTTTTTCCCTTTCTGGGGCTTCAACCGGTGGTTTTAGCCGCTGGTTTTGTTCGACTAATCACAAGGACATTGGTACCCTTTACCTAATTTTTGGCGGGTTTTCGGGTATCGTTGGCACCGTACTTTCTATGATTATCCGCATGGAGCTTTCCATGCCCGGGAATAACATTCTTGCAGGTAACTTTCAACTTTACAATACTATTATTACCGCTCATGCGTTTATTATGATCTTTTTTTTCGTTATGCCCGTTATGATCGGTGGCTTTGGCAATTGGTTTGTTCCGCTGATGCTGGGGGCGCCTGATATGGCATTTCCTCGACTAAACAATATTAGTTTTTGGCTACTGCCTCCATCACTGTTGCTGCTGGTTTTTTCAGCGTTGGTGGAGGTTGGGGCCGGGACTGGTTGGACTGTTTATCCACCCCTTAGCTCTATTCAAGCCCATTCGGGTCCTTCGGTGGACTTGGCTATTTTTTCGCTCCACTTGGCGGGGGTTTCTTCGATTTTGGGATCTATTAACTTCATTTCTACTATTATGAACATGCGTGCTCCCGGTATGCACTACCACCGTATGCCGCTGTTTGTTTGGTCGGTTTTGGTGACTACCGTTTTGCTGCTTCTTTCTTTGCCAGTTTTGGCGGGTGGTATTACGATGCTTCTTACTGACCGGAACTTTAATACTACTTTTTTCGACGCCGCTGGTGGGGGTGATCCGGTACTTTATCAACACCTTTTTTGGTTTTTTGGTCACCCTGAAGTCTATATTCTAATTCTACCCGGTTTTGGTATTATTAGTCATGTTATTTCGGTGCTTGCTCACCGGCAAATTTTTGGTTATTTGGGGATGGTTTATGCAATGGTTTCGATCGGGGTGTTGGGTTTTATCGTTTGGGCTCACCATATGTATACGGTAGGAATGGACGTGGATACTCGTGCCTATTTTACTGCGGCTACTATGATCATCGCTGTTCCAACGGGTATTAAAATTTTCAGTTGGCTTGCTACTCTTTGGGGTGGGAACTTGACTATCACCACTCCGTTGCTGTTTGCGTTGGGGTTTTTGGTCTTGTTTACTTTGGGTGGGCTTACGGGTATTGTGTTGGCGAATGCGGGGATCGATATTGCTCTTCATGACACTTATTATGTGGTAGCCCACTTTCATTATGTTTTGTCTATGGGGGTTGTTTTTGCTTTGTTTGCTGGATTTTATTATTGGGCTCAAAAATTGTTCGGTGCTCGCTATTCGGAGGAGCTTGGCCAAATTCATTTCTGGCTTCTTTTTATCGGCGTTAACTTGACGTTCTTTCCAATGCATTTTTTGGGGTTGGCTGGTATGCCGCGTCGAATTCCAGACTACCCCGATGTTTATGCGTTTTGGAATGGTGTTTGTTCGTTGGGTTCTTTTATTTCGATTGCTTCGGTAGCAGTTTTCTTTTATCTCCTATTTCTACTCTTTGCTCGGCCTGCTCGTCGTAGTTTAAGTGAACCTTGGGGGCGTAGCTCAACGGTAGAGCAACGGTCTTTTAAACCGCGGGTTCGGGGTTCGAGTCCCCGCGCCCCCAGCGGTCCTCCGTTGTGGTCGCCCTCTCCCTCTACTTTTCTTCTTTTTGGTTATTTTTTAGCAGAAAATTTTCAATTTTTTGTTTTACTTGTTTTAAAAGGGTTCTGTACGCGTCCGTCTTTTTTTTAAAGTTAATGGCTCTTTTGCTTCTTTCCTCTCTACTTCCTCTACTGGCCTTGTTGGTTTTGGGTTCTAAAAATCCAGTCCATTCGGTGCTTTTTCTGGTGCTTACTTTCTTCAACGGAGCAGCGGTGCTGGTGGTACTGGGGGTAGAATTTTTGGCTATGCTCTTTTTGGTGGTTTATGTGGGAGCTGTGGCGGTGCTCTTTCTTTTTGTGGTTATGATGCTGAACCTTAAAGTAGAGGGTTTTCGTCAGTCGCTGCTAAACCACTACCCGGTTTCGCTAGCGCTATTGTTTTTGCTTTTTTTTCTGGCTATCCAGTTGGCTTCTCCGGTTTTTGTCGGTGTTGCGGGTGGACCAGCAGTTTGGGGGGATGTTCTTCAGTGGAAGGAGAATTTGCCTTTGTTGGGCTATCAGCTTTACACTTACCAGTTTTTTCCGCTGTTGTTGGCTTCTTTGTTGCTGTTGGTGGCTATGGTGGGTTCAATTCTTCTTACGTTTTTGCCAGCCGACGCGCCGACTGGCCGACGTCAGAATATTTATAGTCAGGTTATTCGTTCTAGCACCATTCGTCTAGTGCCATGATTTTTGGTTTTCAAGGTTCTGCCACTCCCATTATGGAGGGAATTGTTGACCTCCATAACCACATTTTCTTTTTCCTGGTTCTCATCTTTATTTTTGTTTTTTGGATGTATGCCAACATTATTTATCGGTTTTGGTGGCAACTGTTTCAGCCGTCTCATCGGTTGGAGTTGGTCCCGCTGCGGCATTTGAGTCATAGTACCGTATTGGAGGTAGTTTGGACTATTATTCCTAGCCTTATTCTAGTTGCCATTGCTGTTCCGTCTTTTGCTTTGCTTTATGCAATGGATGAAGTTTTGGAACCGACTCTTACGCTTAAGGCTTTGGGCCATCAATGGTACTGGAGCTATCAGTATTCTAATTGTTTGCCGGCTCCTTTTGCTCCCGCGGAGCATCCCCAGCTGGTTCCAGCTTCTTTGGCGGACAATCCCCCTGTTCTAGTTGATTTGGCTTCTCTGCTTCCAACTCCTCCACCGATTCTAGGGTTTGATTCTTATATGGTGGATGAGGCAGATCTAAATCCTGGAGATTACCGCCTGTTGGAGGTTGATGAACCGCTGGTGCTACCGGCCCACACGCATATTCGTTTGTTGGTTACTGCAGACGATGTTATCCATAGTTTTGCTATGCCTCAGCTTGGTATTAAGGTGGACGCGATCCCGGGCCGTCTAAATCAGCAAGGTTTTTTTTTGAAACGTTTGGGGGTTTTTTACGGTCAGTGCTCGGAACTTTGTGGTGTCAATCATGGGTTTATGCCGATCGTGATTCGAGCAGTTCCTCTGGGTGACTTTGTCCACTGGTATTTGTCTAAGCTGGACAGCCAACATTCGCTGGGACTTTCTTTTCCTGCTTTAGCTTTTTAGTTTTTAAAGTTTCGGGTGCCTCCTATCGCGGCTTGACAAACCGGCACTCTACCTCTGGG
>Ga0065721_10007607_pt1 | contig 10028 bp, 12 predicted proteins | sample Mesricmetagenome_FD_59108 | JGI IMG/M metagenome (GOLD analysis project Ga0065721, IMG submission 59108) | Mesophilic microbial community from rice straw/compost enrichment Sample: eDNA_1 v2 (version 2) | ecosystem: Engineered > Solid waste > Grass > Composting > Bioreactor | place: USA: Davis... | reverse complement strand
CGCGCGCGGGTGCGGGCGATCGCCGCCGCGCGCACCCTGCGCCGCGACGCGGGCTAGCGCCACGCCAGCCCGCGCACCGCGGCCGCCGTCGAATCCGCGCGTTTCCATCCGTCGCACCAGGCGGGGCGGCCGCCCCGCGCAACCGAGGAGGAAATGGCAATGGCTTACGTGGATGGTTTCGTGCTGCCGGTGCCCCGTGACCGGGTCGAGGACTACCGGGCGATCGCCGGACAGGCCGGCAAGGTCTGGCTGGAACACGGCGCGCTGGAATACGTCGAATGCGTCGCCGACGACGTGCAGCCCGGCAAGCTGACCTCGTTCCCGCAGGCGGTGCAGCTCANGCCGGACGAGGTGGTGGTGTTCGCCTGGATCCGCTATGCCTCGCGCGAGGANCGCGACCGCATCGATGCCGCGGTGATGGAGGACNNGCGCATCGCCGGCATGGACCCGGCCACCCTGCCGTTCGACGGGCAGCGCATGTTCTGGGGCGGCTTCAGGCCGATCGTCGAGTACTGAGGCGGCTGTCGAATCCGGCGCGCTCCATGCGTCGCAGCTGCGAGGACCGCGACGGCGGGCGCCGCGGCCATCCACCCAGGAGGACACCGACATGCGCGTGATGGTGATGGTGAAGGCCACCCCAAGCTCCGAGGCCGGGGCGATGCCCGACGGGCAGCTGCTGGCCGACATGGGCCGCTACAACGAGGAACTGGTCAAGGCCGGGGTGATGCTCGCCGGCGAGGGTTTGCACCCCAGCTCGCGCGGCGTGCGGGTGCGCTTTTCCGGCAGCACCCGCACGGTGACCGACGGACCGTTCACCGAGACCCATGAGCTGGTGGCCGGCTTCTGGCTGTGGCAGGTGCGCTCGATGGAGGAGGCGATCGAGTGGGTGCGGCGCTGCCCGAACCCGATGCCCGAGGACAGCGAAATCGAGATCCGGCCGGTATTCGAGGCCGAGGACTTCGGGCCGGAGTTCACCCCGGAACTGCGCGAGCAGGAGGAACGCCTGCGCCAGACCCTGGCCAGCCGCGGCTGAGCGCCGGTGCGCGGCGGCGGCGTGCGGGCTAGGCCTGCGCGCCGCCGGCCAGGCGCCAGCCCAGCCACACCGCCAGCAGGCCCGCGGCCACGCTGCCGGCCACGTACGCCGCGGCCAGCGCGGGCTCGCCGCGGCGCAGCAGCTGCAGCGACTCCAGGCCAAACGCGGAGAACGTGGTGAAGCCGCCGAGGAGGCCGGTGACCAGGAACAGGCGCAGCTGCGCCGGTACCGGCACGCGGGTGGACAGCCCCGCCAGCAGGCCGATCGCCAGGCAGCCGGCGGCGTTGACCGCGAAGGTCGGCCACGGGAAGCGTTGCATCGCCGCCTGGCCCATGGCCAGGGCCACCGCGTAGCGCGCGACCGCGCCCATGCAGCCCCCAAGTCCCACCCACAGGAAATCGCCCACCGCATCCTCCATCGAGCGCAACGCGCCGTCCGCGCGCGCGGGCCATGTTAGCGCCGCGGCCGGCGCTGCCGCGCCGGCGCGGCCAGTGGCGCCCGGTCCCCGCCCAGCAGCAGCCTCAGGTCCGCGGCTTCTCCCATCGCCCGGTAGCCGGCATCGCCCGGATGCAGGTGGTCGCCGGAGTCGTATGCCGGCAAAAAGCGCGTGGGCCGGGCGGGGTCGCGCAGCAGCGCGTCGAAGTCGAGCACCGCGTCGAACTCGCCGCCGTCGCGGATCCAGGCGTTGACCTGCTGGCGGATGCGTTCCTTGGCGGCGCTGTGGTAGCCGTGCTGCGGGGTCTGCTCCAGCGCGCCCTCGAACGGGGTCAGCGTGCCGCCGACGATGCGCACGCCGCGGGCGCGGGCCCGCGCGATCAGCTGGCGGTAGCCGGCGATCAGTTCCTCCGCATCCGCGGAGCGCTCGCCAGGCCCGAGCGGGGTGTCCTGCCAGCCGATGTCGTTGATGCCCATCAGCAGCACCACCGCGGCCACGCCCGGCTGCGCCAGCACGTCGCGCTCGAACCGGGCCAGGGCGTTGTCGCCCATGCGGTCGCGCAGCACGCGCGCGCCGGAGATGCCGGCGTCGAGCACGGCCACGCCCTGCGGCGCCAGGCGCGCGGCCAGCACGTCGGGCCAGCGCGCATCGGCGTCGATGCTGGCCATGTTGCCGTCGGTGATCGAGTCACCGAACGCGACCACCGCGCGCGTGCCCGGCGCCGCCTCCACCAGCACGTCGCGCAGGAACACGCGCGTGTCCAGGGTCGCGTCGGCGGCGATGCGCGTCGCGCCGGCCTGGTTGCCGGCGCCGACCCACGCGGTCTGGCGCGCGTCCCAGTGGAAGGTGGACGGCGCGGTCGGTTCCGGCAGGTACAGGCTGACGGCGACATGCGACAGCGGCGCCACCTCCAGCTCCACCGGATCGCTCAGCAGCGGCGCGCCGGGCGGGATGCTCGCCGCCGCCTGGCCGCCGAAGCTCAGCACGCGGTCGCTGCCGGGCACGATGGCGCCGTCGCGGCCGGCCAGGGCGATGCGCGCGGCGCCGATCCGCAGCGGCCGCGTGCCGTACTCGTTGGACAGCACCACCCGCACCCGCGGTCCGCCGATGCTCACCCGCGCCACCTGGCGCACGGTCTGGTCGAAGAACTGGAACGGAAGATTGCTCGGCAGGGCGAAGTCGCCATCCCAGCGCGGCTGCGGGCTGGCGGTCCAGGTCGCGATCCATGCCGGCTGCACCGGCTGTGCCTGCAGTGGTACGGCGACCGCCACGGCCAGCAGCAGCGCGGCAAGGCGGCGGATCGGGGCGGAAAAGCGGGTCGGGCTGAGGGATTGCATGCGGGTTCTCCGTGGCAGGGGAAACGGATCAGCAGCGTTCGGGCATGCCGCCTGCAGGCGCACTGGCGGCATGCGCTTCGCGCCGCTCCAGGCGCACGCTCCAGGCCGCCACCGCCAGGCCGGCAAGGGTCACGATCGAGGCCAGCCACGGCAGCGCCGGCAGGCCGGGACCGCGCTCGATCGCGACCCCGCCCAGCCAGGCGCCGGCGGCGTTGCCGAGGTTGAACGCGGCGATGTTGAAGCTCGAGGCCAGGTTCTGTCCGGCGCCGGCGGCATGGCGCAGCACGCGCAGCTGCAGCGGCGGGACGGTGGCGAACGCGGCCACGCCCAGCAGGGCCACGGCCAGGACCATCGCCGCCGGCGCGCGCACCGCCACGGCCATGCCGGCCAGCACCACCGCCAGCGCCAGCAACGTTCCCAGCAGCGCCGGCACCGGATGGCGGTCGGCCAGGCGGCCGCCCAGCAGGTTGCCGACCACCATGCCGGCGCCGAACAGCAGCAGCACCGGCGACACCGCACCCTCGCCGAAGCCGGCCACCCGGGTCAGCAGCGGCTGCACGTAGGTGATCACCACGAACACGCCGGCGAAGCCGAGCATGGTGGTCAGCAGCCCCAGCAGTACCTGCGGGCGCGCGATGGTGGCCAGTTCGGCGCGCAGCGGCACCGGCGTATCGCCGCCGCGGCTGCGCGGCACCAGCGCGGCGATCACCAGCAGCGAGGCCAGCCCCACCACGACCATCGCCCAGAACGTGGAGCGCCAACCGAAGTGCAGGCCCAGCCAGGCCCCGGCCGGCATGCCCAGCAGGGTGGCCAGGGTCAGGCCGGAGAACATGACCGAGATTGCCGAGGCCTTGCGCGCTTCCGGCACCAGCCCGGTGGCCACCACCGCGCCGACGCCGAAGAACGTGCCGTGGGTCAGCGAGGTGAGCACGCGCGCGGCCATCAGCGTGGCGTAGTCCGGCGCCAGCGCGCAGGCGAGGTTGCCGGCGCTGTAGATCGCCATCAGCGCCAGCAGCACCGCCTTGCGCGGCATGCGCCGGGTCAGCAGGGTCAGCGCCGGTGCGCCGACGGTCACGCCCAGCGCATAGCCGGTCACCAGCAGTCCTGCGGCGGCGATGGTGACCTGCATGTCGGCGGCGACCTGCAGCAGCAGGCCCATGATCACGAACTCGGCGCAGCCGATGCCGAACGAGCCGGCGGTCAGGGCGTAGAGGGCAAGCGGCAGGCGCCCCTGGGAGGAAGTGGCAGTCACGGAAGCCTCCGGGATCGGGATGACGGACGCAGGCTAGGCGCGTCCGGCTTCCGCAATAACCACGCAATCCGGCAAGCACTTTCAACGGACCGTTGACAATCGCCGCGACCGGCGCAACCGTGGAGCGGCCTTCCGCCCCGCCCCGGCCATGGACCGCATCGGCGACATCACCCTGTTCCTGCGCGTGCTCGACCTCGGCTCGATCTCGGCGGCCGCGCGCAGCCTCGACCTGTCGGTGGCGGTGGCCAGCCAGCGCCTCAAGCGCCTGGAATCGGAACTGGGCGTGCGCCTGCTGCACCGGACCACGCGCCGGCTGCACCCCACGCCCGAAGGCATGGCCCTGGCCGAGCAGGGCCGTCCGCTGGTCGAGGACCTGGAGGCCCTGGCCGGGGGCCTGCGCCAGGCCGGCACCGAGGTCGCCGGCACCCTGCGGGTGACCGCCTCGGCCTCGTTCGGACGCGAGTACATCTCGCCGCTGCTGCCGGAGTTCCTGGCCCGGCACCCGAAGCTGACCCTGCGCCTGGACCTCAACGACCAGCTGCGCGACCTGGTCAGCGACGGCTTCGACCTGGCGGTGCGGATCGGCGAGCTGGGCGATTCCAGCCTGGTCGCGCGGCGGCTGGCCGAGAACCGGCGGGTGCTGTGCGCCGCACCCGCCTACCTGCGCCGCCGCGGCACCCCGCGCACGCCGCAGGAACTGGCCGCGCACGACTGCCTGCTGCTGGTGGGCCGCCACGGCCGCCAGGACGTGTGGCGGTTCGGCGACGGCCGCGGCGGCGAAATCGTGGTGCGCGTGCGCGGCCGCCTGGAAAGCAACTACGGCGAGGCCCTGCACGACGCCTCGCTGGCCGGCCTGGGCATCGCCATGCACTCGACCTGGCAGGTCTGCGAGGACCTGCGCCGGGGCCGGCTGGTGCAGCTGCTGGCCGATTACCCGATCGCGGCCACCGGCATCCACGCGGTGATGCCGCAACGCCGCCTGGTGCCGCCGCGGGTGCGCGCGTTCGTCGACTTCCTCGCCGAGCGCTTCGCCGATCCGCCCTGGGAACCGGGCCACGGCGGGCGCTGACGCCGGTCGGCGCAGCGCGGGTCAGTCGATGTGCTCGATGTCCCCGGACAGGCGCACCCAGGCGTGCCTGCGCGCCTCGTACACGGATACGCGCGGTGGCGGGAAGCCGGGATCGGCGAACACGCCCACCGGGACGCTCACCACGCCCGGGATCGCATCGGGTACGAAGTACACGGTGGTGCCGCAGCGCGGGCAGAAATGGAAGGTGCACGAGGTGCCTTCGTCGCCGGNGCGCGNGTAGGCACCGGCCTGGCCGCGGATCGCCACCGCGTCGGCCGGGAACCTGGCCTGCACCGCGAACACGCTGCCGGAGCGCCGCTGGCATTCCAGGCAGTGGCAGACCGACACGCGCAGCGGTTCGCCTTCGGCGGTCAGGGCCAGCTGGCCGCAGCTGCATGAGGCATGGCGACGGGTCATGGCATCTCCTCCGCGGTCACGTGGGCGGATCGCCGGCGGCGCGCGGCGCCGGCGAAGGCTGCAGCAGGTCCCACAGGTTGCCGTACAGGTCGCGGAACACCGCCACCGTGCCGTAGGGCCTGGTCCTTGGCGCGCGCACGAACACCACGCCCCTGGCGCGGTAGGCGTGGTAATCGCGCCAGAAGTCGTCGGTATACAGGAACAGGAACACGCGCCCGCCGGCCTGCGCGCCGATCCGCGCCCGTTGCTCCAGGGTGGACGCGCGCGCCAGCAGCAGCTGGCCCGCGTCCGCGCCCGGCGGCGCCACCACTACCCAGCGCTTGCCCTGCTCCGGCACGCAGCTGTCCTCGACCAGGCGGAAGCCCAGCGTGCCGACGAAGAACGCGATCGCCTCGTCGTGTTCGCGCACGACCAGCGATACCAGGCCCAGCGACTGCCGCATGCCCGCGTCCTCCGGCGATCGATGGCCGAGTCTAGCCGGCAGGCGCGCGCGGTTCCGCGACGCATGCCGCTACCGGCCGGCTCCCGGCTCCAGCTGCGCCTCGATCGACGCCTTGTCGATCACCGACCACACCCGCGCGATGCGCTCGCCGGCGAATTCGTAGAACGCGTGCTCGGCGAAGCGGATCCGCCGGCCGCCTGCGTCCAGGCCGAGGAAGCGGCCCCGCGGCGTGCAGTGGAAATCCAGGCGCGCGGCAAGCCGCGGCGGCTCAGCCACCAGCAGTTCGACCGCGTACTGCAGGTCCGGGATCGCCGCCACGTCCTGCTCCAGCATCCGGCGGTAGCCGGCCAGGCCCAGGGCCCTGCCGTTGTGCTCCACGGCCGCATCGACGAACCGGCCCAGCGCGTCCCAGTCGCGCGCGTTCAGGCAGGCAATGTAATCGCGGTACCGCCGTGCGAGCAGCCTGGCGTCCACCACCGCCTCCGCTTCCCGTGATCCGGAGCTTCCTGATCGCATGCATGGCGTGCATGCCGCGTGGTGGCACCGCGCGCGGCGGCCTTGCCCGGGCTGCCCGGGGCACGCGCCGGCCATGGCCGCTTCCCGCCGGTCCGGCCGCCGGCCCCAGGGCCGGGCGCCGCAATGCGAAGCGCATCACGGCTTGCTCCGCGCCGCGCGCGGTGGTGTGATCCACCGCGCATGAGTCCGCACCCGCACCAGGTCGACATCGCCCGCACCATCGACGCCGTCTGGCGGATGGAATCGGCGCGCGTGATCGGCGGCCTGACCCGGCTCGTGCGCGACGTCGGCCTGGCCGAGGAGCTGGCCCAGGACGCGCTGGTGGCGGCGCTGGAGAAGTGGCCGGCCGACGGCGTGCCGGACAATCCCGGGGCCTGGCTGATGACCACCGCGCGCAACCGCGCCATCGACCGCCTGCGCCACCTGAAGCTGCGCGAGGAGAAGCACGTGCAGGTGGCCTGGGAGCTGGAGCAGCTGCAGGAGGACGTGGCCGCGCGCGCGGAGCACCTGCTGGACGACACCGTCGGCGACGACGTGCTGCGGCTGATGTTCATCGCCTGCCACCCGGTGCTGCCGCAGGACTCGCGCGTGGCCCTGACCCTGCGCCTGCTCGGCGGCCTGGAGACCGGCGAGATCGCNCGCGCNTTCCTNGCCANCGAGGCCGACCATCGCCCAGCGCATCGTNCGCGCCAAGCGCACCCTGGCCGAGGCCNNNGTGCCGTTCGAGATCCCGCGNCGCGAGGAGTTGCCNGAGCGNCTGTCGGCGGTGCTNGGNGTGATCTACCTGGTGTTCAACGAAGGCTACGCNGCCANCAGCGGCGACGACTGGATGCGCCCGGCGCTGTGCGAGGAGGCCATGCGCCTGGGCCGGGTGCTGGCCGGGCTGATGCCGGAGGAACCGGAGGTGCATGGCCTGGTCGCGCTGATGGAACTGCAGGCCTCGCGCCTGCACGCGCGCACCGGCCCGGACGGCGAGCCCGTCCTGCTGCTGCAGCAGGACCGCTCGCGCTGGGACCGGCTGCTGATCGGGCGCGGCCTGGAGGCGCTCGAGCGCGCGCAGCGGCTGGGGGGCGGCGCGGGCTTCTACGCGCTGCAGGCGGCGATCGCGGCCTGCCATGCCCGCGCCCTGGCGCCGGAGGACACCGACTGGAACCGGATCGTGGCGCTGTACGACGCGCTGGCGCGGCTGACCCAGTCGCCGGTGGTCGAACTCAACCGCGCGGTGGCGGTGTCGATGGCCGCCGGCCCGGAAGCGGCGCTGCCGCTGGTCGATGCGCTGCTGGACGAGCCCAAGCTGTCCAGCTACCACCCGCTGCCCAGCGTGCGCGGCGACCTGCTGTTCCGGCTCGGCCGCCTGCACGAGGCGCGCGCCGAGTTCGAGCGCGCCGCGGCGATGACCGGCAACGCCCGCGAGCGCGGCCTGCTGCTGGCGCGCGCCGCGCGTTGCCACGCCTAGCTGGCGGCTCAGATCTTCAGGTACCAGCCGCGCCGGTCCATCCAGCGCACCAGCAGCCACCACAGGCCGACGAAGGCCAGGGCGAACGCCAGCGACGGCAGGTACGGCCCGAAGCGCGGCGTCATCCATCCGGCGAAGACGCCGCGGTAGAGCGGCTCCCACCAGCCGCGCCCGGCCAGCGCGTAGACCATCACCGCCGAACCCGCGTAGGCGGCGATCGCATTGACCCCGAACGCGCGGCCCAGCGCCGGCCAGCCGCGCAGGTCCACCAGTGCGTGCGCCACCACCAGCGCCAGCAGCGCCCAGCCGCCGCTCCACGCCACGTAGGACGGCGTCCACAGGTTCTTGTTCCAGGGCATCCATGGCGTGCAGGCCAGGCCCAGCAGCAGCGCCAGAACAGCGGCGCCCGCCAGCCGCCGCAGCTGGCCGTGGCGCAGCCAGTCGCCGGCACGCAGGCCCAGGAGGGTCGTGGCCAGCGCGCCAAGGGTGGTGGGCAGGCCTTCCGGATCATGGCCGCGGCCGGCGGCATCGTGCTGGTACAGCCATGGACCCAGCAGCGCATCGTCGATGCGGCTGGCGATGTTGGCGTAAGGCTCCAGGCTGCCGCCGGCGCGCAGCAACGCCCACCAGCCCGCGAGCAGGCCCGCCAGCAGCAGCCACTGCCCGCGCGGCCGCAGGTACAGCGCCGCCGCGCCGGCGGCGAGGAAGCACAGGCCGATCCGCTGCAGCACGCCCCACGGCCGGTAATGCGGCAGGTCCAGCCACCACCAGGCCAGCAGGTGCAGCAGCAGGCCCAGGCCGAGGATGCGCAGCGCGCGCACCGCCACCGCGCGCATCAGCACGGCGCGGTCGCCGCCAGCCTCCGCGCGCGGCACCACGCCCAGCGCGATGGAAACCCCGACGATCGCCAGGAAGAACGGGAACACCAGGTCGGTCGGCGTGCAGCCCTGCCAGTCTGCGTGCAGCAGCGGGGCATACACGTGGCCCCAGTCGCCGGGGTTGTTGACCAGCAGCATCGCCGCCACGGTCAGCCCGCGCAGGGCATCGACCGAGGCCAGGCGTTGCACGCCCGCGTGCGCCATGGAACTCACCGGGAAACCAGGGCCAGGGCCATCGTGGCTCCCCGCGACGCTCAGGCGTCCGAAGCGGCGCCTGCGACCCAGGTCGCCTGCACCTGCAGCGCCTCGTCCAGCAGCACCAGGTCGGCCTGCCAGCCCGGCGCGATCCGGCCCAGCCGCGAATCCACGCCAAGGAAGCGCGCCGGGTAGGTCGAGGCCATGCGCGCCGCCTCCTCCAGCGGCAGGCCCAGCAGCCGCACCGTGTTGCGCACCGCGGTGGCCATGTCCAGGGCCGAGCCCGCCAGTGCGCCGGCGGCGTTGCGCACCACGCCATCCACCGCGGTGATGGTTTCGCCGTACAGCTCGAACGAGGGATCGTCGGAGCCGACCATCGGCATCGCATCGGTGACCAGGAACAGGGTGCCGCGCGGCTTGGCCGCCAGCGCCACGCGCAGGCTGGCCGGATGCACGTGCACGCCGTCGACGATGATCCCGCAGTAGGCCTCGCGGCTTTCCAGCGCGGCGCCGACCGNGCCCGGCTCGCGCCCCTGCAGNGGCGACATCGCGTTGTACAGGTGGGTGAAGCCGCGCACCCCGGCCTCCAGCCCGGCANGGACCTGCTCGTAGGTGCCGGCGGTATGCCCGGCGCAGACGATGGCCCCGCGCGCGNCCATGGCGCGGATGGTGTCGGCCGGCACCTGCTCCGGCGCCAGGGTGACCAGGGTGATGCCGTTGTCCAGCGAGGTGGCCATGGCCAGTTCGGCCGCGTCCGGCACGCGGAAGCGGCTGGCGTCGTGCGTGCCCTTGCGCGCCGGCGCCAGGTAGGGGCCTTCCAGGTGGATGCCCAGTACCCCGGGCACGCCGGCGGCGATCGCCGCGCGGGTGCCGGCGATGGCGCGCTCCATCACCTCGGCGGTGTCGCTGATCAGGGTCGGCAGGAAGCTGGTGGTGCCGTAGCGGCGGTGCGCGCGGCCGATGGCGTCGATCGCCTCGGGACGGGTGTCGTTGTTGA
>Ga0065721_10053385_pt1 | contig 10030 bp, 8 predicted proteins | sample Mesricmetagenome_FD_59108 | JGI IMG/M metagenome (GOLD analysis project Ga0065721, IMG submission 59108) | Mesophilic microbial community from rice straw/compost enrichment Sample: eDNA_1 v2 (version 2) | ecosystem: Engineered > Solid waste > Grass > Composting > Bioreactor | place: USA: Davis... | reverse complement strand
GTGCACGGGGATCGAGCGCCGCGTTGGCGCCCGAGGCGACCGCGATCTGGTTCTCGCCCGCCGCGTCGACGACGATCAGCGCCACGCCCGTGGGCTCGTCGACCCGCGCCAGGCGCGAGACGTCCACGCCCTCGGCACGCAGCGCGGCCTCGGCCTCGTCGCCCATCGCGTCGCGCCCGACGGCGCCCACGAACACGACGTCCGCGCCCAGTCGGGCGGCGGCCACGGCCTGGTTGGCGCTCTTGCCGCCGCCGTGGGAGGCGAAGCGGCCGCCCGTGACGGTCTCGCCCGCGGCGGGCAGGCGTTCGGTGACGACCACGAGGTCGACGTTGATCGAACCGACGACCACGACGCGCGCCACGCGTCCAGCCTACGCGGTCTCGAGCGCTGCGCCGATGCCGTCCAGCACGCGCTGGAGCCCGTAGTCGAAGATCTCCTCCATCGGCGAGTCGTCGGAGAAGACGCCGGCCTCGAAGGCGCGGCGCAGCGCCGGCAGCGCGCTCAGGTCGAAGCCCTCCGGGATCATCGGCGTCTCCAGCTCCTCCGGGACCTGGAACGCGAGCCGTGCCGACCAGAACACGTAGCCGTTGACCAGCAGCACGAGCTGCGCCTTGGCGTCCTCGCTCAGCGGCGTCCCGGCCAGCGTCTCCAGCCCACGGTCCAGCCACGAGAGCTGCTCGACCGTGCCGAGCATGCCGGCGATCGGGACGTCGATCACCCACGGGTGGCGGAAGATCGCCGCCAGCATCTCGCGCGCCCAGCGCTCCAGGCCGGTGCGCCAGTCATCGATCGCGAACGCCGGGCACATCCCGAGCCCTTCGCCGAGCATGCGCTGCACGAGCTCGTCCTTGCCCGACACGTGCCGGTAGAGCGCCATCGTCGTGAAGCCGCAGCGCTTGGCCACGGTCGCCATCGACACCGCGGCGATCCCCTGCTCGTCCGCGAGCTCGACCGCGGCGGCCACGACTTTCTCGACGGTGAGCCCTCTTGCCATCCGCGCCAGTGTATGCCATATACTTTTGTGTATGGCATACACAATCGAGGTGGACGGCCTGACGAAGGCGTTCGGCGGGACCCGCGTGCTGGACGGGATCGACCTGCGGGTGGACGCCGGAACGGTGTTCGCCCTGCTCGGTCCCAACGGCGCGGGCAAGACGACGACGGTCCGCATCCTCACGACGCTGCTGGCGCCCGACGGCGGGACGGCGCGCGTCGCCGGCCACGACGTCGTGCGCGAGCCCCACGCGGTGCGCGCCGCGATCAGCCTCACCGCCCAGGAGGCGGCGGTGGACGGGATGCTCACCGGCGCCGAGAACCTGCGGATGATGGCCCGGCTGCGCGGCGCCGAGCCGGCCGTGGCCGGCGAGCTGCTCGAGCGCTTCGACCTCGTCGACGCTGCCGACCGGCGCGTGGAGACCTACAGCGGCGGCATGCGCCGCCGGCTCGATCTGGCCATGAGCCTCGTCGTCAAACCGCAGGTGCTGTTCCTGGACGAGCCGACCACCGGCCTGGACCCGCGCTCGCGCCGCGCCGTGTGGGAGGCGGTGATGGCGCTGGCCGACGAGGGCGTGACCGTGCTGCTGACCACGCAGTACCTGGAGGAGGCGGACCGGCTCGCGCAGCGGATCGCCGTGATCGACAGAGGCCGCGTGATCGCCGAGGGCACGGCGCGCGAGCTCAAGGCCAAGGTCGGCGACGAGACGCTGGAGGTGCACTTCGCCGACCGGCCGTCCTTGCGGGTGCCCGTGCACGGGCCGGGCGACGTGCGCCGCGCGCTCGAGGCCCACCCGGACGCCGCGCGCATCGAGCTGCACCAGCCCTCGCTCGACGACGTCTTCTTCGCGGTGACCCGATGACCGCGTCGCTCACGTTCGTCGGCCGCAGCCTGCGGCACTCCGTCCGCTCGGTCGACGCGCTGCTGACCGCGGTGCTGCTGCCCGTCGCGATCCTGCTGATGTTCGTCTACGTGTTCGGCGGCGCGATCGACGCGGGCGGGCGCTACGTCGACTACGTCGTGCCGGGGATCATCGTGCTGTGCGCGGGCTTCGGCTCGGCGAGCACGGCCGTGGCCGTCGCCGTCGACATGACGTCGGGCGTGATCGACCGCTTCCGCACGCTGCCGATCGCCGCCGGCGCCGTGCTCACCGGGCACGTGACCGCCTCGGTGGCGCGCAACGTCGTCTCCACCAGCCTCGTGATCGGCGTCGCGCTGCTCGCGGGCTTCCGCCCCGAGGCCGACCCCGCGCGCTGGCTGGCCGCGGCCGCGCTGCTGCTCGCGCTGATGGTCGCGATCTCGTGGATCGCCGCCGCCTTCGGGCTGCTGGCCAAGACGGTCGAGGGCGCGAACGCGATCACGTTCGTCGCGGCGTTCGCGCCGTACGTGTCGAGCGCGTTCGTCCCCGCCGACTCGATGCCCGCCGGGCTGCGCTGGATCGCCGAGCACCAGCCCGTGACGCCGATCGTCGACGCCGTCCGCGCGCTCACCCTGGGCACGCCGGTGGGCGACGCGCTGTGGATCGCGTTCGCCTGGTGCGCGGGCGGGATCGTGCTCGGGCGTGCGGCGGCCGCCTACCTGTTCCGTCACCATTGACGCGGTGCTCCGCGCCACGCCGCAGGCCGTCCGCCGGCTCGCCATCCGCAACCAGCGCCTCGCCGGGCCGCTCCCGCGCCGGCGACCGGAGCCGGACGAGCTGCTCGACACGGTGCGGGCGCTGCGCTGCCTGCAGCTGGACCCGACCGCGGTCGTCGCCCGCAACCACCTGCTCGTGCTCTTCTCCCGCCACGGCGCGTTCGACGAGCGCGCCTTCGAGCAGCTCGCGTACGAGCGCCGGGCGCTATTCGAGTACTGGGCGCACGAGGCGTCGTTCGTGCTCAGCGAGGACCTGCCGATCCACCGCTTCGCGATGCGGCCGCCGCGCTCGCCCGGCCACCGCGCGTGGTGGGACGGCGAGGCCGGCTTCCGCGAACACATCCTCGCGCGCCTGCGCGACCACGGCCCGCTGCGCGCGCGGGAGATCGAGGACCGGGCGACGGTCGGCTGGGAGTCGACCGGCGGCTGGACGCACGGGCGCACGGTGGCCCGGATGCTCGACATGCTGTGGGTCGCGGGGCAGGCGGGGATCGCGCGCCGCGACGGCACCCAGCGCCTGTGGGACCTGATGGAGCGCTGCCTGCCGCCCGACGCGCCCCAGGACGAGTGGAGCCCGCGCGAGGTGCAGCGTCACGCCGTCGTGCACGCCCTCCGCGCGCTCGGCGCCGCCCGCGCGCCGCACATCCGCGTGCACTTCACGCGCTTCCGCTATCCCGACCTGCCCGCGGTGCTGGCCGAGCTGCACGCCGAGGGCGTGATCGAGCCGCTCGCGGTCGACGGGCTCGGGGACGACTGGTGGGTGCTGGCCGAGGACGCCGAGCGGCTCACCGACGACGACTTCAAGCCGCGCACGGTGCTGCTGAGCCCGTTCGACAACCTGCTGTGCGACCGCGCGCGCACCGAGGCGCTGTTCGGCTTCCACCACCGGCTGGAGATCTACACGCCCCGGGCCAAGCGCCGCTGGGGCTACTTCGTGCTGCCGATCCTCGACGGCGACCGGCTCGTCGGCCGCGTCGACCTCGCGCTCGACCGGACCCGCGACGCGCTCGTCGCGCACGCGCTGCACGCCGAGCCCCGGGGCCCGCGCGGGCTGCGGCTGCCGAAGGCGATCGCGCGCGAGCTCGAGCGCCTGGCGCGCTGGCGGAACGCGACGAACGTCGAGGTGCGAGCTGCACCGACGGCCTGGCTTCCCGCGTTTTCATGATCCTCCCATCCCCCGTGGCAAGGCTCGCGCGCCTCACTACGAGGGGGTCAACTCAGACATGGATGGTCGAATCCGGCGCGCCACCGGCGTCGCTCTGGTCACGTTGGGCGTGTTCGCCACACCGGCCGTGGCGGCACCGGGCGTCTCGGTGTCGTCGCTGAGCTCGCTGAAGGCGGGCGCCACCGCGGGCACGCTGCACGGCACCGTGGTCAACGACACGGGCAAGGCCACGCGCGCGAACGTCGCCGTGCGCCTCTTCCGCCGCGGCACCGACGCCGCGGTCGTCGGCCGCACGGCGGTCAAGGTCGCCGCCCACGGGCGCGCGGACTACGCCGTGAAGGTCAAGCTGCCGTCGTCGCTCGCACGCGGCAACTACTACCTCGGCGCGTGCACCGCCTACGGCAAGGGCGACGGCTCGCTCGGCTGCGCCACGGCGCGCAACGAGGTGCTGATCAAGGGCGGCACGCCCGTCCGGCCTGCGCGTGCCAAGGCCGCGCAGGCCTCCGACGAGTGCGCGCCCGGCGGCTGGTCGCTGCAGCCCGTCGGCTCGCGCGTGTACCCGGAGATGGGCAACACGGGCTACGAGAGCCTGCACTCCGACGTCCACCTCGTCTACGACGCGCCGTCGAACCTGTTCCTCGACGGCACGCACGTGGACCTCAAGCAGCGCGCGACGCAGTGCCTGACGTCCTTCAGCCTCGACTTCGAGCGCACCAACAACGTCACCAGCACCACGACGCCGGGCCCGAACCTGTCGGTCCAGGAGATCACGATCAACGGCGTCCCGGCGACGTACACGTTCAAGCAGCCGACCTACCCCGGCAACCCGAACGGCCTGGACGACCCGAACCCGCTCGCGCACGCCGCGTCGAACTCCAACCCGGTCAGCGCCACCAACCCGAACCCGCCCGCGTGCGCGCCCACCGGCACCGGCGCGGCGGCCCAGGGCGCCCAGTGCCCGGCGAACAAGCTCGTGATCACCCCGAGCCAGCCGATCCCGGCCGGCACCGAGTTCACCGTGCAGGTCAAGTACACGGGCCGCCCCGGCGTGCACGTGGACGGCGACGGCTCCACCGAGGGCTGGTTCCGCAACAACAACCCGGTCGGCGACGGCGGCTTCATGACCACCGAGCCTGTCGGCACGATGGCCTGGATGCCGCTCAACAACCACCCGACGGTCAAGCCGACCTACGAGTTCTGGACCACGACCAACTGGGACGCGGCCTCGGGCACCGGCCGCACCGCGATCTCCAACGGGCGGCTGATCGGCTTCACCGACAACGCCGCCGACGCCAACTTCCCGGGCGGGTCGCGCACCTGGCACTGGAAGTCGCCGGAGCCGATCGCCAACTACCTGGTCGAGAACAGCATCGGCAACTACGAGATGACCGAGCGCGTGTCGCCCAGCGGCACGATCTACTACCAGGCCCAGGCCACCGCGATCGCCGCCGCGCGCAAGACGTCCAACCAGGCGATCATGGACCAGCACGAGGACATCACGGCCTTCCAGACGCCGTTCAACGGCCCGTTCCCGTTCTCGACCAACGGCGTGATCATCGGCCTGCCGTCGGTGAGCTTCGCCGAGGAGATGCAGACCAAGATCACGTTCCCGGGCGGCTCGATCAGCGTCGGCACCTTCCACCACGAGAACATGCACCAGTGGTGGGGCGACAACGTCTCCGAGGACCGCTTCGAGCGGACCTACTTCAAGGAGGGCTACGCCGACCTGTCCGAGGGCTACAACACCGCGCGCACCGCGGCGAACAACGCGGGCGGGCTCGGCACGCCGGCCGGTGACGCGGCGTTCGAGGCCAGCCTCGTCTCCCGCTTCAACACCACCTACAACTCGACCAGCGCCAACAACTGGAACGTCGCGCCGGCGAACCCGACCAACGCGAACCTGTTCGGCTCGCAGACCTACACCCGCTCCGGGCGCTCCTACATCGCCCTGCGCGCGATCCTCGGCAAGGACAACTTCGACCGGGCCTCGAAGGAGATCCAGACCGTCTACGGCGGCGGCTCGATCACGCGCAAGCAGCAGATCGACGTCTACAAGAAGTGGCTGCCGAACCCGTCCCCGGCGTGCAAGATCAAGCTGGACGAGTTCTTCAAGCAGTGGTGGGACACGGCCTACAGCGGCTCGCCGGCCGCGGGCAACAAGCCGCAGATCACGGGCCCCGGCCTCGCCGGTCCCGGCTTCTACGACGCCGATGGCGGCTGCTCGCCCTACGGCGTCGACGTGCCGGGCGGCGTGGGCGGCACGGTCCCGGCGACCCTGTCGCTGACGCTCGGCGCGCCGGCCGCGTTCGAGCCGTTCGTCGCGGGTGTGGAGAAGACCTACACCGCCTCGACGACGGCCACGGTGATCTCCTCCGCGGGTGACGCGACGCTGTCGGTGTCCGAGCCGGGACACATGACCAACGGCGCGTTCGCGCTGCCGCAGCCGCTGCAGGTCGCGTTCTCGAAGTCCAGCTGGGACGCCCCCGTGGCCAACGACGCGGTGACCGTCACGTTCACGCAGCCGATCGGCCGCACGGACGCGCTGCGGACCGGGTCCTACTCGAAGACGCTCACCTTCACGCTCTCGACGACGAACCCGTGAGACATCGGCCCGCCGCCCCGATACCCTCGGCTCCATGAGCGAGGACGGGGCGGCGGTGCCGCGCAGTGCGCAGCAACAGCCGCTTCCGTGGGAAGGGAAGGCCGCGCCCGCCGACAAGTTCCTGCTCGGCGCGATCATGCTCAGCGGCCTCTACCTGCTGGCACTGATGCCGCTCACGCCTTCGCTGCTCGCGCACCCGTGGGTGCTCGTGCTGCTCAAGGGCTCGATGTCCGGCATGGTGACGCTGGGCGGGATGGTGCGGATCGGCGAGGCGTCGCTGCCGCTCGTGGTGCTCGTCTCGGTGCCCGGGATGATGATGTTCGACTGGCTCTACTGGTGGGCCGGCCGGCGCTGGGGCAAGCGCGCGATCGACGTCTTCATCGGCAGCCACCCGAAGGCGGCCAAGCGCACGGTCCAGCTCGAGCGGCTCACCCGGCGGTTCGGGTGGCTCGCGATCGTGATCGCCTACTTCCAGCCCGTCCCGAACGTGCTGATCTACGCCGCCGCGGGCTGGACGCGGATGCGCCTGTGGGTGTTCCTGCTGCTGGACCTGATCGGCTCGGGGCTGTGGATCGCGCTCTGCATCGGGCTCGGGTACGCGATCGGCCAGGACGCGGTGGACATCGCGCAGTCCATCTCCCGCTACGGGCTCTACCTCGGGCTCGGCCTGATCGTGGTCGTGTTCGTCCGCCAGTTCTACGCGGCGAGCCGCCAGGCTACGCGCTGACGATCGTCCCGCTGACCGCGCCCAGCTCGACCGTGCCGGCGCGCCCGCGCAGCGTGACCGTGTCGCCGTCGCGCAGGTACGGGCCGCCCGCCTCCAGCAGGCAGCCGTAGCTGCCGGGCTCGGGGCCGCTGATCGTGCCGGACGCGAACAGGTCACCCGCCCGGACTGTCGCGCCGTTGACCGTCGCGTGCGCGAGCTGCTGCGGGAACGTCCAGTACAGCCCGCGGGCGTTGCCGCGCGTCACCACGGCGCCGTTGACCTCGGCCTCCAGCGCGATGTCGAGCGCCCAGTCGCCCTCCGTGCGCAGGTAGGCCTCGGGCTCGGGGTCCTGCTCGCGGGCGGGGACGAGGTAGGGCTCCAGCGCGGCCAGCGGCGTGATCCAGCCTGCGATCGAGGTGGCGAACGACTTGCCCAGGAAGGGCCCGAGCGGGCGGTACTCGAAGCGCTGGATGTCGCGCGCGCTCCAGTCGTTGACGAGCACGAAGCCGAACACGTGCTCGCGCACGTCGGCGGTCGCGATCCGCGCGGGGCCGGGGCCCGTGACGAAGCCGAGCTCGAGCTCGAAGTCGAGCTCCTGTGTCGGTCCGAACGTGGGCCGCAACCCGCTCGGGCGCGGGATCTCGGTGCCGGAGACGACGATCGAGCCCGCGCGGCCGTGGTATCCGATCGGCAGCGCGCGCCAGGCCGGCGGCAGCGGATCGTCGGGGCGGAAGCGCGCGCCGACGTGCGTGGCGTGCTCGAGCGAGGAGTAGAAGTCGACGTAGTCGCCGACCGCGAGCGGGAGCTGCGGCTCGCCGAGCGGGAGCAGGTCGGCGGTGCCGGCCTCGAGCACGCGCGTGACGGTCTCGCGCACCTGCTCCCACGCGGGGCGGCCGAGCGCGAGGAAGGCGTTGAGCGTGGGGCCGCCGAACACGGGCGGCAGGCCCGGGACGGTGCTCAGGTCGAGCACGTGGTCCTCGTAGCGGACGACGCAGCGCCCGTCGACGACGCCGTAGGGAAGGTGGTCGAGCCCGAAGCCGCTGGTCATCGCGGCCTATTCCACCAGCTCGACCGTGATCTCGATCACGGCGCCGTCGCGCTCGGTGACCGTGACCGGGCCGAGCCGCGCGAACAGCTCGCGCATGGACTCGTTGTCGGCGAACAGCGAAGCGGTGAACACGCGGATGTGGCTTGCGACGGCGCGGTCGCGCAGCCGGCGCAGCAGCTTGCCGCCCAGGCCGCGGCCCTGCCACGCGTCGACCACCAGCAGCGCGGCCTCGGCGATGTGCGGGCGCTCGTCGTCGCGCACGTAGCGGGCGACGCCGACCCCCTCGCGCGTGACCGCGTCCATCGCGCCGATCGCCTCGTGGTCGAGGTGGTCGACCTCGGTGAACCACGCGAGCTCGACCACGTTCAGCGCCGGGCGCGGCTGCAGGAAGCGCCGGCGCACCGAGTCGTCGGACAGCTGCTTCCAGCCCGCGACGAACAGCGGCTTGTCCTCGGGGCGGACAGGCCGGATCAGCACTTCCGAGCCGTCGTCGAGCAGGACGTGCTCGACCGTGTCGTCGCGCGCGAGCCCGCGCTCGTAGGCGGCCGCGGCGGCCTCGGCCTCCTCCTCGGTGTCATGCCGGGAGACGGGGGCCGCCTCGCCGCGGATGCGGACGAAGTACCCGCCGGCAGGGCTCGGCTCGACGTAGCAGCGCACCGCGCAGAGACTACGTTGCCCGAACGGACGCCCGTCCACCCGTCCAGAGGGACTTGACACAGTGCCTGCACTACACGACGATCGCAGCGGTTTGGTCAAGCGAGGCGGCATCCGGGTCCTGCTCACCGCCGCCCTCTTGGGCGTCGCTGCCTGGTCCGTACCCGCGTCCGCGTCGGCGCAGATCGACGGCACGCCGCTGAACGTGACGGCCGACGGGCTGGGCGCGATCCAGGTCCGCCACGACGCGATCGCCTCCGGGTTCTTCTACGACCCGGACGAGAACCCGGGCCACGCCGGGCTGGAGATCAAGGAGGGCGCGGCCTACTACCCGCTCGAGGCGGGCTTCGAGCGGGCACCGGGGCGGATCGTGGTGCAGGCGCCGACGCTTGCCGTCGCGGGCGCGACCAAGTCGCTCACCAGCGCCTACACGGTCGGGCCGAACCTGCGCGTCACGGAGATCATCACCTACACGGACAACGTCCCGCAGGTGGACATCCGCTACGGGATCCAGAACGTGTCGGCCGCGCCGACGTCGTTGCGCGCGGGTGCGCTCGCGGACCTCTACGTCGGCAACAACGACAGCGGCTACGGCGCGATCCGGTCGGCGCCCCCGCGGTTCATCGGCGGGCGCGAGCAGGGCACCGGGCTCGTGTACGGCCTGCAGGAGGTCACGCCCTGGCTGGGCTTCCAGGAGGGCGACTTCGAGGCCGTGTTCGCGAAGTTCGCCGCCGGCGGCCTGGACAACACGATCGACTCGGCGGCACGCGACAACGGCGTCGGCGTCGAGTTCGCCGTGGACAACCTGCAGCCGGGCGAGCGCCGCGACCTCGACGTGCGCTGGCTGCTCGCCTCCCCGGCCCCGCCCGGCACGATCACGCCGCCCGACCCGGACGGCGAGGGCCACGTGGGCGCCACGGCCGAGACGATCGAGGAGCTGCCGGCGCCCGTCACGGGCAAGACGGTCAACGTCAGCGTCCGCAAGGGCCGCATCTACGTTCGCATCCCGCCGTCGAAGAAGTACGTCCGGCTCAAGGGCGCGATGCAGATCCCGGTGGGCGCGACCGTGGACGCCAAGAAGGGCCGTGTGAACCTCGTCTCGACCACCGGCACGGGCGAGGAGAAGCAGCTGGCCTGGTTCTACGACGGCATCTTCAAGGTCGGGCAGACCCGCGGCGCCAAGCCCGTCACCGAGCTCAAGCTGGCCGAGCCGCTCGCGAAGTGCC
>Ga0065721_10006825_pt1 | contig 10031 bp, 7 predicted proteins | sample Mesricmetagenome_FD_59108 | JGI IMG/M metagenome (GOLD analysis project Ga0065721, IMG submission 59108) | Mesophilic microbial community from rice straw/compost enrichment Sample: eDNA_1 v2 (version 2) | ecosystem: Engineered > Solid waste > Grass > Composting > Bioreactor | place: USA: Davis... | reverse complement strand
TCCAAAATTTCCGCGATTAATTCCTTAGCCGAGACGGCGAAGGAGCATTTTCGTCACGGTTGGTATTTCGAGCTCGATGCGAGCATAAAAAATGAGGAGACGAGGCAACTTGCAATGGACGAGCAAGTCACCCCGCCTCCCGTAGCGATCATCGGAGGAACCAATGATCAAATCCGTTTCACACTATACCCGAAAACGTCAGAATTGGTAGATGATGTTTCCGGTGAGGGAGAAGGCGTCGCGGTCGTTCGGAGCGCCCGTGCCGTCGTCACCGAACGGTGAACCACCGGTGAGCGCGCGGTCGCCGCGGAACTCAAGCCGGCTGATGACGTTTTGCCACAGTGAGTAGTCAGCGGTGACAGTGAGCGACAGCAATTGGTTCTTCTTGCCGGCTTTAGCGGCGTAATATTGACCGTTATCACCCCAGCCATAGTCCAAACGGGTGTTGATCTTCAGCTTCTCGGTGGCCTGGACGAGCAGGTAAGTGCCGAGCGCGCCGGCTTCTTCGTCTTTGCCGCCAATTCCCGTGGTGTAGTCGAACGCCACACCGACTGCGACCGTTTCAACCGGCGTGGGCAGGCTCAAACCGACATAGTAGTTCTCCTGCATGAACTGCGCGGTGGGAGTGGATTTACCACCGGTGTAGCCGATGGACAGGCTGGCACCTTCCAGGAAGCCGAAGCTTTCCGGCGCAGTGAACGAGATCATACCGAGATACGCTTTTTCCGATTCGGAAATCGTCTGACTATAGCGCGCATCGGTCGCGTTATTGAAAGCAGCCATGTTACCGATACCTGCCATGATGCTGATCATGTCATTGATGCGATAACTGGCCGAGATACCGGTGTGTGCGGACGATTCCAGGAAGAAACCATAGGAACGACTCCAGTTCGGATTCTTGTAAGTATCGTAGGCTTCATAACCGTTATAGGTTCCGAACTGGCCGACTTTGAAATCGATGCCGTTACCGATCGGAACGCGCAACAGCACGACAGCTTCGTTGAAAGCAAAATCGCCTGCCGGGCCGCCCATGATGGAACGCGTGCCGCGTTTGACGGCGCCCGGTCCGAGGAGCGTTTGAACGTTGTAACCGGCCGACCATTCGCTTTCGTCGAGCGGTTTGGAGAACGTGATGCTGACGACGTTCAGGTTGAAGCCGTCTTGGGTGTCAGCCGCGTCGTACACGCGACCGGGCATGTTGGCGTTGCCCGTACCAAATTTCCAGGTAGCCGAAGTATCAATGTAGCCGCTGATGGTCGTTGAAGTCAGATCGGCCCGGAGCGAGCTGAGATGTTCTTTTTCATCCGCATGAGTAACCGCCGGAATGCTTACCAGGCCAACTCCAAGGAGCACCTGTGTCCACTTGTTGATTTTCATAGATGTGTAGTTTTTTTCTCTGGATTCGTTGTGAGGTGTCGGTGCCTCTGGGTGGCACGGACGCGAGGTGCTTAGCACGAGTGATGCCCGCGTCTGAGAATTTTGCTTAACTCGCCTCAGAAGTATTCAGCGACACGACCACAGACTCGGGAACAACGGCGGCAATTTCACGACGCAGATTTTGCGATGCGAAAATTTCAAGTGATGAAATCCGTTACTGCGAAAGTCGCCAGTAATGATGCGGGGAGAAACCATCTGACGATCTGCGAATCGAATTACAATTCAGCCTCGGAAATCAGTTCGTAATTTTTGCTGACGAACTCAACGGGGAAGGAGCGTTGCCGGTTGAGAAAAATTTTTTCGAAGAGTGGAAACTCACGATTCAATTGCAGCGCGCGCGAATGGAAAGTTGCTGTTCAAAATTGAACTGCGTGGGCGAATTTCTCGCCACTTATGATTTTCATTACTTGGAATCGTGATTCTTCAAATTGATGAATGCTGTGCATTTTCCAATGCGCAGCGGTTAAACATTCATCATCACATCTTCATGGCATAACCAGTGCTTAAGGAGCAGCACCAAACTTTGTCGGAGGCAGATTCCTGCTGACGACAACAACCGGAAAACCAGAAAACCCGTCATTCAGTTGCACGACACCTACGGAATCGCATTGCGCATGAAAAAAACATCCCTATCCCTCCTCAAAAAACTGTTCCCTGTAGCGCTGGCTACTTCACTGACATTCTCTGCGGCTGCGGCCGACACCGTGAAAGTCGGTGTGCTGCATTCACTCAGCGGCACGATGGCCATCAGCGAAACGTCGCTCAAAGACGTCTTGTTGTTCACCTTTGATGAAATCAACAAAGGTGGCGGTATCAAAGTCGGCGGCAAAAATTATCTCATCGAACCCGTCGTCGTGGATCCGGCGTCGGACTGGCCGTTGTTTGCTGAAAAAGCCGAACAGTTGCTCGTCAAAGACAAGGTCGCCGTCATCTTCGGTTGCTGGACTTCAGTGAGCCGCAAGTTTGTGTTGCCCGTGGTCGAACGCAACAACGGCCTATTGTTTTATCCGGTGCAATACGAAGGCGAAGAGCTTTCGCAGAACATCTTCTACACGGCGGAAGCTGTGAATCAACAGGCGATTCCGCCGGTGGATTACATGCTCGCGGAAGGTAAGAAGAAATTCTATTTGCTCGGTTCGGACTACGTTTATCCGCGCACGACGAACAAAATTCTCAAGCAGTATCTCAAAATGAAAGGTATCCCGGATTCCGACATTGTTGAAATCTACACGCCTTTCGGACATCAGGATTATCAAACGATCGTCGCCGCTATTAAAGCGTTTGCCGCCGGTGGAAAGGCTTGCGTCATCAGCACGCTCAACGGCGATACGAATATTCCGTTCTTCAAGGAATTCGCGAATGCCGGTTTGACCTCGGAAAATTGTCCGGTGGTTTCGTTCTCAATCTCCGAAGACGAATTCCGCGGTTTGCCGGCGAAGGAACTGGCGGGCCATCTCGGCTGCTGGACTTATTTCATGTCGCTCAAAACGCCTGAGAACGACAAGTTCGTGAAAGATTTCCTCGCCTGGGTGAAAGATCCGAAAGTGACGGGTGTGGATTTCAAAGTGACGGGTGTTGATCCGAAAGGTCGCGTGACCTGCAGCCCGATGAATCTTTCCCGCATCGGCGTGAATCTCTGGAAGCAAGCGGCGGAGAAGGCGGATTCGTTTGAAGTCGATAAAGTCCGCGCGGCGCTTATCGGTCAGAAATTCAAAGGCCCGGCGGGCGAAGTCACGATGCAGGAAAATCATCACCTCGTGAACAACGTGTTCATTGGCGAAACGCTTCCCTCCGGTCAGTTCAAGGTCATCAAAACCTTCAACGCGGTCGCGGGCGAACCGTTCAGCGAGAAGTTTCTCAAGTAATATTGATGGGTAGTTTCATGGAGGCGGGTCCGCCGGTCCCGCCTCCTTTCCCTAAATGGACATGGCTTTTCTTCTAAGACGCATCGTAATTTTTCTGATCGCCGCTGTTATTCTGAGCAGTCTTTTTGCGCGCGGTCAGGATACCAATGAATTCCGGCGGATTCTCGCTGCGGCTGTCATTGCCGACGACGGCGACGCACAACTCGAAGGAATTAAACAACTCATCAACAGCAGCGATGAACTCGTGGCTCGCGCTCTGGCGGCGTGGCGGTTGGGCGAGCTTTACGTTCTGACGACCGGCGCTGACGAAAAGATTCCGATTTTGTTGGATTCGCGATTGGACGAAGAGGGGCGGGCGCGGGCGATTCGCATTCGCGATGGCGAATATCTCAAAGGAGAAACCGGTGAAGAAAAACTGTTTCTTGCATCTGACCTGACGCCGGCTGATACGACTTCCAGATTGCGTCGCACCATCAAAACGATGCTCGACCTCTATGCGATGGCGAATCCGATGCCACGCATGCGGCGCGATGCCGTCGTAAAACTCGGCCAGGAACAAAATCCGGATTATCTGCCGCATTTTGAAGCGCGACAAAAAATTGAAACCGATCCGGAGGTGAAGCGCGCGTTGAACGAAGCGATTCAACTGACGCGCATGGCGGATGAATCCGCTGCGGTTCGGAATCCGGCGATTATCGCGTTAGGCGAACTGAATTCCATCAACTCGTTGCATTTCCTGAAACAATTTCGCACCACGGCGACGAATGATCCGGCAAAGTATGGCCAGGAAACCATTCAAGCGCTGACCGCCAGCATCGTAAAAATCGAAAATCACATCTGGTGGGGAAATGTCGTCGGCACGGTGTTTCGCGGCTTCAGTCTCGCCTCGGTGTTGTTGATTGCAGCGCTCGGCCTCGCGATTACGTTCGGTTTGATGGGTGTCATCAACATGGCTCACGGCGAGGTAATGGCCGTGGGTTCATACACCGCGTTCATGGTGCAGGGAATCTTCGGTACGGGCCTGATGTTTTCGCTGTTCGGAAATCCGATTCGCATCAAAGGATTCGGACTGACCGGAACAGGCTTTGACGCGTACTTCGTCGTTGCGTTGATGGCGTCCTTCATTATGGCGGCGTTGGTCGGTCTGTTGTTGGAACGTGGCATCATTCGCTTTCTATACAAACGCCCACTCGAATCGCTTTTGGCAACGTGGGGTGTGAGTCTGGTGTTGCAACAGATTTTTCGACACACGTTCGGCGCGGCGAATGTGCAGGTGGATTCGCCTTCGTTTTTGAGCGGCAGTTTTACGTTTAACGGTTCGCCGATCGGCTTTAATCGAATCTTCGTCATCAGCTTTGCGTTGTTCATCGTTTACGGCACTTATCTGTTGCTCACGAAAACGTCGCTCGGGTTGCAAATCCGCGCGGTCATGCAAAATCGCAACATGGCGTCCTGCGTCGGTGTTCGGACGGATCGCGTGAACATGATGACATTCGCGCTTGGTTCGGGATTGGCCGGCATGGCGGGATGTTGTCTTTCGCAAATCGCTAACGTCGGTCCGAGTCTCGGCCAGAGTTACATCGTGGATTGTTTCATGATCGTGGTGTTGGGCGGGGTAGGGAACATCGTTGGGACGGTGACCGCTTCAATGGGAGTCGGAATGACGAATCAAATTCTCGAACCGTGGTTAGGTGCGGTGTTGGGCAAAATCATTGTGTTGGGAGCGATCATTCTGTTCCTGCAATGGCGACCTGCCGGCATTTTCGTAACTAAATCCCGCAGTCTGGAAGGATGAAAAGCACCAAGCGTGAAATTTGGAATTTAGAACTTTGTTAATGACTCAATCTTTTCCCAAACGCGAATTTCTCATCGTCGGCATTCTTGCTGCCATCGTGCTGGTGGTGTTGCCGTGCCTGAACGCGTTTACACCCCCGGAGAGCGCCTTTCACGTCAGCACGTTCAGTCTGAGTTTGTATGGCAAATATCTGACTTACGCCATTCTCGCGCTCGGCATCAATCTGCTCTGGGGCTACACTGGCATCCTGAGTCTCGGGCAATGCCTGTTTTTCTCGCTCGGCGGTTACGCGCTTGGCATGCATCTCATGTTGATGATCGGCCGCTTGGGCCAATACAAAGCCGACATTCCGGACTTCATGGTGTTTTTGGAATTCCCGGCGAAATATCCGGAAACCGGCGGTTTGCCGCCGCACTGGATTCCATTCAAAAGCTTCTGGTTTGCGGCGCTGATGGTGGTCGTTGTGCCGGCGGTGGTGGCTTACATCTTCGGTTGGCTTGCGTTTCGATCGCGCATCAAGGGTGTTTATTTTTCGATTCTCAGTCAGGCGCTCACCTACGCCGCGTGTCTGATGTTTTTCCGTAACGACTTTACGTTTGGCGGCAACAACGGGCTTACCGATTTCAAAACTATCCTGGGTTACGACATCAATTCGCCCGGAGTGAAACGCGCGCTGTATCTCTGTTCCGGTGGACTGCTGCTGCTGACGTATTTGTTTTGTCGCTGGCTGACTTCGACGAAGTATGGGTTGATCCAGCGAGCGATTCGTGATTCGGAAAATCGCGTTCTGTTTTCCGGCTACGCTACCGCGAATTTCAAACTGTTTGTGTTTGTCCTCGCGGCGATTATTTCGGGTGTAGGTGGAGCGCTGTTCGTGCCGCAGGTCAGTGCCATCAATCCGAGTGAGATGACTCCGGCCAAATCGCTCGAAGCGGTTGTGTGGGTCGCGGTCGGTGGACGCGGCAACATGCTCGGGCCGATCATCGGAGCAGTCGGTATCAATGCTTTCAAGAGTTACGCCACACATGCGTTTGCGGAGCAATGGCCATACATCATTGGTTTCCTGTTTATCTTTGTGACGCTCTTTATGCCGAAAGGAATTATCGGTTTGCCGGAGCAATTTCGGACGATTAAACGCCGCATTCAGCAGCGCAACAAATCGGTTGACACACCAGCGGAGAGCGCGGTGGCCACAACATCGGAGGGAGTGGCGAAATGACTGAGACTGTTTCCGTGCCCAACGTGGCACTCGCACATTCAAAGGATTTTATTCTGTTGTTGGAAGGCGTGAATAAAGCCTTCGATGGATTCAAAGCGATTACCGATTTGAACTTCTATCTCGATGAAGGCGAGTTGCGCGTCATCATCGGTCCGAACGGCGCAGGCAAGAGCACGATGCTTGATATCATCACCGGCCGCACGCGTCCTGACTCGGGAAAAGTGGAGTTCGGTCGCGACACCGATCTGACACGACTCAACGAGTATCAAATCAATCGCCTCGGCATCGGGCGCAAATTTCAAACGCCATCGGTTTACGTTGATCACACGGTTTTCGAGAACATCTGGCTGTCGCTGGAAGGCAGTCGCACGGTGTGGAGTACGTTGTTTTCGCGAATTACGCCGGCGCAAAAGGATCGAATTTACGACGTGCTGAAAACCGTCGGTCTCACGGACAAAGCCGAATGGAAAGCGGGTTTGTTGTCGCACGGGCAAAAGCAGTGGCTCGAAATCGGAATGCTCCTCGCGCAGAACCCGAAGGTGCTTCTCGTTGATGAACCTGCTGCCGGAATGACGGACGAGGAAACGCACAAGACCGGCGAATTACTGCACAGCCTGGAAGGTAAACACAGCATCGTGGTGATTGAGCATGACATGACGTTTGTCCGCCAACTCGCGCGCAAGGTCACGGTGTTGCATCAAGGCCACGTGCTTTGTGAAGGCAGCGTGGACGAAGTGCAGAATAACGAACGCGTGATTGAGGTTTATCTCGGGCGGAAGAAAAAGGCGTGATGAAAATACCAGGTCTCAACATCCGGTCTCGAGGGAAACGCCAGAAAACAGATTTGAAAGCGAATTCTGTTGAAGCTTGGGACGTGAAGTTTCTGTGTTGCCTGGACCTTGAAGTTTGGAGTTTTGTCTGATGTTGACCCTTTCGAACATTTCCGTTTCCTACGATGGCTCGCGGATTTTGCGTGGTGTGAATCTGACCGTGCCGCCGGGCCAGGTGGTTTGTCTCATGGGACGAAATGGTGTTGGCAAAACCACGACGCTGAAATCCATTGTCGGTCTGGTTAAAACCGATGCCGGTTCAGTGAAATTGAACGACGCTGAACTCGCCGGATTGAAGCCGGATGCGCGCGCGCGGGCCGGACTTGGTTACGTGCCGCAAGGACGTGACATTTTTCCGCATCTCACGGTGAAGGAGAATTTGTACATCGGCGCGATTGCGCAGGGGAAAAAACTGAATGGCGAAGTGGATCGCGTGCTGACGTTGTTTCCGATTCTCAAAGAATTTCTCGGTCGCAAAGGCGGCGTGCTCAGCGGCGGTCAACAGCAACAACTCGCCATTGGTCGCGCATTACTGACGAATCCGAAGGTGTTGTTGCTTGATGAGCCGACTGAAGGCATTCAACCCAACATCATCGATCAGATTGGCGAGACGATTAAGAAGTTGCGCAATGAGGGACTCGGCGTGCCGGAGCATAATTATCCCGAGGAAATTCAGAACGCCGTGAAGCTGCTTCGCAAAGAAGGCAAGATCGGCATTCTGCTCGTTGAGCAGTATCTCGATTTCTGCCTCGATGTCGGGGATTATTTTTACATCATGGACCGGGGCGCGATTGTGGCCGAAGGACCGATGAAAAATCTCAACGACGACGTCGTGAAGGCACACCTGACCGTTTGATCAGGTCAGTGCCGCAGCGACGCGCTCGGCAATATTGATTCCGGAAACAATCGAATCGCTGAGTGACACGCCATCGCGATAATGGCCCGCGAGATAAAATCCCGGCGCGTCTGCTTCAATCTTCGACATCAATTCTTTGAAGCGTCCATAACCGACGTTGTACTGCGGAATGGCGCGCGGATAAACGACGACATGCTTGAAGGTTGGTTGGCCACGAACACCCAGCAGCTTTTGCAAATCTTCGCAGACGAGCACAACCAGTTTCTCCTCAGGCAATAACGCCAGTTCGGGATAGCGCTCGCCNCCTACGTAAGTGGTAAGCGTGAGATACCCGGCAGGAGCGCGATTCGGAAACAGCGCGGAAGAGAAAATCGTGCCGAGGATTCTGAATCCTTCGATTTTCGGAATCAACATGCCGAAGCCGCAACAATCGTGCGCTACATCCTCGCGCCGGAAACCCAGCACGACACTCGCAACGGGCGGATAACGGATTTCCGAGAAGGTCGAAAGCTCTGCCAAACGTTCAGTGGATTGTCCGGTGTTTCGTTCTAATTGCAATTCCGCGAGCTTCGAAGCCGTGCCGCAGAAAATCACTGCGTCGTGATCAATCAATTCGTTGCCTGAAGTAGTCCGCGTGTGAACCGTCCATCGATTTTCTGTTTTCGTCAGTTTGGTGACGGCAGTGTTTAACCTGATTGCGTTACCGAGTTGCGTTGCGAGAGTGTCAGGTAAAACCTGAAGGCCTTCATCGAAAGAAAATTTCGGCGCGCGATCCTTGGCGACCTCGCCGCGTTTTTTACGTTCCCGTGCCCCGAGAATCTGGCCTTTGATCATTGAACCGTAGTTGTCTTCCAGCGCTTTCAATTTTGGGAAGGCATGAACCACGGAAAGCTTGTTCGGATCGCCGGCATAAATTCCAGCGACCAGCGCATCAATGGCGTGATCGAGAAACTCCTGATTGAACCGGCGAATGACGAATTGTCCGATGCTTTCCTCGACGCCGTCGCGACGAGGTTTAATGAACGGTTCGCGCAAGACGGCGACCTTGGCTTTGAGCGAAAACAAATCGGTTGTGAGAAAACCTGGTGGCGAACTGGGCATCGCGATGGGGCGACCGTAACGCACGACGTAACGGGCTTCGGCTTTGGGATCGGTATCGAGCCGACGGGATTGCAGTCCGGCGTCTTTGACGAATTGGGAAATCTTAGGCGATGTTTCGAGGAGCGTGTTGGGACCGAATTCCGCGAGGTAACCGTCCCGGCGCAGCGATTGAATGACGCCGCCAACGCGCGGTCCGGCTTCATAAACGGTCACCGCCAACCCCTTGCGCTGAAGAGAAAAAGCAGCCGTCAATCCCGTGATTCCTGCGCCAATGATCGCCACCGACTTCATGCTGTTCAGACTGGGTGAGCGGCGGGAAACGGGCAAGCGATTCCTTGGCGGGGAGTGCTACGGAAGAAAACCGGAAAAAACATCGTTGATTTGAAACGCATGAGTTAGCTAGATTGTCCGTCCAAGGGTCGGGGCGTAGCGTAGCTTGGCTAGCGCGCTTGTTTCGGGTACAAGAGGTCGTGAGTTCAAATCTCACCGCCCCGACCATTTCATCCTTCGAGATTCTGAAAAGCGCGGCCAATCTGCTTAACATCCCATCAGATCAGAGGTTCGCGTCTTGATAATAGCTTCAGGTGAGAATGAAACGATTGATGGCTGATACGTTTTCCGTTTGTCCTGCCTGAAACTTGTTAGCCCGCTTTTGAACCATCCCCTGTTTCGGTGATGCCCGTAGCACCGTGATTGGGTATAGCCGCCTCCATTGCGTCCGACGTAAGCTTCTCATGGCACGAAGTTGGAGGCTTTGATCCGCGGCTTGATACGATCGCGGTAGAGTCGCGACTTCTTCATCATCATGAATCGATTTTTGTTGTCGCTTTCATCCGGGATTTTGCGGGCGATGGTTCTCGTTGGATTGACGTCGCGATTTGCTTCGGCTGCGCCGGTGTTGACGACCAATACATTGCCGGTGACGGCG
>Ga0065721_10053384_pt1 | contig 10033 bp, 6 predicted proteins | sample Mesricmetagenome_FD_59108 | JGI IMG/M metagenome (GOLD analysis project Ga0065721, IMG submission 59108) | Mesophilic microbial community from rice straw/compost enrichment Sample: eDNA_1 v2 (version 2) | ecosystem: Engineered > Solid waste > Grass > Composting > Bioreactor | place: USA: Davis... | reverse complement strand
CCAGCCACATCTGCAAGCTCAGATGCCAACTCGTCGATGTCTATGGATTCATCCCCTGAACCTGCAGCAGCAGGTGCCCCGGCCAGCAGGCCCTGATAATCCAGTGGCTTCAACAAAGCATGCCACTCCACCAACGCGCGCAGACGGTCAAGCCGCACGGCATACAGGCGCTCGAAGATGTCACGATCCTCGCCGTGTTGCGGTGCTCGCCCATGCTTTTCTACGAAGCGCTGAATTTCCTCGAATCCGGCGATAACGCGCTCCTCGATGGCCGATCGCCCACTCTTCTTTTCTGGCGGCGCGAACTCGGCCAGTTCTGCGGCCAGATCATCGAGTTCCGACTTACTCATAGCGCCCCTCCGCCTTGTAGCGCATAAAAGCTGCAGCGCCTTCAGCGAGATGCTTTTCCCAAGGGTCTTGCGAAGTCACCGACGGCACCCGGCCTCGCTCGCGCTTGAACTCGACTGCACGCCTGGCGATGACCTTGGCGTCTTCAGGCGTAATGGCCGTACGCTTGGCCGAGATGGCCGCCGCCACCTGTTTCAGGCTGTCCTCGCTCATGGTCTTCGCAAGGATGGCGTAGGCTTCGCCGAAGGGATTGATCCGGTCAATCAGATCAATGTCCAGCTCGCGCACATCCATCGCAAAACGACGCACTCCCTCAATCAGCGCAGTGTTAGGCGATCCCTCGCCGTTGCCGCCTTCCGTAACCAACCGTTTGGCCTGCTGGGTAAGGTTGAGCGCAGCAATAGCGTGCTGACGCACCGCCTCCTGGTCTTCGGCATCAAGCTCCGGATACTTCTCCCGGATGATCTTGCCCATGCGGACCTGCGTCAGCTCTTCGGGCACCAGCTCCTCATCGAACAGGCCACGCTCGATGTTGGACTTGTCCTGTACGAAAGCTGCGATCACTTCGTTCAGGTCTTCCTGACAGATGCGCGCAGCCTCCTTGCTCTTGGGCTCGGCCAACCCGGCGATCTCGATCTGGTACGCCCCTGTCTGCTCGTTGACACCGATGTTGCAGCGACCGGGGTCATAGCCACCCTCGCCATAGTCAAAGCCTGGCGTTGGGCCGCTGTCCGGGTTCTTGGGCGTGAACTCGAAGCGTGGCGCAAGCACCTGCTCCATCAGCAGGCTGGCGGCGATGGCCTTCAACGTGTCGTTGACGGCCTCAGTGACGGCCTCCTCGGCCGCATCCGGCTCGGCAATCAGGTTGGTAAACCTTGCGCGCGTCTTGCCCGGCGCGTCGCGAGTGGCACGGCCGATGATCTGCACGATCTCGGTCAGGCTGGCGCGATACCCCACGGTCAGCGCATGCTCGCACCAGATCCAGTCGAAGCCCTCCTTCGCCATGCCCAGCGCGATGATGATGTCCACATGGTCGCGGTTGTTCTTCTGCGCCGGGTCTTTCAGCGCGGCCACCACCCGGTCGCGCTTTGAAGGCTCGTCATCCACCAGGTCGGCAATGCGCAGCACGCGGCCATCCGGCCGCTTCACCAGCTGGAAGCCCGTGGCGGGATCGATGCCCTGCCACTCCCCGAGCGTCTCGATGATGTGCTCCACTTCCCGCACCTTGTCTTTCGTGCTCTCGCGCGAATTGACGTTGGGGATGTGGATGATGGTCTTCTCGGCGGGATCGAGGACATTGAGGATGTCATCGACGTAAGGCCCGCTGTAGAAGAAATAGCCGATGTCGAGCTGCTTGAGGTACTCGTAGCCGTTGAGCTGCTCGTAGTAGGTGAAGGTGACGGTATCGAACTTCGACTCATCCTGCGGCGCGAGCACGGCCTCGGCGTCGCCTCGGAAGTAGGAGCCGGTCATGGCGACGATGTGCGTCTTGCCCCGCGCGAAGAACTGCCCGAGGTGCAAGCCGAGCTTGTTATCCGGGTTGGCCGAAACGTGGTGGAACTCATCGACCGCAATCAGTCGGTCGTCGAACGCCTCCACGCCATAGGCATCGACCGCGAAGCGGAAGGTCGCGTGGGTGCAGACCAGCACCTTGTCCTCGCCTTCGAGGAACGCGCCCAGCGACTTGACCTTGCCGCCGTTGTCGTTGCCCGGCGCGTTGCACAGGTTCCACTTCGGCTCGACGTGCCAGTCAGCCCAGAAGCCGTATTTCGACAGCGGCTCGTCATTAAAGCTGGCTCCGATGGACTTCTCGGGCACGACGATGATTGCCTGCTTCAAGCCTTGGTTCTTGAGCTTGTCGAGTGCCACGAACATCAGCGCACGGCTCTTGCCCGATGCGGGTGGCGACTTGATGAGCAGGTACTGCTCACCGCGCTTCTCGTAGGCCCGCTCCTGCATGGGCCGCATCCCAAGAGCATTGGCCTTGGTCGATGCGCCGTTTCGGGCGTAGGTGACGGAAACGGACGGTACGGACTTGATCGTGTCGCTCATGCTTTCTTTCCCCATGGCACTGTCTCTGATTCGGTCACGTATTTAGCCGTCAACCGACTGGTGTAGGTGTCGTCGTAGCCGCACAAGGCCAGCACAGACAGCTCCAGGTACCACAGGCTTAACTTCCATGCATCCACGTAACAACCGTGCACTTTCTTCTTGCTAACGGGATGAACCAGGGAATTTCGGATGTCTGTGATGGCGTGCGGCGCATCCACCCACTTGGACTCTTTTCTGAAGGTGTCATTCGCCTGACGGATGTCCGGTGTGGTATCCGTGATCTCGTTCGGAATACCACAGACGGTGAAAAGCATTCGCAGCCGGTCGGAAGCACGCAAGTCATCGAAACCTTTGCCAGAAATCATCTTGCGATCCACCACAAGGTAGTGGTATGCCAATCGCTCCAAAGCAGACTGTGCCAGGATGATGGCCGCGTCGATGCCTGGCGAGCCGCCACCCGTGTTGGCCTGCACATACCAGTAGATGGACGAGCGCATACAGTCCCTCCACTCCTCCGACTGCTGCCAACGCTTTGCGAACAGCGGGAACAGAAGTTCAGCCTGACTCGCCTTGAACGGGTTGAACCACGAATAAGGCGGCTTGACAGCATACGGGGAAGCAAAGGTCTTCCAAGTCGTCGCGCCTGCAGCATCGAGTCCCACCCCACATACAGGCGCGCACTTCCCACCCTTGATGAACGAGAGGAAGTTGTTAAGGAGATGGCATTGCTCGCTGGCATCTTCCCCTGAGAACGGCTTGCCGTCCTTGCGCTCCAGCTTCACCACATGAGTCAGGAAACAACCCCCTTCGGCTTTGATTCGATTCCAAGCTTCACGCGTAGCACCGTCCGGTAGTTCCTGAAGGGAAATTCTCCATTCTTCGGATTCCAGCACTAGCAAAGCACACCCTGCAGGCGCAGCTTTCTGATGCTGGCCGCCCCGAAAATCAGGAAAGTTGAAGAGGTGAAAGATTGCCGCAACCGACGTCTTGGAGTGCATGTCACTCAATGCCACCGGCTCGAACCGAGGCATCCAATTCAACTCCAATATGTCGTCATGTGCTTGGCATTTCACACGAAACCCTTCGACTTTCTGGCCATTGAAGGAAAGCGATCGATCACCCGATTCGTCGAAGCAAAAACGAAATGCTGCCCCAGGCGCACCTTGAATTTCTGCATGAAGGATGACACGCGGACTCGGAAGAAATTGCAGCAACACGTCAGCAGTCCCGGAGCATCTGTTGTTATCCCGCCACTCCAGTTCCGCTGAGCCCTGAAGCAGACGGACAGGCTCGGGCGCGGGAGAGAAGTCGTACGCTGGCTGCAAAGGCTCAGGTCGGCTCATGCCCTCCTCCTCGCGGCGGCTCTTTTCGCCCCGTCTTTCTTCGTCTGTGCTTTGTCCGCTGCCGCCGCCATCTTGGTGTAGAGGTCGAACAGCTTTTCCAGCCGCTCGGTGTCGTTCTTAAAGCGCCGACCGATATAGATGCGCTCCAGCACTTCGTCGTTGCGATCATGCGCCGCCTGCAAGTCGGCGGGCATCTTGTCGGGAGCGTAGAGCTCGGCAATCGTGGCCGGGAAATGATGCTCGCGTGCCAGAAGGATGTCCTCGGCGCAGCGCGTGAGGTCGGTCTTGTTCTTCTCCGTCAACGTTGGCACGGGAAAAGTGTTCCAACCGAGGGTGTTGGAGTAGCGAATGCGTGTTTCCAGCTTGCCACAGACAGTGGCTACCCAAACTAGATGGAGGCGACTGGCGATCAGCGCCATGTTCCAGAGGGGGACGTCGTACAGGGCGAAAGCGAGGTTACTGACGACAGTTCCAGCAGGTTCGTAACCGCAAGGTAGGTATTCGCGGGACTCGGATGAAACGCTAGGGACGACAAGGGTAGAATTTTTCCCAATGAACATTCGTTGGAATTGGTGTGACCTGTTGGCAATGTCCCTCGCTGTCTTCCCGCCATTAAGTCGCAAATCACGCACTCCACGAATGCGTTGAGCAAGAGGAGGGATCGCTTGTGCCTCAGCCAAGTGTTGATCTTCGATCCACAGGCAATAGCGCTCCAATCCACGAATAAACTCAGCCGAACCGACAATCCGTCGGACAAAGCGATGTTGTTGTTCGGGTGCAAGTTGTAGCGCGTCACGCTCATCCCGAGAGAGCAACAAGAGGCCACCGTCTATCGGCGTGTTTCCGAAAGTCATCTCGCTAAGCGCAGACAGAGGCTGACTAGCCTTCTCAACGATTACGGTTTCGCCTAATGCCAAATAGGCATTTATGTATGAGCCTTGACGCTCGATCGTGTTTCCCGAACCATCCAAAGAGAACAAACGCCTTGGGCTGCGGGGCTTTGTCGTTATGCCAACGATGGCCACAGTCACCCCTGCGTTGTGGCTAGCGAGATTGGCCCAACGAAAGGAGGTATATGCAAAATCAATCTGACAGCCACGCGCAAAGATCGCTGGCCATAGAACTGGAACCTGCAAACCTTGGCAAATAGAATTTGTGGAAACAAAGGCCGCAATCGCCTCTGTATGGGTGCAGTAGTCAGCCGCCTTAATCCACCATCCGGCGACATAGTCAAGAGACTTCCAGTTTCCGACCCGCTTGTCGAAAAGAACTCGCAGATCGGCTTTTTGTTCGTCTTTCTGATCTCGGGAGCCCAGATATGGCGGATTTCCGCAGATGTATGTCTCGCCTCCTGCGTTCTCGAAGTCGATTTCAGCCTGATCAAGTGGTGTCTCGAACAAGTAATCGGCGCACACCTTCACACCAGTGCCGGTTGGCGGGCAGATGCTAAGCCAATCCAGCCTCAGCGCGTTGCCGCAGGTAATCCAGTTTTCGTTGCGCAGGGGCAGAAACTCGGCCAGCGCCAGTTTCTGCCCCCGGTACAGCACATCGCATTGATACTCGGCGATGACCAGCGCAAGGCGGGCAATCTCCGCTGGGAAGTCGCGCAGCTCGATCCCGCGAAAGTTGGTGAGCGGGATGTCAGACGCGCGATCTGGCTCACCTCGCCGCTTGTTGATCTCCGCCTCGATGGCTCGCATCTCCTTGTAGGCAATCACCAGGAAGTTGCCAGAGCCACATGCCGGATCGAACACGCGAATGCGGGCGATGCGCTTGCGCAGGTTCAGCAAAGTGCGCGGGTTGTCACCCGCCTCTTCCAGCTTGGCCCGCAGGTCGTCGAGGAACAGCGGATTCAACACTTTCAGGATGTTGGGAACGCTGGTGTAGTGCATTCCCAGCTCGCCACGCTCGTCATCATCGGCGATCGCCTGGATCATCGAGCCAAAGATGTCCGGATTGATCTTGGTCCAATCCAGGCCACCCACATGCAGCAGGTAGGAGCGTGCGATCCTGCTGAACCGCGGCACCTCATCACTGCCCGAGAACAGGCGACCGTTGACATAAGGGAACTCGTCAGCCCAGCGCGGGATGCCTGCGGCCGCCCTGTCTTCGCGCTTCGTGTTCATGGCGCGGAACAAGGTGGCGATGACTTCGTGCGTGTTGGACGAATCTCTGGCGCTCATCGTCGCCACGGTTTCGGTGAAGCGCCCCTTGCCGACGAAGATGTCGGTGTCTTCGGCAAAGAAGCAGAAGATCAGCCGCGCCATGAACTTGTTCATGTCCTGCCGGCGCTCGCCCTGCCCCCACTCGGGGTTGTCCTTCAGCAGTTCGACGTACAGGCGATTGAGGCGACTGGTGGCCCGGATGTCGAAGGCGTTTTCGCTGATCTGGCGGACGGTGCTGATGCCCGCCAGCGGCAGGAAGAAGCCGAAGTGGTCCGGGAAATTCTTGTACGCGCAGGCAACGGTCTCGCCGCTGGCAAGGTCTTCGGCTTCAAAGTCCACGCCATCGGTGGCGAGGATGAACTTCGCCTTGGCCTTGGCGGTGACCGGACTGGCCTTGAGGGCAGCCAGCGACTGCGTGACCTGCCCTGCATGGCAAGTCAGGATGTGGATGTTGCTGGTCTGGAGTACGCCGCCGACATCGGACTTGTTCGTTGCGCCCGTGCGCAGGCGCCTGAGCGTCGTTTCCTTGTTACCAAACGCTTCCAGAAAGGCATACGGGAACTCGTTCCGGTCGAAAGGCTTCTCGGCAAGTTCGGAGATGGCTTGTTCGATCTCTACGGCATTCATGGCTTGAAGAATTCGGCAACAGGTAGATACAGCGTTAGGCCCGCTTCGGCAGTGCGACGGAAGCCGAAGGCTTCATAGAACGCTGCGGCGCGTTCGTCCTTGGCGTCGACGACGATCACCCGCACACCAAGACTCTGGCGTACCGCGAGCGCCTGGTTGACGGCGTGGCCGACCAGCATCGCGCCGTAGCCCTTGCCCTGTTGGTCTGCGGCGACGGCAAGACGCCCTACCCGCACGGCGGGCACCGGGTAGGCCGGCAGATGTCGGCGGTCGGCCTCATGCAGCTCCTGCAGGTGCAGTTGCGCCGCGGCCAGTGAGCAGTAACCGAGGATGCGCGAAGGTGCGGCATCGTCCACCAGCACATGCGTCGTGGCGATTCCGTCCCGATGATGCTGCGTGGCGAAACGGCGCAGGTAGTCGTCCAGCGGCACAACGCCGCAGGTGAAGCCATCCCGGTCATGGAGCTTGCCGTCCACGACGGCAAAGGCCAGCACCATCGCTCAGCGCCGGCTTGCGCGGGAGGCTTGGTCCATCGCCCGCTGCAGGCGGGCATTGGGCTGGAACGGCGCATCCAGCGTGGCCAGGAAGCGGCGGGATTCCTCAGCCGAAAGCGTGACTGCCGTGCTAGCGGCAATCGCGGCATCAGCCTCGCGCAGCGCGACTTCGCGAACGAACGTGGAGATGGAGACCCCCCGGAGGGCAGCGGCCTTGGCGATGCGTTCCTTGTCGTGGTCGACCAGACGGAGGTCCAAGCGGGCAGCGGTGGACATGGCGGCGCCCCAGTGGGTTGTACGGAACAATACCGTACAACCTTTCCGGGGCGATTTCCATGTCCAAGGCCGCCTGAGGTGAACGCCGATTGCCCGCGTTAGCGAATCACTCCCACTCGAACATCAATGGGAACTTCTATCGCTTATAGATCAATGCGTTACCAATGCGCAAATCGTCACGTACCATGAAAAATACCATACCCGCTCTCACCCTCCAGCCTCTAAACTTCACCCAACTATAGGATCGGAGCTGCACACCACTAACTTCATCGAGCCTCGTGTCATAGCGACGTAAAGGTTTTGCGCATTCATGTTCTCCGTGTTCAGCACCACGGCCACCTCCGCTTCCAGTCCCTTCAGCAGCAGGGTACTGCCGACGGCTCGTTTGGGCAGTGGACGCCCCAGCAGTCGGTTCTCCTCTCTCACGCGCCTAGCTGCATCGGCCAAGGAGACTACCCCCGACGAGGCTTCTCGAAGAGCCTTGAGTACCCCGTAAAGAATGGCAGGTCGGTGCACACGTACGTTCGGCAGCGCACGTAGCTCAGACAGCAGCATGGCCGCCCCAGACAGAGAAGGTGTACGCAAGAATTCCAAGACACGGATTTCCACATCGCTCGGAGGATTCTTCGCGGTTCCCCTCGCCAACGCCTCCAGGCGTCGCTTCAACTCGGCTACGCCTACATTCGTCATGACACTTTGTGCCAACTCCAGTAACTTCCCTAGGGCATTCGGTGCGGCCACGTCAAAGCTGTTGGCGAAATTGATTAAGTCCTGCAAATCGACAGCCTCGACTGTCGAAGCGCCTGGAATCAGGCTCGCAAAATTCTGCTGTGCTGCTCGGTTGCGGCTATCGGCAATGATGAGCACCCGCCCGTCCGCGGTTGGCGATGGTGTCCTTGCGGCGGCTAAGCGCTGGGCGTGGTCGTTCGGCGGTACGGTCTGAACCCAGGTCACATGCGCTGGTGGGCCACTACGCAGATCCACCGAATGTCCCGCCGCTAACAGGCGGCGAGCCTCCAGCAACCATTGTCCCAATGATTCCGCACCGGCGTTGCGCCAGCGCCAGGGCGTTGTCAGTTCCCCTACAACAGGAAAATGCGCGCACACGTGCTGATTCCAGTCAGCTAGCGCATTGCCCCGGAATCCAAAGATTGCCTGCATGGGGTCGCCCAGCACACATGTCGGCAAAATCAACGAGAGAAAATAGACAATGTTGTGCTGAGACACCGAACAATCTTGATACTCATCCACAATCAAGTGTGCATACGAGGACTTCAGCACCTCGCTTACGTGCCCGGCTTGCAGTAGCTTCCAGGCGGCGTCGCGGATTGCGGGGTAGTCCCGCGCAGGTGCGGCCACGTCCAAAATCTCCGGATCGTGGGCGCTACGACCCGGAAAGGTTGATATGAGACGGATAGCCCAGCCATCGATGGTACTCAATCGATAGGCGCTTGCCGGCACACCGGCGCGGTCCAGCCGGCTACGCAGGGCCGCGACCCCAGCGTTCGTATGTGTCAGCACGAGGATCGGCTTGTTGCCCCGATGACGGGCAAGCGCGTTGGCTATCAGCTGTGTCTTACCGCAGCCGGCGGGTGCGGTAACAGTTCCGCGTTCGATTGCGAGAAGGTCGATTTCAATGGGATCCATCCGCGGCCCAACCGAATATCTGGTCCATCAGAGCGCGGAAGCCCTGATCGCAAAGATGTAGGTCCGGAGCCACGATGGTCCTCGCTACTTCCTCCATCCATGAGATGGACTTGAACCAGCCCGCCTTCCGGATGCGCGCCGCCTGGCCGAGGATTGTCCTATGCTGCACCGGCAGGAGGTTCGTCTTCTGGATCTCGTCACAGATTTGCTGGACGGTAAGCTTGTTATTTGAGACGGTGCGTAGGTGTTCGTGAATCAGGTCGCCGTGCAATTCGTTGGCGTAGCTGATCAGTTTCTGGCATGCCGCCGGCGTAAGACTTCCGAATAACTCGTCCTCCAGTGCGCGGCCCGCGCGATAGGCAACGACGGCACCACCTTTTTCGACAAATGCCTGCTCGACCGCAGGGGTGGGCTTCTTGTCATCATCGCGCAATACCATCACCCGGTAACCTAGAGCCTGGAAGGCATTAGCGCGTACATACGGTCGATCCGGCTCCCCGCCACCGCAGTCGATGAGGGCTACGCCTAACGCAGCCAGTGACGCATTCCCTTGCTCCACCCTGTATAAATCCAACCCGCGCAGCAGGCCAACCTCACTGGCTCCCTCGCACACAATCACGGAGCCAGCCAGGAAGGCTTCGGGATAGAGGCGGATTGTGCTCTGGATATCGTTGCCGGTACCGATCGGGCGAACCTCGTGACCGTGGGGGCTACGGCGGACCACAAAGAGTTGGTTGCCAGAAAGCTCTCTCAGCGCCACAGGTGAGTGGGTGGTGAGAAACACCTGCAACGGGGCAGCAGTTTCCTTGGCGCCGAGGGAACCTAGGAACCGCGCAATGCGGTGTGGCTCCAGCCCGTACTCCAGCTCATCCGAGAGTACGATTGACGCCTGAGCTGCCGCCTTGCGCTGCAAGCCGGCAACCAGCAGACGCGTGGACCCAACGCCAAGGTTGTGAAGCGGGATGCCGTTTTCGTTGTGCAGGGAGATGGTGCCGCCACCGAATGACACAGAATGCGAATCCAGCAGTGCTCTTGCCTTAGCGCCAATGTTGACGCCCAGTTCCTGGGCCGTGGCGGTAAC
>Ga0065721_10008144_pt1 | contig 10033 bp, 8 predicted proteins | sample Mesricmetagenome_FD_59108 | JGI IMG/M metagenome (GOLD analysis project Ga0065721, IMG submission 59108) | Mesophilic microbial community from rice straw/compost enrichment Sample: eDNA_1 v2 (version 2) | ecosystem: Engineered > Solid waste > Grass > Composting > Bioreactor | place: USA: Davis... | reverse complement strand
GGTCGTTTCGCTGGCCGAAGGCGCCCGGCAGGTCGAGTTCGATACCTTCATCGACTGGCACGAGCGCCAGACGGTGGTGAAGGCGCTCTTCCCCTTCGACATGAATGTCTCGGAGATCCGCTCGGAAATCCAGTTCGGCCACGTCAAGCGCGCCACCCATCGCAACACCAGCTGGGATCGTGCCCGCTTCGAAGCTTCGATGCACCGCTGGGTCGACATCTCCGAACCCGATTTCGGTGCCGCGCTCCTCAACGACTGCAAGTACGCCTATGACGCGCTCGAGCAGCTCGTCCGCCTGACCCTGGTTCGCGGCTCTACCCACCCGAGCCCGGACGCCGATATCGGCGAGCATCGCCTGCGCTATGCGCTCTTCGTCCACGAGGGCCTTGCGGACCTCCACGAGGTGCACCGCGCCGCCGAGCGCTTCAACAACCCCGTCGCCGTCCTCGGCGACGTGGCAAGCGCCGGGCAGGGGACGGATGCCACGTTCTCCTTCGCCAAGGTCGATGCGCCGACCGTCACCATCGAGACGGTCAAGAAGGCCGAAAAGAGCGACGCCCTGGTGCTTCGGGTCTTCGAGCACGCCAACCGCCGCGCCAACCCCACCATCAGCTTCGGCCTGCCCGTCAAGTCGGCCAGGCTCGTCAACCTGATGGAGGAGGGCGGCGAGCCGCTCGAGGTCGAGGGCAACACCGTCCGCCTCGACCTGCGCCCGTTCGAGATCGCCACCGTCATGGTCGAGCTCGGCTGATGTAGCGCCACCGCGCCCAACCCCTCTCCCCCTGTGGGAGAGGGGCAGATTTTCCGCGTTCAGCGGAAAATCAGGGTGAGGGGTCTGCAATGCCGCCACTTACGCAGGCACTCGAAGGCGCGCCCCTGCTAAGGGTGCAGACTCCTCGATTTTGGGGCCACGTCGCTGCCGAAAGCGACCCCGGCAAGCTCCTCGGATACGTTCCACAGGCGCTCGGTGACGGCACCGTCCGTCGCCTGGGGCGGTACTTTCGACAAACCCGGGAATCCGCGCATTTCGCCCAAACCGTCCGGTCCGTAGTAAGCGCCCGCCTTCGCCGTCGGCGCGGTGGCGGCATGGAGCGTCGGCAGCGCACCCTGCGCGGCCGGCTGGAATAGGAACCACAGGAAGGATCGGGCGAGACCGGAAGGGCTCCAGCGGCCGGGAGCATTGTGCAGGAGTTCGGTTCGGGAAATTCCGGGATGTGCCGCGATGCTGGTGATACCCCATCCGCCCGCCTCGCTCCGCCGCTGCAGCTCGAGAACGAACATCAGGCAGGCAAGCTTTGACTGGCTGTAGGCCCGCATCGGATTGTACGCCCTCCGCGATTGCAGGTCGCCGAAATCGATCTTGCCCTGCCGGGCGGCAACGCTCGAAAGCGTCACCACGCGGGCGTCCTTCCCCTTCCGCAGCAGCGGCAGCAGGTGCGCCGTGAGGGCGAAATGGCCGAGATAGTTGGTGCCGAACTGCAGCTCGAGCCCGTCCGAGGTCTCCTGCCGATTCGGCGGCACCATGACCCCGGCATTGTTGATGAGAAGGTCGACACTTTCCCGCTGCCGCCCGACCCGGACGGCGAAATCCTCAACCGACCGGAGGCTGGCGAGGTCGAGTTGCTCGAAGCTCACGGCCGCGGACGGCACTTCAGCACGGATCCTTGCGATCGCCTCGGCACCCTTTTGAGGATTGCGGCCGGCGATGATAACCTCGCCGCCCGCCCGTGCCAGCGCCAGAGCATCCTCGAAGCCGAGGCCTCCCGTGCCGGTCACGATGGCCGAACGGCCTTTCTGAGAGGGGATATGCGACGCCGTCCACTTTTCCATCTGTCATGTCCTTCACTGAATGTGCACTCGGTGCAAAAATATATTGCACCGAGTGCAATCTTTTCAAGAGGTGACATGCGTTGACCCGATCCATCAATTCAGGCGCGCCGGCGGGGGGCGTGCGCGAACGAAAGCGGCGCGAAACCCTCCAGCGCATTACCGAGGCGGGGCTGAAGCTCTTCGCCGCCAACGGCTACGAAGCGACGACTCTCGACGCCATCGCGGCCGAGGCGGGCATTTCCCGGCGAACCTTCTTCCATTACTTCAGGTCCAAGGACGATATCCTGCTGTCCCTGCAGAGCGGGCAAGGGGAAAGTCTGGTCGCCGCGCTCGCCAGGGAACCGGCGACCAAACGTCCGCTGGACGCCGTGCGCCATGCGATGATGAGCATCGCATCGTCGTATTCGCTCGAGGACCTGATAGCCATCGACCGCTTCATGCTGTCGAGTGAATCGGTACAGGCGAGGAAACAGGCAGGCTACATGCGCGACGAAGCGATGCTGCTCGCCGCCCTGCGCGAGCGGTGGCCGTCGGAGAGCGATACCTCCCTGCGCCTGGTGGCGATGCTCTCCGTCAACCTCACGCGCCTTTCGCTCGAGGCCTGGAGAGGCGAAGGCGGCAGGCGCCCGATCGCGGAACTGCTGGACGAAGCCTTCGACGCCCTGGAGGTCCTCTTCGGCGGAAATCCGACGAAAGGCGCATGAAGAGGAACCCGGCACGACAGAGCAGTACTGGATAATGCCAAAAAAATACCACTTGTCTTGTTCGCGTCACAGGTGGCAGCATATGTGAGCTTGGGGCCAGCGAGATTCACCGGAAATCCGGTGCAGCCGAACCTGGTCCGGCGCCTCACGGCTGGCGTTCGGAACAAATGGTACTATATTGGTATCATTTTCTGCTCGCCCCGGTGGCGATTTCCCGCGTGAAGGCTCGTCGGCCGCAAGCGGGTGGTGTAAGCGAGCCCGGTTGCAGGCGCGGCGCGGGGAGGTCTGGTGGCTGAGATATCGGAAAGCATCTTCGGGTCGGAGCCGGTGATCGTCCCGACTGGCGGGCCGCTCTACCTGCAATTGAAGCGTTGGATCGAGGGCGCGATCAGCCGCGGCGTCATAAAGCCCGGCGATGCTCTGCCCTCCGAGCGTGATCTTGCCGTGCGCGTCGACGTCTCGCGCGTCACCGTGCGCAAGGCCGTCCAGCAGCTCGTTAAGGATGGCGTGCTGGTCCAGCGCCACGGCTCGGGCACGTTCGTTGCCCCGCAGACCCCGCGCGTCGAGCAGTCCCTTTCGCAGCTGACCTCGTTCACCGAGGACATGGCCCGGCGTGGCATGTCCGTGCGCTCCCAATGGCTCGATCGCGGCATCTATGCGCCTTCGCCGGAGGAAACGATCGTCCTCGGCCTCTCCTCGGGCGATCGCGTCTCGCGCATCGCGCGCCTGCGCCTCACCGGCGAGACGCCGCTCGCCATCGAGCGCGCCGCGCTGTCGACTTCCGTCCTGCCGGACCCGGCCGCCGTCACCAGCTCGCTCTATTCGCACCTCGAAAAGAGTGGCAACCGGCCCGTTCGCGCCATCCAGCGGATCCGCGCCGCCAATCTCGACGAGGCGGAGGCGAGCCTTCTTGCCGTTCCGGTAGGAGCCGCCGGGCTCCACATCGAGCGCATCTCGTATCTGGCCACCGGCAAGGTGGTCGAGTTCACCCGCTCCGTCTATCGGGGCGACGCCTATGACTTCGTCGCCGAGCTGCGCATCGGCGAGTCTTCGAGCCAGGGGAGCAGCCAGTCTTGATCAATCAGACCCATATGCGCCACGAGATCGAGGAAATTCCGGCGGTGGTCGCCGGCTTCCTCGAGAAGAGCGCCGATGTCGTCGCCGAGGCGGCCGCCGTGTTGCGCGACCGCCAGCCGCCCGTCGTCGCCACCATTGCGCGCGGGTCCTCCGATCATGCGGCCGCCTACCTCAAATATGCCATCGAGCTGACCATCGGTCTGCCGGTCGCCTCCATCGGCCCCTCCGTCGCTTCGATCTACGGCGCGCCGCTGAAGCTCGACCGCGCCGTCGCCATCGCCATTTCCCAGTCCGGCAAGAGCCCGGACATCGTCGGCATGGCCCGCGCCGCCCGCGAGGGCGGGGCGACCGCCATCGCCATCACCAACACCGCCGGTTCTCCCATCGCCGAGGCCGCCGATTTCACCATCGATCTGCACGCCGGGGTCGAGCAGAGCGTCGCCGCGACAAAGACCTTCGTCACCTCCGTCGTGGCCGGCCTGACGCTCCTTTCCCGCTGGGCCGAGGACGCCGCGCTCGCCGCGGCCGTCGCCGCGCTGCCCGATGCATTCTCGCGCGCCATCGCCTGCGACTGGTCCGGCCTCGTCGACGCGCTCGACGGGCACGACGCTCTCTACGTCCTCGGGCGCGGCCCCGGCTGGGCCATCGCCAACGAGGCGGCCTTGAAGTTCAAGGAGACCTGCGGCATCCAGGGCGAGTCCTACAGCTCCGCCGAGGTGATGCACGGCCCCGTCTCCATCGTCACCCCCGGCTATCCGGTGCTGGCGCTCGCCGCCCGCGATGCTGCCGAGGCATCCGTCGCCGACATGGCCCACAGTCTGGCGGAAAAGGGCGCCAAGGCGTTCGTCACCTCCGACCGGCCCGGCGCCGCCGAGCGCTTGGCCTTCGCCGCCACCGGCCACCCGATCACCGATCCCCTGGCCCTCATCGTCTCCTTCTACGGCTTCGTCGAGGCCCTGGCCCGCCATCGCGGCCTCAACCCGGACACGCCGCGCATGCTCAAGAAGGTGACGGAAACGGTATGACGCAGACCGCCTATCTGGGTGCCCGCATCTTCGACGGCGGTGCCTGGCACGATGACGCCGCCCTCCTCGTCGAGGCGGGGCGGGTGACGGGGATCGTTCCCACCGCCTCCATCTCCTCCGGTGCGCAGCGCGTGGACGTTGCGGGCGGCATGCTTGTGCCCGGCTTCATCGACCTTCAGGTCAATGGCGGGGGAGGGGTGCTGTTCAACAACGATCCCTCGCTCGAGGCGATCCGCACCATCTGCGCGGCGCATCACCAGTTCGGCACGGTGGCGCTGCTGCCGACCCTCATCACCGACACCGTCGAGGTCAACGAGCGCGCCATTGCCGCCGGTGTCGAGGCGGCGCGCGAGCATGTGCCCGGCTTTCTGGGGCTCCACCTCGAGGGCCCGCACCTGGCCCTCGCCCGCAAGGGCACCCACGACGGTTCCCTGATCCGCCCGATGGACGACGCGGACCTCGCCCGCATCCTCGCCGCGCGTAAAACCTTGCCGAATCTCCTCGTTACCGTCGCCGCCGAAACGGTGACTCCCGAGCAGATCGCGACGCTCTCGGCTGCCGGCATCATCGTCAGCATCGGCCACTCCGATGCCGGCCACGCGGAAACCTCCGCCGCCTTCGCCGCCGGCGCCACCATGGCGACCCACCTCTTCAACGCCATGAGCCAGCTCGGCAATCGTGAGCCCGGCGTCGTCGGCGCAGTCCTTGGCAACGATGCGGTCCATGCCGGCCTCATCGCCGACGGCATCCACGTCCACCCGGCCTCGATCGAGGTGGCCTTGCGCGCCAGGCGCGGCCCCGGCCGCATCTTCCTCGTCACCGATGCCATGTCGCAGACCGGCACCGACATAAAAGCGCTGACCCTCAACGGCCGCACCATCACCCGCGCCGACGGAGCGCTGCGCCTCGCCGACGGCACCCTCGCCGGCGCTGACCTCGACATGATCGATGCCGTCAAGTTCATGCACAAGAGGATCGGCCTGCCTCTGGAAGAAGTCCTGCGCATGGCAAGCCTTTACCCGGCCGAGGCGATGGGCCTCGCGAAAACCCTCGGCACCCTGCAACCCGGCAGGGCGGCGAGCTTTATTCACCTCTCGGACGACCTGGATGTCGAGGCGGTGTGGATCGAGGGGGAGAAGCGGTACGCGCGGAAATAGGGGAAAGCCCCGCCCTCATGACTCGCCTCACGCGCCGCTGCTCGTGCACAGCCATCCCACAACCCCGATGTCACCCCGGCGAAAGCCGGGGCCCATCCTGAGATACCTCACCAGCCGCAAGGTCCATGAACAGGGCACGATAGGCTCCCCGTTCTCGCCGCGCTCGCAGATGCGTTCAGGGCTGGATCCCGGCCTCCGCCGGGATGACGCGGGGCGTGCCGAGCGCTGCGCCAACCACGCGCTTCTCGAAGCGCCTCACCCCCGTCCGATATAGGGCATCGTCGTTGCCATTACCGTCATGAACTGCACATTGGCCTCGAGCGGCAGCCCGGCCATGTAGATCACCGCATCGACCACGTGCCGTACGTCGAAGGTGGGTTCGGCCATGATCGTGCCGTTGGCCTGCAGCGTGCCCGTGGTCATGGTGGCCGTCATGTCCGTGGCGACGTTCCCGATATCGATCTGTCCGCAGGCGATGTTGTAGCCGCGCCCGTCGAGCGAGATGGCCTTGGTCAGCCCCGTGATAGCGTGCTTGGAGGCGGTGTAGGGCGCCGCCCCGGGCCGCGGCACATAGGCCGAAATGGACCCGTTGTTGATGATCCGCCCGCCCTGCGGGTTCTGGTCGCGCATGGTGCGGAAGGCCTCGCGCGCCACATAGAAGGCGCCGTTGAGGTTGGTATTGATCATCGATTCCCAGAGCGCGACGTCCACGTCCCCGAAGGAGGTCGCGGGAGCGGCCCTGCCGGCATTGTTGAACACCACGTCGACCCGCCCGAACCGCTCGCGCACCGCCGAGAAGAAGCGTGCCACGTCCTGCGGATCGGTCACGTCGCAGGTCTGCGTGAAGACGTTGCCCGCCGCCCGCGACGTTTCGGCCAGTGCTTCGGTCCGCCGCCCGCAGATGGCCACCTGGTAGCCGGCCTTCGCCAGCCCTATCGCCGTCGCGCGGCCGATTCCCGAGCTGCCCCCCGTCACCAGCGCCACCTTGCCCTCGGTCATTCCGGACCCCCGTCTTCTCATTTCAAAACCCTGACGTTGCCCGGCGACGCTGCCGGCGGGCAAACGCCGCGGGAACCCTTTGGTTCACACCGGCGCCAGCGGCTGGTGCGGCTCGTCCGGCAGCACGACGTCGATCGCGTCTCCCGGCCGCACGATGCCGCCTTGGAGAACGACCCCCATCACGCCCGCCTTGCGCTCGAGCGTCCCGTCGGCGCGCTTCGTGACCATCTGCTTGAGCAGGCCCGGCTGGAATGCCTCGATCTGGGAGCAGGGGTTGCGCAGCCCCGTCACCCGCACCACCGCCGCCTCGCCGATCCGCAGCTGCGTGCCCGTCGGCAATGCCAGGAGGTCGACGCCGCGTGTCAGGATGTTCTCGCCCATGTCGCCCGGTTTCACTTCGTGTCCGAGCGGGGCGATGGAATCGAAGAGCTCGGCATGGATGAGGTGCACCTGCCGCAGGTTGGGCTGCGTCGGATCCTTGGCGACGCGCGAGCGGTGCTTGACCGTCGTGCCCGCATGCGCATCCCCTTCCACGCCGCGGCCCGCGACCAGCTTTATGGCTTCGGCAGGCGCCTTGGAGAACTCATGGCGCGCCGAAAGGCTGACCGACTCCACTCTTGCGGACATCATCGCTCCTCAGGCAACGGAAGGGAGGTGGCGCGCCAGCGCCTCGGGATTAACACGATGTTTAGCGCGATTAACACTTGGTTTCCAAGAGTGTGGTGAATCTGCAACAACACGTGGGCAACCATGTCATCACTGTGGCAAACCGGGCTTTGTCCAATTGCGTACGGGGCCACCATGCGTAGAGTGGCGAATGCGAATCCATGCATGGGATCGTTTGTCGGTCGCAACGCGACGGCAACACACTGCACCACAACAAGTGTGGTCGCGTTTCGGCAAACCGCTGGGTAACCGGCACCAAGAACGACTGACTTTGGAGGTCAATTAATGAAACTCAAGAGCCTTTTCCTCGGTTCTGTCGCGGCTGCCGGTCTCTCGACCGCTGGCTTCGCAGCCGACCTGGGCGTGCTCACCTCGCTGGACGTCTGCGACGCTCTCGGCCTGTCGGGCCTGACGATCTCGTCCGACACCAACTGCCTGCAGATCTCGGGCAAGGTTGACTACCGTCTGCGTTACGGCGACTACCGCGCCGGCCTCGTTGCTGCCAGCACCTTCGACGGCGACGTCGACCCGATCGGGCCGGATGAGAACGCGTTTGGTGACGAGCTGGACTGGGACAGCCGTGTTCGCGCCTACCTGACGGTTGTCGGTACTGCTGACACCGACTTCGGTCCTGCTTCTGCGATCATCACCCTCCGCCAGGTCGACGAGTGGCGCGTTCGCAACGAGGGCCCCGCTGTTGAAGGTGGTGACCACACCGACGGCGTCCATGTCCAGGAAGCTTACGTCCGCGTCGGTGACGCGACCGTCCTGATGGCTGGTAAGCGCAAGGTCGGTAAGGACGGTTCGATCGCCAACATCGACGACGACCAGCCCTACAGCTTCCTCTTCATGAGCGACAAGATCGATGGCGGTGGTGTTCTGATCGACGCCGACGACCGTCGTTTCGGTGGTCATGCCATCCAGATCGTTTCCGATCTCGGCAACGGCGTGTCGGTTGGTCTCGGTCTCGAGAATATCGACACCCAGGACGGCAGCGTTGAGAATCAGGACCTCGATTTCGTGCGCCTCGGTGAGGCCGGCACTCTGATCGGTGTCGTTTCCTACGCTGGCGAGACTGTTTCCGCTCACTTGACCGGTATTGCCTACGGTGTTCTCGACGGCGACGTCGACTCCTTCGCCGTTCATGCCGGTGCGACCGGTACCTTTGATATCTTCAAGGTCCGCGCCGCGATCGGTTACGACGACGATTTCAAGTACCTTGGCTACAGCCTCCTGCACGCTCTCGTGTCGGCCGAAGCTACCTTCGACATGTTCACCGTTGCCCTGTCGGGTGAAGTGGCGAACTTCGACGACCAGACCGACTACACCATCGGTGGTAAGATCGGTGCGACCGTCGTCGACGGCGTGTCGATCAACCTCGACGCGGCCTGGTTCCGCGACGACGTCAACGTCTACACCGGCGGCGAGACCGATACCGTCCGCATCCGCCTTGGTGCTGAGGCTGCCGTCACCGAGACGATCACCCTCACCGCCGGCATCGGCACCTACTTCGGTGACGGCGTCATGGGCAATGGCGGCACCGACATCGACGAAAACCTGATCTTCGGTGACGTCGGTGTTGCTTGGGCTCCGGGCGGCGGCTTCACCTCCGCTGCCAAGCTCGAGTTCAACGACGAGGGCGGCTACCGCGGTGAGTTCACCGCTGCCAAGTCCTTCGAGTAAGCTTGGGTCGCTTATGGCGAACGGAAAGGCCCGGCATCTGCCGGGCCTTTCTGCTTTCGGGGGCAGTACGCCGCTGCCGTTATCCACACCCCCCACGCTGCGCTGACCGATTGCCCTTCAGCGTTATCGATTGGTGAACGTATGCGTCGCGAATCGCGCTAGTGAAGGCACTGGCCGCAGCCGTGCGGCAAAGGTGTATTGCGAACGCGAGGGTAGTGGGCCGCCATGGTCGGTGTCGTTTCCAAGGGGCTGTTGTGGGCGGGTCTCCTTCTTTTCACCACGACGGTCCATGCAGCGCCTGGTGCACTACAAGCTCGTCTTCTGCGTGTGCAAACCGGCGTAACCGATTCCATTTCCACGCGTTTGCTCGTTGCTCAGGCCGGTGCAGACGACCAGCAGGGCGCCGGCAGCATCGTCGAGCTCCCGTTGCCGGCCGTCGCCAACTACTGGCTGACGGCCGTCCGCACGCCTGAGGGCAGGGTGGTGCTCGGTGGCTACCTCCCCAGCGAGGCCATACGCGCCGACCTGGCCGACGACTCCGCCGTTGATCCTGCCGGCGTCGAGCTTGCCGGCGGGGAGCCCGAGGGCTTCGAGGCGGCTGTCGCCTTCGGCCTCGAGCGGCTTTCCCGCATGTCCGAAGGCCGCTTCAGCGTGCGCAGCACGATATTGACCCTGACCGGCACCGCCGCGACTCCGGCCGACTTCGCCGCGCTGGCCGAGCCGGAGATACCGCAAGGCTTCGTCCTCGCCCGTAACGAGATCCTGTCCGCGCCGCAGGCGCCAGCCGAGCCAGCGGGCGAAACCTCGGCTGCTCCGGCTGCTGCTGCCGCCGAGCCCGAGATTGCCGCACCTGCCGAGCCCGAGGTTCCCGGCGATGCCATGGCATCGACCC
>Ga0065721_10006610_pt1 | contig 10034 bp, 9 predicted proteins | sample Mesricmetagenome_FD_59108 | JGI IMG/M metagenome (GOLD analysis project Ga0065721, IMG submission 59108) | Mesophilic microbial community from rice straw/compost enrichment Sample: eDNA_1 v2 (version 2) | ecosystem: Engineered > Solid waste > Grass > Composting > Bioreactor | place: USA: Davis... | reverse complement strand
ATCACCTTTCGCACGCCGGATCTGGACCGTCGACGGGCATTGTATCAGGCAAATGCCGGTCTCCGTGAAAAAGGGTGGAATCCGTGGCCCGTTGGAAAGAGCTACCTTCGCGACGAGGTGATCTATAACGCTTTCCGGTTGAAACGAAAGCTCTTCGGACTCAAAGGCGGAAAATAATACGGACTCGGTCCCCTGCCCTTGTGCCTCTACCCTCGTGGATGACACTTGGCGTGGATTGATTTGAGCCGGCTGTGTTCGACCTGCGTATAGATTTGCGTGGTGCGGATGCTCGCGTGGCCCAGCATCTCCTGCAAGGCCCTGATTTCGGCTCCACCAGCGAGCATGTGAGTCGCGAAGCTGTGGCGAAACGTGTGCGGGCTGATTTTTCCGCTGCATCCGGCCCTGAGGGCGTATCGCTTCACCAGGGCCCAGATGTTCATGCGGGTGAGTGGTCTCCCAGAACGGGTGAGAAACAGGGAATCGCTATCGCGCAGCCGTGCCTGTTTGGGGCGTTCGCGCGTGAGGTAGTCATTGATTGCTTTAATGGCGACAGGGTTGAGCGAGACAATGCGTTCCTTGTTTCCTTTCCCCAGGCACCGGCAGAATCCCTGTTCGAGTTTGACATCCGAGACCGTCATCCCGGCAACCTCAGAGGCTCGGCATCCGGTGGCGTAAAGCATGGTCAGGACGGCGCGGTCCCGTAGCGGAAACTGATCTCCCCATCCAGGAGCATCAAGAATCTCGTCGACTTTCTCCGGGCTCAGGACGGTCGGAAGATATTGCCACAGCTTCGGGGAAGACAGGAGTTCAACCGTGCTCTCTGCGACAATTCCTTCCAGCACCAGATAACGGAAATACATCTTCAGTCCGACCAGCCTGCGGGAAATCGTCGTCGGTTTCAGATTCCTTGCATGGAGTGATTCGACGAAGCCGGCCAGAACCTGAAGATCAACATCCAGAACTGAGCGAATCTGCTGCTCATCCATCCACGAGATAAATTGCTGCAGATCGTTTCGGTAGGCCGCCACAGTATTCGCGGACATCCCGCATTCCGCCTCCAGATAACGCAGAAACGAGGTGAGGTACTGCCCCGGGTGGAGATGAGGCGAAGGGGCTGCCGTGTTGCCAGCAACGGGACGACGACGTGGAGGCATCAAATCACCTGTTCGATGGGAAAGACGGCTTCAGATTTACTCTGGCGGATCACAATCGTACGGAAGCCACGACCAGCACCCGATTCTTGCAGCAAGCACCTGTTCGCCAATCGACAATTCGCCCCCAGTCACTCAAGAATGTGGTTACGGGTTCCGAATATGCAATGCGACTTTGACGGCCAGTAAAACTCTTCCGGTTATCGGGATGCTGATTTCCCGTTGAGCTGAGTGACTTGAATCCGCTGTCTGTCACCCTCTAAAACGAGTCGGATGAATACATCTTCCGACTCTTCCGCCGCCACTTCTGGCGAGGCGAACTCACATTCTCCATCTGCGTTTCCTGAGTTGCCGGAGCGTTTTGACGTCCTCCCGGAGATCCCGGGAGGATGGAGCGCGCAGGAATTTCACGTTGGTTCGCAAACCCTCAGGTTGATGCGGCCGACGAACCCGGACCTGTTTCTGGATGATGCGGACGTTCAGAAAGAGAATGCCCGAAACGATTACATGCCCTATTGGGCATTTCTGTGGCCCAGTGCGGTGAAGATGGCCGCAGCAGTTCAGAATCTGGAATGGGAGGCCGGGACTGAAGTCCTCGAGCTGGGAGCCGGGATCGGATTAGTCGGACTCGCGGCTCTGGCACGGGGATACCGGGTTGTTTTCAGCGACTATGACGCCACCGCACTACATCTCTGCCAGTACAATGCGCATTTGAATGGCCTGGGAGTTCCGGAGACCATCAAACTCGACTGGCGTGATGTCCCCAACAGGACCTTCCCGGTGCTCATCGGATGTGAAATCACCTACGATGCCACACTTCATGAGCCGCTGCTCATATTGATCGGGAAGATGTTGGCTCCCGGTGGCGTCTGCTGGCTTGGAGACCCGGGACGTTTTCAAGGTCCCTTCTTCTATGAAGCCGCAATCCGTCACGGATTCCGTGTCCGTATTCAGGACGAATTCGGGAACGAACATTCCGCTCCCCTGAGCAATCAATTTCAGATTCTCAAGCTCGACCGATCTTCGCCGTCGGTTGTTCCCCGGTGATATACGCGGCAGCGGGTTTGGGACGTCCAAAGAAGTATCCCTGCCCCAGATCAAATCCGAGTCGCTGGCAGGTTTCGCGTTCTTCCGGACATTCAATTCCTTCTGCGATCGTGACGATCGGGACGTCATGACACATGTCCACGAGCATCTTGAGCATTCGATGCTGATATGGATTGGCGAGGTGGACGTCGCGAATCAGACAGGAATCGAATTTGAGATAATCGGGAGGCGTTTTCACCAGTTCAAGGAGCCGAGACTGTCCGGCTCCGAAGTCGTCAAAGGCAATCTTGTATTGAAGGTCCCGAACAGCTGCACAGAATTCTGCTGTCTGTCGGGGATCATTAATCGCTCCTTCGTGGATTTCCACAACGATGTTGAGGTCGGGATAGTTTTCCCGTATCCAACTCAGAGACGGAAGGACATCATCCAGAAACTGTTCGTTAGGATGAGTATTGACGAAGAGAAAGTAGTCCAATGGGAGGAAGTTGGCGTTCTCCACTGCGCTCTTTCGGCAGAGGACGCTGAGTGGGACTTCCTTCTTGACGAGTTCTGCCGTGCGGAACATCGCCGCCGGATTCTCCAGACCAAGCAGATTCGTGCGAGCTAACGCTTCAAATCCCATCGGGCTGGAATCGTAAAGTGGAAAGATCGGCTGAAATGCAGGAGTAATGTGCTCTTCCGTCAGGAGCTGATCCAGCTGGCTGAGGACCCAGTTCGACTCAAGAATGTCGACGGCCTGAGCTGTTTTCTTCAATGCCTCAAGTTCACCCCGAGAATCCCGCTGCGAAGAGACGCGATACTCGACTCGAAATTCAACATTTGCAATTTCGATATGGTCCCCTTCCGCAATCGGAGTGGGCTGTTTGACCTGTTGACGATTCAGATACGTCCCGTTTGTGCTTCCCAGGTCCCGAATGAACAGGTGAGGTCCAATCTGAAGAATTTCTGCGTGCCTCGCAGAGACGCATTGGGAGATAATCTGCAGATCGGATTCGGGCCGCCGTCCAATCAGGAAGGTGGGCGAATCGATCTTGATTTCACTCAGTGACGTCAGCGGAGGAAGGCACCCAATCAAGTACCAGCCATCTCGACTTTTCGAGGTGGATGACGTCGACGCGGGCGAGATGTGCAGGTGTGCGGACATTGCTGAAATCGAGTGCCAAGGGCAGAAACGTAGTCTGGTCCCACTGTCTGAACCAATAAGAGGCTACGTTGTGAATTCGCAGTTGTGGGTATTGATCCCACATCCTCGACCGCAAATTCGATCGCTCGCTCGAGAGTTTGTCGGAGATAGTGAATCAAGGTGATGCACACATTATCCCGGTTGTATGAATCGTTCTGCTTTTGCGGGGCAATCCCCTTCTCTAACTCGACGATAATCCGCATAACCGGTACAGGCCGCCCTCCGAGTCGCCGGTCTGGGATGTTTCTTGTGAAAGGTATTCCGCCTCAACCGAACCGGCACGCCAGATGTTTTGCGTACGAATGTTTATTAAACCTTCACGAAAAAGTGCAGAGTCGTATGTGATTTTGAGAACGACGGCAGGCCGAATCGCACGCCGCCTGCATCGTGATTGGCGGGCAATAAACAACGAAAAAATGAGACGTACTGCGGACGAAGAGAGTTCATTCTGCCGTTTTCAGCCCGATTAACTCCATCCACCCCGAGGGACGTCACACTTGGGTCGCTTCCAGAACCATTCGGTTCCAGTCGACCCCCGCGACCTCCCCGATTCGGACGGGTGAGACAAAAACACGCACCCGTTTGACCCAGTCATCGAATTGCGACATTGCCAACGCCTCAACAACGGGCGACACCTCTTTCAGGGGACGATATTTCTGCTGTTTGGGGAAGAAAATGTCGATGTTGAATTCCACTTCGCGATGCGGCGGGGGGGCATCGATGAGCAAATCGGTCTCCCGCAGGGAGAGCCCTGAATTCCGGTTCAGTATGGAGACCAGTCGATTGGAGATCTGGACCACTTCTGCATAGGGACGCCCCGCAATCTTGTGGAAAATCTCGGTGGACTGATCGTGACTATATTCAGCAGCCTGCTTATACAGGCGGCGTTTCATCCCGAAGACCCCATTCAGTAACGGCTCGGAGGAAGTTCCTGCGGCGATGTCTCGCAAGCGGACAATCATTTCAGCATCGGTCGCACAGAACAGCGACTGGACATCCAGCTGGTCATACAATTCGTAAAAACCGCGTGCAAACATGCTCGTCGCTGATCGGACCGCATGGTGCCAGTAAACCTCGCTGAACATGACATACCGGGCGAAGACCATCAGTTCTGCAGCGGTCTTACCTTTAACAGTAATTGCGAGGGCGTCCCCTGCTTCGTTCAGCGTCAACGATTGAATCAGCCGCTGCCGATCAAAATTCCGTCCGTAGGGGACCCCACAGTGCAAGCTATCCCGATCCAGATAGTCCATCTTGTCGACATCGATCGGGCCGGAAAGTATCGACCGAAGAATCTTCATCCGTGGCGTCCGGGTCTTGGGGACAAGGACGTCAAGAACGTCGCCCGGTTCCAGTTGCCATTCTCTGCGGAGAACGTCAGCCAGTTCAGTCCCGTCGGCAAGGTAACGAGCCGCATAGGCTTCATGATGGGGAAGGTCTCGTAAACCGAGATCTTCTATCGGATGACAGAATGGCCAGTGCCCCAGATCGTGGAGAAGCGAAGCGACAATCAGCAACTCGGCTGAATGCGGATCGATCAACTCACGGAAACGGGGCTCCTTGATCAGCTGTTGAAGGTACCGCAACGCATTGTGATAGACCCCCAATGCATGCTCGAACCGAGTGTGGTTCGCTCCCGGATAGATTTTCGAAACGAGCCCAAGCTGGCTGATGTGTGAGAGCCTCTGAAATTCTTCTGTATCCACCAATGCCCGGACCCGCCTTGTGAACGGGACATTCAGCTCCGGCGGGACCCGAATAAGTTCCCGTCCAGATTGGAGATCTGCCAGTTCCGGGATGTGATCATAAGTGGACATAAAAGTAGAGGGGCTCAGGCAGCTATCGACGACCGGCGATGAAACAAGAGCGATCGATCAAGAAGATTCCACAAAGGAAACGACGTCAGACATCAACGATGTGAAAGCGAGCACAACTTCCGGCCGGCTCGAAATTGGTTGGCTTTCACAATTAATGACTGAATGATCATCCGATGTCTGACGGCTCACCGGGTGTCCGCCGTCGTGACCGGAGCGGGATGAGGGATTTCCAGAAAATTCCGAAGCAGTTCAATCCCCGCTTCGGTCAGGAAGCTTTCCGGGTGAAATTGAACCCCGTGAATGGGATAGTCCCGGTGTCGCAATCCCATTAATTCAGGGGGATGATCGGGATCACGAGTCCAGGCACAGGGAATCAATTCGGGGGGCAGTGTCTCTTCTGGAACAACAAGACTGTGATAACGGGTGCAGACGATCGGGTTGGGAAGCCCTGCGAAGACCCCCTGCCCGTCATGAAAAATCTCCGACGTTTTTCCGTGCATCAGACGCTTGGCCCGGACCACCTGCGCCCCGTAGACATCCGCAATACTCTGATGCCCCAGGCAGACCCCCAGGAGGGGCAATTTCGGACCGAAGTGGGCGATGACCTCCCTGGAGAGCCCCGCTTCCGCAGGAGAGCATGGACCGGGAGAGATAATGATCCGATCTGGCTGGAGCAATTCGATCTCTTCAATCGAGGTCTGATCGTTGCGCTTCACCACAATTTCAAGGCCCGGATCAATCTCTCCAAACCGCTGGACCAGGTTGTAGGTGAACGAGTCGTAATTATCGAGAACAAACAGCATGGTGGATGGCCGTGGGGAAAAGGCACTTGGTCTGACGGAAGGGGAATTTTCACGCTATCGACTATGTCGACAGAAAATCAAGGACAGGAGTTCGGGAACAGCCTCTTCGAAAGCTGGATCATCCATTCGGACGCACCCGCTGGGATCGAAGCATGTCGGCAGAGGATTCAAAATACCGCTGCTGTACCCGTCTCTGCCCTTTCTGTTTCATCAAGTTGATCAGATCGTCCAGATTGGCCTGACAAAATCGACACCCGATTTCGTTCAGGTGAAAATCAATATAGGCTGCCAGTTCCGGATTGACCGCTCCGCGGGAGTACTCAGCGAGCTGCTCGCGGCTCAGGCAGCTGAGTCGATGGCGTCTCCAGATCTCTCCAATGGAATGCCCCCCTTGATCCCGCTGCTCCAGCAGGACGGCAATCCGTTTTCGAAGAACCGGATCGATTCGCAGCAACTGTTCGATCGCCGCCGAACGATCAACGGAGAGTGATTCGTCCAGGTACGCCAGCAATTCGGAGTCCGCAGGGTGGTCGGCCGGGTTCACTCTCACTCTCCCTGTCCGTCTGGCAGCAAACCTGAATCATGATGATTGGTTGCGACGGTTCTCAATGCTCTGTAGCATACTCCCGCCGGCGCAATTTCGACAGGCTTCCTTTCCGAATCGGAAGATTTCGGACTCGCCGGTGAGGTTGTGGACTGAGTGGGGCAAATTTCCTGGCCCGGTTCGTTCGAAACAGCAGTCCCCCTTACATCGTACACATCGCGAGTTCCATTTTTTGTCAAAAGGGATATCAACGTGGCAGAACTGAGTGTCGAACAGCTGAAGGCTCAGGCCCTGGTCATTCGCCGGGACATCATCAAGATGACTACTGCAGCCAACAGTGGTCATCCCACCAGCAGCTTGTCGGCTGCCGACGTGGTGACAGCGCTCTATTTCGGCGGGTTCATGAAGTTTGATCCAAAGAACCCGAAAGATCCGGGACGGGATCGCTTCATCTTGAGCAAAGGACACGCCTGTCCGGTTCTTTATGCCGCGATGGCACATGCCGGCTACTTCCCGATTGAAGAAACGATGACACTGCGGAAGCTCGGCAGCCCGTACGAAGGCCATCCGAACGTTCGTCGCCTTCCCGGCATCGAAGCAAGTACCGGTTCGCTGGGACAGGGACTCTCGCTGGCAGTGGGACATGCTCTGGCCGCTCGTCTGGACAAATTGAACTTCAACGTCTTCTGCATGCTGGGAGACGGAGAAATGGGTGAAGGTCAGGTCTGGGAAGCGATTGCTTCTGCTGACAAATACAAGCTCGGTAATCTGACTGCCATTATCGACCAGAATGGATATCAACAGACTGGAGCGACCAAGGACGTCCTGTCGCTGCGAGAATTCCAGCCAAAGCTCGAAGCCTTTGGGTGGTATGTTCAGACGATTAACGGGAACGATATGGGTGAAGTGGTGGCTGCACTTAAGCAGGCTGCATCTGTCACGGATCGCCCCAAGTGCATCGTTTCCCAGACCCAGAAGGGCTTTGGAATTCTTCCGCTGCTGAAGGAAGAAGGGGACCTGAACTATCACGGCAAGCCCATTCCAAAGGCACTGGAAGAAAAAGCACTGGCCCTGCTGACATGATCGCTGCCGGGACAGCTGTCCTGATTGCAACGTGACTCCAATTCTCAATTCAGACAGACATCAAACGGGGCTGGTCCCTGTTTCCCCTGCACACAGGAACTCACAATGTATCTTGGCGAATATTATGGATTGAAGATGGGGCCGGCGACGCGTGATGCGTTTGGAGAGGCTCTGAAGGAATATGGGGCAAAGAATCCTGCGGTCGTGACCGTGGACGGGGACGTCGGGAACTCAACCCGAACTGAGCTGTTTGCCCACGCTTTCCCGGATCGTGCTTTCAATGTCGGGATTGCAGAGAGCAATCTCGTCGGTGTCGCAGGTGGTCTGGCAGCATCCGGCAAAATCCCGGTGGTGGCCAGCTTTGCCTGCTTCCTGATGGATAATGCCTTTGACCAGATCCGCATGTCGGTCGCATTCCCCAACACCAACGTCAAGCTGGTCGGGACCCATGCCGGGATCTCTATCGGGGAAGATGGTCCTTCCCAGATGGGAATCGAAGACGTTTCTCTGGCCTGCTCCCTTCCGGGGCTGGTGGTCGTTGTCCCGTCTGATGCGGCCTGTACAACGGCAGCAACTCATGCGATTCTCGACCACAACGGACCAGCCTACCTCCGCGTTGGACGCGGGAAGGTTGCCACGATTTATACTGATGGCATCAAGTTCGAACTCGGAAAGGCCATTGAGGTCCTCTCGGGAACCGATGCGACGATCATTGCCAACGGTTTGATGGTTGCCGGTGCTCTGGATGCTGCCAAGAAGCTGTCCGAAAAGGGGCTGAAGGTTCGTGTGCTCGACATGCACACCGTCAAGCCTCTGGATGTGGACGCGATTACCCGGGCGGCAAAAGAAACCGGTGCGATTGTCGTGGCTGAAGAACACCTTCACCATGGTGGGCTCGGTTCGGTCGTCGCTCAGGCGGTCGTAGAGAACCATCCTGTTCCTATGGAATTCGTCGATGTTGGCGACCGGTACGCCGAGAGTGGTGACCCGCAGGGGCTGCTCGACAAATACGGCCTGACCGGTGACAAGGTGGCCGAAGCGGTCACCAAAGCCATCTCGCGGAAAAAGTAATGTTTTGAAAAGGCCCCTGCCGACAGAATGTCGGCAGGGTTTGTTTTTGGGATTCCTTGGCCCAGCCCCGTGTCGCTGCGATCGTCCCGGATTGCAGCGCCTCGCGAGGCGCACAGCGTTCGATGTCCCCTTGATCCGCTTCCGAACTTTCCGGAACAGCGATCCACCGCGGCTGCTGCAGCTGTTTCGGCAAACGCGACCGGGCCGCGCTTTTGCATATCCGGAATCCACACATGCGCTCGAGCTGGCTGTTTTCGGCCTTCCGTATTTCGACCCCAAGGGGTTGATCATCGCTGAAGATGACGGAAACCTCGTCGGATTCATCCATGCCGGGTTCGGATTCTCCAGGGATCTCTCTTCACTCGACTACACCATCGGGGTCATCTGCTGCGCGCTTGTCAACCCTGAGTACCAGATGCAGGGGGTCGGGAAGGAACTGGTCAGTCTGGCGGAAGAGTATCTGAAGTCCCGCGGGGCGACATACATTCAGGCGGGGCAATCGCGCTATCGGGATCCGTTTTACTTTGGGATCTACGGAGGGGCCCGGCCGACTGGATTCATGGAGTCGGATCGAGCGGCAGACCCGTTTTTCCGGCGACTGGGGTTTACTCCGATTCAGCGAGTTCCGGTCTTTCAACGGGACCTGACCGATCGGCGAGACCCAATGAACTTCCGCCTGATGGCCTTGCGCCGTCAAACGGAACTGGTCGTGACTGATCAGCCAGAAAAGCCGACGTGGTGGTGGTTCTGCAAGTTCGGCAATATTGAATCGATGCGGTTTCAGCTCGTCGAGAAGAAGACGCAAACGCTGGTCGCCTCTGTGACCGTTGTCGGGCTGGACCATTATATCNATTCATGGAATGAGCGGGCGATTGGNCTGGTCGATGTCTTTGTCGAAGAAAAGTTTCGCGGNCAGGGATACGGNCAGACTCTGATTCTGGAAGCAATTCGCCGATTGCGGACGGAGATGATCACCCGCGCCGAAATTCACATCCCCGAGGACTTTCAGGATGCCGTGGGGGCGATCACTGCGGCCGGATTTACCCAAGTGGATACCGGGATCATCTATTCCCGGACACAGGAACATCAGCAGATTGCCCCAGCCTGACGTCGCAGCTTTACGTTTGTGCCAGAAAACGAGACGTCATCTCTTCCTGTTCACCAAAAGCGTGACTCGATCGGAAGGGACCAGTTCAAGGACTGTGCTCGTTGATTTAGTCAAACAGGTTCGCATGCAGGCGGGAGCGAAATTCCTGCCATTCCTGAACGTACTGTCGACCATTTTCCCGCTCGACCAGCTCACAAATCCACTCATCCATGCGGCGAAGTCGCTCA
>Ga0065721_10053382_pt1 | contig 10036 bp, 9 predicted proteins | sample Mesricmetagenome_FD_59108 | JGI IMG/M metagenome (GOLD analysis project Ga0065721, IMG submission 59108) | Mesophilic microbial community from rice straw/compost enrichment Sample: eDNA_1 v2 (version 2) | ecosystem: Engineered > Solid waste > Grass > Composting > Bioreactor | place: USA: Davis... | reverse complement strand
TGAATATACAAGGCTGAAATAGTCATCAGGCCATTTCAATTGCTTACCCAGAGAAACAGAGATGCCGTTTACTTTCAGGTAGTTTGAATCCGAACGCCTGCGATCTATGAGACCCGTGTAGGGGTCAAACGCATTCGAATACTTACTATTGTTATAAGCCAGCGTCAGTGAATTTCTCTTCTTGCCACCCAACCATGGTTCGGTGAAAGAGAAATTGTAAGAGCGGAAGGCTTTACCATTCGACTGAACACGGATACTGAGCTTTTGCCCGTCACCTGTAGGTAACGGATCCCATGCAGATTTCTTCCATATATTTTTAATGGAGAAATTATTGAAGGTGACACCGAGTGTACCGGTCAAACCAATACCACCACCCCAGCCGGCAGATAACTCAAGCTGGTCAGATGAACGCTCTTCAACAGTCCAGTTGATATCAACCGTTCCGTCATCAGGATTGGGTACCACACCCGGGTTAATTTTTTCCTGGTTGAAGTATTGCAGATTTGCCAACTCACGGTTTGACCTGATCAGGTCAGTACGGCTGAACAATTCACCGGGTACAGTCCTTAATTCACGACGAATAACGTGATCCTTGGTGCGCTCGTTGCCGGCAATGGTTACATTCTTGATCCTTGCCTGCGGACCTTCAGTAATACGGATTTCATGATCTATCGTATCGTTGTACACGGCAGTCTCTACCGGATCCACGCGGAAGAAGAGATAACCATCGTCCATATAAAATCCGCTGATATCTCCACCCTCCTGTGAAAGCTCTTTACCAAGACGTTTATTAAGGATGTCGATATTATAGATATCTCCTTTTTGAATTCCCAATACCACATTCAACAGTGAATCGGAATATTTGGCATTGCCTTTCCAGGTGATATTGCCAAAATAATATTTGCGGCCTTCATTAACACGGATGTCGACATAGAGTTTGTTATCGCGGGTAACGATGGTATCCTCCACAATCTGTGCATCACGATAACCCTGGGAGTTGTAGTATTGAAGCACTTTGGCTTTATCTTCTTCGTACTTGGTCGGGTTGAATTTTGCCGAACTGAAAAGTTTGAAGCGGAAATACGGATCCAGCAGATCTTTTGTTTTACTGAGTGACAGAAAGCCCCAGTCTTTGACATATTCTTTGAAATTCCGGCCACCTTCGTCTCCATATGTGCTGCGGTAACGCGAAGGGAAAAGCGTGAACTTGCTCATCTCCTTGGTTCCCTTCATTTGTTTTTTCAGCTTCAGGTCAGGAAGGCTTGTGTTATCATAGAAATTCACTTCGTCAATTCTTACCTTTTTGCCTTTGTTTACATATATCGTAACTGCATTGGAGTTGGCATATGACGGATCCGGTTTCTCTTCAATTCTGACTGTTACATTCTGAAATCCTTTCTCGCGGTAAAATTTGGTGATTACTTCATGAATGTTGCGCCGCATGTTTTCGGTTATCAGCGTCTGCTTTACCAACCCGATCTTTCCCTGCAATTCTTCCGCATCAGATTTCTTGACTCCGACAAACTTGAAATTACCGAGACGTGGCCTTTCTTCAACACTGATCTCAATACTCACACGGTCGTCAACTACTTTGGTAACATAGATCTGGATACCGGCGAACAATTTCTGACGCCACATGTTGTTAATGGCGCGGGCAAAGATGTCGCTGCCGGGATGCATGAACTTATCGCCGACCTGCAGACCGGAAATGGACAAGACAATTGCGGTATCAAGGTGGCGGATGCCGCGAATGGAGAGTTCGGCAATAGTGTATTCCCGTGGTATCCTGGCATTTTCCCACTCCAGCAATTTGGGGTCAAGTGAAGTTGGCCTGGTAGTATCTTCCTGGGCTCTTGCGCTTAACACAGAGACGGTCAAAAGGAGTAACAGAACTTGGAGCCGGAGTGAAAATCGTTGCATGGGTTTCTTTTCAAATCGATGTAAGCCCTTCCCGCTTTGGCAGGAGCGAACTGCAATTAGTTGGTAGTTTATATTAATAAAAGCCGCCAAACTCCAGTTGCGGCGGCAAATTAACGGTAAATATCGAAAGTGTTTGTTAAAACGACCTCGCCCAAAGAGGCCAAAAATGCGTCTTTGTCCCACAGGGAAATCATTGGAAATTTTGCTCATCTGTCTTCCTGATGACCGGCCGCAATCTGTTCGCCGGTTTTTCCAAAACGTCTTTCCCTTCCCTGAAAATCGATGATCGCCTCGTACAGATTATCCTTCCGGAAATCAGGCCAGCGCACATCAGTGAAATAAAGCTCGGCATAGGCCAGCTGGTACAACAGGAAATTGCTGATACGGAACTCACCGCTGGTCCTTATCATCAATTCCGGATCGGGGAACTCACTCGTACAAAGAAATTTTTGTAAAGTATCCTGGTTGATCTCCTCCACATTCAGCCTACCCGTCTTTACTTCAAATGCAATGTTCTTTACGGCATTCAGCAATTCCCAACGCCCGCTGTAGCTAAGCGCCATTACCAGGTTTAGCCCGGTATTCTTCCTGGTAAATTCCAATGCCTCATTCAGCTCTCTCCTGGCATACTCAGGCAGCATACTCATATCGCCGATCACATGCAGCTTGATATTGTTCTTGTGCAGGCTCTCAACTTCCTTACGGATTGTGCTAACCAACAACTCCATCAATCCCACCACCTCGTATTCGGGGCGGTCCCAGTTCTCCGTAGAAAAAGCATAGAGCGTTAAATATTCAATACCCAGTTCTGCACAGCCTTCAACGATATTACGCACACTCTCCACACCATGAAAATGACCATAGAGCCGGTCCTGTCCCTGCTCTTTTGCCCAACGTCCATTTCCATCCATGATGATGGCAATATGCCGGGGCAGGCGGTCTTTATTAATCATGTCGAGTAAAGCTGACATATAACCTTTTGCCTGATTCCTTTGAAACAGGGGAGCAAAGGTATCTGATTTGGAGGGATTCAGATCAAACAGATTCCAAAAATTAGTCAGCCGTGGGGCATTTATATGACTGCAGGTTGAAAGTGAGGTGGATCATGGCAGTTATAAACTGGTCCTTCTGCCGGCTGTTGCCACGCTGCCTGCCGGGTATCCCGATGGGCTCACCCAGTTCGCCGGAGCGGTCGTGCAGACGGAAAGCCTGTGAAGGACTGCCATCCACATTGCCCGGGAAAACGGAGGGATCCACATAGGTTTTGCTTACATCATCCAGGTAGTCGGTATTTGAATAGCGGTGAAGCACTTCGAATGCTATATTAAATCTTTCATTGATAGAGTATTTAATCCCTGCTCCGATGGGGATGCTGACGGCCATGGTGCTGTATTGCTTGCGATCGGGATAAAGTGAACTGCCCTGACCTTCAGTACCCAGGGGTCTTAAAAAGATCTTTTCATTATCGAGATATGCAAAGGGATCGTAACTGAAAACACCCACACCCAGCGTCACATACGGGGTAAAATGAAAGCCCGGTTCACCAGGCATGAATCGGAAAAAATTGAAATCGCCCTGCAATGCCAGCTCCCACACATTGCTGTTGAAGCTCAGGTTACGGCGATACATGTATTCATTTTCCGAATTGTAAATATCTGAGTATCCAACCCTCGCAAAACTGGCGGCAATACGTCCGGAGATATAGTTGCTGAAATTTTTCCGGAAAAAGATCGTGGCTGCTGCTTTGGGACGGTTGAATTTTGCCCTTGTGTTCAGATCACCAAAGTAGTGAGCAGCCCCCAGGCCAATGCCAAATTCACCTTCCTGAACGATGGAATTTTGTGCACCCGAGAGGAATGGTGCAAGGGTAAGCATAATTGCTCCAACAACAACTGCTAAGTTCGTTTTCATTCTAAAATAAAATTTAAACCGCCAGATGGATCTTAAATTATTCCCCGCAATTTTTTCATTTAGTGGAGAATGAAAAAAACTGAAGGCAGGTTAATCATACGCTGGGAGGAGTTCGGGAATAATAACGGAAAAATAGCAATTTTCTTTTATTCTCCTAGTATAGCCGGATCAATTTCTTTTGTCCAGGCCCCAGGTTAGCTTATTATGTAATGTTTGGAGGAAGCTGTTTTCATTGAGTCTCATAAGCCGTATGCCAAAACTCTCCTTGCGGATGGCCAGTGATACATTTTTGCCCACAATCTCCCTCCTGGAATCCAGGGAGCAAATGATATTCTCCGACCGGCTTTCCACCTCAAAGGATACGATGGTGTCATCAGGTACCACCAGGGGCCTGACGTTCAGGTTATGTGGCGCCACCGGCGTGATTACAAAACTCTGGGAATCCGGGAACATGATAGGCCCGCCACAGCTGAGTGAATAGCCGGTGGAACCGGTGGGAGTAGCCAGGATCACACCATCCGCCCAGTAAGTATTCAAAAATTCGCCGTTAACGTAAGTATGAATCTTAATCATTGACGCCGTATCACGCTTATGCAGTGTAAATTCATTCAAACCGTAGGGCACATTTCCAAAAAGAGGCAGATCTGCGTCGAGGTGAATCAATGTCCGCATATCTGTCACAAAGGTCCGGCGCGCAATGGCCTGCACTGCCACTTTCACTTCATCACGTCCAATGCTGGCAAGAAAACCAAGTCTTCCGAAATTGATCCCAATCACAGCAATATTACGGTCCCTGACCAGCGTGACTGTATCGAGTAAAGTACCATCCCCGCCTAAACTGATCATGAATTCAACTTCGGAGGTCAGATCCTCCGACAGCGTGAAGGTTGTGGAATCGACCGGAAGTCGTATGATGTTTTTGATCTGTTCGTAATACTGCGCGAAGATGACGGGTGTGATCTGCTGCTTTTCCAGCTCGTCAAAAAAAACCTGGATATTCTGTTGTTGCTCTTCTTCGAAAACCCGGCTGTAAATCGCTGCTTTCATGCATTAGTGTTTAAAATCCGCTGGCCTCTCACAGGTCCATATACCAGGCTGGTGCTAAAAAACTACTTTTCGGTGTAAAAATATACCGTTTTGCCCCAAATGGTTTAACGACCAGTCCACACGAAGGCTAAAGTCGTAAATCGTCACGATGTCTATGCCAACCCCTGTTGAGAAAAGCATCCGGTTTGAAAGATTGTTGGTGGTTTCATTGGAATTATAAACGTACCCGGTATTACCGTAGACGCGACCGTAAATATGAATCGGCACACGGGTAGGCACCAGCTTTTTTGTGCCGGGTAAATTGATATCAAAACTGAAAAAGCGTCTTGACATGGATGCCCTGAGATAACCGCCCGCCACACCATCGATCACATAATATTCATATCCCTGGATAAACACATCGTTGTAACCCAGCAGCCGCTGGTTGTAAAATGGTTGTTTGAATGGAAGTTTGATGGCTGCATAAGAATTCAAACTGAAAAAAGATCTCTTACCTGTTGGCCAGTGTGCCGAACCCTTAACATTGAGATACCAAAGATCATTTGATTTGTTTATACCTTCTTTCTGAAAATTCACCTCGGCCGCATAACCCCTGGTAGGATAAGGAATATAATCGAGATCGTAATAGGTCATCGTATAATAAAACCTCGGAAAACTGATACTCGTACGTTCTTCGTTGAAATAATTTGGATTCAGCTTCAGAATAGTGTCGGCAACTTTTTCCTTTACGTATCCAATACCGAACCGGTGCCGGGTACGTATTGCCCGACGATAAGTAAGTTCTGCATTGATATGTGTAAACTTTCGCAGATAGGTATCGCCGTTCAAAAAAATCTGTTTATCATCATCAGATTTATAATTGAGCTCACGCGTTTTGCCGGCGGATAAACCAACCAGCATACCCCATTTCATATTCCTGTCGATATACAATCTGTCATAATTGAACATGATTTGTTTGGTATACCCGCCTATCAGCCAAAACTTCAATTTATCATTTCGACCGGTGACATTGTTATATACCAGCTTGCCGCCATAATTCACTCTTTTGAAGCTGCCTTTCTGTTCCACCAGCCATTGGTTCAGGTTGCGGTCAACGGGTTTGAAATAGGGTACCGGAAATATGTACCATCGCTCTTTTACCTGCACTAAAATATCAATATTGTATCCGTCAAAACTTTTCAATGCAACAATAGCTTCATGAAACAAGGTTGTATTCATGAGTCTTTCCCTGGCTGTTTCAAATTTCTTTACCAGTTCCTGCAATAAATATTCATCGCCGGGTTTGAATGGAATTTCCCGAAGGATGATCGCGTCTTTTGTTTTGCGATTTCCTTCTATGACTATTTCACGGACTGTGAAGTGTGTTTCTTTGGGACCAGGGATTGAATCGGGACTGGTTTGAACATGAAGGGAATCCTCTGCGTCTTTAAACTGTGCAGCGAGGTGGTGGCAGCAAGCAATACAAATCAGGAGCCCCGTTAAGTATTTTCTTTTCCTCATCATGTTCTGGACTACAATATCAACTAAAATAACCGGAAAATATCTAAACCAGAGCGAATGGATCGTAAAATCAAATTTGGAGGTAATTCATCAGGTTGTCGTAGTTGTTGCGCAATTCATTGGCATACTGTTCTTCGCCAAAGAAGTACTTTACGTTATAATCGTATCTCTGGAAAGTGGCCACAATATCTGAAATCTCGGGTTTGTTGATCCTGATGGTAACCTGCATGGTACCGGTTTCCGGATCATTGCTGGTATTAAGCTGGGTGATTTGCGCGTCGTTTGTTTCTACAAGTTTGCTCACCTCGTTGAAAGAATATTGATTGCTTTCCATCTCAAGTACAATCAGTCCGCCGGGTTCATTAAGACTCATAAACTCCGATGCATGCTTCAACAGATCGCTGTAAGCCACGGCACCAACAATGGCATTTTCTTCGTCAACCACAGGCACTACACTCAATCCATTTTCTGCAGCCAGTTGTATGGTTCTAAGGAAATGTTCATTGTTTCGTACGGATACATTACCGAAGGATTGTTGCAACTCGCGAAGCTCTGTATTTTCATTATCCACCAGCAGGAGATCATCCTCGCTGATGATGCCCATATATTTCTCCCCGTCAGTGATGGGAAGATGTGTTACCTGGTTATCATTCATCAACTGAAGAGCCTGGTATACCTTATCATTCAGATGCAGGTATGGCAGATTTTGAGATGGTAATTCTCCTGTTAACATATGGATAGCGGCTCCTTTTCTTCAAAGACCCGTGCAATCAGCTTACTGTTGCAGGCTCATTGAGTTTTTTCAAAAATTTATGAAGTATCATGTTGAACTCATCCGGTACTTCCATCATGGGTGCATGCCCGCACTTATCGATAAAATAGAGTTCACTGTTGGGGATCAATTTATTAAACTCCCTGGCAACAAACGGCGGCGTAATCGTATCATTGTTTCCCCAAATCAATAACGTCGGAAGCTTGATTTGATTGAGTTCCTCACCCAGATTATTTCGGATGGCACTCTTTGCCAACGCGATAATCTTTATGACTTTCAACCGGTTATTGGTAATGGCAAACACTTCATCCACCAGTTCTTTTGTAGCCATTTTCGGATCATAAAACGTGAGTTCCGTCTTTTTACGGATGTACTCATAATCCCCTCTTTTAGGATAAGAATCACCCATTCCATTTTCAAACAGGCCGGAACTGCCGGTCAGGATGATGGATTTGATACAGTCGGGCTGATTCTTCAGTACATACACCAGGCCAACATGCCCGCCGAGTGAGTTACCGAGTAAATGCACATCACGGTAGCCACGTGTTTCAATAAATTTATGTACAAATTTGGCCAGGCCACCCACGGAAGTGTGGAGGATGTCCATATCCAGTAGTGGCAAAATCGGTACCACAACCTTATTGTACTGTTTGAAGTATTCTATCAGACTTGTAAAATTGCTTAATGCGCCGAAAAGGCCATGCAATAGCACCAGGGGTTCGCCTTCGCCTTCTTCTATAAACCTAAACTTATTATCCTGCTTAATTTCGTAACTCATTGTCTCCGGTGCATTAATTTTTTACTAAAATAATCGTTTTGCCGCAAATATGTAACCGGTAAATCATGTGCTATTAAGACTGCAAAGATAACTGTGAAAAGCAGAAGATTGTCAGGAGTATGAGCCTGATAACGTATTAATAAAATATTAATGAGGATAAAATACCACGCTATCTTCAGGCAGCAGGCGCCCGGTGGGCAATGCCGTCAAAAAATTCCTGGAGATCAGCAAACATATCACGGAACAGCGGAATAATGCTTCCGAAACCGTCTATGACAGCAGGACCCAGTGGCTGGATATACTGATAGCTCATCGAATGCCGGGCCGACTCTTCATTGATAAGGTTTACCTGTGATGCATAGAAAAGTATTACACTATATACCAGCACAAACAGGCATACGTAAAGAATGATCCCGCCCAGTCTGTTAACCCAGCCCAGCATGGTCCATTCCACCGAACGTTGCAGCATGCCTGCGCCCAAACGAACCAGCAATACCACCAGGATAAATACAATTGCAAACGATACGATGGGCAACCAGGCGTTGGATATATTCACTGCTTCCCCAATATATCTTGCTGCAACTACAGAAAGCTTCAATGCGGCAGCCAATCCCACAATAATTGCCACCAAAGAAAACACACCCACGATAAGGCCTCGCTGAAAACCTTTGATGATGGCTAATACAAGAAGAATGACCAAAACGATATCAAGAAACATTATCGTGGTTTGTTTGCTAAACGCAGATTAGTTGTGGAAGGTATGATTCGTATGCTAAAAAATATTTAAATGAGACGCCGCACATTACTACCAGGAATCCTCTAAATCAGGCTCATTTTAAAATTTCCAACGATCAAAAACCAATGTTCGATGATAAATTTAAAACAGCCTAAGGCTGATATTGAGCCTGGCGCCGTTCACATTTTACAATGAGAATTGAGCATAGACCATTGAATATTCACACTACGCAAATTTATTTTCAAAAGCCAACCCGCTTTAACCCGCCAACAACTCCTTCACTATCCCCGAAATGGTTTTGCCATCTGCCCTGCCGGCAAATTTTTTACTGGCCACTCCCATTACTTTGCCCATATCAGCAGGAGAAGAAGCGCCTACTTCCGTGATGATCGCACGAATGCCTTCTTTCAATTCTTCAGCTGATAATTGTGCCGGCAGGAATTTTTCAATTACAGCAATTTCCTCTTCCTCCTTTTTAGCAAGGTCAGTTCGGTTTTGCTGTTTGAAAATTTCGAGTGAGTCTTTTCTTTGTTTGACGAGTTTTTGCAGGAGTTTGATTTCATCATCCTCTGTCATTTCCTTACCGCCACCTTCGGAAGTTTTTACGAGCAGGATAGCAGCTTTGATCGCGCGAAGGCTTCTCAGGGCGACTTCATCTTTAGCCAGCATGGCAGATTTAAGCTCTGCCATTATTTTCTGTTCGAGGTTCATAGCTTGTAATTTTTGGAAAGGACTAACTAATCAGGCTTTATTTTCCTTCAGTTGCTTTTCCCTGAATTTTTTATAAAAATCCTGGGCAGACTGTTTCATATCATCCACAAGGTCTTTGTGATTCGTTGCACGGCCATAGGTATCGGCCATGGTCATTAGTGTCTGGTAAAAAAAATCAGCCATCTCATCCACCATCATTTCCTTTGTCCACAGATCAATTCTCAACGCGGTCTTTTCAGCACCATCCCAGAATGAAAGCATCATAGCCTTTGCTTTCTGCGGCTGATCGGCCGTTGTGTCGGTTGCGTTCCACTGGATTGAATCCGGAATTTTGTTTTCGTCGGTGTGTACATCTATGATTATACTTGAACGGCCCATATAATTTTTGGTTTAAAAAAAGCAAAGGTACTGTTTCGCGGGGTTTAAACAGGGGGATTTACGGCATTGTGATCCACAGTTTTCATTAACGCTTTCCACAACTCCTCCGATGACCGTTCCTGCGTGAATTGTGATGAAAGCAACCCACTTTCAGTATTCAGTCTCTCTCTTAATGATTCATCTTTATATACGAGCATCATCTTATCGGCCAGGTCAGCATGGTCACCTGGCTCATAATAAATGGCAGCATTGCCGGCAATCTCGCTGAAGGCGGAACCATTAT
>Ga0065721_10007103_pt1 | contig 10036 bp, 8 predicted proteins | sample Mesricmetagenome_FD_59108 | JGI IMG/M metagenome (GOLD analysis project Ga0065721, IMG submission 59108) | Mesophilic microbial community from rice straw/compost enrichment Sample: eDNA_1 v2 (version 2) | ecosystem: Engineered > Solid waste > Grass > Composting > Bioreactor | place: USA: Davis... | reverse complement strand
CGCTATCCAATCACCCTGGTACGGCCTCATGCTCGACATCGGAAGTTTTCGGACAAACGCCAATCCTTATGAAGAAATCGCTCGAACCATTCCCTATGCCGTGACGTGGCAGATCAAGGAAAAGGTCTACGTCAATGGGAAGGAAGCAGACCTTGACGCCGACAAGCTTATGGCGATCATAAAGAAGTCCACCTTCCGTGGATATTTGCCCATAGAATCATTGGGTGCCGGCGACCCGCGTCAAAAGATTAGAGTGTTGCTCGAGAAACTGAAGAGAGCCCTTTCTTGATTCATAATAAATTGATTTACAGTTTATTATTTAATTAAATATGAAGTGAGCCTTCATATCATCTCCGATTTCCAATTCTCACAATTATTTACACGAGTTCATAATCCTAGTAAGAGGCGCCAAGAACGGCGACAACTGACAGCTTGTCTCGAATTTTTCCTGGTCTCAGAATATTACATCACTTATAGTATTGATACACTCAGCACTGTATAAACACCTATTAATCAATGATTTATTTATTATTACTTAAAGAAATGAACTAAGGTTAAAGTTTTAAAACAACCGTCGCTTCGGTACGACCCATGGCACGCAAATTAAGCGTCAGGTGGTGGGTGCATACCCCCCACCCGTCACGTTGAAAACCACCAAACCGTGAGTAACATACTACCCAACTTCCTTGTCGTCGGAGCGACCAAGTGCGGCACGTCGTCGCTTCATTGGTATCTTGAACAACATCCCCAGATCTTCATGAGCCGGAAGAAGGAGCCTCGCTTCATCAGCAGCCAGGTGACCGAATTTCCCTTGCGGGGTCCACTCGACCACAAGGTGGAAGCCTGGTACGTGAAGTCCTTTGACGAATACTTAAAGCTCTTCGAAGATGCCGCCGGGTATCCGGTCGTCGGGGAGTCCAGCGCAGACACCCTGTATTTTTACGCGCGAACTATCCCGGTCATTAAGCAATACTTGGGCGATCCGAAGATTGTCATCATGTTGAGACATCCGGTCAAACGAGCGTTCTCGGCATACCAACATCTCGTCCGAGATATGCGCGAAAATCTCTCGTTCGAGGATGGGCTCGCGCGGGAGCCGGAGCGAATCCGCGACAACTGGGAATTGATTTACCACTACCGGGCGGGTAGCCTCTACTATGAATCGGTGAAGGCGTTCCTCGACAACTTCACAAATGTGAAAATCATCCTCACTGAAGACCAGGAAGCAAGACCCCAACAGACAGTCCGCGACGTGTTTCGTTTTCTGGACGTCGACCCGGACGTGGATGTCAACACAGAGATCCGGTACAACATGTCGGGTAAACCCAAATCGCAGTGGATCCACAAATTCCTTTTCGAAGGGAACGTGGCGCGCAACCTCGCTCGTCCCATCGTCAGGCGCTTCCTCTCCCCCGAAGCGAGACAACGGATAGCGCAGAAAATCCAGGAAAAGAATCTAACGCGCCTGCAGATCAAGCCCGAGACCAAACGAGAACTTAGTACCTTCTTTGAACCAGAGGTCCGCCGTATGGAAGCGCTGTTGGGACGAGATCTGTCTGCTTGGCGTTCTTAAGTCAGAATGCCTCTCTGAAGATTTTGACCCCGGTTGAGAACACCTTTTGGTAGGATTCAAACAGGTGGCGGGCGATGTTTACAACCCGCACTCCCAGCGTGTAATGGAGATATACCTGGTTGATGATCGTAACGATCACGTAGGTCGAAAGGGTTCCGTATGCAGCCCCGATCAACCCGAACTCGGTGATGAAAAAGTAGTTCGAAATCACATTAATAAACGTATTCCGGACCACGAAGAGGAAATTCGTTTTCGCTTTCCCAATCGCGTCAAGCGCGATGCCCATAAACCGATTGAGGGGTATCATCAACCCATATAGCATCGTAATTTGAAGGATCGGAACGGTTTGCTCGAATCCGGGTCCGGCAACAAATCTGATGACCGGGGAAGCAAAGACAATAAAAAACACGACGATCGGGATCATGAATGCAGTGATCGTCCCGACTGCCTTCTCGTACAGATATCTCGCCGAATCAGGTCCCTGGCTGGCTATCCGCTCGGCAAGCTTTGGGAATGTGATGGCCGTCAGCGTCTCCGTTGGTACTTCTACGAGGTTGGCAATCCTAAGCGCCGGGTTAAAGATGGTGACGGCGGCAGGCGATATCAACTTACCAAGCATCCAGCTGTCGACGCTCTTGTTGATCATGGAACTCACATTGGTTCCGAACGTAAAGAACCCATAACTCCTGAGCTCACTCACCCATTTCCACGACAGGTCACGCGAGAAATTCAAGTACGGTCGCGCGTACGAATAAGCCACCAGGCCCGATACGAGAATCGCCACCATCTGGGCGTACGCCAGGTGATCAAGTACGATTGGCCGGCCCGCCATAGCCGAAACAACGACGAAAATGAAGAGGCCAAAGTGCCTAACAAAATTGCTGGCAAACGTGCCTTTAAACTGCAAGCGCGCCTGTTGAACGACTTCGAAGTGATTGATGGGAACAAGTATCGCGGTGGAGACCATGTAGATCAGGAACAAGGACTGCAACTGCGGTGCATCCCAGAACACACTGAGAATCCGTGAGCACGCGAAAAGGGTAAGAACTTCAAGCACCCCTACGATCGCGTTGAGCACCATCGATGCAGTTTGTATTCTCCCTTCTTCACCCGGTGGTGAGATCGCCAGAAAGCGGATCAATGGGCTCCTGACGAAGCCATGCTTGATCAGTTCCATCAGGCTGGCGATCGAGAGGAATAAAACCCATGCGCCGAAGTCAGATTTGGACAAGACCCTGATCAGGATGTAGAAGTTGACGAACGCGAAGAGCGTGACAAAAATGCGGTTCAGGAACGTGTAGGAACCAGACCTCAACCAGTACGATTCATTGATCTTTCTAAGGATTCCCGGGATAAGTTTTTGCATCAGAACACACTACCCTGATCTATCGCAGGGCATCCGGGCATAACAAATAAATCCAGTGCCAAAGGGGTCTCTGGTATGAATTTTAAACGCCGAACTACTGAATCCGGACGTCATAAAAACGGCCCAAACGACCCCGTTTAGGGCGTAATCGACTGATAATGATTACCTTTTATCGAGGTCGAAGCATAAACCGGTCCGGACTAAACCTTTTTTTATGAAAGTCGAGGCCATTGAAATCGACCTGTCGCACAGACAATTCCTCAAGATCGACAAGGATTATGAGCGGGCAGCGGCTGTGGTTGACCTTGTCTACGTGCGCGACAATGTCGCGGGTATCACTCGTGAAACGGCGAAGAACGGATTCTACTACATGTACCGGGGCAAACAGGTGACCGACCCTGAGACCCTTATGCGTATAAAACGTCTCGCAATTCCTCCAGCCTGGAAGAATGTTTGGATCTGCAACAAATCAAATGGACACATTCAGGCTACCGGGATCGATGTCCGCGGGCGAAAGCAGTATCGTTATCATGCTCTTTGGAGTAAAGTCAGAAGTGAAACGAAGTTTCATCGACTATACGAGTTCGGCAAGGCGCTGCCAAACCTGAGACGTCAACTTGAAAGGGACATCTCTCGCCGTACCCTCTGTGAGAGAAAAGTACTTGCGGCGGTAATTCTTCTCATGGAGAGAACCTACATTCGGATCGGCAACTACGGCTACGAGAAAATGAACGGATCGTATGGGCTCACAACTCTGAAAGATAAACACGTGGTGATCAACGGCGGCGAGATGAAGTTCTCGTTCAAGGGAAAGAAAGGTGTCTTTCACGATATAGGTCTCAAAAACAAAAAGCTCGCGAAGATTGTGAAGGAGTGTCGCGACATACCAGGTAAAGAGTTATTCCAGTATTACGACGAAAACGGTTCTCGGAGAAGCATTGATTCGGGACGGGTGAACGAATACATCAGGGAATCATCCGGCATGGACATTACCGCGAAGGACTTCCGCCTCTGGGCAGGCTCGCTGAACATACTGCGTTCATTCAAGTCACTCGGGCAAGCCCTGACGCAGACAATGTGCAAGCAGAACATCATCATGGCACTTGATCAGGTCAGCGCAAAGCTCGGCAACACTCGGACCGTCTGCCGCAAATACTACGTACATCCCGGGCTTATTCGCCTGTATGAACAAAACAACCTTGACCGATATCTGAAAGAATTGGACGAACTGGAGAAGCCGGATAATAAGTCAGGACTTACCAACGAAGAACAGGTGCTTATGAAGATCCTGAAGCAGTTCCATTGATTCATCAGTCTCGTCGAAACGCTTTACACCTTCAGTCCGGCAACCAGAAACAGGACCAATTTACTCTGTCAAACTCTTAAGGTAGGCAATGCTTTGTGGCACCTGTTCTTTGACTTCATGTGCCGGACTTTCATCTTCGATGAAGTAGTGCACTACACCGGCTTTCTTCGCTGCTTTAAGGATCGCGGGAATATCAAGTTCCCCCGTTCCAAGGGGAACATCGTTCTCATCTGGGGTAAGGCCCGTCATATCTTTCGGTGTACCCTTGCGCAGATCCTTCAGATGCATCAGCTTCCAACGGCCAGGATACTTCTTGAGAAGTGCAACCGGATCACCACCACCGAAGTGTGTCCACATGATGTCCATTTCGAATGAGACATACTGGGGGTTTGTATTTTGAATGATGTAGTCAAGCAGGGTCCCCTTTTCATGAGGCCAGAACTCATATCCGTGAACGTGATAACAGAATGTGATTCCATTGTCGCGCAATACTTTCCCGACTGTATTAAAGTCCTCAACCGCTTTCTTCGCATTCTCAAAATTGAAGGCCCCAGTTTTGTGAGGTATCCATGCAGTCATCACAAACTTAGCTCCAAGAGCCTTCGCCCGGTCGGCAACCGCTTGAGGGTCCTTGACAAGTTGTTCATATCCCGCTCCGGTCGAAGGAATGCTGATGCCTCGTTCTTCACACAACTTCCGGAATTCTTCCGGCGACATCCTACCTCCTCCGCCTTCAATCTCGGTGAATCCCATCATCTTGATCGTATCAAGTGTTGCAGCCACGTCTTTAGGAAATGCGTGGCGGAACGTGTAGGCCTGAACCCCTAACGGAGCCGTGTACAAAGGCTTCTTCTTCTTTTGAGCCAAAGCGGATACACATGTGAATGAAACTATTACGAGCAATAAGATTCTGGTTTTCATCATAACTTTTTGATTTGTCGACTAAAGTTCTCCCTTTCGTGTGAGTTCAACGGCCCGATTCGCGGCACGTGCCGTCAACGCCATAAAAGTCAAAGTTGGGTTCTGCGTTCCTGTGGAGGTCATGCATGCACCGTCCGTCACGAAAACATTTCGGCATTGGTGCAGCTGATTCCATTCGTTCAACAACGATGTACGAGGATCGCGACCCATTCGCACTCCTCCCATCTCGTGGATATCTGCTCCTGGAGGTGAGTGAGAATCGTCTGCCGCGATACCGACAAAACCAGCCTTCTCAAACATTTCCTTGCATTGCTCCATATAGTCCTTCACCATTTTGTCGTCGTTTTCCGTCCAATCGCAGGAGACAATCAACTGGGGGATGCCATACTTGTCTTTAAGGTCGGAATGTAGACGCACGTGATTCTGCTCGATCGGCACTGTCTCTCCCATCATCCAGGTGCTGACGTTCCAATGATTGTTGAGTTTCGGATTCAGAATGTTTTCGCGCAAGCGGTCACCAATCACGTTCGTATCCGTCCACGAACCTCGTCCTCCACCCACTCCGATTGCGTATCCGCGGAGAAAGTCCGTCTCCTGCTTGAATACATTTCTGAAACGCGGGATGTAACTGTGTGACGGACTCCGTCCGTCAGTGCGTTTATCCAGGAAGCCCTCATATCGAGCACTCGCTCTACCCCGGTAGTTGTGCCATGCGATGTATTTGCCAAGTAGCCCGTTGTCGTTGCCCAGTCCATTCGGGAAACGCGACGACTTCGAGTTCAGTAGCACCGCATTGCTATTCAGCGTCGATGCATTCACAAAAATGATCCGCGCATAGAATTCAACCATTTCCATTGACTGTGAATCGATGATCCTCACGCCGGTAGCTTTTCCCTTTTTCTCGTCGTAAATGATTGAGTGAACCACGGAATGCGGGCGGATGGTCAGGTTGTTTGTCTTCAACGCCCACGGGATCGTCGAAGCATTGCTGGAAAAATATCCACCAAACTGGCATCCTCTATTGCACTGAGCCTGATGCTGACATTTGTTGCGTCCTTGTTGTTTGTGGATCTCACGAGGATCAGTCAGGTGGGCGCACCTTGCCTGGATCAGGTGTCTTCCAGGAAAATTCTTCTCTATACTCTCCTTGAGGTACTGCTCGATACAACTGATCTCGAATCCCGGCATACACTCACTGTCCGGAAGTTCAGGCAAACCATCTTTGTTTCCTGCGATACCAGCAAACCGCTCAACGTGTGAATACCAGGGTTCGAGGTCGCGATAACGAATAGGCCAATCGACGGCGAATCCGTCGCGAACTGGCCCTTCAAAATCGAAATCGCTCCAGCGTTGTGTCTGACGAGCCCATAGCAAGGACTTTCCTCCCACGTGGTATCCTCTTACCCATCGGAATGGTTTCTCCTGGATGAATGGTTGTTCGTCGTCTTTGATTGCCCAATGCATGGTCTCTTCCCTCATGAAACGAGCATACTGATGTCCTTCTCTTTTCTTGAGAGGAACAGTACCACGATATTCGAACTGCCAGGGTGATTTACCTGCGGTGGGATAATCCTTAATATGCACGACATCGCGACCCCGCTCAAGCATAAGCGTCTTCAATCCATGGTCGCACAACTCCTTTGCAGCCCATCCCCCGGTTGCACCAGAACCAATGACAATTGCGTCGTATGTTCTCTTCTTTCGTGAGTCAATCAGGAAGTTTGCCATGGCTTAAGCGTTTACGTCGACACATCCGTAATAATGTCCCGGGATCTGGCGAAACTTGAGATGATTCACCATCACTTCTCGAGAGGTACTGAAACCGCGAATCGTTTCAGACTTGACTAATTTGAAGAAATCACTCCCGGAAGAATTTTGTGATCGAGACAATGCCAACAGCATTTCTTCGCGTTGCGATTGATCACAATCCTTGAAAGCCTTGCCATGAAGGGAACGAGCAACTTGTTCAAGACCGCTGAGCTGCGCATTTACGTTGTCCTGCACATCCTTTTCGTAGCAGTCAGCGAACAGCTTTACGAGAAACTTATCGACTCCGACCGACAATGCGCCGATCGAATTGCCCGCAGGAATGATCGTGTCGGCCACTGCGGATAGAGTATCTTCTGACAGTGAATCAAAAACGTTCTTCTGTGGAAAGACATCGTCAGCGATCCAACCTTCAGCCCACGAGGGCAGTGCAATGAGACTGCCGGAAGCGGCCATCATCGCCTTGATTGTGTCACGCCTGTTCATACGAGGAAAATTGGTGGTGGAGAGATCAGATACGTATGACAATATACCCAGGGACGGCCAGTTTTGAAAGGTATGCCGTCGCCGTATTAACAAAAATTAACAAACGTCCTACGCTGTCAGGCAAACGACAATGAATTGCCGGCGGGAACATGGGTAGTCTTGATTCCTTTCACCTTTTCAGTGAACCAATCAGCCAGAAACTTTGATCCAGGCTCTTCACTCGCTACATGACCGAGAATTACCAATGAAATGTTGTCACCTTTCGAACGAGCATCTCTCACATACTCCGCGGTCTCCCACTCCGAAATTTCTCCGCACACGATCAAGTCGGGTTTCTCGCGTGCAATTAAGGTGATCTGATTCCTCCCACCGGAAGCGCCTGGCATCAGTAATACTTTTCGGCAGGACGCAGAAAGGTCGCCGATGTAGCGCACAGTTGAAATTCCAAGCGACGTCTTGAGGTGAGCAATAATTGAACGCAAAGGGGCAGGCTGCAATTCGAAGACTGGGCGTCCCTGAACTCTGAAATTCTCCCATTTCAATTGTTGAGTCACGCCTTCAAAGACGCCATCGGCGCGGAGTCGATGCACATAATCATGATTTCTCCAGACAGCCATGTTGTGTTTCGCGAGGAGATCTGCTTTGTATCGATAGATTGGATCTTCGGACAACCACGATGTATCATCCAGGTGGTTGTAATAGGTAGGTTCGTGCGCAACAATGAAATTTGCTTTGAGATCAATCGCTTTGCGAATCACCTCGATAGTTGCAAACATCGTCGTCACAATTCCTGTCACTCGGAGATCACGGCTACCTGCTTTTAGCGTGTCGACCGTTTGGGAGAATGGTGCACCCGGCACTTCACTAATGAAGAGGTCCATGATCTGACCGACCGTCCATGTTTGAGTAGGTTCAGTCATCGCAATTACTCGGGTGTTCGACAGTATGAGCGATGAGCCCACGACCTTCGTGACTGTCGACATGAAGGTCCGGCGATCCGCCTTGTGCATGTATGTTGAGATTTAGTGTCAAGCGAATAGCTCCATCTCGGGTTTGCCTTTTCCATCCGGTGTTGTGTAGAATGGACGTTCCTCGATCACATAGTGGGTGTCTTCCGGTATACCGAGCGCATGATAGATGGTCTGGTGAATCGAGTCAATGCGGATCGGTTTCTCGATGGTTTTACACGGGCGTTCATCCGAGGTTTTCCCGTAAGCGTAGCCTTGCTTGATACCACCGCCGAACATCAGGATAGAGCATCCGTCGGTAAAATGACGGTGCATCCCATAGTGTTTGATATCATGAATAATGTCAGGTTGCTTCACCTGCTCTTTCACGTTCGCACCGGGGCGTCCCTCAAGCATCATGTCGCGACTAAACTCACTCGCGAGAATGATAAGTGTACGATCAAGATGTCCGCTTTGTTTCAGATCCTTGACCAGCTGCGCAATCGGAGCATCGATCAGCTTCTTCATGTCCTTCAGGCGCGTGTGCCCATTCTCGTGCGTATCCCACCCCATGAACGGCTCATACTCAGTAGTCACACTTATGAAGCGAGCTCCTTGTTCTGCAAGGCGTTTCGCCAGCAAACACCCAAGACCGAATCGCCCAGTGTTGTAGATATCATAACTCTCCTTCGGCTCAAGGCTAAGATCGAAGGCTTTTGCTTCCGGCGAGTTCAACAACATGTAAGCTTGTTCCATCGAACGGCGCAGCGATTCTTTTTGGTAATCGCTGCCAAACTCTCCGACGGGACTGTTATTGATAAGTTCGTTGTACAATTGATTGCGTCGCTCAAACCGTTTGTAACTCATTCCAGCCGGTGGTTTGACGCTTTCCAATCCCTTCGACGGATCTGGAATCATGAATGGTCCGAATTCGCTTCCAAGAAATCCAGCTGTGTGAAATGCTTTCAACTCCTCTGCCTCTCCTACTGTGAATCGCTGGCCTATGTCGATGAAGGCTGGAATCACCGGGTTCTTAGGACCGAGTTCTTTCGCAATCCATGCTCCGATGTGAGGTGCTGCCACCGTCTGAGGAGGTTCGTAACAGGTATGCCAGTGATACTGGTGTCTTGAATGAAGAATAAAACCGAGATCGGCTGCGATGTACGATCGGATGATCGTTCCCAAATGCATTACACTTCCGATGTTTTCAAGTCCCTCGGAAAAACTGATCCCATCGAGCGAAGTTGGCGACGACTTGAAAGTACTCAGCACTGAATTCGCCTCCATTCCCTTCTCGAACGGGGTATATTTCTTCGGATCAAACGTATCTGTGTGCGCCATGCCGCCGGCCATCCAGAGGAGAATCACCGTGTCGGCAGTCGACTTGATCTTCGGCTTTGAGCAGGATGTTACAAGGCTGGTAGGCATTCCCGCCGCCAAAGCCGCGAGGGTCGCAGCACTTGTCTTCTGTAGAAATTCACGCCTGTTCCAAGATCTGCTCATAGTAACACAAGTTAGCTACTTTTCCTGAAAGAAGCTTTGTCTTTTGTTTCAATAAATCAACTGAAACTCCGGGAGGAGCAACACAGACCAAAGCAAGTCCTCTACGTCTTCTTTTGTGGGAGTTGCTCCCAATAGTTTTGTTGCTGTTGCTATCTCCGATGGTTGTG